>Ga0070738_10007540_pt1 | contig 10827 bp, 8 predicted proteins | sample Coa_R2_2_FD_66446 | JGI IMG/M metagenome (GOLD analysis project Ga0070738, IMG submission 66446) | Surface soil microbial communities from Centralia Pennsylvania, which are recovering from an underground coalmine fire - Coalmine... | ecosystem: Environmental > Terrestrial > Soil > Unclassified ... | reverse complement strand
AGCATCATGACCTCTCGCTCGCGGCCCTCCATGTGCATCTCGATCACGAGAGCTGCCTGGAGGTGGCGGTGCTGCGCGGCAAGGCGCGCGACATCCGCCACATCGCCGACCACGTCATCGTCGAGCGCGGCGTGCGCCACGGCCGCCTCGTCAGCATCCCCGTCAGCGTCGAGAGCGAGACGCACGCGCATGGCGACGAGCCGAGCCACCGCCATCTCCACGTCCATGTGCGCGAGGCGGAGTAGGCCCGTCGATCGGCGATCGCGCTGCCGGTGAGAAGCGAAGAGGTTACGCCTTCCGTAGCTATTCCTCTCCACCCTCGGGGGCGGAGAGGTGAGGTGATGTGGGGGGATTCCAGGGCGCTCAACGTGCGAGCCGAGGCACCCACCTTCCTAACCTTCTCCGCCTTGAAGGGCGGAGAAGGAATTTTTTCCTGCCCTAACCGCGCGCGATCGCGAAGATTTCGATCGCCGCCGCGCGGCCGCGCAAGCCCGCTTGCCCCAGCGCTTCGACGCGAAGTCCGGGGCCGGGCCGCACGCGATTGAGGAGATCGCCCGAGACGAGGAGCGGCCGGCCCACGGCCTTGCAATGCTCCTGAAGCCGCGCCGTCACATTGACGGTGTCGCCGAAATAGGCGATCTGGCGCCGCGAATTGCCGCATTCGCTGATGACCACCGGCCCGGCATGAAGCGCCGCGCGAAAGCGCGGCACCGCGCCGAATTCGCGGCGATAGGAATCGGCCTTGGCCGCGATCTTGTCCTCGACCGCGAAGAAGCATTGGAGGCAGCGCCCTTGCCGCGCCTCGACATCGAGCGGCCATGTCACGATCACCTCATCGCCCACATAGGCGTGCACCTCGCCGCCCGAGGCGGTGAAGGGCTCGTCGATATCGAAGAAGAAACGGGTGAGGAGATCATGGACGCGCACCTCGCCCATCGCCTCGGCGAGCGTGGTGGAGCCGGCGAGGTCGAGAAACATCAGCACGCGGTCCTCGCGCGTCGGATAGCGATAGCGCCCGAGCACGATGTCGATGAGCCTGCGCCCGCCAATGAGCCGCGTCAGCTCGAAGAAGGTGCCGAACAGCGCGGAAGCGAGGAAGACGATCGCCACGATGTGCGGGAATTCGTCGGCGAGCCATGTGACCCGCAATCGCTGGTCATAGATCGCCATCTGCAGGCCCGCCGCGAGGACCGAGACCACCACCGCCATCGCGGCCGCGCGCACGGCGATCTGCACGAGCAGCGGCCGGGTGCGGAGCCACAGGCTGCGGCGCGAGTTGAAATAGAGATGCGTAAGCCACGCCCCTTGGGCGAGCACGAGTCCATGCGCGCCGCTCCGCAGGTAATTCGCGACGCTGCCCTCGCTCGGGTTATCCGCGACATAGCGATAGGCGAACCCCAAGGCGACGCCCAGGAGGGCGACAAGGATCGAGGGCATCAGGAGCCGCCGCATGGAGATGCACCTCGGTCCGGCAGAGGGGCGCAGCAAGATCGCCGAATATTAGCGCGCGGCCGGTGGTGTCGAAATGCGTTCGAGAGCGCTTGCGCTCCGGATGCCGTGTGTAGTGTATCTTGATAGGATCGTCAGAACGATATGCTGTAAGTTGAATGACAATCGATTCGAGGACGTATGATGGCTCGAAAACGGGCGAAGAAGGAGAAGCAAGAAGCTCTCGTTCTGTCAGAGCGAGACCGCCAAAGGTTCTTTGACACGCTGATCAATCCGCCCAAGCCCAGCGAGCGATTGCGTCGCGCCTTGGCCAAGCACAGGCGGCGCATTGCGCGGTAGGCGGCGAGTGGGGACGCCAGTCTGCTCGCCGCGAGCTCGGTAGGCTCCTCGATGCTGGTGGTCGATGCCATTGGCGAGCAAGCCGCCGCCTTCTATGAGGCCGACGGCTTTGCGCGCTTGCCCGACTCCCTCCGGCTGGTGCTACCGATGCAAACGGTCAAGGGGCTGATCGGTCCGTGAACGCCCCATCGCGGGACGAGATGAAGGCCATGGCGCGTGAGGGGCCTGCGCCGGCCAATGCGGCGATGCCGGCCGGCGAGCCTTGCGCCGAGAGCCTATGCAGCGGCGTGGGCGCGGACCGTCTCCAAGACGCTGAACAGCTCGTCCAACTGCGTCTTGCTGAAGAGCGCATCGGGGCCCTGCGCAGCCAGGTCGGTGAAGGGCGACTCGTATAGCATCGCCGCCTCGATGAGCCCGTGCTCGGTCAAATGATCGACGATCAGATTGACGAATTCGATCTGATTGGCCGTGAGCGTCTTGCCGCCGAGAAAGCCGGCCAAAGCCTCCTTCGCCGCGCCGCGATCAAGCCCGATCAGCGAGCGGACGAAGAGGCCGAGACCGTGCGCCTCATGTGCCGCCTGTTCGATTTCTTCGGCCGAGCCGACGCCGCTCTCGATCAGCATGCGCTCCAGCTCCGCGAGATCGGTTGGCGTCAGCGGCTTGTTGCTGCGCAGCTTGTGGATGGCGACGTGATCCTGATGCGCGCGCAGAAAGGCCCGCGCCTTGTCGCGGAACTTGGCGTAGTCCGCGCCTCCGCCCAATCCCGGCAAAGCGATGGTGGCTCCGTCACCCATCTGATCCGTAAAATCGGTGTAGATGAGCTTGCGCTTCTGCTTGTCGATGAATTTGACGAGATCGCGCAAGCGCCGCCGCACCGTCTCCAGCATCGCCACCGTGACGTCCTGCCACCATTCGTCGGTTTGGACGTCGAGGATCAGCGCCATCTGCGCATGAACCATGGGAATGGTGTCTTTCTCTTCGAGCAGGCCGGCGATCTCGATGACCTGCTTTTGCAGCCGCGCGAAGCTCGGCTCGGCTTTGAGCCGCGCAAGCTGGAGATTGAGGATCAGCAGATCGAAGCGCTTCGCCTCCTCGCCTTCGGGATCAAGCTCGGTCGGAAGGCCCGCCACCTCGTGGGAAAGTTCCGACCGCGCTTCCTCCGTAAGCACGACCCATGCCTCGGGCTTCGCGTATTTCTCGACCAGCCGACGCTTCGGCCGCACGACGAAATTGTCGAGATTCATTGCCGCCGTCTCGCGTTGCAGCAGCGCGGCGGTTTCCTGCCGCAACTGCGCATTGGTCGTCGGCTCGCCATAGATCGCAGCTGAACCTTCGGCCAGCTCACCCGCCGCGGGCTCCGCTTCCTTGTCGAGGGTCCCGATCAGCTCCAGCCGCGCATCGTAGAGGCGCTTGCTCAGCGATTTCGCGACATTGCCGTCGCTGGTCGCCGGGTTCTGGCTGAAATATTCGAGATTCCCGCAGTAATCGAAGAGGTAGAAGAATTTCTTGTCCTGGCCGGGACCGAAGAGATCGGGGCAGAGCCGGGTGCCGCGGCCGAGCATCTGCCAGAACTTGGTCTTCGAGCGCACCAGCTTGAAGAAGACAAGATTCACCACCTCCGGCACGTCGATGCCGGTGTCGAGCATATCGACCGAAATGGCGAGATGCGGCGGCTTGTCCTTGATCGAGAACGCATCGATCAGGCTTTGGGCGTATTCGACCTTCGTCGTGATGGTGCGCGCGAACTGTCCCTTCAGATGCGGGTAGTTCTTGTCGAATCGCTCCGCGATGAAATCGGCATGCGCCTGGTTCTTGGCGAAGAGGATGGTCTTGCCCAGCCGGTCGCCGCCCGCGACCATCGCGCCGCGAATCATCAAATGCTCCAGCACCTTGTCGACGGTGTCCTGGTTGAACAGCCACTTGTTGACCGCCTGCGCATCGACCTCGCGCGGGACATCTCCGTCCTCGTCCCAATCGAGCGCGTCCCATTGCTCCTTTTCCTCGTCGCTGAGGTCATCGTACTTGATGCCGCCGCGCTGGAACTTGAGTGGCACGGATACGGCGGTCGGCGGCACCAGGAACCCGTCGCGCACGGCTTCGTCGAGCGAATAGGCGTCGGTGGGCACGCCATTCTCCAGGTCGAAGAGGCCATAGGTATTCCGGTCGACTTCGTCCTTCGGCGTAGCCGTCAGCCCGACCAGCAGCGAATCGAAATAATCGAAGATCGCGCGGTATTTCTGGAACACCGAGCGATGCGCTTCGTCGATGATGACGAGATCGAAATGCCCGACCCCGAACCGGCGCTGGTTGTCGCTGGTCTCGTCGATCAGCCCCATCATCGTCGGATATGTCGAGACATAGACTCGGCCTTGCGCGTCCTTGTCGGTGATGAGATTGACCGGCGATGAGTCCGGCAGATGGCGCTTGAAGGCATTGACCGCCTGGTTTACGAGCGCCACGCGATCGGCGAGGAACAGCACGCGCTTTGCCCAATTGCAGCGCATCAGCAGATCGCAAAGCGCGATCACCGTGCGCGTCTTGCCCGCGCCGGTTGCCATCACCAGCAGCGCCTTGCGATCGTGGTCGCGCTCGAAGCTCTCGGCGATGCGGCGGATGGCGCGGGTCTGGTAGTAACGCTCCACGATGACGGGACTGATTTCCGCCGTTGCCAGCGCCTTCCGCGTCGTGCGGCGCTGGATCAGCAGTTCCAGCTCGCTTTTCTTGTAGAAGCCTTGCACCGCGCGCGGCGGGTAATTCGCGTCGTCCCAGATCCAATGCTCATAGCCATTGGAATAGAAGATGATCGGCCGCTGCCCGAACTGCTTCTCCAGGCAATCGGCATAGAGCTTCGCCTGCTGTTGCCCGACGCGCGCATCGCGCCGCGTGCGCTTCGCCTCGACCAGCGCCAGCGGCTTGCCGTCATCGCCCCACAGCACGTAATCGACGAAGCCCTTGCCCTGATTGTTGGGCATGCCGGCGACCTCGTACTCGCGATCGCGCTTCTGGTCGAGCGGCCAGCCGGCTTCTTTCAGCAGCAGATCGATGAAGAAGTCGCGGGTCTCGGCCTCGGAATAATCATGCGTGTCGGGCTGCGCCTCGGCCGCTTTCTTCGCCGCCGCGACCTCGGCGCGAAGACGCTTAAGCTCCTCGTCGAGCGCGTTCTTGTCGGCGAGCAGCGAAGCGAGCTTCTCGTCGCGCTCGCGCAGGCCTGCTTCGAGCTTCTGCAATTGCTCGGCGGTCTGCTTCGGCGCGGGCGCCGGCTTCGGCAACGCGCCGGGATTGAAGGCAAGCCCCGGCGCCGGCCGCGCAGCGCGGGCATAGGTCCGCGCCAGCCAATAGCAGACATGGAACAGCTCGCGCACGGCGACCAGCGCGTCATTCGCCGCAATCGCCTTGTGGCTGTGGACGGCGCGATTGCCGAGCGAGGTGATCACCCGCGCCTTGCTGAACACCGCCTCGCCCGCCGCCTGCTTGAAGCTCGGCTCATGGATCAGTGCCGAGAGATTATCCTGATACGGCAGCTTCAGCGCCGGATCGCATTTGAATGCCCATTGCACCGCCAATTCCAGCGCCCGGCGCGCATAGAAGCAGGCCGTGCGCGGATCGGCGTTGACCGCGGCTTCCGCACGCGCGGCCGAGTCATAGACCGCCGCCCATTCGCGCGCGAGAAAGCCGAACTGACTCATGTCACGCGGCCTTGCTTCCGGCGCTCGCACTCAGTTCGCCCCGGAAAGCACGGTGCTGGAGAGAGTCAAACAAGGCGTCGGATTTGCCCAAGCCCGAGCGATGCATCATCCTAAGCTCGTCAATGGATGCCAAGCGTTGAGCAAATCGATACTGCAACTCGATGGGCGCGAGTGGAATTGGCATCTCCTTGATGATGCCCATGTTCAGCCCCTCCATGATCGCGCCCTTGGCCTTTTGGCCCAGATATCTGCGAGCTTCCGGGTGTTGCAGAAAATAGGCATGCAAGAACTCCGGTATGCATCTCGATCTATCAAGGGTGATGCAGCATAGATGCTTCGTGTTGATTGCGGTGCCGATGTTCGCAGGAACAATTGCGCATCGGCCACATGTTCCCATAATGGTGATGAGGACATCTCCGGGCTGTACGGAGTAACGCGTCAGCTGACGATACTTTGCATCGCTAATGAATCGCGGGTTCGCCCATCGGAATTCGTTTTCCACAACGTTGTCGATACCGAGAACGGCTACGGCCCCTTTGTCGGTGAACTCGGAATGTAGAAGCTGACTGCCGAATGGCCCGGTCCGGATTGCGCCATCAATATCCGCAGCGATCTGGCTAACGGTCACCATTTGCCAGCCCTTCGCGGATGGGTCGCCGAACATGTCGAGGAAAAGGGATCGCGCAAGCGTATCAACTTGGGCGAGCGCGGCGCGACGCTTGACCCGCAGCGCATCCGCTTTGTCGAGGATATCTGCGATCCGCCGCTGCTCCGAAATCGGAGGCAGAGGAATCAGAATTTCGCGTATATCTTTCACGGAAAGATGCTTCACCGTGACGAACGGCGTAGCACGTTCGATTACCTTCAACGCCTCAGGAAGGAAATGGAAAAGATAACCCTCATAAAGCTCGCCGTTGGACGGAGCTATTTTACAAACTCGCTGGTTCAGCAGGGCATCCCCGCCCTTCCAACGCGCTCTATTGAATTCTCCATCCATTCCGATGAGAACATCCCCCTTGTGGATGACGTATTTCTCATCGAACTTGCCTCTGTAGAACGTCGACGAAGTTCCAGGCACCACATCGCGTATGCGCACGATTGGCAGGTCGCCCGAATCGTTAAATCCGCCAGAGTCAAACGCGAACCCCGACAGGATGTCCGTTAGTTCCCCGAGGCGTCTCGTCGGCCATGCTCTCATCCCAGCATCGCCTCCAGCTCCTTGAGGCCCTGCTGGATTTCCGCTTCGAGCTTCGCGAGATCGGCGAGGATTTCTTTCGGTGAGCGGTGCGCCACCTCTTCGTGCACGATCTCTTTGTAACGGTTGAGTGAGAGGTCATAGCCCTGGGCCGCGATATCGGCTTTGGGCACACAGAAGCTTTGCGCGGTGCGCGGGCGATCGCGCTCGGCGCCGTTGCGCTCGGCCCAGCGCGCCAGCACGTCGGGCAGATTGTTCTTCGCAAGCTCCTCGGGGTTCAGCGCCGCGTGAGGCACCGGACCAAGCTTCTCATCCGGCAAGAGCGCGGTGCGCTTGTCGTCGAGGCTGAAGCCGTCGGCTTCGACTTCGTAGAACCAGACGAGATCGGTGCCGCCCGAATTGGTCTTGGTGAAGCAGAGGATCGCGGTCGAGACGCCGGCATAGGGCTTGAACACGCCGCTCGGCAGCTTGATCACGGCATCGAGCTTCTGATCCTCGACCAGCATCCGGCGCAGCTCCTTATGCGCCTTGCTGGAGCCGAAGAGCACGCCGTCGGGGACGATCACCGCGGCGCGGCCGCCGGCCTTGAGGAGGCGCAGGAAGAGCGCGAGGAACAGCAACTCGGTCTTCCTGGTCTTGACGATCTGGAGCAGGTCTTTCGCCGTGTTCTCGTAATCGAGGCTGCCGGCGAAAGGCGGATTGGCGAGGACGAGGGTGTATTTCTCTTCCTCCCCGGCGTGATCCTGCGCCAGCGAATCGCGATAGGTGATCGCGGGATTCTCGATGCCGTGCAGCAGCATGTTCATGCTGCCGATGCGCAGCATGGTGTTGTCGAAATCGTAGCCGTGGAACATGCGATGGTGGAAATGCGCGCGCTGCTTCGCATCGAGGAGCAGATTTGGGTAATGCGTGCGCAGCACTTCGGCCGCCGCGATGAGAAAGCCGGCCGTGCCGCAGGCGGGATCGCAGATCACGTCGCTCGGCTGCGGCGCCATCAGCTCGACCATCAGGCGGATGATGTGACGCGGCGTGCGGAACTGGCCGTTCTGTCCGGCGGTCGCGATCTTCGCGAGCATGTATTCGTAGACATCGCCCTTGGTGTCGCGATCCTCCATCGGCACGAGGTCGAGCATATCAACGACGCGAGCGAGGAGGCCGGGCGTCGGGATGGTGAAGCGCGCGCCTTCCATGTGCTTGCTATAGGTCGATCCGTCGCCGCCGAGGGTGCGCAGGAAGGGGAAGACATGCTCGCCGACGAGCGCGAACATGTCTCGGGGATCGAAACCCTTAAAGACCTTCCATCGGTAGTTCTCGAAGGGCGTGCCCTTCGCGTCATTGCCCTCGGGGAAGATGCGGCGCTCGATCGGGTTGCCCGTGCGCGCGGCCTTGTTCTCTTCGAGGTGTTGCAAATCGTCGAGGCGCTTGATGAAGAGCAGATAGGTGATCTGCTCGATGACCTCGAGCGGGTTGGAGATCCCGCCCGCCCAGAACGCGTTCCAGATCTGGTCGATCTGGTTCCGGATCGCCCCCGTGATCACCGCCGCCCCCCGAAGTTCTGTCACCCCGAATACGTGCGAAAACTCTGCGAGATTTCGCCGGCGGATGCAATTGTTTCACCAGCGAGTGGCTAAGCGCTACGACGATTTGCCGCGAAGCTGGATCGGCGGGATGCGTCCCCTCACCATGAGGAGCCGCCGACAGGCGGCGTCTCGAATGGCGAGACCGCCGCTAACGCGGCCCCCTCAGGATGAGGTTCTTTCTTAATGCCACGAACACATCGGCCGGGCGCCGGCGCGGCGTGCGCGCCAAGCGCTCCTCGATGGCACGGACTACAGCCGTATCAATGTCTTCGCCCGTGGCGGTCGCAAGCTCCCGTGCCAGCGCATCCGCCTTCGGGGCATGAATTTCAAGGCTCATGACCGTTCCCAAACGCAAGTCAACTCGGGCTGAACATATACGTCCGAGGGGCCGAAGTGAAAACGGGCGGCTATCTGTACGAGGTGGACCTTCCCCCAGGATGAAGAGCGATCGGATTAGTCCGCCGGCCGAGCCGCCGGACGCGCATGAGTCTGGGCTCCATGCGATGCCGGGCGCGTTCGATCGCCTCGCTCAGGCTCGCACCGGCAGTCTCGCGATTTCCCGCCCGGCCTTTTCCTCGGCAATCCGGATCTCATAGGCGCTTTGCAGATTAAGCCAGAACTGCGGCTCGGTGCCGAACCAATGCCCAAAGCGCAGCGCGCTGTCGCCGGTGACGGCGCGTTTGCCGGCGATGATCTGGCTGATCCGGTTCGGTGGCACATCGATCTGCCGTGCAAACCCGGTCGGGGTGATGCCGAGCTCTTCCAACTCCTCCTTGAGGATTTCGCCGGGATGAACGGCTCTCATGAACATGGCCCGATCTGCTCTCGCCTCACCGTACACCCATCGCCGCCCGCCGCCCCACCAACCTCGGCGCCGTCTCCGGTATGGTGAAGATGAACACCGCGATCACCACCTGCGCCGCGATCGGGATCCACAGCGCCGAGGCGATGCCGAAAGCGTCGGCAAGCGCCCCGCCCAAGACCGGCATCAGCGTCGTGCCGATGATGACGGCGAAGAAATTGGTGACGCCCAGCGCCGTGCCGCGCATCGCCTCGGGCACCACCTCGCCGACGCAGGTCGCGATGACCACGGGCAGGAGGCCGAAGCCGAAGAAGCCGCTGGCGCCGAGCAGGACTTTCATCAGGCCCTGGTCGAAGCCGCCCGTGAGGAAGAGCGCGGCCGACGCGGCGCAGAGGAGCGCGCTCACGAAGATCGCGGGGCGCCGGCCCCAGCGGTCGGAGGCGAAGGAGACGCCGAGCGAGCCGACGGCGCCCGCCAAGCCCCACCATTCCTGGATCTTGCCGGCGTCGATCGTGCTGAAGTGCCGGACGTTCTTGAGGAAGAGCAGGTTGGCAAAGACGGTAAGCTGGAGCCAGCTCAGCACCGCGCAGCCCATGATGATGAGCATGAGCAGCGAGCGGTTGCGCAAGAGGCCGAAGGCGGCACTCCAATCGACGGCGTGATGTGCCGCGCGCGCGGCGTAAGCCGCGGGTCCGCGCAGCATGACGCCGATGGCGATTACCACCGGGACGGTCGCCGCACCGATGATCGGAAAGACCCAGCGCCATCCCAGATGCGCCGTGATCTCGGTGATGATGAGCGCGCCGACGCCCGCGCCGATGAGCGTATAGCCCGCGGTGAAGAGCGCCTGGTTCATGCCGCGCCGCTGCGGTGCCGATTCCTCGGAGATCGTCGCCTCGCCGACCGACCAGCCGACGCCGTCGCCGATGCCGAGGAGATCGCGGATCAGGAACATCGTCCAGAAGCCCACGGCCAAGCCCATCGACGCCGTGACGAGGCAGATGGCGAGGCCCGCCGGCACCAGCACGCGGCGGCGGCCATAGCGGTCGGAGAGCCAGCCGCCCGCCCAGCTGCTGAAGGCCCAGGTGACGGAGGTTCCCGAGAGAAGGAGGCTCGCCTGCAAATGCGAGAGGTGGAACTCCGGGATGATCTGCGGGAAGATCACGCCGAGCCCGGTGCGGTTGAGCCCGACGCTGCCCCAGAACAGGATGAGCAGCGTCACCAGCACGAATTCGCGCCGGCCGGAAGGTGCTCCCGCCTCACTGCGTCCGACCATCGCCGCTCCCCCGAAAGTATTGTTGGCGGCTATCAAACGCTACCGCATCGGCGATGACAAGGGCGATTGGCGGCTCACCGCTCGGAGTAGAGGGGCAGCTTCAGGGTGAGCGCGATCCGGGCGCCGGGATGCTGGGGCGGCACCGCGGGGAAGGGCATGCTGTTGCGGATGATGGCCTCGCCGGCGCGGTCGAGCGCGGGCACGCCCGAGGAATGCTCGAGCGCGAGCTCCTGGAGGTTGCCGGCGCGGTCGATGATGATGCGATAGATCGCGACGCCCTCGACCGGCAGGCCGAACTGGCCGACGGCGTTGGGGAAGATCCGGTGCCGCTCCAGCACCGAGACGAGCAGGTTGAGATAGGGATCGCCCGTCTCGGCGCGCTCGCCTGGCTCGATCTCGATGAGATGGCGCGGCGCGGGATGCGGGGCGCGCGGCGTCTCCGCCTCCTTGGGTTCGAGCTTGGCCGTCTCCTTGTGCGGCTTGGGCTTGGGCGCCTCGCG
>Ga0070738_10007538_pt1 | contig 10829 bp, 12 predicted proteins | sample Coa_R2_2_FD_66446 | JGI IMG/M metagenome (GOLD analysis project Ga0070738, IMG submission 66446) | Surface soil microbial communities from Centralia Pennsylvania, which are recovering from an underground coalmine fire - Coalmine... | ecosystem: Environmental > Terrestrial > Soil > Unclassified ... | reverse complement strand
GGCGCCGTGCGCGGCGGGGTGGGGTCCGGCGCTCCGGACGAGGGCGGCCGGCCGGCGACCGGCGGCGCGTTCTCGCCGGGCGACCGCGTGCGGCTGCGCCCGGGCCGGCGCCGGACGGACGCGCAGGACATGTTCCTCGACGGGATGGCTGCCACCGTGCGCTCGGTCGCGCACGACGTCGAAGGCAGGCTCTGCCTCGCCGTGACGCTCGACGACGATCCGGCGGCCGACCTGCACCTCTGGCACGGCCGATTTCACTACTTCTACGGCGACGAGGTCGAGCGCTTGCTCCCCTGAGCGCGCAATCCCGGCCTTCGCCGCGCGCAGGGGAGGGCGGGTCACATCGTCTTGATGCGCACGTAGCGAATCAGCTCCGGCACGAGCGCCCGAGCGACCGCGACGGTCGCGAGCAGCCCTCCGAGCATCGCGGCCCGGGTCCACAGTTGCGTTCGTTTCATGGTCGCGCTCCTTGGGTACGTGCGAGAAGCTCGTGCACGACGCGCACCGCCTCGTCGACGGCGGCGGCCACGGGCGGGCTCAGGCCGATGCCCTCGGCCGTGGTGGCCGGCTCGCAGCCGACGACGCGCACGTGATCGAGGCGAGCGCCGAGCTCGTGGGCGATCCGCAGGATGGCAGCCGGGTGCATCGCGTGCGCGTCGGGCAGGTCGGGCGGGCCCAGCTCGTCGACGCCGGGCTCGAGCACGAACAGCGTTCCTGCGGGGGCGCCGCGCGACATCGCGTCGACGAGCACGATGGCCGAGTACGGCTCGAGCAGCTCGAACGCGAGGTGCAGCGCGCGCACGCCGAAGTCCGCGACGCGGACGCCGGGCGCAGGCGCGCCCGCGAGCAGCCGGCGCGCGACCTCGACGCCGAAGCCGTCGTCGCCCAGGAGGACGTTGCCGACCCCGGCGACGAGCGCGACGAGCGCCTGCGCCGTCACGTCGTCGCTCCGTCACCCGGGCCCGTGCGCCGAAGCCCGATCTGCACCAGGCCCGGCCCGGCGGAAGCCGGCGAGCTCACCTCGACGCGCGCGAGCTCGGGCGCGGCGTCGAGGATCGCGCGCTCGATGACGCCGCGGACGGTCGCCTCCGAGGAGACGCAGCCGTCGCAGCGGCCGTCGAGGCGTATGAGCGCGACGCCGTGCTCGTCGATCCCGAGCAGCGTCACGGCGCCGCCGTGGGCGGCCAGCGCGGGGGCGAGCGCGTCGAGCGCGGCGCGTACCCGCGCCGCCGGCTCCTGCGGGTGCAGTCCGTGCAGCACGAGCAGGGCGGACACGAGCGGATCGTCCGCGAGCCCGCGCCGCACCGGCTCCGTCAACGCGTCCGTCTCGCGGAGCAGCGCCATGATCCGCGAGAGGCCGCCGCCGTACACCGCGACGAGCTGCTCGACCAGCTCCTCGACGCGACCGAGCGTGTGCGGGTCGGCGCTCGCGCGGACCTCGTCGAGCAAGACCTCGATCCGCGCTCCGATCGGCGGTGACACCGGCTCCGTCATGACGCCGCCGCCTCGCCGTCCCGCGCGGCGCGGGGGCTCGCGCGCGCCGCCTCGAGCCGGGCGAGCAGCCACGCGCACCAGAGCTCGACGCCCTCGCCGGTGGCGGCCGAGAGCGCCAGCGCTCGGAGCTTCGGGTTCACGCGCCGGGCGCGCTCGAGGCACCCGTCGACGTCGAAGCGCACGTGCCGCAGGAGGTCGATCTTGTTGAGCACGAGCAGGCTGGCCGACCGGAACATGTGCGGGTACTTGAGCGGCTTGTCGTCGCCCTCGGTCACCGACAGCACGACGACCTTCGCGTGCTCGCCGAGATCGAAGAGCGCGGGACACACGAGGTTGCCGACGTTCTCGATCAGCACGATCGACTCCGGTACGGGGTCGAGCTCGTCGAGGGCGTGGCCGACGGCGTGGGCGTCGAGGTGGCACCCGGTCCCGGTGTTGATCTGGACCGCGCGGGCGCCGGCGGCGCGAACGCGCGCGGCGTCGCGCTCCGTCTCCTGGTCTCCCTCGATGACCGAGAGCGCCAGCTTGCCGCCGGCGGCGCGGATCGTCGCCTCGATGAGGCTCGTCTTGCCGGACCCGGGCGAGCTCACGAGGTCGATGGCCGCGACGGCGCGCCGTGCGAGCCAGGCGCGGTTGTCGCGGGCGTGGGCGGCGTTCCTCTCGAGGATGTCCCGCTGCAGGCGCAGCGTCCGCGTGGCCGCCGCCTCGCCGTGGACGTGTGAATGGCCGTTCGTCTTTCGGTGCTCGAATTCGTGTTCGCCGGCGCAGCCGCATGTCGCGCACATTTCAAATCACCTCCACCCCTCGAATGCGCAGCTCCTCGCCGCGCACGACCTTGAGATCGGTACTGCCGCAAACACACATCGCGGTGAAATCAGAAATTTCGAATTCGGCGCCGCAGCGCTCGCAGCGCGCCCCGCCGGCGATCTCGACGACGTCGAGCGCGGCGGCCTCGAGCGCCGTTCCGCGCGCGCAGGCGTCGAAGCACGCGCGGATCGCCGCGGGCGAGACGCCGGAGAGCCTGCCGATCTCGAGCGCGACGCGCACGACGCGCGCGTCGCCCACGTTTTCGCAGACGCATTCGACCAGGCTCTCCGTGATGGCCAGCTCGTGCATTCGGTCCTGACGTCGCCGTCGGTTCGTCGCGAGCCGCGGCCGCGTGCGCGACGGCCTCGTCTGCGGTTTTGCGTCGACAGCGAGCCCGCTCGGGCTTAGAGACGCGAATGTAGATCTTCGATTCGCGTTTGCCAGTCGGCGAAGGTTGATATGCACACGAACCTCGGCGAAGCGGGCGCGGCGCGCGCGAGGTGCGCGATCCGCGTCCACGGCGTCGTTCAAGGAGTGGGCTTCCGGCCCGCGGTGTATCGGATGGCCCGGCGCGCGCGCCTGGGCGGCTTCGTGCGCAACGACGCCGAAGGCGTCTGGATCGAGGTCGAGGGCGAGGACGGCGCGCTGCGGGCCTTCGCCGACTCGCTGGTGCGCGAGGCGCCGCCGCTCGCGCGCATCGACGGCGTGGACGTGGCGCGGATCGCGCCGCTGGGCGAGCGTGACTTCCGCGTGGTCGAGAGCGCGACCGGCGGCCGTACGACCGCGAGCGTGCCGGTCGACGTCGCGACCTGCGACGCTTGTCTGCGCGAGCTCTTCGACCCGCTCGACAGGAGGCACCGCTACCCGTTCATCAACTGCACCGAGTGCGGGCCGCGCTTCACGATCGTCTGCGGCGTGCCCTACGACCGCGCGAACACGACGATGGCTGGGTTCGTCATGTGCGCCGCTTGCCGCGCGGAGTACGAGGACCCGGCCGACCGCCGGTTCCACGCCGAGCCGAACGCGTGCGGCGATTGCGGGCCGGTGGCGGAGCTCGTCGCGCGCGGTCGGGCGGTCGCGCGGGGAGACGCCGCCGTCGGCGCGGCGATCGAGCGGCTGGCGTCCGGCGGCGTCGTCGCGCTCAAGGGCCTCGGCGGCTACCAGCTCGCCGTCGACGCGGCGAACCGCGGCGCGATCGAGCGGCTGCGCGCCCGCAAGCGGCGGCCCCGCAAGCCGCTGGCGCTCATGGCGCGCGACGCGTCGGTCGTCGACGCCATCGCGGTCGCCGGCGACGGCGCGCGCGAGGTGCTCGGCGCCCCCGCCCGGCCGATCGTCCTCTTGGCCGCTCGCCCGGGGGTCCTCGCGACGCTGGACGTCGTCGCGCCGGGCCTGCGGGAAGTGGGCGTCATGCTGCCCGCGGCTCCCCTGCACCACCTGCTGCTCGCGGGTCTGCCGCTGCTCGTGGTGACCAGCGGCAACCGGAGCGACGAGCCCATCGCGAAGGACGACGCCGAGGCGCTCTCGACGCTGGCGGACGTCGCCGACGCGTTCCTCGTCCACGATCGGCCGATCCACACGCGCGCCGACGACTCCGTGGTGCGCCTCGTGGCCGGGGCGCCGCAGCCGGTGCGGCGCGCGCGCGGCTTCGTGCCGGAAGGCGTCGCGCTCGCGCACGGCGGACCGTCGATCATCGCGGTCGGCGCTCAGCTGAAGAACACGATCTGCGTCACGCGGGGGGCCGTCGCGTACCCGTCGCAGCACGTCGGCGACCTCGACTGCCCGGACGGTCGGGCGTTCTTCGAGGAGGTCGCGGGCAAGCTGCGCGCGTTGCTCGGGGTGGCTCCGGAGGCCGTCGCGCACGATTTGCACCCCGACTACGCGTCGACGCGCTGGGCGCTCGCGTCCGGGCTGCCGCGCGTCGCGGTGCAGCACCACCACGCGCACGTGGCGGCGTGCATGGCGGAGCACGGCCGGGCGGGGCCGGTCGTCGGCGTGGCCTTCGACGGAACGGGCTGCGGTCCGGCCGGCGAGCTGTGGGGGGGCGAGATCCTGCTCGCCGACCTCGGCGGGTTCCGGCGGCTCGGCGCGCTCCGACCCGTCGCGCTGCCGGGCGGCGAGGCGGCCATCCGGGAGCCGTGGCGCCTGGCCGTCGCCGTCCTGCACGACGCCGGCGAGCGGCTCGATCTCCTGGCGGACGTCGACCGGCGTCGGCTCGACGCGGTCGTCGGGCTGATCGAATCGGGCCTCGCGAGCCCGAGGGCGACCGGGGCCGGCCGATGGTTCGACGCCGTGTCCGCCATCGTCGCGCGGTGCCGGGTCGCCACCTACGAGGGCGAAGCCGCCGTCGCGCTCGAAGCGCTCGCCGGGAGCGAACCGGACGCCGGACCGTATCCGCTCGCGATCGACGCGCCGGACGGCGGCGCGTTCGTCGTGGACCTGCGTCCGGCGGTGCGCGCCCTGGCGGCCGAAGTACGGGCGGGCGAGCACGCCGGTCGCGTGGCCGCCCGCTTCCACGCGACGCTGGCAGAGGCGGCGCGCCTCGGCTGCCTCCGGGCCCGGCGCGATCACGGCGTCGCGACCGCCGCGCTGTCGGGCGGGTGCTTCCAGAACCGTCTCCTCAGCGAACGCTGCAAGCAGCTCCTCGAAGCCGACGGCTTCGAGGTGCTGCTGCACCGGCGCGTGCCGCCCAACGACGGCGGCGTGTCGCTCGGCCAGGCCGCCGTGGCCGCGTTTCGAATGCGCGCGCAGAAAGGGAAGTGACGTCATGTGCCTGGGGATCCCGGGAGAGGTGATGGAGCTCGTCGACCAGCAAGGCCTGCGCTTCGCGAAGGTGCGCTTCGGCGCGATCGTCCGCGACGTGTGCCTCGAGTACGTGGCCGGGGCGGCCCCCGGTGACTACGTGCTCGTGCACGTCGGCTTCGCGATAGCGCGGATCGATCCGTCGGAGGCGGCGCGCACGTTCCGCTTGCTCGAGGAGCTCGGCCAGGCCGGCGAGCTCGCCGCCGGCTCCGGCGAGGACGAGGCCGCTCGGGTGGCGTCATGAAGTACGTCGACGAGTACAGGGGCAGGGAGGTCGCGCTGCAGCTCGCGCGTCGCATCGAGCGCGCCGCGACGCGACCATGGGTGATCATGGAGGTATGCGGCGGGCAGACGCACGCGATCGTCCGCTACGGCCTCGACCGCATGCTGCCGCCGCACATCGAGCTGGTCCACGGCCCGGGCTGCCCGGTGTGCGTCACGTCGCTCGAGGTGATCGACCGCGCGCACGCGATCGCGTCCAGTCCCGGGGTGATCTTCACGTCCTTCGGCGACATGCTGCGGGTGCCCGGATCGCGTGGAGACCTGCTCGGGCTCAAGAGCCGGGGCGCCGACGTCCGCGTCGTGTACTCGCCGCTCGACGCGGTCGAAGTCGCGCGCCGGCACCCGGACAGGCGCGTCGCCTTCTTCGGCGTCGGCTTCGAGACCACCGCGCCGGCGAACGCGATGGCGCTGCACGTGGCCCGGCGCGACGGCGTCCACAACTTCTCGATGCTCGTCTCGCACGTCCTGGTGCCCCCGGCGATGGCCTGGATCCTCGCCGCCTCCGACAACCGCGTGCAGGCGTTCCTGGGTCCCGGGCACGTCTGCGCGGTGATGGGGTACCGCGCGTACGAGGCGCTCAGCGAGCGCTATCGTGTACCCATCGTGGTGACCGGGTTCGAGCCCGTCGACCTGCTCGAGGGCATCCTGATGGCGGTGCGGCAGCTCGAGCAGGGCCGCGCCGCGGTCGAGAACCAGTACGCGCGCAGCGTCGAGCGGGACGGAAACCCCGCCGCCAGGGCCGTGATGGAGGAGGTGTTCGAGCTCGCCGACCGCACCTGGCGCGGCGTCGGGACGATCCCGAGCTCGGGTTATCGCATCCGCCGCGAATACGCGGCGCACGACGCCGAGAGGGTCTTCGCGGTCGACGCGATCGCCACCCGCGAGTCGTCGGCGTGCATCAGCGGGCTCGTGCTCCGCGGCCTCAAGAAGCCGAGCGACTGCCCGGCGTTCGGCCGGCAGTGCACGCCGCGCACGCCGCTCGGCGCGACGATGGTCTCGGGCGAGGGCGCTTGCGCCGCGTACTACCAGTACGGACGCGCGCCGGGCGGCGACTCGCCGAGCGGGGCGGCGGCATGAGCGCCGGCGGCTTCGAGTGCCCGGTCGCGCTCCCGGGGGACGACGCGATCGTGCTGGGCCACGGCAGCGGGGGCAAGCTCGGCGCGCGCCTCGTCGAGGAGACGATCCTGCCGGCGCTGAGCAACCCGGCGCTGGAGGCGCTCGACGACCAGGCGATCGTCGCGATCGGCGCCGAGCGGATCGCGTTCACCACCGACTCGTTCGTGGTCACGCCGATCTTCTTTCCTGGCGGCGACATCGGCGAGCTGGCGGTGAACGGCACCGTCAACGACCTGGCCGTGGGGGGGGCGAGGCCGCTCTACCTGTCGCTCGCGTTCATCCTCGAGGAGGGCCTGCCGATGGCCGAGCTGCGCCGCGTCCTCGAGTCGGTGCGGCGCGCGGCCGCGCGGGCCGGCGTCAAGGTCGTCACGGGAGACACGAAGGTCGTCGGCCGCGGCAGCGGCGATCGGGTGTTCGTGAACACCGCCGGCGTCGGCCTCGTGCCGGCGGGCGTCGCCCTGTCGTCTCGGCGGGTGCGCGCGGGGGACGCCGTCCTGCTCTCGGGCACCGTGGGCGATCACGGGGTGGCCATCCTGTCGACGCGCGAGGGGCTGACGTTCGAGGGCGAGCTCGCCAGCGACACCGCGCCGCTGCACGAGCTCGCCGCCGCGGTGATCGAAGCGGCGCCGGACGTGCACGCGATGCGAGATCCCACGCGGGGAGGCCTCGCGGCGACGCTGGTCGAGATCGCATCGCGCCGTCGCGTCGGGATCGACGTCGACGAGTCGGCCGTTCCGGTCCGCGACGGCGTGCGCGGCGTCTGCGAGCTCCTCGGGCTCGACCCGCTGCTCGTTGCCAACGAAGGCAAGCTCGTCGCGTTCGTGCCGTCCGCACAGTCCGACGCCGCGCTGGCGGCGATGCGCGCTCATCCGCTCGGGCGCGACGCGGCGATCATCGGGCAGGTCACGACCGAGCACGCCGGTCGCGTCATCCTGCAGACGCCCGTCGGCGGCCGACGCGTGCTCGACCTGCCCTGGTCGGAGCCGCTGCCACGAATCTGCTGACGGCGCGCTCGCCCCCGCGGGCCGCCCCGTGGGAGGCGGCCCGCCGCTCGCGTCTTCGGCCGGCCGTTTGCTTCGGTGAGCCTCCATGTCACGCCCGCCCGCCGGGCTCGTCGTCTGGCTCGCGTTCGCGTCGTGCTCGCGCGGCGAGAGCGCGTGGCGCGCCGGCTTCGTGAACGCTCCGGTCGCGGCGGTCGCGGCGCAGACCACCGGACGCATCGAGTCCATCGGGGTGCGCGAGGGCGAACGGGTCCGCCGCGGGCAGCTCCTCGCCCAGATCGAGGCAGCCGAGCGCCAGGCCGCGGTCGCGGAGGCGCAGGCCAACCTCGAGCGCGCGCGCCAGTCGCTCTCGGAGGCCGAGGCGAACCTCGCCGCGACGACGCCGACGCAGCGCAGCGCGGCGGCCGACGTCGACAAGGCCCGCGCCGCGCTGATCCAGGCGCAGCTCGACTTCGACCGCGCCGAGAGGCTCGTGCGCGACGGGGCGCTGTCGCAGTCGGAGCTCGACGCGGCGCGCTCGCGGCTCGACCAGGCGCGCGCGACGCTCGCGTCGGCCGTCGCGGGGCGAGCGGGCACGGGGGGTCGGATCGGCGCCGCCGAAGCCTCGGTGGCGAACGCGCGCGCCGCCGTGCTCAGTAGCCAAGCGGCGGTCGACCTCGCGCGAGCGCAGCTCGCGCAGACGCAGGTGCTCTCGCCGTTCGACGCGGTCGTCGTGTCGCGTAACCTCGAGGAGGGCGAGTGGACCGCGCCGGGGACGCCCGTCGTGACCGTCGAGGATCTGGGCCGAGCGTGGGTGCGCCTCGACGTCGGCGAGGGCGAGCTCGGAGGCGTTCGGCTAACGCAGACCGCCGAGGTGCGCGTCGTGGCGCTGCCCGGCCGCGTGCTTCGCGCGCACGTGGCGGAGATCGGCGTCGAGGGCGACTTCGCGCTCAACCGCGACGTCAAGCGCGGGCGCCCCGACCTGCGCACCTTCATGGTGCGGGTGCAGCTCGACGAGGGCGGCGACGCCGTGATGCCGGGCATGACCGCCGAGGTGCGTCTGGGCCCGACGCCGCCCGCCGCGCCGCCCGGCGGTCCGCAGGTCACCCGATGACCGCCCGGCTGGCGATCGACGCGCGCGGGATCGTCAAGCGCTATGGCCCGATCGTCGCGGTCGATCACGTCGACCTGGCCGTGCCCGAAGGGGAGCTCTTCGGACTGCTCGGCCCGAACGGCGCCGGCAAGACGACGCTCGTGCGCATCCTGACGGCGCTCATCCAGCCCAGCTCGGGCGAGGCGCGCGTCGCCGGATTCGACGTCGTCCGCGAGCCCGACGCGGCGCGCCGCGCGATCGGGGTGGTCCCCCAGGCGCTGACGTCGGATCTCGACCTGACCGCCGCCGAGAACATGGACATCTACGCGCGCTTCTTCGAGGTGCCCCGTGATACCCGGAGGGCTCGCGTCCGCGAGCTCCTCGAGCGCGTATCGCTCTGGGAGCGGCGCGACGATCTCGTCAAGACGTTCAGCGGCGGGATGCGCCGCCGGCTCGAGATCGCGCGCGGCCTCGTGCACCGCCCGCGCGTGCTGTTCCTGGACGAGCCGACGATCGGCCTCGACCCGCAGAGCCGCCACGTCATATGGGATCTGCTCCGCGAGCTCCGCGCCGGCGGCGACCTCACGATATCGCTCACCACCCACTACCTGGACGAGGCCGACGCGCTCTGCGACCACGTGGCCATCGTCGACCAGGGCAAGGTCGTCGCGCTCGGCACCCCCGGCGAGCTCAAGTCGCGCGTTCCCGGCAGCGACACGATCGAGCTGTCGCTCGAGTCGCCGCTCCCGGACGCTGTCCTCCGCGCGATCGAGCGGCTCGACGGCGCGCGCTCCGTCGAGCGCACCGCCCTGGGCGCGCGCGTGCGGGCGGACGGAGGGGCGGAGCTCCTGCCCAGGGCGCTGGACGTGCTGCGCGAGGCGGGCGTGCGGGTGCGCGCGGCGAGCGTGAACCGCGTGACGCTCGAGGACGTGTTCATGCACTTCACCGGGCGTTCTCTTCGCGACGAGCCCGTCGATGCGCGCGAGGGGACGCGGGCCGCGATCCGGAGGCTCGCGTGAAGGTCTGGGCCGTCATGAAGCGCGACTTGCTGCGCCTGCTGCGCAACCCGGTGACGCTCGCGTCATCGGTCCTCCTGCCGCTCGTGTACCTCGTCGTGCTCGGGAACTCGCTGCAGGGTGTGCTGACCGGTCTCCGCCTCGGCCTGGTCGTCGCCGACGACGGCCGCGAGGCCCGCGACCTCGTGGGCGCCTTGCAGGCCGTCCAGAACGGCCCACGCACGTTCACGGTGACGCCGATGCTCGACTCCGAGCGCGGCATGCGCGAGCTGCGCGCCGGGAGCGTGCAGGGCCTCGTGGTCGTGCCGGCCGGCTTCTCGCGCCGCGTCGAGCAGGGCGAGAACGCGGCGGTGGGCCTCTACGTCGACAACGTCGACGCCATCGCGGCCGCGACGATCGAGCAGAGCGTGTCCGGGGCGGTCGGCTCGATCGGGCGCGCGGTCGTGCGCCTCGAGCCGCACCTCGGTCCTCCGCAGCTGCGCGCCCAGGAGATCTACCCTCGGGTCGACTACGACACCTCCCTGGTCCCGGGCGTCGTCGTGCTCTCGATCTTCATGGCGAGCATGATCACCGGGGCGTTCAACGTCGTGATGGATCGGTTCCTCGGCGTGCACGAGGCGTACCTGTCGACGCCGCTGCGGCGCATGGACATCAACCTCGGGGTGCTCGCGAGCGGCACGCTGGTGACGCTGGCGTCGAGCACCGCCGTCCTGCTCATCGGTCTGCTCATCACGGGCGCGCGCGTCCACGGGGGGTTGAGCGGGGTCGCGGTGCTCGCCGCGACCATGGTGCTCACAGCCGTCGGCATGCTCGCCATGATGATGCTCGTGCTCGGCCGCGCCAGCCACCCGCGCGTCGTGGGCGTCGTCAACGGCTTCCTGAACATCCTGCTCTTCTTCCCGAGCGGCGCGCTCTATCCGATCCAGAGCTTCCCGGGCTGGCTGCGGGCGTTCGCGATCGTCGACCCAGAGACGCACGCGGTGGCGGCGCTCAAGGCGCTGCTCTTCCGCGGCGGCGACGTGAGCGCCGCGTCGGGGCACGTGCTGTTCCTGGCGGCGTTCTCGGCGGCGATGCTGCTCGCGTCGACCGCGACGCTCAAGCGCACGCTGTGATCCGGGTCACCGCGTCGACAGTCCGCAGAAGCGATCGAACTGCCCGGCGAGAATGGACTCGATCTCGGCGAGGCGCCGCAGCGCCTCCTGCACCCTCTGCTCCGCCCGGCGGACCTCCGCGGGATCGACC
>Ga0070738_10007537_pt1 | contig 10831 bp, 8 predicted proteins | sample Coa_R2_2_FD_66446 | JGI IMG/M metagenome (GOLD analysis project Ga0070738, IMG submission 66446) | Surface soil microbial communities from Centralia Pennsylvania, which are recovering from an underground coalmine fire - Coalmine... | ecosystem: Environmental > Terrestrial > Soil > Unclassified ... | reverse complement strand
CCCCAGCCGAAATCCTCGACCGAGCAGAAGGCGAATGACGAGCTCACGCCCAACTATGCCCGGTACTTCACCGAGAACGCGACGGAAAAGCCGCAGCCGGTCCGGGTGGCGATGAGCTCGCTGCCCAAGCCCGGCGCGGCACTGCCGCCGCGTCCCGATCATATCGAGCAAAGGGCGCTTTCGCCGGCGGAATTGTTCAAGAAGGTCGAGCGCTCGGTCTTCGTCGTCTTGGCGAGCCCGTCGCTCTCCGAAGCGCGCGTTCGCAACATCGCGCAGGGCTCGGCCGTCGCCATCTCCGAGCATTTGCTGCTCACCAACTGCCATGTCGTCCGCGATCGCCCGCTCATCAAGATCATGCAGGATCAGAAGGCGGTCAAAGCCGAGGCGACACTGGTGGCCGGCGATCCTGACACCGATCGCTGCGTCATCGAGGCGAAGGATTTGACGCTGGTGCCGATCGCCGGCGTGCGCACGCTCGACAGCCTCGCGATCGGCGAGCGCGTCTTCGCCGTGGGCTCGCCACTGTCGCTCGAGCGGACCTTGAGCGAGGGGCTCATCTCCGGCATCCGCCACGATGTCAGCCGCAATCTCGTGCAGACCTCGGCGCCGCTCTCGCCGGGCTCGTCGGGCGGCGGCCTGTTCGACGAGCGCGGCAACCTCATCGGCATCACCACGCTCGCGTCATTTGCCCGCGCGCAGAACCTCAACTTCGCCATCGCCGCGTCGGATTTCTGGCGGTAAAAGCCGTACGCTTGCAGGGTTGTCATCGCGAGGAGGCGAAGCCGACGCGGCGATCCAGTGCCGCCAATGGATTGCTTCGCCTTCGACTCGCAATGACGACGAAACGAGTCGATTTGGATCGCAACGGCGCTAACGCCTCAGCCAATCCTCGATGAGCCGCCGCGCGATCGAGTCGCGCCGCGGCAGGCGGAAGCTGTCATCATCCTGATGCGCGAGGAGGAAGTCGCGCTCGAACCAGCGCGCATCCTGAAGCTCGCTCTGATCGACGCGGATCTCGGTGCTCCGCGCCCGCGCATGGAAGCCGAGCATGATCGAAGCGGGAAAGGGCCAGGGTTGCGAGGAGTGATAGGCCACCTGCTCGACGAGAATGCCCGTCTCCTCGAAGACCTCGCGCGCGACGGCCTCCTCGAGGCTCTCGCCGGGCTCGACGAAGCCCGCGAGCGTCGAGTGCATGCCGGCGGGCCAGACGCGCTGGCGCCCCAAAAGGCAACGCTCGCCGTCATGGATCAGCATGATGACCGCGGGATCGGTGCGCGGGAAATGCTGGGCATTGCATGCGGCATTGGTGCAGCGCCGGACATGGCCGGCCTCCTCGCTGCGAGTGGCGCTGCCGCAAACGCCGCAGAAGCGGTGCCGGCTGTGCCAATAGGCAATGCCGCGCGCATAAGCGAGGAGCGAACCCTCCCGCCGGGCAAGGAGCGGTCCAACCCGCCGCAGATCGGTGAACTCGACCGGCTCCGTTGCGGTCAACAGATCGAGCGGCGCCTCGACATGGGAGAGATCGACCGCGAAATAGGCGCATTCCTCGATGACGCCCAGGAGCACCGTCTCGCCCAAGGCGTCGGCGATCTCGCGGCGCGCGAGGAACGCCCCCCGGGGCGAACCGCCTGCCGCGGTCACGATAAGATTGTTGCTGCGCCAAACCGGCAGAAAACGGCTCGATGCGTCCTCGAGCCGCTGGGCGAGCCAAGCGGGATCCTTGCGGCGGTGTCCGGCACGGTCAAGCCCGGAAGCCGCGTAGAAGTTGGGTTCTCTCATGGTCCGGCGTGACACTGGCACAAGCGGCAGGGGAGGGGCAAGCGACGCGCGCGAGGGGCGCGGCGATCGGCCTTGCCCCGGTGCCCCGCTGACCTGATATAGTGCGCTGGGAGGTTGGCGGCGGACAGGTCCCTCGCCAACCCGGTCAGGTCCGGAAGGAAGCAGCCGTAACGAGTTTCGGCCTGGGTCGTTGTCCAGCCTCCCACCTCATCGCCCGCCGCTGCGCCGCGCAAGGGGGAGGCCAGCGCTCCGCCAGGACCGCCCCGGAAGAACGATGGTCAATGCGCGTTCGTCGCCCATGATGTGCCATGCCTCTCAATCGCAATGACCGAGTCTAGCGGCGCCTACCGCGTGCTCGCGCGCAAATACCGGCCGAGCACCTTCGCCGAGCTGATCGGCCAGGAAGCGATGGTCCGGACGCTGACCAACGCGATTGCGACCGGCCGCATCGCGCATGCCTTCATCCTGACCGGCGTGCGCGGCGTCGGCAAGACGACCACCGCCCGCATCCTCGCCCGCGCGCTCAATTGCGTCGGCCCGGACGGCAAGGGCGGCCCGACCGTCACGCCCTGCGGCCAGTGCGAGCCATGCCGGACGATCGCCGAGGACCGCAATGTCGATGTGATGGAGATGGACGCGGCGTCGCGCACGGGCGTCGACGACATCCGCGAGCTGACCGACGGCGTGCGCTACAAGCCGGTATCGACGCGCTACAAGATCTACATCATCGATGAAGTGCACATGCTGTCGAAGAACGCCTTCAACGCGCTGTTGAAGACGCTCGAGGAACCGCCGCCGGACGTCAAATTCATCTTCGCCACGACCGAGATCCACAAGGTCCCCATCACCGTGCTCTCGCGCTGCCAGCGCTTCTCGCTGCGCCGCGTGCCCTTGGAGCAGCTCGTCGAGCATTACACGCGCATCACGGCGCTCGAAAGCGTGGCGGCCGAGCCCGCGGCGATCGCGCTCATCGCGCGCGCCGCCGACGGCTCGGTGCGCGACGGGCTGTCGCTGCTCGATCAGGCGATCGCGCTGAGCGCCGGCACGATCGTCGAGAGCGCCGTGCGCGACATGCTGGGCATCGCCGACCGCGGCCTCGTCTTCGATCTCCTGGAGATGGTGCTCAAAGGCGATGCCGCCGGGGCGCTGCAAGGTCTGGCGGCGCTCTACGAGGGCGGCGCCGATCCGTTGATGGTGCTCCAGGATCTGCTCGAGCTCACGCATCTCCTGACGCGCCTCAAACTCGCGCCGCGCGCCGGCGAGGGCGACCCCAGCGTCGAGGGCGAGCGCCCGCGCGGTCAGGCGCTCGCGCAGAAGCTCGGCATTCCCGTGTTGACGCGCGCTTGGCAGATGCTGCTGAAGGGCATCGGCGAAGCGCAGACGGCGCCCTCGCCGCTCCAGGCCGCCGAGATGGTACTGGTGCGGCTTGCCTATGTCGCCGATCTCCCGGCGCCCGCCGATCTCGTGAAGCAGCTTTCGGACGGCCCTATGACGGCCGGCGGGACGCCGGCGGCGACGCGTTTGTCCTCTGCCGCGCCCGGAATGGTGCCGGCCGGCGGGAGCGGCGGCCCGGGGGGCGCCGCGCCGCGCATGGCGCTTTCGGGCGAAGGCGGCGCAAGCACGGCCCCGCGACTGGCGGTGCGCGAAGAAGCCGCGGCATCGCCCGCGCTGCCGCAGCCGCAAAGCTTTCTCGAGATCGTCGAGCTCTTCGACCGCCACCGCGAGGCGGTGCTGCGCTCGCATCTCTATGCCCATGTTCATCTCGTGCGCTTCGAGCCCGGCCGCATCGAATTCCGCCCGGCCGTCGGCGCGCCGCGCGATCTGGCGAATCGCCTCGGGCAGTTGCTGGGCAATTGGACGGGAATGCGCTGGGTGGTCAGCATCTCGGGCGAGGAGGGCGAACCGACGCTGCGCGAGCAGGCCGAGGCGCGCGACGCCTCGCTCAGGAACGAGGCGGCGCAGCACCCGTTGGTTCGGGCGGTGCTGGAGACCTTCCCCGGCGCGCGGATCGACGCGGTGCGCGAGCTCGATCAGGCCGCATCCGGCGAAGCCGAGCCCATCGACGGCGCCGAGGAGCGCAGTGAAGGAGACGAACCCTGATGAAAAATATCGGCCAGATGATGAAGCAGGCGCAGCAGATGCAGGAACGCATGGCGGAGATGCAGGCGCGCCTCGATCAGGTGGAGATGACCGGCGCCTCGGGCGGCGGCATGGTCCAGGTGACGCTCAACGGCAAGGGCGATCTGCGCAAGATCAAGATCGACAAGGCGCTCGTCGATCCCAACGAGGTCGAGGTCATGGAGGATCTGATCGTCGCCGCCTTCAACGACGCCAAGGCGCATGTCGAGCGCCATGTGGCCGAGGAGATGGGCAAGCTCACCGGCGGCTTGAAGCTTCCGCCGGGAATGAAGCTGCCGTTTTGAACGATATCGACCGCCTCGTTCAACTCCTGGCCAAGCTGCCCGGCCTCGGGCCGCGCTCGGCGCGGCGCGCGGCGCTCTATCTCTTCAAGCGGCGCGAGACGCTGATGGAGCCGCTGGCCGTGGCGCTCAACGAGGCGGCGCGGCGCATCCATGCCTGCGCCATCTGCGGCAATCTCGACACCACCGATCCCTGCGGCATCTGCCGCGATCCCCGGCGCGATGCGGGCCTCATCTGCGTCGTCGAGGATGTCGCCGATCTCTGGGCGATCGAGCGCTCGGGCGCCTATCACGGGCGCTATCACGTGCTGGGCGGCACGCTCTCGGCGCTCGAAGGCATCGGACCCGAAGACCTCCACATCGACGCGCTGGTGCAGCGCGCGGCCGAGGACAAGCTGCGTGAGGTGATCCTCGCCATGAACGCGACCGTCGAGGGCCAGACGACGGCGCATTACATCATGGACCGCCTCGCCGGCACGGGCGCGCAGCTCTCGCGGCTTGCCCATGGCGTGCCGGTGGGCGGCGAGCTCGACTATCTCGACGAAGGCACGCTCTCGGCGGCGCTTGCCGCGCGATTGCCGCTGAAGGGGCCCGCTACCTGACCAGTATCGGCCGCGCCTCGGCCGACGGCAGCTCCGGCTCCACCACCTCCGCCGCTTCGCCCTCGATGAGCGCGTCGCCCTCGACGCTGTGGACGGCATAGGAGGGGAGGTTGCCGGGAAGCGGCTTGCTGGGTTGCACGCCGAGCTTCGCGAGGTTGCGCGCCCTCGGCAGCAGGCGCTGATTGACCGAGCCGGTAAGCTTGGCGAAGCTCTCCGCCGCCGCCTTGATGCCGCGCCCGACCGCCGCGGCATGGCCCAGCATGACGGCGAGGCCGTCGAGCAGCGATTGCGTCGTATCGGCGATGCGCTTCTGGTTCTCGACTTGCCGGATGAGGTTGATCTCGACCGAGGCGAGCGAGATCGCGCAGTGGAGGCCGGCGGGGCCCGCCGGGATGATCTGCGCCTCGCGCGCGCGGTGGATGAAGCCGGGATCGGCGCGGTTGAGCTTTTCGAGGGCGGCCTCGTTGGGGAGATACATCACGCTCAACACGCGGGCGATCTCGTCCTCGCGGCCCGATTGGCGCCAGGCGGCGAGGATGGCGCCGCGGTAATCCTTCTCGGCGAGCGTGCGGAGATGCTGGTTCATGCTGCGCGCAAGATTTCCATAGGCCGTCTCTTCCTCCGGCGTTCCTTCGGCACGCGCGATGTCGAAGAGGAATTTCGACGCCTTGCAATCGATGACGAGCGCGCTGTTGCCCGGCAGGAACACCACCGCGTCCGGCCGCAGGCGGCGGCCCGTCTCCTCGTCCTGCGTCGTCACCTGCAGGATGAAATCGCGGCCATGCTCGAGCCCGAAGGATTTGAGCGTGTTGGCAAGACCGATCTCGGCGACATAGCCGGCGCCGCCGGGGCTCGAGAGCGCGCGCCAGAGCGTGTCGAGCACTTGCGCCTTGTCCTGGAGCTGACCGTGAAGCTGCTGCACGGCCTTGGCGATCTCGTCCACCTGCTTCACGAGATGCTCGCTCGCGAGCCTGACCCGCTCTTCGGCCTCCTTCTTGGCCTCGACGCTTTCGCGCTTGTGGTCTTCGAGGAGCTTCGAGGAGAGCTGCTGCGCCGTCGCCAGCACCGCGGCTTGCGCCGCCTGCAGGCTCTCATCCTTGAGCCGCTCGAAATCGGCGATGCGGTTCTGCCCGTCGATCAATTGCTGGCGCGCCGCTGCGAGCTCGCGCTCGGCGGTGAACCGCGCGGCCACCGCCGCGTCGCGCTCGGCGGCTAGCGCGGCGATGCTGCGGTCGGCCTCGGCAAGGCGCGCTTCCGCTTGGAGGCGTCGCCCGCCTTCGCGCAGCCGTGTCAACAGCACGGCCACGGCTACGGCCGCGATCAGAAGCACCAGGGCGAGTGCGGCGAGCGAGATCTCCATAGCTGGCCCCTTATGCCGAGCGGCGCCTCGCTTGCGCCTCTTGGATCGCGCGCCAGAGCTTGAGCGGCGTCGCCGGCATGTCGATCTCGGTGATGCCGAGCTCGCTCAGGGCGTCGAGCACCGCATTCACCACCGCCGGCGGCGCGCCGATCGCGCCGGCCTCGCCGCAGCCCTTGATGCCGAGCGGATTGCTGGGCGTGGGCATGTCCTCGGTCCAGCGGAAATCGAAATCGGGCAGGATGTCGGCGCGCGGCATCGCGTAATCCATGAAGGAGCCCGTGACGAGCTGGCCGCCATCGTCATAGAGCGCGCCCTCGAAAAGCGCCTGGCCGATGCCCTGGGCGAGCCCGCCATGAACCTGGCCGCTCAAGAGGATCGGATTGACCACCGTGCCGAAATCATCGACCACGGTATAGCGCTTGATCTCGGTGGTGCCGGTCTCGCGGTCGATCTCGATCTCGCAGAGATGGCAGCCATTGGGGTAGGTCGCGGCCTCCGGCGTGAACTCGGCGCTGCCGTCCAGCACGCGGGGCGCATCGGGCGGGAGCCCGCGCCCCTCGCGCGCGGCGCGGGCGACCGCAAAGATATCCACCGCGCGGTCGGTGCCGCTCACGACATAGCGGCCGTCGCGGAACTCGATATCGGCGGTCGCGGTCTCGAGGAGATCGGAGGCGATGGTCCGGCCCTTGTCGATCGCGACATCGGCGGCCATGCGCGCTGCAGCACCCCCGACGGGGACCGAGCGCGAGCCGCCGGTGAAGCTGCCGGTCTTGGCAAGATCGGTATCGCCTTGGCGCACGGTGATCTTCTCGAACGGTACGCCCAAGCGCTCGGCGACGATCTGCGAATAGGCGGTCTCGTGCCCCTGGCCGTTCGATTGCGTGCCGACGATCACGGTCACGGTATCGTCGGGCTCGAAGCGCAGCGTCGCCGGTACGCCCGGCGCGCCGCCGCAGACCTCGACATAATAGCTCATGCCGAGCCCGCGCAGCTTGCCGCGCCTTGCCGCCTCGGCTTTGCGCGCCGGGAATCCCTCGGCATCGGCGGCCTTCAAGGCGCTCGCCAAATTGCGGGCGAAATCGCCGCTGTCATAGGTGTGGCCGAGCACCGTCTTGTACGGCATGGCGCTGCTGGGGATGAAGTTGCGCCGGCGGATCTCGGCCGCGCCGAGCCCGGTCTCGCGGCCGGCGCGATCGACGAGGCGCTCCAGCATATAGGCGGCTTCGGGCCGCCCGGCGCCGCGATAGGCATCGACCGGCACGGTATTGGTGAAGACGCCCTTCACCTCGACATGGGCGGCGGGAATGGCATAGACGCCGACATGCATGCCCTTCCCCGCCTCGGTCGGGATATAGGGGCCGAAATTCGAGAGATAGGCGCCCATATTGGCGAGCGTCGAGACGCGGATCGCCAGGAAGCGGCCGTCGCGGTCGAGTGCCAACTCGGCATGCGTGAGATTGTCGCGGCCTTGCGTATCCGACATGAAGCCTTCGCTGCGCTCGGCGATCCAGCGCACGGGACGGCCGACCCGCCGCGCCGCCCAGAGCATCATCACCTGCTCGGGATAGAGGAAGATCTTCATGCCGAAGCCGCCGCCGACATCGGGCGTGACGACGCGCACCTTGCCGGGATCGATGCCCGGCAGGATCGCGCCGCAGATGATGTCCCTGAGAAGATGCGCGCCCTGGCTCGAGGTATAGAGCGTGTAGCTCTCGGCCGATTTGTCGAAGACGCCGATCGCGCCGCGCGGCTCCATCGAGTTCGGCACGACGCGGTTGTTCACGACGTCGATCTTGACGACGCGCGCCGCCTTGGCGAAGGCGGCATCGGTCCTGGCCTTGTCACCATCCTCCCAGAGGAAATCGACATTGCCGGGCGCTTCGGGCCAGAGTTGCGGCGCCCCTGATGCCACCGCTTTCGTCATGTCGGTGACGGCCGGCAGCATTTCGTACTCGACCTCGATCAGCTCGGCGGCGTCCTTGGCCTGAGCCAAGGTCTCGGCGATCACCAGCGCCACGCCGTCGCCGACATGCCGCACGCGCTCCGTCGCCAGCACGGTGCGGCGCGGCAGAATCTGGCTGGACGATCCCGGCTTGACCGGGAGCGGCGCCATGCAGGGGACGGGTGCGACCTTGTCCGCCTCCGCATCGGCGCCGGTCAGCACCGCGATCACCCCCGGCGCGGCCTTGGCCGCCCTCGCATCGATCGATCGGATCGCCGCATGGGCATGGGGCGAGCGCAGGATGAAGGCATAGGCCTGGCCGGGCAGAGTGACGTCGTCGAGATAGCGGCCGGTGCCGGTGATGAAGCGTTGATCCTCCTTGCGCCGCACGGGTTGCCCGATGCCGAATTTCACCTGTCGCCTCCCTGCGAGAGATCAGCTCTGCCGGCGATTATATCCGTCCGTGCTTGGCGCGGGATAGACGCTCGATGGTGGCTGCCGGCCGGGTCTATGCTACGGAATTGTCAAACGAAACGGGCAATATCGATGCCGCGGCGATGCTTGCGCCGAGACGTTTTTGTGCTTATTTCTGTGCCAGCGATCGCTTCCTTCGATGTTTTGATGATTTTCCGATGGCGCTGCTTCCGATCATTGTCGCTCCAGATCCTCGCCTCAAGGTGAAGGCAAAGCCCGTCATTGCCGTCGATGACAAGATCCGGCGGCTGATGGACGACATGCTCGAGACCATGTATCTCGCGCCGGGCATCGGCTTGGCTGCACCGCAGGTCGGCGTGGCGCGGCGCGTCATCGTCGTCGATATCGCCCGCGAGGGCGAGGACGCGAAGCCGCTCAAACTCGCCAATCCCGAGATTCTCTGGCGGTCGGAGGAGCTTGCGACCTACAACGAAGGTTGTCTTTCCCTGCCCGAGCACTACGCCGATGTCACGCGGCCCGCGAAGATCCGCCTGCGCTATCTCGACGATCAGAACGAGATCCGCGAGGCCGAGATGGAAGGGCTGCTCGCCACCTGCGTCCAGCACGAGATGGATCACCTCGAAGGCACGCTCTTCGTCGATCACATCTCGCCGCTCAAGCGCAACATCATTTTGCGCAAGCTCGCCAAGGCAAAGCGGATGAAGACCGAGGCGGCTACCGCCTGACAACCGGCTTGCGCCGGTTTCGTTGTTGCGAGAGTGGTGGCGCGTTCCTACTCATCCTTCGAGACGCAGCGCTGCCGCGCTGCTCCTCAGGATGAGGTGATCGTAAATGCCTCATCCTGAGGAGCGCCCGCAAGGGCGCGTCTCGAAGGATGAGTGAGGAAATGGACGGATCTCGCCGACACCATGACCAAGCTTCGCCTCGCCTTCATGGGAACGCCCGATTTCGCCGTGCTGGCGCTTCGGGCGCTGATCGAGGCAGGGCACGATATCGCCGCGGTCTATTGCCAGCCGCCCCGGCCGGCCGGGCGCGGTCATCAGCCGCAGCCCTCGCCGGTTCAAGCCGCGGCCGAGGCGGCAGGGCTCCTAGTGCGCACGCCCGCCCGGCTCGACGCGGCGGCCGCGGCGGAATTCGCCGCACTCCGCCTGGATGCGGCCATCGTCGCTGCTTATGGACTCATCCTGCCACCGCCCGTGCTCGCGGCACCGCGTCTCGGCTGCCTCAATATCCATGCCTCCTTGCTGCCGCGCTGGCGCGGTGCGGCGCCGATCCATCGTGCCCTTCTTGCCGGAGATCGGGAGACCGGCATCACCATCATGCAGATGGATGAAGGGCTCGACACCGGACCCATTCTCATGCGTTCGGCCGTCCCGATCGGCCCGCGGATGACGGCGCGCGATCTCCATGACCAACTCGCCGTGCTCGGCGCGGCTCTCATCCTCGATGCGCTCGATGGCGTGACGCAGGGCCGCCTCGCACCGGCGCCGCAGCCCGTCGCGGGCGCCACCTATGCGAAGAAGCTGCGGCGCGAGGAGGGCGCACTCGATTGGCGACGCACCGCCGAAGAACTGGAGCGCGCGGTGCGTGCCTTCGACCCCTGGCCCGGCACCTGGTTCACCCATGATGGCGAACGCATCAAGGTGCTGACGGCCGAATGCGCCGCCGCGCCGACGGGCGCATCGCCCGGCATCGTGCTCGATGACCGCCTGGCCATCGCCTGCGCGAAGGGTGCGCTGCGTCCGCTGGTCTTGCAGAGACCGGGCCGCGCGGCGCTCGATGTGGATGCCTTTCTGCGCGGCTATCCCATCGCCGCCGGCACGCTCCTGCCATGCCCCGCTACAAGCTGACGCTCGAATATGACGGCCGCGACCTCGTCGGCTGGCAGCGCCAGGCGAACGGGCTCTCGGTTCAGGAGGTGCTGGAGAGCGCCGTCGAGAAATTCTGCGGCGAATCGGTTACCGTTCACGGTGCCGGCCGCACCGATGCCGGCGTCCATGCCTTGGCGCAGACGGCGCATGTCGATCTGCCGCGCGCAGCCGATCCCGATGTCGTGCGCAACGCGCTCAATCATCACGTGAGGCCCGCGGCCGTGGCGGTGTTGTCGGTCGAGGCGGTGCCGGAGACCTTCGATGCCAGGCGCTCGGCGCGCGGGAGGGTCTATCTCTATCGCATTCTCAACAGACGGCCGCCGGCGGTGCTCGAGCGCGGCCGCGTCTGGCATGTGGGATCGCCGCTTGATGCCGAGGCGATGCAGGAAGCGGCGCAGCATCTCGTCGGCCGGCACGACTTC
>Ga0070738_10007536_pt1 | contig 10832 bp, 12 predicted proteins | sample Coa_R2_2_FD_66446 | JGI IMG/M metagenome (GOLD analysis project Ga0070738, IMG submission 66446) | Surface soil microbial communities from Centralia Pennsylvania, which are recovering from an underground coalmine fire - Coalmine... | ecosystem: Environmental > Terrestrial > Soil > Unclassified ... | reverse complement strand
GCCGAAGCCGCCTCCAAGGAGCACATCGCCCGCGCCCGTGCTCATCACGCCCGCTGGGCGGTGTCCCGGCATGCCCATGACTGAAGTGCCCACCCACCCGCCCGGGTCTGACAACAGGGGCTCCGCCCCTGTACAACCCCGTGTGCTGTCGGCGGGTGCAGGGCTGCAAGCCCTGCCGGGGAGTGGGGTGTCCCGACAAGCTTGCCTCAATTGGTGGGGTGGGGGCCGCGATGCAATTGCGGCAGGGCAACTGTGACCCCAGCGCAGCGTTCTTCGGACGCCGTTTGGCGTTGGGGCCTGCGGCTGGGCACGTTTGCCCTGTTTTTCGCCTGGTGGCAGTTCAGCACGCGGGACCTCCACAGCCTGCTGCTGCCGACGTTCGTCAGCACCGTCGCCGCCACCTGGGAGCTGGTCACCCAGGGCACCATCTGGGAGCCGCTGTGGATCAGCAATCAGGCGCTGATCATCGGCTACGTGATCTCGGCCGTCGTAGGCGTGCCGCTGGGGCTGCTGATGTCGCGCATCCGACGCGCGGAGCGCTTCCTGGATGTATACCTGAACGTCCTGCTCACCACCCCGATGGCCGCGCTCATCCCGCTGTTCATCATGGTGCTCGGGCCTACGCTCACCGCTCGGGTGGTCATTGTATTCGTGTTCACCTTCGTGATTGTGGCCGTGGACACCCGCGCCGGGGTGCGCGGCGTCGACCGCACCGTCATCGAGATGGCTCGGTCCTTCGGCGCCTCGGAATGGCAGATCTGGCGGCGCGTGCTGCTGCCGGGCGCGCTGCCGGCCATTCTCGCCGGGCTGCGGGTAGGGCTGGGCCGCGCCTTCACCGGCATGGTCCTCTCGGAGCTTCTGCTCGTGGGCGTCGGCATCGGCCGGCTGATGCTCAAATACCGCGGCTCGTTCGACGGCGACTATCTCTATGGGACGATCCTGATCGTCGTGCTCGAAGCCATCGTGTGCACACTGCTGCTGCGCCTGCTCGAGAACCGCACCCTCTCCTGGGCGAGCGACGCCTCGCGATGAGCTCCGCGCAACTTACGCTGCCGCCGGCGCGCGCACCACGCTGGCGGCTGCCGCAGGGTGAGTGGTACGTCCCGCTGGTCGCCACCGCGGCTGGCCTGGCGGCCTGGGAGGTGCTTGGCCGAGCGTTCGATCAGCCCTGGCTGCCGCCGTTCTCCGACGTATTCGCCGCGCTCTGGTCGTTGACCGCGCAGGGCCTGATCATTGGCAGCCTCATCGACAGCCTGCGCAGCCTGGCTATCGGGTTCCTATTCTCGCTGGCGACCGGCGTGCCGGTTGGCGGGCTGATGGGCCGTTACCGCAAGGTCGAATGGGCCTTCGATCTACACGTGAGCTGGCTGCTGATCAGCCCGTCCATCGTGTTCGCGCCTATCTTCTTCACGATCTTCGGGCTGTCCGACGCGACCCGCATCGCTGTCGTCGTGCTGTACGCCTGGCCGATCATCGCCTACAACACCTTCATCGCCTTCCGGCGCGTCAGCCCGGACCTGATTGAGATGGCCCACTCGTTTGGCGCCAGCGAGGCCAAGATCTTCCTGCGTGTCCTGGTGCCAGCCTCCCTGCCGCTCACGATGGCCGGGCTGCGGTTGGGCATGGGCCGCGCCGTGAAAGGGATGATCAACGGCGAGCTGTTCGTCGCGCTGGTCGGCCTGGGCGCGCTCACGGAGAAATTCGCCAACGGCTTCGACACGACCAACGTGCTGGCGATCGTGCTGGTGGTCATGATCGTGGCCGTCGTGATGGCCGAGATCGTCCAGTGGCTCGACCGGCGGGTAACATACTGGGCGAATTAGGACTTTTACCAAGTCTTAACAACGCCAGATTCGGGAGGAGTTCACTCACACATGAGAGGTCACGTTTTGCGCATCCTCGCCGGAGGCCTGGGCCTGCTGCTTGCCGCCTGCGGCGGCGGAGCCGCCGCGCCGGCCAGCTCGGCGCCCGTGTCCAGCGCCGCCTTGCCATCGACGGCCACCAAGCCGAGCGCTGCGTCGCCAGCAGCTAAGCCCAGCGGCGTCCCCTCTGCCGCTGCCTCCACCAGCAGCGGGCCGAAGCCGGCCATCAAATTCGCCTACTCGTCGCCGGGCTTCTCCTACATTCCTATGATGATGGCCCAGGACGCCATGCGCGCCCAGGGCTACACCGTGGACACCGCCAACTTCAACCAGCCGGAGCTCGCGGTCCAGGCCATCTCCCAGAACGAGACGCAATTCAGCAGCGGTTCGACCTACACGGTCATGCAGGCCATCCAGAAGGGCGCCAAGATCAAGCTCATCGCAGACCGCAACGCGAACGAGTGGACGATCACCGCGGCCAACGCCATCGCCGATTGCGCCGGCCTCAACGGCAAGAAGGTCGGCATCGCCAGCGAGGGCGCGGTCAGCACGGCCATGATGAACCAGTGGCTGCAGGACAATTGCCCGCAGGCCAAGCCCAACATCCTGATCATCGCCGACTCGGACCAGCGCGGCGCGGCCATGCTGGCCGGCCAGCTCGACGCCTCACCCCTCCAGCTCGACAGCCAGGTGGCGCTGTATAAGAAGGGCCCGAACAAGTTCCATACGCTGGCGGACTTCTCCAAGGACCTGCCGCAGCTCGACACCAGCGCCATCTACGTGAGCGACGAGTTCCTGAGCAAGAACCGCCCGGCAGTGGTCGACTTCGTGACTGAGCTGATTAAGGCCAACCGCGCCGTCGCCGCCAATCCGCAGCTGCTCAAGGAAAACAACGCCAAGTACAAGCTCGGCGGCGACGACGTCGTGGACGACGTGGCCAAGGCCTACCTGGGCATCAACGCCTTCGACAAGAACGGCGGCGTGACCGAGCAGCGCATGACCTACAGCATCGACTTCTTCACCAAGGCCAACCAGCTCAAGCCCGGACTCAAGGTTTCGGACGTGGCCGATCTTTCGGTCGTCAACGACGCCCTCGCAAAGGTCGGCAAGCAGTAGTGATCGCGGTCGAAGGCCTGCATAAGACCTTCACCGGGCAGGATGGGGCCGATCGGGTCGTCGCAATCCAGAACCTCAACCTCGAAATCCGCGACGGCGAGTTCCTCACGGTCATCGGCCCCAGCGGCTGCGGCAAGACGACGCTGCTGCGCATCGTGGCCGGCCTGGAGACGGCCGACAGCGGGCGTGTGCTGGTCGACGGCAAGCCGGTCACCGGTCCTGGGCCGGAGCGCGCCATGGTGTTCCAGAGCTTCGCGCTCCTGCCCTGGGCCAGCGTGCTGCAGAATGTGACGTTCGGGGCGGAGATGCGCGGCATCCCGAGAGACGTGCGTGAGCAGCGGGCGTGGGAGCTTATCAACCTGGTGGGCCTGGGCGGCTTCGAGCATCGCCTGCCCAAGCAGCTCTCGGGCGGCATGCAACAGCGCGTCGGCCTGGCTCGCGCGCTGGCCGTCGACCCCTCCATCCTGCTGATGGACGAGCCCTTCGGCTCGCTCGACGAGCAGACGCGCCGCCTGCTTCAGGAGCAGCTCATCCGCATCTGGGAAGCCGACCGCAAGACGGTGCTGTTCATCACCCACAGCATGGAGGAGGCGGTGCTCCTGGCCGACCGCCTGGTGCTCTTGTCACCCCGGCCGGGCCGGGTCGAGGAGATCATCGAGGTGAATCTGCCCCGGCCCCGCGGCCCTGAGACCGAGAAGTCGGCCACCTTCGTGGAAATTAAGGAGCACGTGTGGAACCGCTTGCGGGCTATGCAGCCGGAGCTGGCCGCGCCGCCTCCGGTCGCTTAGAAGGCAGGGCTGTCGTGAGGTTGCCTCTTCGACTCGAGCAGCGGTAACTCGCATCGCGGCGTAGGCGACAATCTGCGGACATGTCCAGCCTGCGCGATCTACTCGCTCGCCTCGACCGTGAAGGCGAGCTGTGCCACGTCACCGCACCCGTCGACCGGACCTGGGAAATCGCCGCCGTCATGCGGAAGGTGCTGAGCTTTCCGGCCGACCAGCGCCCCGCGCTGCTGTTCGAGAACGTGCAGGGCTTCGAATCGCCGCTGCTGGTGGGGCTGTACACCAACCGGCGGCGCTACGCCAAGGCACTCGGCCTATCGACCAACGACGAGGTGAACGAGCGCTGGCGCGAGGCGCTGGACCATCCCCTGCCCGTGCAGGAAGTGCAGGGCGGCCCCTGCAAGGAGGTCGTGTTGACGGGCGACAACGCCAGCATCGACAGCCTCCCTCTGGCCCGCTGGACGCCGGACAAGGACGCCGGCCTGTTCTTCACCTCGCAGGCGGTCATCACCCGGGAGCCGGGCTCCGACTACGTGAACGTGGGCACGTACCGCATGCAGTACCGCTCGCGGAACGAGACGAACCTGTTCGTCAACCCGGCGCAGCACGTGGGCATGATCTTCGGCCAGTACGAGGCCCGCGGCGAGCGCATGCCGGTGGCCGTGGCCATCGGGGCCGACCCGGCCGTCACGCTGGTCGCGCCGGCCAAGATCCCCTACGGCATGAGCGAGCTGGAGGTCGCGGGCGCGTTGATGGGCCGGCCGCTCGAGGTCACGCGCGGCGAAACCGTGGACCTGCTGGTCCCGGCCAGCGCCGAGATCGTGCTGGAGGGTTACCTGGAGCCCGGCAGCCGCTCCACGGAAGGGCCGTTCGGCGAGTTCGCCGGCGTGCTCTCGAAGAGCTACGACATGCCGGTCTTCCACATCACCGCCGTCACGCACCGGCGCAAGCCCATCCTGCAGTCGTTCGTGAGCCAGAAGGCCCCAAGCGAGAGCAGCCTGCTGCGGTCCGTCGTCCTCGAGGCGCTCACCTTGCGCACGCTGCGGGGCCTGGGCATTCCCGCGGTCGCCGCACACGTGCCCGAGAGCGGCGCCGCCTGGTACCACTTCGTGGTCTCCATCAAGAAGATGCACCCTGCGCACCCCAGGATGGTGATGAACGCCATCTGGGCGGCCATGCCTGCCCTGGCCAAGCGCATCGTCGTAGTCGACGAGGACGTGGAACCCGCGGATGCCTTTCAGGTGGAGATGGCGGTCGCTACCTGCGTTCAGCCGGCGCGAGACCTCACCATCCTGGAGGGCTACATGGGCCAGATCGAAGACCCCTCGCCCACGCCGGGTCAGGAGCACATGTCGTCCAAGCTCGGCGTTGACGCCACCCGCAAGCATCCCTACCCAGCGGTCGCCCTACCCGAGCCGCACTACATGCAGCGGGTGGAGGATCGCTGGGAGGAATACGGCATCAAGCCACTGGGCGATTGACCGCGCGGCTATCCCGCCAGGGATGCCTCCATTCGACGGGCGACCTGCGCCAGTGGGAAGCACAGCAGGAAGTACATGAGCATCACCGCCGCCAGAATTGGGATGGCCTCCGAGCTGCCTGTCTCGACTGTCAGCCGCTCGATGGAGCGGCGGGCCGACTGCAGCAGCTCGAAGCCGCCAATGATCGCGGCCAGCGACGTGCACTGGATGAGATTGGCGAGGAAGCTCACCAGCGGCGGGAGCATACGCCGTACCGACTGCGGCAAGACCACGTAGGCCATCGTTTGCAGCCAGTTGAAGCCCAGCGCCCGCGCTGCCTGAAACTGCCCCGTGTGAATCGATTGCACCGCGCCGCGCACGATCTCGGCGACGTTGGCGCTGGCCCACAGCGATAGGCCCAGGCACGCCGCGGCGAAGGCGCTGAGCCGGATGTTCATGGCCGGCAGGGCGAAGAAGACGAAGAACAGGGTGATGATGATCGGTAGCCCGCGCCATACCTCTACGTAGGCCCGCACCGGCAGGCGCACGATCCCAACAGGCACGGTGAGCAGCGAGCCCAAGACGATGCCGGCGACGATCGAAGCTGCGATGCTGATGGCTGACAGCAGCGCCGTCCGGCCCAGCCCCTCGGCCGCGTAGGCCAAGACCGGTCCGGCCCAATCCGGCATCAGCGGGCCTCTCCCAGGGCCAGCCTGCTTTCGACAGCCCCGAGTCCGCAGCCCATGAGCCAGGCGATTCCCAGGTAGATGATGCCGATCACGAGGAACATCTCGAATACGCGGAACGTCAGTGAAACGATGTCCACGGCCGTGTCCGTCAGCTCTGCGAAGCTGATGGCCACCATGTACGAGGAGTTCTTGAGAATCGAGATGCAGACGTTGGTGACTGATGGCAGCGCCGTTCGGAAGCCGATGGGCACGACCACCTGTGCGAAGGTCAGCGGACGGCCGAAGCCCAGCGCCCTCGCGGCCTCGCGGTAGCCGCGGCTAACCGCTTCGAGGCCTGCGCGGAAGTTCTCTGCCTGATAAGCGGCGCCCCACAGCACGAGCGCTAGCCACGCGACGGTGAACGCCTGCAGCTTGATGCCAACCTCGGGGAGCGCGAAATACAGGAAGAAGATCTGGACCAGCAGGGGCGTGTTCCGAAAGACCTCGACATAACCCCGGCCGAGCCCATCGAGGACCGGCAGCCGCTCCGAGCTGCCGGCCGCGATGAGGAGGCCAAGAACCACTGATCCGGCCATGCCGATGGTGCTCACCAGCAGTGTGAGCTCGAGCCCCGCGGCGAGCTCGGGAAGCTTCTCGAGAATGAACCCAGGCTGGAACTGGTAACTCACGTCCGGCCGAGACCTATGACATGCAGGGCGCCATTCCCGCCACTCCTCGGCTTACTCCAGGCTCCAGCCATCAGCACGTAATCTGGTCCGTGGTCGGGTAGGTGATCGTCTGGTTCGGCCGGGGCATGGCGGCGTCGAACTGCGCGGCTGCGCCTTTGTCGGCGATCCACTTCTGCAGCTCCTTGTAGAACAAGTCGTCCTGCTGCATCTGCTTGAGGCCAGCGTTCACCCAGTCGGCCATCGGCTTGTCATTCAGCCGGATGCCCATGCCCCACGGTCCGGGGGCAATGCCGTTGCCCGCAATCTTCAAGCTCTGGTTCTTGGCGGCCAGGTCGACCAGCAGTGTGTCGTCTTGAACGAACGCGTCGGCTCGGCCCTGCTGCATCATGGCCAGACCTTCGCTCGTCTGCTCGAACTGGAGCAGGTTTGTGTTGGGCGAGCACTTCTGGAACCAGGTCACGTACACGGAGCCTTTCGGCGCGGCTACGCCCTTGAGCTGTTTCTCATCCCTCGCATTCGAGCTCTTTGGCAGCAGCATGCGGCCGGCGGCCGAGAAATACGGGTCCGAGAAGGTGATCGTCTTGGCGCGATCGAGCGTGTAGGTCAGCGTGGCCGCGATCAGGTCGATGCGGTTCGTGGTCAGGAAGGGGATACGGTTCGCGGCCACCACGCATTCCATCTGCACCGCGTTCTCGTCGCCGAAGCCAAACACGGCCAGCTGCTTGACCAGGTCGATTTCGAACCCGGCGTTCTTGCCGGATTGATCGATGAACCCGAACGGCGGGTAGTCGCACTTGACGCCTGCCATGAGCTTGCCGCGCTGCTGGACAGCGGGCGGCAAAGCTACCGGCAATTTGGCCCTGGAGAACGACACAGAGGTCACCGGAGTTGGCGCGGCGGACGCAGGGGCCGACGCCGAGGGGGGCGTTTCGGGGATGGCGCTCGCGCTGGCTGCCCCGGCGCCTGAGGCCGTGACCGCCGGCTTGGCGCTGGCGGCTGCACTCGCAGGGGCGCCAGACGTGACGGCCGCGCTGGCGACCGGCGGAACGCTCGGGGCGGCCCCGCCGCCGCAGGCGGATAACAGGAGCACCGCTCCGGAACAGAACATGACAAGACGTTTAAACATTTCCCATCCTTCTCTTGGTTTTTGTTTTGGGTTGTTGAGTGTGTTTGTGGCTTGCTAACGAAGCACGCGGCGCAGGAACTGCCGCGTGCGCTCTTGACGCGGATCGTCCAGGACGTCGCCTGGCCGCCCTTCTTCGGCTATGACTCCATCGGCAATGAACACCAGCCGGTCGCCCACCTCCCGCGCGAACCCCATCTCGTGCGTCACGACGAGCATCGTCATGCCGGACCTGGCCAGGTCACGCAGAACATTCAGCACCTCTGACACAAGCTCCGGATCCAAGGCGGAGGTGACTTCGTCGAACAGCATGACGTGCGGGTCCATCATCAGCGCCCGAGCTATCGCCACGCGCTGTTGCTGTCCGCCGGAGAGCTGATGCGGCAGGCTGCCAGCCTTGTCCGCCACGCCAACGCGCGCCAGCAGCTCCCACGCCCGGGCCTCGGCTTCGGCTCGGCCGGCGCGCAGCAGCTTGCGGGGGGCCAGGGTGACGTTGTCCAGCGCGTTGAGGTGCGGGAACAGGTTGAACTGCTGGAACACCATTCCAACGCGCCGCCGCACCTGGTTCACGTCGACCCCTGGCTGGGTGATGTCCTCGCCCTCCAGCAGCACCTGGCCGGCGTCAATGGTTTCCAGCAGGTTGATGCACCGCAGCAGCGTGCTCTTGCCGCCGCCGCTCGGGCCGATGATGACGAGCACCTCGGCCACGTTTACGCGCAGGTCAACCCCCTTCAGCACCTCGAGCGCACCGAAGCGCTTGTGCACGCCTCGCAGCTCGACCATGGGAGCGGCGCTTATTCCTCCGGTGCTGCCATGGCTGCGCTCATCGGTGACGCCGGATTGACCCCCAGTCCGGCCGTCGAGAATCACCGCTGGGTACGGCACATCCATTCCACGGTGCTTGAGTCGGTGCGGCGTTACAGGTGGTGGAAAACCGGTTCAAGCCGCCCCAAGAGCAGCCTTGCGGAGATACTTGACAAGGACTTTTGGGCCGCGCTAACTTGGAGGTAGCCCTGCGATACAGGACAGCACGAACCTTCAAACAGGAGGCTGTATGAAGCGCAGCACCAATGCCAGGATAATGGAGAGGCGCTGGCAAATCGACAGGTGAAGCCCTCCGCTTGCGAGGGCGCACGGATGTCGCGAAGGGTTACCGCCCTCTCATCCTTGACGCAGGCCTGATAGGCCGTCAGGAAGTCGAGATGACTCAGTCAGACAAGGCGGTTCCTAAGTAGCGGAAGATGAAACGGCTCGCCCGCCCGGCGAGCCGTTTCTTTGTGTCTCTCAGGAGGACGGCGTCTCGTCGGTCCGGCGCGAGCTGCCCCCCTTGCGGCCAATTTCCGAGTAGAAGCTGCTGCTGTGGCGCTCCTTCGTAGTGTTGCCGCCCTTGCGGCCGATGACCGAGTAGAAGTCGGGACCGTGCTTGTCCTTGACGGCGCGGCCGCCCTTCTTGCCGATCTCGGTGTAGTAGTCCTTACCGTACTTGCTGCTCACGGCCTGGCCGCCGCGCTTGGCCTGGGGTGAGCCCGGGCGAGGTCCACGCTTCTGGGTAGCCACGCTAGGTCCCCTTTCCCTGGAGGTGAGGTGATTACGCGCCGCTTGGTTTGCGGCCACCATACACCTGCAGGCAGGCGGCGTCAATAGCGGGCGTGCTTACGAGGAGGGTCTGGTTAGCTGTCCATCTCGGCGGAGCTCTTGAGCAGCTCTGCGAAGCTCATACCGTTGGTCGAGTTCGGCTCAGGCTCGAGTCTCAGAGCCCGGCGCTCCTCCACGTCCAGCAGCTTGCCATCCTGCCACTGCTTGTAGAGCCGCTGAGCATCCGTCGGGGGGATGGTCATCTCCATCGCTCTAACATCCTCACAACCTCAATCCGGCTGCACCGGAATGGCAAGCATGCTACCACAACAGCAAGCGTTCCGCTAGGCGGCAAGTAGCCTGTTTTGGCTAAGAAATCTGCGTTTGTCTGTGGCTTACCATGGGTAGCGCACGAGCTTAGCCATGAATTTCTCCACCCTCCTGTTCGAGACCGCCGATAACGTGGCGACCGTCACCCTCAACCGGCCGGACGTGTTGAACTCGTTCAACGCCGAAATGCGGCGAGAGCTGACCAGCGCTTTCGCCGCCATTGAAGGCGATCCGTCTGTGAGGGCGGTCGTGCTCACGGCGGCCGGTCGAGGCTTCTGCGCCGGACAGGATCTGCGCGAGCGGATGTCAGCCTACGAAGGCGGCCGGGCGCCGGTCCTGGGCGAGACGCTCCGCCAGGAGTACAACCCGCTCATCCTGGCGATGCGGCGCCTGCCCAAACCCATCGTGGGGGCCATCAACGGCGTCGCCGCCGGGGCGGGCTGCAGCCTGGCGCTGGCGTGCGACCTGCGCGTGGCGGCCGAGAACGTCAGCTTCCTGCAGGCCTTCGTGAAGATCGGCCTCGTCCCCGATTCGGGCAGCAGCTTCTTCCTGCCGCAGCTCATCGGCATGGCCCGCGCGGCCGAGATGATGTTCCTGGCGGAGCCCGTGTCGGCGGCTCGCGCGCTGGAGCTCGGTCTCGTGAATCGGGTCGTGCCGCCCGACCAGCTCCTGCCCTCCGCCCTGGAGCTGGCCCGCAGGCTGGCCGCGCTGCCGACGAAGGCCATCGGCCAGGCCAAGCGCCAGCTGAACCTCGCGCTCTCTGCCGGCCTGGAGGCCGTCCTGGAGGAGGAGGCCTGCGGCCAAGCAATGGCCTCCCAAACCCATGACCACCTCGAAGGCGTCCAGGCCTTCCTCGAGAAGCGCCCGGCCAGGTTCACCGGCGAATGACCACTAAGCGCTGGGAGGAGCAGCGCTGGATCCTGGACTCTATCATCCAGACGGTCGGCGTGGAGTGGGATCAGGCGCGCCTGGCATACACCATGGCGCCCTGCGGGCCAGACGCCGTGCCGGACTTCATGTCCGTCCGTATGCGCGTCAAGAAGTTCGCCGACATCGACCGCGAGTTTGCAGCCGCGGCCCGGAGGCGCGAGGATAAGGCCCGACGCTACGAGAGCGCCGGCCGGCTGGCGTCGGCGCGGGAGAGCTACTTCATCGCCGCCCAGCTGTGGGGCGCCGCCCGCTGGCCCATCTTCGAGAACAACCCGACTGTCATCGCCTACAACGACC
>Ga0070738_10007535_pt1 | contig 10835 bp, 5 predicted proteins | sample Coa_R2_2_FD_66446 | JGI IMG/M metagenome (GOLD analysis project Ga0070738, IMG submission 66446) | Surface soil microbial communities from Centralia Pennsylvania, which are recovering from an underground coalmine fire - Coalmine... | ecosystem: Environmental > Terrestrial > Soil > Unclassified ... | reverse complement strand
CGGCACGGTTCCGCAATATCAATTTTATCAATACAAAACGAAAAGTCTAATGATCCTCTCCCGTTTCGAAGCAAAAGCAATTCTTGACCGGGCGCTCTCATTCGCGAAAGCGGATGAGACGGAAGTCTCTCTTTCCGGTGGAATTTCCGGCAATACACGTTTTGCGTGTAACGTCCCCACAACGTGCGGATTGTCTGATTCGCTCCAATTCAGCGTTACTTCCGCATTCGGCAAAAAGGTCGGCTCGTTCTCCACGTCGCAAGTGGATGACGCTTCATTGGAGAGTGCCATCCGGCAGGCGGAGAGCGCCGCAAAGCTTTCGCCGGAAAACCCGGAATATATGCCCCGGCTTGGCGCACAGAATTATACCGACACCAATGAGTGGGACGACAGTACGAAAACATTTTCGCATGAAGAGCGCGCAAAGATCGCGGCGGCAAGCATCGAAGCGGCGGAAGCAAAAAAACTGATCGCCGCCGGATATTACGAGAATGACGCAGATTTCACGGCATTGGCAAACTCGAAAGGATTGTTTGCATACCACACGTCAACGGACGCTTCCTATTCGCTCACAATACGCACTTCCGACGGCTCAGGTAGTGGTTGGTCGGCGCAGGATTCATTTACAACGAAATCTGTTGATGGAAGGCGCATCACTGACCGCGCGATCGAAAAAGCCTTGCGGTCGCAAAATCCGCAAACAATCGAGCCGGGAAAATATCCCGTCATACTGGAGCATTCGCCCGCGGGTGATATGCTGAATCTCTTTATCGGCAGCATTGATCGCCGCAGTGCAGATGAAGGACGAAGCTATTTCTCCGATCCGCAAAAAGGAACCAAAATCGGCGAAAAACTTTTCGGCGATGGCATCACGATCTATTCCGATCCTTCAAATCCCGTTGTCCCTTCATCGCCATGGGGCGAGGATGGCTTGCCGCTCAGCAGAACAATGTGGGTAGAGAAAGGCGTTCAACAGAATCTCGCGTGTTCGCGCTACTGGGCAAAAGAAAAAAACATCAACGTTCTCCCGTACGGATCCAATGTCATTATGGAAGGCGATAATCATTCGCTCGATGATCTGATCGCTTCGATGGACCACGGGCTGCTTATCACAAGCTTCTGGTACATCCGCGAAGTTGATCCACAGTCCATTCTCTTCACGGGGTTGACGCGCGACGGCGTATTTATGGTCGAGAACGGGAAGATCATGAAACCCGTCATTAATCTGCGGTGGAATGAAAGTCCCGCGGCAATATACAAGTGCATTGAAATGATGTCGCGCCCGGATCGTATCGTAACGCGCGAAGGCAACCAGCCGATGCTTGCCCCGGCATTAAAGGTGAAAGAGTTCACCTTTACAAGTGTCAGCACGTCAACCTGAAATACTGTTTTATTCTTTCGCGGGGAATTTTCTTATTTTAGAACGGCTCTCCGAAGCAATGAAAAGCCGTTCATGACAGTATAATATATTATTATACATGTATTTGTCTTCCCCGTTACGCAGTACGCTTCCTGTTTTTCACTCCTTGCATAACTCCATATAGCAGAAAAACATTTAATGCCGCAGATGAAATTGCAACAAGAGAACGGGATATTCATCGGATTCGGCCTAGCTCTTCTTATTTTCGCCATTGTAGGATCGTTCGCATTCCTCAGTCTCCGAAATGTGGAGGACACAATCGGCTGGGTTGTACACACCCACCGTGTGATCGAAAAACTCGACGATATCCTTTCACTGGCGCAGGATGCGGAAACAGGCACACGCGGCTATACCATCACCGGGGATACGACATACCTCGACCCATATAATAATGCCAGCCAAACGCTGAGCCAAAAAATTCACGACTTGCGGGCATTCATGAGCGATAATACCTCGCAGTTAAAAAATATTGATACGTTGCAATCTCTCGCAGATGAAAAACTTTCCATTCTGAAAAATGCGATTGAGAAACGCACAATGGAAGGTTTTGATTCTGTTGCAACCATGACGAAGACCGGTAAAGGGAACACACTGATGCAAGAGATACGCGATCTTATTGCACGGATGCAATCCCAGGAAGAAGCGTTACTTGTCATACGCAACGATACGGTTGAATCCCACGTACTCAGAACCCATGTGATCGTAATTACCGGAATGCTTCTTGGGTTCGGATTGATCATTGCCGCCCTTTTGATTTTACGGAGCGATATGCAAAAACGCAATGCGGCGGAGATCGCTCTTCAACAAAGCGAGGAACGATACAGAGAAATAATAAATAACGCCGACGATATCATTTACCGCACGGATGCGGACGCCAAAATCATACTCTGCAATCCCGTTGCAACGCGTGTAACGAAATATTCCGAAAGCGAACTGATTGGGAAACATTATCTTGAATTGGTTCACCCTGATGCGCGCAAGGAAACACAGAATTTTTATATGAGTCAGCGGCAGGAAAAAGTGCCGAATACATACTACGAATTCCCTATCCTAACAAAAGAAGGCGAAAAGCGATGGATCGGGCAAAACCTGCAGATAATCATGCATGATGGGACGCTTGCAGGATTTCAAGCGGTTGCCCGGGATATCACTTCTATAAAACGTGCGGAGCAAGCCCTGCACGAAAGCGAAGCGCGGTTCCGCGGCATATTTGAACATACCCCTATCGGCATGGCACTCATTAGTCTTGACGGGAAATTTCTGCAAGTCAATGCCGCATTAGAAGACATGCTGGGCTATTCGGCGGAAGAATTGTGCGCACTGCCCTCCATTGGCGCGATTACTCATCCTGATGACGTTAAAGTAAGCTTCAGAGTTATGAGTGAAATACAAAAGAAGAAAATCAATACCGCCAGTTTTGAAAAGCGATATATTCACAAGCAAGGGTACGTTGTTTGGGTGGCTGTGAATTCGGCATTGATTACTGATGCTGCAAAAAATCCGTTATATCTTATAGGACAGATCCAGGATATAACATACCGGAAAAGAGCTCAGCAAGAAATACAAGAACTTAATAAACAACTTGCGCAAAAGATCGACCAGCTTGAAGTTGCCAACAAAGACCTTGAGGCATTCTCCTATTCCGTCTCGCACGATCTCCGTTCACCATTGCAAAGCGTGCAAGGTTTCACATTTTTACTGAAGGAAACCGCTGAAGCAAAATTGGACGATCAGGAGAAAGAGTTCTTAGCAAATGTCGAGACTTCCGGCAAGCGCATGCAGGAAATCATCGAAGACCTGTTGACACTTGCCCACACCACACAGAACGAATTTGCTCCTGAAGACGTTGATCTCAGCGCTATTGCCCGAACAATAGCCGAAAGTCTGCGCGCCGCAACACCGGAGCGCAATGTCACGTTCGTCATTCAAGACAACATCACCGTCAGGGGCGACAAGCGATTGCTTCGCGTGCTCATGGAAAATCTTATCGGCAACGCATGGAAATATTCAAGCAAGCATTCTGCAGCAAAGATCGAGTTTGGAGAAGAATGCAAGAACGGGGATTCCCAAACAATATTTGTCCGCGATGACGGCGCCGGATTCGACATGAAATATGCCGAAACGATGTTCGATCCTTTCAAGCGGCTCCATACAGCAAAAGATTTTCCGGGAACAGGCGTGGGGCTCGCAACCGTGAAACGCATCGTACAGCGCCACGACGGAACGATCCGCGCAGAAGGAGCCGTCGAAAAAGGCGCGACGTTCTATATTACGTTCCCAAAACCCGTGGAGAGAGTTGAATCCGCATTCGTCATCTAACTTCATGCCGAAAAGACACTGGTCCTTCAGAAAAAAGAATATAAGGTATTTGGATAACTTAATTATATTTGAATAGATAGTATTAGTTGCGCCCTTAAAAATAGGCGTAGTCGTTAATTCTATCGCTCCAGATATAATAACGCCTCAACGATCCTCCGCAAAAGCACCCGACCGCGGAGAGCTGTGACGTACATATCTCCAGCTAACGTATTTATTTATGTTTTCGGAGGTTATGATGCGACAAAGCATTATTAGAAAATCGGCATACGCAGGGTTCATTGCGGCTCTTCTCATTCTTGGCATTATTGCGTACATATCGTTTCAAGAAACAAAAAATTTCCTCGCCACAACCGGCGACCTGTCGCACACGCACGAAGCTCTTGAAGATATTGATACAATAAACATACTTATAAAAGATATACAAGATGAGACACTGCAATATATCATCACGAAAGATGCTCAATATTTCGCGCAGCGCGATAGTACCGTTGCAACGCTAGGCAAAATAATAAAAGATCTGCGCGATTCCGTTTCACAAAACCCCGCTCAACTTCAGAATCTCGACAAGCTCGAGAGCATATTCTATCGCATCCCATCATACCCCACCCCGGAACAATTGCCTGCTTTTAACGCAGGCGATATTTCCCAAAATATAACATCGTTCCTCCGGGTGGGGCGCCCATTGATGGATAGCCTGCGTATCATCTGCGATGCAATGGATCACGCACAAGAAAAACTTTTTCTTGAAAGGCAACAAAGCATAAGCGAGGGGAGCATTCAGGTCCGGAATGCACTGCAATACGGAACGGCTGTAATAGTTGCCCTTTTATTCATCATGGTTTATTTTCTCCAACGCGATATCACGCACGGCAAAAGAACAACAAAAATCCTTGCCGATCTAAATAGCGATCTTGAAGATCGCGTGCAAAAGCGCACTGCAGAATTACAAAAAGAGATCAATGAACACCAACGTGCTGAAGAAAAATTGAAAGAACAACAGGCATTCAATGAAATGTTATTGCAGGCGGAAAACGATGTGGGGATCGGCATAGCCATCACCCTTGATACTCAGATCATCTATGCCAATAATGCCTTATGCCAGATCTTGGGGCTCACTGCGGAAGAGGTAAAATCTCTTCCCTCCCTTTTTGTTCTTGTTATCGCAGAGGAACGCGAGCGCCTGATGAAGATATTACAGCAGAGCGCCTTTGCAAGTGAAAATTTTTCCAGTACCGATGAGACGATCATCCAGCGTAGAAACGGCGAACGGATACATATTGAATATTCTACAAAGGGAGTGCGGATCGGCGGACAAACATATATGTTCTCCGCCGTTCGTAATATTACCGAACGGAAACAAGAAGAGGATCGCCTTCGCCGCAGCGAGGCCAGTCTTGCCGAGGCACAACGTCTTGCCCATATTGGAAGCTGGGAAATGAATCTATCGTTACCAGAGAACATCGATAAAAACAAAGTTATCTGGTCCGACGAAGTATACCGGATATTTGGTTATCATCCCGGCGAAATCGAACTCACAAGGGAATTTTTCAGGCAAACCGTTCATCCCGGAGATCGGGAAAGGTTAGATAGTGCCGCTCGTAAATATCTAAACGATAACCACCAGCACAGTATTGATTATCGCATTATTCGCCCTGACGGCACAGAGCGGATAATTCATGAGGAAGGCAAAACGCTTCGTGACGAAACGACCGGGAAACCTTTTCGTATAGTCGGTACTGCCCAGGATATCACCGAGCGTGTAAAGATGGAAAAACAACTGCGCGATTATAACGAGCAAGTTAAAAATATCATGGAAAACGTCGATGTAGCGCTTATGACAGCCGACATGGTGAATTCTCTGCCGTTGATGCTCTCTCCCGCATGGGAAAAGATCTATGGTTATCCGCTTGAAAAATTTTATGCTGATGACATGCTGTGGAAAAAGGTCATCCATCCGGACGATCTTCCGATGGTAGAGGCGTCCGAAAAAATGTTGTGGGTCGGCAAACCTGCTATAGATGAATACCGGATCATCCGCGCAGAAGGAGCAATACGCTGGGTGGAAGGACGCATAAAGCCGACACTGAACGAAAATGGGCAGCTCGTCCGCATAGACGGTTTTATTACAGATATCACAGAAAGAAAAGAAGCGGAAAAAAAGATTTACGAATCATTAAAAGAAAAAGAAATATTGCTAAAGGAAGTACACCATCGGGTAAAGAACAACATGCAAATCATATCGAGCATGTTGAATCTTCAGGAGGAGTTCATGCACGATCCGCACGATCGGGATGCGTTCCGCGACACTCAGAACCGCATAAAATCAATGGCGCTTGTTCACGAAATGTTATACCAATCGGAGGACCTCGCTAAAATTGATTTTGACCTTTACATCCGCACCATCGTCCAGCAACTATTGGAATCATACACCACCGAGCCCGATAAAATCGATTTGGAGGTGCAAACAAACAATATCCACTTGGATGTGAATGCGGCTATACCCTGCGGGCTTATTATCAATGAGCTTGTGTCCAATTCGTTGAAATACGCTTTCCCGGGTAACAGAAAAGGGAAAATAAGTATTGTTTTTGCGAAGGATGAAAGAGGGGGATATTGTTGCACTGTAAGCGATAATGGGATAGGGCTACCAAACGAAGTGGATCTCGGACACAGTTCGACATTGGGCTTGCAATTGGTAGATACACTTGTGCATCAACTCGGCGGGAACATTGATATTTCACGCGAATCAGGGACGACGTTCCGTATTAATTTCAGCGGCGCAAAGAAGGTAACATAATTCTCCTTCAATAGAGGAATTAACAGAGTATTACTATTATTTGCATTTTACTATACTATTTGTATTTTAGTCAAGTGTTTGCTCGCTACCCGGCAATTTGGTAATGCCATCTTGGGACACGGACGGAACGAGGGCGTATCCGTACGGGTCCAAGGAAGTACCCCAAAGCGTTATTTCCTTCCTCCCGCAATAGAATATCCTTCGCTGTGATTCAACCCTCCGTGCATTTGGTAAAATTAATGGAGGCTACGATGCGACAATCTAATGTACGAAGATTGGTATATGCCGGATTTATCGGCGCACTCGTTATCCTAACCGTTATCATATCCCTCTCCTATAGAAATCTTGACGGATTTCTCGAGAACGATACAAAAGTGGAGCATACCCACTACGTGCAGGAATATATAGATACGTTATCTCTCCTTTTATCTGACATCCAGAACGGAACGCGTGCCGCTCTCTTAACAAGGGATAGCTCTTATATAACAACCCGCGCCGGTTCTATTGCTGCCTTGCGTACGACAATCGACGCGTTGAACGATTCCGTATCAGATAATCCCGCACAGCAAAAGAATCTCCGCATATTCGATACAGTTACCGCAAAACTAATTGCCATTTCAGATCAGTCACTCGCGCTGCCAAAAGACTCGGAGGAAAGCACACAAATGGCATTTTTCATAAATCATACGAGTAAAAATCTGGATACCGCCCGCGCTATTCTTGCCAGAATGACCGCGATGGAGGACCATCTGCTGGATGAACGAAAGACACTATCGCATAAAAATAGCTCTACGGCAAAAGTGGCACTGGAATTTGGCACTGGCACAAGCTTTATTTTGCTTATCATCATCTTTGTTTTTCTCCGCAGGGATATTGAACAACGGCACAAATCACAGCAAATGCTCGCGCAATCGAACGAAGATCTTGAGCAAGGTATTCAACAGCGAACAGCCGAGATACAGATCGCCAACAATAAACTGCAGGATGAGATCGAAAAACACCTTCGCAGTGAGGCGATACTTGCCGAGGCACAGCGCATCACCAAGCTAGGCAGTTGGGAAATGGTCCTGACCGATCTCAACGATCTGCGAAAAAATGCGCTTGACTGGAGCAACGAGGTCTTCCGTATCTTCGGGTATAAGCCGGGGAAGATCGAAACAACAGTCGAAAATTTCTACCGTCTCATTCACCCGAACGATCAGGAAAAAGTAGATGCCGCCGTTCGCAATTACCTGAATGACGGAGAGCGGTTAAGCATTGATCACCGTATTATCCGCGCGGATAGAGTTGAACGGATCGTGCACGAGGAAGCGAATATCCTGTTCGATGTTCGCACCCGCAAACCGTTGCGCATGGTGGGGACCATTCAGGATATCACCGAAAGGAAACACGAAGAAGAAAAATTGAAACGCATCCAGCAAAATCTGGAAGACGCCCAGCGCATCGGGCACATGGGAAGTTGGGAACTCGATCTTTCGGATCTCGGAAGCATCAATAAAAACAGAGTGTTCGCCTCGGAAGAAGTGCTTCGTATCTTTGGCCTCCCTCCCGGAGAAGAAACCCAGCGACTGCGATTTGAACAAGGCGTCCATCCCGATGACCGGAATAGAAGAGATAAAGCGTTATACGATTACCTTGCAGGTGGGCCGCCGTATAATATTGATTACCGTGTTGTCCGTCCGGATGGCACGGTACGTGTCGTCCACTCGGAAGGACGTTTGTTCTATGATGAAAAAACAGGCAAACCGCTCCGCCTTGTCGGCACTATGCAGGACATCACAGAGCGAAAGTTAGAAGAAGAGCAACTTCACCGGAGTCAAGCCACCCTTGCGGAAGCGCAGCGTATTGCGCATTTAGGAAGCTGGGAGATGGATCTCTCCACCCAAATAAAATTCGGCGAGAGCGCTAAAATCGAGAACGCCGTAACGTGGTCAGATGAAGTATACCGTATATTCGGCTATCAGCCCGGCAATATACAAGCTGCGCGGGATCGCTTTTCCCAATTTATTCATCCGGACGACAAAGAATTTGTCGAGAAAAATATGCGGGAGTATCTCGCCGGCGGGCAGGGGCACAGCATAGATTACCGCATCATCCGACCGGATGGGACGGAGCGTATTGTGCACGAAGAGGCAAATATCGTGCGGGATGAAACCACTGGGCGCGCCTTAATGGTAGTCGGAACGATACAGGATATTACAGTGCGTGTTAAAATGGAAAAACGACTGCAGGAATATTATGAGCAGATGAAAGGTATCATGGAGAACATCGATATCGTGCTGATGTCGCTGGATATGGACAATCAGCGCGTGCTCGAAATATCCCCCGCATGCGAAAAGATATACGGCTACCCCGTGGAAGCATTCATGAATGATCCGATGCTCTGGAAAAAAATGGTTCATCCCGATGATATGCCGGTCATTATTGCCGGTGAGGCGCGGATACTATCAGGCAACACATCAACAGATGAGTACCGCATTATCCGACCGGATAGCACCATCAGATGGATCGAAGAACGCATGAAACCAACCTTGAACAAAGCCGGCAAGCTGGTCAGGTTGGAAGGGTTCATCGCAGATATAACGGAACGCAAGCTGGCGGAAGACCGGATACGGGGATCGTTACAGGAAAAAGAAGTGCTCCTGAAAGAAGTCCACCACCGCGTAAAAAACAATATGCAGGTCATTTCAAGTTTACTCAACCTGCAGGGGGAATATATCCGCGATTCGCATGACAAGGAATTATTCCGCGACAGCCAAAGCAGGGTGAAATCTATGGCGCTTGTTCACGAAATGCTCTACCAATCGAAAGATCTGGCGCAAGTGAATTTTAAAGATTATATACGCACCATTGTGGAGCAACTATTTTCTTTCTATTCAGTGGATATGGGAAAGATCGAACTGGGAATACAGGTGGGAGATATTTTGTTGGGAATTGATACAGCGATTCCGTGCGGACTGATCATTAATGAAATTGTATCTAATTCACTGAAATATGCGTTCCCCGACGATAGAAAAGGAAAGATCAACATCCATTTTTCGAAAGAACAAGGAAGTTACTATTCCTGTACTGTCAGCGATAATGGCATAGGTTTGCCGGCAAATATCGACTTTGAAAATACCGCTTCGCTGGGGTTACAGCTTGTTAATACCCTCACTCGCCAACTTGGCGGCAAACTTGAACTTTCGCGGGAAGGCGGCACAAAATACTGGATCACGTTCGACGGAGTAGAATAAAGATGCGGCAGAATGTTATATTTCGGCTGTCACATTCATTAATTCATGATCTTTCAGCCAACAGTAATAGCTGCCACATTTGCAATTATCGGCAAATATGCTGTTTATTTACATACAGGTTCTAGCATTAATGCAGCACCTGCGGTCATTGGTTTTATAGAAGTTCCGCATAGCATTATAAATCGTTTATGGCCTGCCGCCGTGGCGTGCATTATCCTGCAGGCACGCGGAGAACCCATCAATCATAAGTGGTTGAATTCACGAACTGCATTACAAAGGGCTGTATCCTATCTCATTTTTCTGTATTTTTCCCCGGTGTTTTTTTATCACAAACGTTTGCTGTAAATACGGAAATTTACATAGGATGACATTTGTGACGAATCTGCTGTTAAAAGAACAATATTCACGATTATATTCCTCCGGCAACTTATGAACCAGAGAACAGAAAACGAAAGGACATTGTAATGGCAAAAGCAAAGATCCTTGTCGTAGAAGATGAAGGCATTGTAGCAAAAGATATTCAGAGCAGGTTAAAGCGCTTGGGATACGACGTTCCCGCAACGGCGGCAACCGGGGAAGAAGCCATTAAGCAAGCTGACTTGATCCACCCCGATGTGGTGCTAATGGACATCATGATCCAGGGCGATATGGACGGCATAGAAACAGCGGGGAAAATAATCGAACGGTTGCATATTCCCATCATCTATGTCACCGCCTATTCCGATGATAATACGCTCAAACGCGCCCGTATGACGGGTCCGTTCGGCTATCTTCTGAAGCCGTTCGCGGAACGGGAGCTATACACCACCATCGAAATGGCTCTCTACAAACACAGCGTCGATCAAAAACTGAAAGAGAACGAGCGCTGGCTTGCAACGATCCTCGGGAGCATCTGCGATGCTGTTATCGCAACGGATCTGAACGGCAATATCACATTCATGAATTCCATTGCCGAAACTCTGACCGGATGGAAACAAGAAAATGCCATGGGGAAAAATGTCAACGACGTCTTCGTTGTGATCAATGAAGATACCCGCGCTCCCATCGAGACACCGGTGGACAC
>Ga0070738_10007534_pt1 | contig 10835 bp, 10 predicted proteins | sample Coa_R2_2_FD_66446 | JGI IMG/M metagenome (GOLD analysis project Ga0070738, IMG submission 66446) | Surface soil microbial communities from Centralia Pennsylvania, which are recovering from an underground coalmine fire - Coalmine... | ecosystem: Environmental > Terrestrial > Soil > Unclassified ... | reverse complement strand
CATGGACATTCGCAGCTTGTGCGGTTGCGTCTGCCAGTTGCGGTAACCGTCGGGATCTTTAGTGGCAACGTCGCTAAACAACATGCCTTCCCACTCAATCAGGTTGATCTCTTTAAGATTGTCTGAGGTTTGCAGCGGCACAACAGGCGGCGTTTTGAGCTGCGCCAGAATGCGATCGGCCGTGTCCCTGGCCCGTCGCAGGGGGCTGCAATACACCGCATCAAAGGCCAGGTCACTCAGAGCAGCACCAACCTGATCGGCCGATTGCTGCCCCGCTTCTGTAAGCGTCGATTTATCCCCATGTCCCTGAACGCGCCGTTCAACGTTGAAGCTGCTTTCGCCATGACGGACGAGAATGATGCGGGTAGCCAGAAGTTTGTCCTCCCCAAAAATGCTGGTTGGTGGGTGTGCGGTATCAGAAGCCAGACGGTGTTGGAAGTTAACAGGGAACCGAGCAGGCAGCAAGCGGCTACCGTTTGGCCCTTGTCGCCGGGTCTGCCAGGGGCTGAGAACCGGAAGTCGGCAACCATTAAACGGAGGATTACATTTTGATCCTTAGATCCCTGACTCTTTTCCAACGCACTCCTGAAGAATTTTACCCCGTTCGGCGTACTGCCTTCGCTTTATCTGAGCGACAATCGTGGTGTGGAATCTACGATCCCCGTTTTGAGGCGATCGTCGCAGTCGTGTTTTGCTGGCAGCGAACAGCAACCGGCTGACAGCTAAATTGGAGGGTTCATGACAATTAAACGCGTCGTTCTGGCAATCTTGACGGTGTTCGCAATCTTGCTCATCGGTCAAGATCTGCTGGCAAGTTGGAGTCAGCCACAGTTTCAGAGCCGACTGGAACTGTACCAGACCAATTTGGTGCTGCAAGCAACCGAGTGGCAGGGAGACGACCCTAACCTGGTGTCGGTACGACGCAGCATTATCGGGAGTGAACCCGTAAAAGGCGCTGTCAAGCAGTATGAAGAATTGCGCCAATCAGCCCAGAAAAATCTCGATCGCACCCAAACGCTCCTGGCCTCACCAACGGGCGATCGATCGCTGAAGGCATCAGTGCCCAAGTTAGAACAGCTCATCGCCGAACTGGATCTGCGGCTCGGCCTCCTATACGTCCAGCAGGGACAGATCGATGCGGCGCAAAAAACGTGGGCCGGGGTCATTCAGCAAACGGACGATCGACCTAACCTGGAGCCATTGAGTAAAACGGCTGGCGCATTAGCAGGACTCTGGAGCGACCCACCACGCCTCCTGCCGGATGTGGCCCCCGCACTCAAAAAGAACTTAGATAGCTGGTTCCGCTACCGGGCACTCTCCCGACTCTACCAACTCCAGCAGCGGCAGGACGCGCTGACCGAACTGCAGGCTGAGCAGCAGCACGCCGCCGCGCAAGCCCTGACCAACCTGGCGATCGTGGGCGGCATTCCCACCATCAGTTGTCTGATCGGTGCCGGCATTCTCCTGTTTCTGGCAGTGCAGTGGATGATCCAGCGCAAGCAAGCCCTACTCTCACCGGGCAGTATCGCACCGTGGACGGTTCCCTGGGACGGCGAAATTGTCTGGCAGGTATTGATTTTTGGGTTTTTCCTGGTTGGTCAAATTCTGCTACCCATCGTGCTCAGCTTCGTTCAGCAGGTGTCAGGGTTTACCCCAGGCACACTGGGTGAACAGGCCAGAGCGTTTTACATTCTGGCAAACTACCTTCTACTGGCCGCGGGGGGGTTAGTCGTGCTGTATTTTTCGATCAAAGCCTTCCTTCCGCTACCAGAGGGCTGGTTTCAGTTCAAAATCCGGAGCAAATGGCCGATCTGGGGGATTGGAGGCTATTTCGCCGCGCTCCCCCTGGTCATTCTGGTCTCGCTCATTAACCAGAGAATCTGGCAGGGACAGGGGGGAAGTAACCCGATTCTGCCGATCGCGCTCGAAGGCAAAGACAACGTGGCATTGGCCATCTTCTTCATCACAGCGGCGATCGCGGCCCCTGTCTTTGAGGAGATTCTATTTCGCGGCTTCCTGTTGCCTTCCCTCAGCCGCTATATGCCCGTGTGGGGCGCAATATTGCTCAGCAGCTTCATTTTTGCTCTCGCTCACCTCAGTCTTTCGGAGGTGTTGCCGCTCACCGTCCTGGGAATGGTGCTGGGGTTTGTCTATGCACGATCGCGCAATCTTCTCTCCTCAATGCTGCTACACAGCCTGTGGAACAGCGGCACGTTGCTCAGCCTGTTTGTCCTGGGAAGCAGCGCTCAATAGCACCTTAATTTTTGCAAAGCATAATGCAAAGAATTAACTGCAAGCTATTTGCATTTCCGATAGATGAATCTCCAAGTTGGGAAAGCTAAGTAAGCAAAATCTAATGTGTCCCAGGAGACGCTATGAAGAGTAAGTCCACAGCGGGAATCTTGGCTTTGTTTTTTGGTGGTCTTGGAATCCACAAGTTTTATCTTGGAGAAGGTGGAAAAGGTATTTTGTACCTGCTCTTTTTCTGGACTTACATTCCAGCCATCATTGGTATAGTCGAGGCTGTAGTCTTTTTTACAATGTCAGATGCAGACTTCAATGCCAAATACAATCATGGTACAGGCATTTATGTCACTAGTGCAGTATCTGCCAAAGATACAACTAGCGCCCTGCTCGACTTGAAGCAACTGTATGAATCGGGTGTCATTACGGCTGAGGAGTTTGAGGAAAAGCGTAAGAATTTATTAGGGACTTTGTAAGTTTATGGCAAACCTTTCTCGATGGTTTGAGCAAACTCCCGTATGGGTTTGGTTGTCTCTTTTTCCGGGATTTGGTGGATTGGCAATTAGCTACGCTGGTTACAAATCAAATACTCAAGCTTGGATTGCAATAGGGTTAGGGTGTACCGCATTGGCACTTGTAACCTCTTCAAGTGGACTCGCTGTTTGGATATGGCTAACTCAATTTGCAATAGCTTTCTACTTAAAGCGACAATTCTTGGTCAAAACTTATCCTAAACATTTAGCCATCCCCAATGATGGCGATTTGATTAAGCAAATTTCTGAGACCAGAAAGAGAGTCGACATAAACGATTGCTCAAAGAATGACTTGGTCAATGGTTTAGGCATACCGATCGTGTACGCCAACGATATTGAAGCGCTACGTAACGAGGGCTTCATCTTTACTCACTTGGAAGAGCTTTCAGAGATTATCGGTATTCCTGAAAGCAAAGTAACTATGATCGCGCCTCTGATAACATTTAGCTACGATCACAAGAAGGAATTAAATGTATCTTGGAAGCGTTTGAATACTTTCTCTTTAAAGGAGTTTATTGATTTTGGTCTACTACCAGAAGTTGCCCAGAAAATCGTCAGAGAAAGAGAACGAGGCGGTGATTACAAATCACTAGTAGATGTCAAACGTCGAACAGGAATCCTCTTCGCTTCTTACCAAAGCTTGATGTAACGCTACCAATTCTTCAATAATCATGGCTATTATTAAACCTAGAAAATTAGCTTTCACTATACCTTTGATAATGTTTGGCGCAGGATACTTTAGTTTATTCTCATCACTAGAGTTAAATCCAGTTCTTAAAGACATTCTGGTGCTGGTGCCAATCCAATTCGGCGTTTTGGCTTACCTGTTTTTTTCAAAGTTTAGTAAAGCATCAGACAGTTGATGTGCAAATAAGTTGTAGAGAATGACACTTTACTCCGGTTGTCTCAGCAGAGTGACTTATTCTAGCAAAGCTAATCCAGCGTGGAAGTTTTAAGTTTATTTAAGGGTTGTATAGAAGCATACAGTAAAGCTTAAGAGAGAGCAAAAGTTTTGGATTTCTTAGCGGAGCGCTTCTATCTTAGGGGTGAAATGCGAACTTAGGTCTACGCCTTAACGTCAAACACATATAGGACAATCGAAAAATGGCTCAATCTAGCAGAAGTAAAAGTTTTTTTGAATTACTTTTCGATTTTTCATTCTCGGAATTCATCGCGCTCAAAATTGTCGGTGTGCTTTATGGCATTGGGTTATTTTTAGCTGGTATCGCCGGTATTGCAGTGCTTTTTGGTAGCTTTGCTCAGGGAGGCATTTCAATCTTGATCGGTTTGATTGCTGCTCCACTGGTCTTTCTCTTATACGTTCTGCTTATCCGCGTTGCGTTAGAGAGTATGATCGCTGCCTTTCGCACAGCTAGCAATACGGCTCGAATCGCGGAGAATACAAGAAGAGATGTTTAACCTGTAACTGTCGATGGCAGAGACGCCTACGCGTTGCTTATCTTAAAGAAAGTTGATGAATTTTGACCGATCGCCTTCTACTTCATCTACCCTCAAGAGAGGACTCTATATAGATGCTCGTAGAAGGTTTTTCCATTGGTTTTAGACACGACGCAACGCACTCCAACAGCCGGCGATCGACCAGCGGATCTGCCTGCTGTGTCCCCATCGCGGGAAATTGCCACGCTGGATGTCACAGGGATGAAGTGTGCTGGCTGTGTGCGCGCCGTCGAGCAGGCCTTGAAACAGTGTCAGGGCGTTATGGCGGCGACTGTAAACCTGGCAACGGAAGTCGCAACCGTAGAGTACGAGCCGGGTACACTCAAGCCATCCACGCTGGCCACTGCCCTGACCGAAACCGGGTTTCCGTCGCAGCTCCGACTATCGACCAGTGACCTTGATGCCGATGATCCGCTGGCGATCGAGCGACTTAACTTTCAGGCCCAGAGACGCCAGGAATCCCAGCGGCAGCTCTGGCGATTAGCCGTTGCGGTTCTCCTTTTGCTCCTGTCTGGAATTGGGCATCTGGAGCAATTAAGCGGGTTGAAGATCCCTGGGCTCCTTGGCAGCGGGTTGTCTAATATCTGGTTTCACTGCGGGCTGGCGACCGTCGCGCTGTTGGGGCCAGGGCGATCGATGCTGGTTGATGGTTGGCGCGGGCTACAGCGCCACGCTCCCAACATGAACACCCTCGTGAGCCTGGGCACCCTGACTGCCTATACCACCAGCCTGATCGCACTCCTCTGGCCACATCTGGGTTGGGAATGTTTCTTCGATGAGCCTGTCATGCTTGTTGGGTTTATTCTCCTGGGTCGAACGCTGGAGCAACAAGCACGCAATCGGGCGGCAAGTGCATTTCATGCGCTGTTGGCCCTCCAGCCGAGCGTGGCGCGATTAATGAAGGACAAGAGTGCCCAACTGGCGATCGGAACGTCGGACGCAAGTGCGGTTGCCCCTGTCGGCACAGCCACGAGTCATGACGGTAGCAACGGTCAAATGGCAGCGGGCGCTCCCCCCTTAGCCGACACTCAACACGCCATCTTCTTCACGACCGATTTCATTGAAATCCCCGCCGATCGCGTCCGTTTAGGCGAATGGCTACAGGTCTTGCCGGGAGACACCATCCCTGTCGATGGCGCAATTATGCTGGGGCAAACGACAGTTGATGAGTCGATGCTGACGGGCGAACCGATCCCCGTTCTCAAGCAGCCCGGTGATCTGGTCGCAGCGGGCACGATTAATCAGTCAGGCACGATCGCGCTCCGCGCCACGCGCACAGGCAAGGAAACGACCCTGGCCAAAATCATTGCGCTGGTGGAAGCGGCCCAGGCGCGTAAGGCACCGATTCAGCATTTAGCTGATACGGTTGCTGGCTATTTTACCTACGGGGTCATGGCGATCGCCACACTGACCTTTTTGTTCTGGGACTTCGTTGGGAGTCATCTCTGGCCCGACGCCTTGACCAATACGGCTCACTGGGCCATTGGAGCCAGTCACGCGATGGCTCATATGTCGCATACCGCTGTGCATCCATCTCCCCTGATCGTGAGCCTTAAACTTGCGATCGCGGTGCTGGTTGTAGCCTGCCCCTGCGCCCTCGGTCTGGCGACTCCGACAGCGATTCTCGTTGGCTCCGGCATTGGCGCTGAGCGGGGGCTGTTAATTCGGGGTGGCGATGTGCTGGAGCGCGTACACCAGCTCGATACCATCATCTTCGACAAGACAGGCACGCTCACAACGGGTAAGCCCATCGTGACAGACTGCCTCCCGCTCGTTGATCGCCTCACGCCGCACACGCTGCTCCAACTCGCTGTCAGTGTTGAAATCGGTACGCAACACCCGTTAGCGATCGCGATCCAGCAATACGCCCAGCAACAGCAGACCCCACTCCTGCCAGCCGCGGATTTTGTGACGGCCCCTGGATTTGGTGTGGCCGCAACCGTGACGCCACCAGTGGGTTCAGATACAGCGCCGTTCCGAGTTGTAATGGGGACGCCGGACTGGTTGACGCAGCAGGGTAGCGCGGTTGATGCCAGCGCGCATGCGGCGGCAGCACCATTGCTCCATGAGGGTAAGACGGTGATCTATGTAGCGATTGATGGCATTTTGAGCGGTCTCATCGCGGCGGCTGACACGCTGCGACCAGAGGCAGCCGACACGGTTACCACCTTACAGGCCATGGGACTAACCGTTATGCTGCTGACGGGAGATAGTGCCCCCGCTGCCACTGCGATCGCCCAACCGTTAAAACTGTCCCCAGATCAAATTCTGGCTGGCATCCGACCCGATGGCAAAGCGCAGGCGATCGCGCAGCTTCAGGCACAGGGACGGAAAATTGCCATGGTGGGCGACGGCATCAATGATTCGCCTGCTCTGGCACAGGCAGATGTCGGTATCGCCCTGCATTCTGGTACAGATGTGGCGGTAGAAACAGCTGGCATTATTCTCATGCGCGATCGACTCACAGACGTTGTAGAATCGATCCGATTAAGTCGTGCAACGTTCAACAAAATTCGGCAGAATTTATTCTGGGCGTTTGCCTACAACATCTTCGGTATTCCCCTGGCAGCCGGGCTATTGCTGCCAACTTTGGGGATTTTGCTGAGCCCTGGTGCCGCAGGCGCTATGATGGCATTTAGCTCTGTTAGCGTCGTGACCAATTCCCTGTTGCTGTATCTCACTTTCGATTCATCCAAGAATCCACCCGGAAAATCAGGTGGAGCGTTGTAGCTTCGATCAGGCTTGCCTTCGCATTGTGTGTATCAAGTAAACTAGCAGCTTCTTAGGGTCCCCATGTCTTCAGAACCCCACCAAAGTCACTTGTTGATTGTTGAAGATGATAACGGGCGTCGTGGACTCATTCTCGATGGTTCCGAATACTCCATTGGCCGCGATCCAACGTGTGATATTTGCCTCGATTCCCTGTTTGTCTCCCGTCGTCATGCCACGCTGCTTCGTTTACCAAACGATGACGGCACGTTTAGCTACCGGATTATCGATGGCGATCTGCAAGGCAGACGTAGCTCTAATGGATTCTTGGTGAACGGCTATCGGCTACAACGGCATAATTTGCAGAATGAAGATGAAGTTGTCTTTGGCCCGCAGGTTCGTGCCATTTACTATCTCTGTCAGCGCGATGCCGTTGTCACCGTACCGGCTGATGAGTTTGACATCACACTGATCAGCCCTGGCATGATCAGCGATAGCGACATCGGTGGACGCAGGCGACAACCATCGAATTTCCTGAGTCCAGTTTTACGATGTGGACGACGCAAACCCGTACTGAAGTTACGGCGCAAGCGCTTATAAGCACTTCATGGCGAGGCTTCTGGGCATTTGGCTTGGCGGCGGATACCACTCAGATCATGGTTGGACAGTTGATGTGTGATCATCCACTTCTGTTGCTGCCCTGGAATGGGTATTGGGTCACAGTGCCATAGGATCGGCTGCTACCAGTTTTCGCCTGCGTGCCAGTCTGGGAGGGACACGTATGCCATGTCATGGATCAGGAAACAAACCGCAGGCGTGAGCGATCCAAACATTCTTGGGCATACTTGAGGTGCTAACGATTTTGCCACTCCTGGCCGAAGGTTATGATGGCAGTTAGTTCTCTAATTTCGTAACAAACCACCGCTGGCAGCAGTCCTTCGGTTAGAGTTGCTAGTGGGCAGCGTTAATCCCAGCACATCCCTGCGCTCCAGTGGTTTCGCCAGCACTTGAAATCAACCACGTCACACACTGTTCAATGCCTTCAGAACCGCATCAAAATCATCTGCTGATTATCGAAGACGATAAAGGGCGACGCGAATTCGTCCTCGATGGCCCTGTCTATTCGATCGGCAGAGACCCCAAGTGCGACATTCGTTTGGTGTCGCAGTTTGTCTCGCGACGACATGCCACATTAGTACAGTTGCTGAACGATAACGGCACCTACTACTACCGTATTGTCGATGGCAATCTGAAAGGCAAATCCAGTGCCAACGGCCTGCTGATTAACGGACGCAAATTGCAGGCACACGATTTGCAAAATGAAGACGAGATTGTGTTTGGGCCACAGGTGCGCGCTATTTACTATCTGCTGAAGCGAGATGCCATCATGACAGTGCCGCCTGATGAGTTTGACATTACGCTGATCAGCCCGAACATGGTGGGTGATCCGGAAGACTAGCGATCGCACCATTCTCCCTATCAATGCCAGCGCGGCACCGCTCTTCCAGTTAACGTTCGTTGACGTTTGTGGCTGTCGTCACAGGGGAAGCGCTCCGATCCGCGATCGCGCTGAGTTGGAAGTTTTGTGACGGCACAAACGTAATGCCGCGCCGGACTGGATGCACGGCTCCCTGTGTGGCATCGGTTAATTCATAGTGCGCCAGAACGGTGGCCAGGACGAGCTTCATTTCATAGAGTGAGAACGCCGCACCGATGCAGCTGCGCGCGCCTCCCCCAAACGGCAGAAACTCGTAGGGGGAGAATTTTTGGTGGAGAAATCGCTCTGGCTGGAACTGTTCCGGGTTGGGATAGGTTTGCGGGCGACGGTGCGCCAGGTAAATACAGGGGATCAGAATGTTACCCGGATCGAAGGTGCAATCGCCAATCGTGATGGCTTCTTTGACCTTGCGGGGCTGCGCGATCAGCGCGATGGGATAGATCCGCAGTGACTCTTTGCAGACTGCGTTGAGGTAGGGCAGTTGAGCGAGGCGATCGGGAGACGGAGACAGACCCAACGCCCCAAGTTCTTGTCGGAGTTGGTAGAGCACAGAGGGCGTTTGATAGATCCAGTAAAAGGCCCAGGTGAGCGCTGAGGCCGTTGTTTCATGCCCCAGCAGCAAGAGCGTCATTAACTGGTCGTGCAGTTCTTCATCGGTCAGCGAACGTCCGGCCTCATCTTTGGCTGCCAGCAGCAGCGTGAGCACATCTGTGCGCGTGGGGTCAAACTGAGCACGACGCTGCCGGATCTCGGCATAAATGAGTTTATCAATCCGATATTGCTGGCGGACAAATGCTCCCCAGGGGCTCCAGGCTCCCCAGTTCTGCTGCAGTATGGGGAAGAAAAACTGGCTGGAGTAGAGTGGGGAAGTCACCGCTTCTAACACGGTATGCAACAGGTGCTTGAGCTGGTAATAGCGCGGCCCGGGCACCATGCCAAAGACAACCTGCAAAATGACCTGTAGCGAGATTTCTAAAGTCGCTGGTCGAATAGAGAACGGCGTGTTCAGGTTCCAGTCGGCAATGACCTGGCGTGTAATGTCACAAATCAGCTGCCCATACGCCCGCATCCGATCGCCATGCAGTGGGGGCATCAACAGTTGCCGCTGTCGCTGGTGGCGATCGCCGTCTAGCATAATGAGAGACTGATCGCCCGTCAGGGGGCGAAACACGTGGGTTACCTTGCCCAATTCAAACTGCCCCGCTGGCGCGGTAAAGATCTGGGCAATTGCTTCGGGATCGCTAAAAAACACGATCGGCGGCGAGTTCCAGCCCAATACACGCGTGGTAAACGGGTCGCCGTAGTGTTGCTGGCAGTGCTCCAAAAACGGGATTGGTTGCGCAACCAGGCGCAGCGTTTGCAGCAGTGAGGGTAGGCGAGGGCCATCCGGTAAATTAACCAAACTCATCTCCAGTTCAATCTCAACAACAATGGGGTATCAGTTCCACTACAGCCGTCGCGGTAGCCATCAATGCCCAGGCGTGCTGTTTCTGCACGGGTTTATGGGCAGCCACAAGGATTTTGACCGGTCGATCGCGGCCTTAGCAACACAGTTTTGCTGCCTTGCCCTCGATCTCCCCGGACATGGTGACACGCTCGTTGAGGGGGATATAACGCAGTACACGATGCCGCAGACTGCCGCCGCGATCGTTGCGTGGCTCGACCAGCTTCAGATCTCACAGTGCTTCCTTGTCGGGTATTCAATGGGTGGACGATTAGCACTTTACTTAGCGCTTCACTTTCCCCAACGATTCCCGAAAGTGGTGTTGGAGTCAGCCTCCCCAGGGCTGAAAACGGAACCCGAACGCGTCGATCGAGTACGCCATGATCGTCATCTGGCCGATCAGCTCGAAGCCGATTTCCCCACATTCCTGTCCACCTGGTACAGCCAACCCCTGTTTCAGTCGCTCCAAAACCATCCTGAGTTTGAGCGGGTCAAGACACAACGGTTGCATAACCGCCCTGCCGAACTGGCCAAATCGCTGCAGTACCTCGGCACGGGACTCCAGCCGTCACTGTGGGAGAACTTGCCGCATCATACCAGACCGTTGCTGCTGCTGGTAGGCGAAGACGATCGCAAATTTCGCCGCATCAACCAGGCCATGGCCGATTGTTGCCCGATGGCCCAGATCCGCATTGTGGCTAACTGTGGCCATGCACCGCATCTTGAAAACCCAGCCGCATTTGTCGATGCCGTGCAGTCATTCTTGGTGGATCAACCCCCACCGAAGTCGTGATGGCGATCGCTGACTGTCCCCCCTCACTCACGGGAATATTAAGCATCAGGGTGCCTCAGGAAAAGAACAGACTATCCTGGTAACATGAGGCACGGCACAAACGCATGAAAAAAGTACTGTTCATCCTGGGCGAACTGGATGATGACGATATTGATT
>Ga0070738_10007533_pt1 | contig 10837 bp, 11 predicted proteins | sample Coa_R2_2_FD_66446 | JGI IMG/M metagenome (GOLD analysis project Ga0070738, IMG submission 66446) | Surface soil microbial communities from Centralia Pennsylvania, which are recovering from an underground coalmine fire - Coalmine... | ecosystem: Environmental > Terrestrial > Soil > Unclassified ... | reverse complement strand
CCCCCCCACCCGACCTCCCCCCCGCTGCGCGGGGGGGAGGAGATGGGGCGCCCGCGTCACTCGACGCCGAGGGCCTCGAGCGCCGGGCGCGCGACCCACTTCACGATGTCCGTCGCCGTCAGGATCCCCGCGATCCGCTCGCCGCGGCGGACGACGAGCCGGCGGATCCCGAGCTCGAGGAGGAGCCGCGCCGCCTCGGAGAGAGGCGCGTCCTCGTCGATCGTGACGACCGTCCGGGTCGCCGCCTCGAGCGCCGTCCGCGTCGTGTCCCCTTCGAGGAGGTCGGTCATCGACACGACTCCGAGCAAGGACCCCTCGCGCGAGACGACGGGGACCCCGGAGATGTGGCGGCTCCGCAGGAGCTCGAGGACCTCCGCGAGGGGCGTCTCGGGCTCGACGGTGACGACGACCTGGGTCATGACGTCGCGTACGGCGGCGGGACAAGTCTTCTCCATGAAGGCATCGTAGGCGCCCGCGCAGACGCCGCAACGGCGAGCGTTTACGCGTCGGTGACGGAATGAAGACGGAACTTCGACGCGTTCGGTGTGTCATAAGGGGCGGGAGAGGGAACCAGGGTGCCTGTCCACCGCGACCGACTCCGCGAGATGCTGGGACACGACCTCGACGCCTCCGCGATCGAGCGGCGGCGGCGCGAGATGGAGCGAGCCCTCGGCCGCGAGGTCCGCTTCGAGGTCGCCGCGCTCGATCTCCTGCCGGATCTCCTCGATCGCCTCGTCGGCCAGGCGCGCACCGACGCGCTCACGGGGACTCTCAACCGGCGTGGGCTCGATCGCCTCCTCGAGAGCGAGGCGGCGCGGGCCAAGCGGACGGGCGAGCCCCTCGCCGTCCTCGCCGTGGACGTGGACGAGTTCAAGACGGTCAACGACCGGCACGGACACGCCTGGGGCGATCACGTCCTCCGGCGGATCGCGGAGGTCCTCCTCCGCGAGTGCCGGGCGAGCGACCAGGTCGCGCGGGCCGGCGGAGACGAGTTCCTCGTCGTCCTCCCGGCGACCTCGAACCTCGGGGCGCAGGTCGCGGCTCGCCGCATCCAGCGGGCGCTCGAAGGTCTCGACCTCCTCGAGGGCTGCCCGACGAGGCGCCCTCTCGAGCGGGTGACGGTCTCGATCGGAGTCGCGAGCGGCCTCGTCCCGGGCGAGCTCGCGGCTCGCGCCGACTCCGCTCTCTATGCCGCCAAGAGAGCGGGACGGAACCGCTCGGTCGTCGCGTGAGACTCCACCGATCACCCTGACAGCGCTCACAGCGGTCAGCGATCGACCGTGACCGCCACAGAGATCACAGAGAACACAGAGAAACGACGCACTCTCTGTGCTCTCTGTGCTCTCTGTGGCATCCCTCGGCACGACGAACGGGGGGCTGGATCACTCGGCCCCGAGCCGCCGGAGCGCGTCGTGGGCCTTGGGGAGCCCGCGCTCGGCGGCCTTGCGATACCAGCGGACGGCCTCGGCCTCGTCCTTCGCGACGCCGCGGCCCTCGGCGTAGACGGTGCCGAGCGAGAAGTACGCCTCGGGGTAGTCCGCGTCCGCGGCGAGCCTGATCCACTGGAGCCCCTGGGGCTCGTCCTTCGCCGCGCCTCGGCCGGTGAGGAGCGCGACCCCGTAGTTGTGGCCGCCCGCCACGTCGCCGTGGTTCGCCGCCTCGCGGTACCAGCGCGCCGCGAGGGCGTCGTCCTGCGGGACGCCGTGGCCGATCGCGTACATGTTGCCGAGGTTGGTCATGGCCGGGGGGTGGCCCGCGTCCGCGGCCTCGCGGAAGAGGCGGACCGACTCCTCGTCGTCCCTCGCGACGAGCGTCCCGTCGCGGTAGAGGATCCCGAGCGTGTCCGTCGCATCGAGGTTCCCGTGCGCGACCGCCTCGCGCAGCCAGCGCAGCGCCGCGTCGCCGTCCTTCGCGATGCCGCGGCCGTTGTAGAGAGCGAGGGCGAGGGCGTACATGCCCTTGACGTTCCCGGCTCGCGCGGACTTCTCGAACCAGGCGGCGCCCGCGGCCTCGTCCCTCGTCGTGCCGATCCCGTCCTGGAGCCTGGCGCCCAGGTTGAGCATGGCGTCCGTGTCGCCGAGCTTGGCCGCCTTCTCCTCCCACCGGAAGGCCTCGAGCACGTCCTTCTCGACGCCGATACCCTTGGTGAGCGCGGCCGCCAGATAGACCATGGCGCGCCGGTTCCCGGCGCTCGCGGCCTCGCGGAAGACGCGGAAGGCCTCGACGGGGTCCCTCGGGACCTCCTTCCCGGCGAGGAGGCGGATCCCCTCCTCCACGAGGTCGCCCCGGGGGAGCGGGTTCGTCGCCCGCGAGGTCGTGGGCGCCACGTCCGCCGGACGAGGCGGCGGCGGGGCGGGGGGCGGCGAGACGCGAGGCGGCGGGCGCCTCGAGGTCGCGGCGACGGCGACGGCGGCGACGAGGGCGACGACGAAGGCCGCGAGGAGGACCCAGGCGACTCCGAAGGAGGGCGGCTTCGCCGCGACCGGTCCCCGCCGGAGCGCGGCGGCGAAGGCCGCGCCGTCCTCGAAGCGCTCGGCCGGGTCGTGGGCGAGCGCGCGGTGGACGATCGCGACGAGCCAGCCCGGGGCGTCGAGCTCGGGGATCTCTCCCTTGTCGACCTGGGCGAGGACCTCGAGCGGAGTCTCGCCGCGGAAGACGGGGACGCCGCCGAGGCACTCGTGGAGGATCGCGCCGAGGGCGAAGACGTCGGCCGCCGGGCCGACGGACTTCGCGTCGGCGGCCTGCTCCGGCGCCATGTAGCCGGCCGTGCCGCGGAACGAGCCCGCGTGCGAGAGGGAGAGGCTCCGGCTCGCCCCGGGCGTCTCGTCCGTGAAGTGCTTCGCGAGGCCGAGGTCCGCGACGAAGGGCCGGCCGCGCCCGTCGAAGAGGACGTTCTCGGGCTTCATGTCGCGGTGGACGATCCCCTGCGCGTGAGCGCGCCCGAGCGCGAGGCCGAGCTGCGTCGCGAGGTCGATCGAGGCCTCGACTCCGAGCGGACCCGTCCTGAGACGGTCCCTGAGGGTCCCTCCCGGCAGGAGAGGCATCACGATGTAGGGGCCCTGGGGCGAGCGCCCGACCTCGATGACCGGGACGAAGCCCGCGACCTCCCCGAGCCGGGCGTGGAGGCGGCTCTCCCGCTCGAAGCGCGCCAGGGCCTCGGCGCTCGTCGCCCGGAGGACCTTGATCGCGACCTCGCCCGAGGGGCCGCGCGCCGCGTGGACGACGCCCATGCCGCCCTGCCCGATCGTCCTCGTGACCTCGTAGGCGCCGATCCTCATTCACTCGGCCCCGAGCCGGTGGAGCGCCTCGTGCGCGCCCTTGGCGCCGCGTTTCGCCGCCTCCATGTACCACTCGATCGCCTGGGCCACGTCCTTCTCGGTGCCGCGGCCCTCCTCGCAGAGCTGGCCCATGCACATGCAGGCGTCGACCTTCCCGGCGGTCGCCGCGGAGTGGAACCAGCGGTAGGCCTCCGCGTCGTCGCGCGAAACGCCGAGGCCGCCGCTCAGGCAGACGGCGAGGTTGTGCATGCCGCTCGCATCGCCCGCCTCGGCGGCGCGCCGGAACCAGCGCACCGCCTCGGCCTCGTCCTTCTTGACCCCGCGGCCCTGCGACAGCATGAGGCCCAGGTCGGACATGGCCGCGGGCCACCCGCCCTCGGCCGACTTGCGCAGCCAGCCGACGGCTTCCCGGTCGTCGCGCGCCTCGCCGAGGCCGTCCCGGAGCGCGACCCCGAGCTGCGCCATGCCCTCGGGGTCGCCCTTCTCGGCGCCCCTGCGGAGCCAGCGCACGGCCTCCTTCCCGTCGGGGATCACGCCGCGGCCGAGGCCGTAGACGACGCCGAGCGCGGTCATGCCCCGCGCGCACCCGAGGTCCGCGGCCTTGCGGATCCACTCGACCGCCGCGGGCTCGTCCTTCTCGACGCCGAGCCCGTCGAGGAGGAGCGCGCCCAGGTTCACCATGCTCTCGGGGTCGCCGGCGCGGGCGCCCTTCTCGATCCAGCGCGCGGCGAGGGCGGCGTCCTTCTTCACGCCGTCGCCCTTCAAGTAGCTGACCCCGAGCGAGCCCATGCCCCGCGGGCTCCCTCGCTCGGCGGCGCTCGTGAGCCAGGCGACTCCCTGCGCCGGAGCGCGCCGGACCTGGCGGCCCTCGATGAGGGCGAGGCCGAGCTCGACCATGTCGTCGAGCGAGCCGGACTCCGCCCCCTTCCTGAGGCGCGCGACGTAGGCCGCGTCCGGCTCGGGCCGCCCGGGAGGCGGCGTCGGCGCGGTCCGAGAGGTCGCGGGGGCGGCGTCGGGCTTCGCGGGCGGACGCGGCTCCGGGAGGACGGGCGGGGCGTGCCGGAACGTGACGGCGAAGGCGAGGGCGACCGAGATGATGATGAGGAGGACCGCGGCGAGGGCGAGCTTCCCGGGGAGGCCGGCGCTCGGGGGCTTCGTCGAGACCGGGCCCGCCTCGAGCGCTCGCGCGAGGGCCTCGGCGTCCTCGAAGCGCCGCGCGGGGTCGGGGTCGAGCGCGCGCTCGACGATCGCCGCGAGCCAAGGCGGCCCCTCGAGCGGCTCGACCTCTCCCTCGGCGACCCTCGCGATGACCTCGAGCGGGCTCTCCCCCGAGAACGCCGGGTGGCCCGCGAGGCACTCGTAGAGGATCGCTCCGAGGGCGAAGACGTCGGCGGGCGGGCCGGCGCTCCGGGCGTCCTCCGCCTGCTCGGGCGCCATGTAGCCGGCCGTGCCGCGGAGCGCGCCCGCCTGCGAGAGGGAGACGCTCCGGCTCGCTCCCGGGGTGTCGGCGGTGAAGTGCTTCGCGAGGCCGAGGTCGGCGAGGAACGCGCGGCCTCGCTCGTCGAAGAGGACGTTCTCGGGCTTCAAGTCGCGGTGGACGATCCCGCGAGCGTGCGCCAGCCCGAGCGCGTGGGCGAGCGGGATCACGAGATCGAGCGCGGCGTCGGTCGGGAGCGGCCGCCCCTCGAGGCGCCGGCGGAGGGTCCCGCCCCGCAGGAGCGGCATGACGAGGTAGGGCCCCTGGGGTGAGCGGCCGACCTCGAGGATCGGGACGAAGCCCGCCACGTCTCCGAGCTGCGCCTGGAGCCGGCTCTCGCGCTCGAAGCGGGCGAGGGCGTCCGGGGTCGCCTGGCGGAGGAGCTTGAGCGCGACCTCGTCGCCGGCGGGGCCCCGGGCGGCGAAGACGACGCCCGCTCCGCCTTCGCCGAGCCGGGCCGTGACCTCGTACGGGCCGATCCGCACGGACGAGAGTCTGGTTGGGGCGGCCTGGACGCGCTACTTCTTCTTCTTCGGGCGGGTGGCGAGGGTCGCCCTCGCCTTCTCGGTCCGGGCGACCACCTCCACGGCGGTCGGCTTCTTCGCCTTCTTCTCCGGGCGGAAGCCCCAGTTCTTGAGCTCCGGGCTGCTCGTGCCGACCTGGTTCTGCACGCCGAGGAGGAGGGCCTGGACGAGCTCCTGGCGCTTGTCCTTTCGCTGGTCCCGCTTCATGAGCGCGGTCTGCCACATCCGGTGGGCGTCCCTCACCCCGACGACGAGCGCGAGCTCCGACTGGATGTGGGCCTCGAACCAGGCGCGATCGCGGAGGTCCCCGTCGCAGTAGGCGGAGAGGTTGGGGAGCTTGCCCTTCGCGAGCGCGTCGAGCGCCTTCAGGAAGCACGCCTCGATCTCCTTCAGGGTGCGCGGGGCGATGTTCTTGCGGATCGTCATGGGAACCCTTTCTCGAGGCTTCGCAGGACCTCCCGCGACTCGGCCACGGACGCCTGCAACTCTCGCAAGAGAGGATGTAACAGGTCCAAGGCGTCGTTCAAGTGTCGCAGGTGGAGCTGCGAGAGGTGCAGCCCTCCATGTGATCGTTGCAGGGGCTCCTGCGACGAATACAGGTGGTCATGCGAAAGGCGTCGGTGCTCATGGAATCGTCGCAAGACCTCCTGTAACGCATGCAGAAGATCAAGCGACAGTCGCAGATAGCCATGTGACGATCGCAGGGGGTCCTGCAAGAGGTGCACGAGGCCCTGCGAAGCCCGCGGCACGGGCGGCGAGCGATGACGGACATGTCCGCGCGGGGTTCGCCGATGACGAGCTCCTCGCCGTGATCGGGCGCGGCGCTCAGGTTCGAGCGGGAGAGCCGCCTCCACGAGGCGCTCGGCGAGACAGCTCGCGGAGGAGAGCGCGCGACCGCGCTCGCCGCATCGCCCGACGGCGACTTCCTCTACGTCGGGACGCAACACGGCCGCGTCCTTCGGTGCTGTGTCGCGAAGTAGAATGGCGCGAGCGAGGACAACGTGACGAACCAGGAACGGCCGATCGAGCTCGACAAGCTCTCGGCGAACGACCGGCGCGACCTCTTCCGCGCGCTCCCCAAGACCGACCTCCACTGCCACCTCGACGGGTCGCTCCGGGTCGCGACCGTGGCCGAGCTGGCGCAGGACAAGAAGATCCGCGCCCTCGCCGACAAGCTCGGCTACACGCTCCCCGAGGACTGCTCGGAGCGGACGCTCTCGCGCGTCCTCCGCCCGGGCCTCGAGTGCAAGAGCCTGGTCGAGTACCTCCTCCCCTTCGACATCATCTGCGGCGTCCTCCAGACGCCCGAGACGCTCGAGCGCGCGGCGTTCGAGCTCGCCATGGACGCGGCGCAGGAGAACGTCTGGTACCTCGAGGTCCGCTTCGCGCCGCAGCGGCACATCCACGAGCAGCTCGACGGGCTCGGCGTCCTCGCCGCCGTGGACCGGGGCCTCGCCCGCGCCGAGCGCGACCTCGGAGGCCGCTTCAAGTCCGGGATCATCGTCTGCGCCATGCGCCACTTCGACGAGCGGATCGGCTACTACCACCGGGGCGTCCAGCAGAGCTTCCGGTATTCATCGGCCCGCGAGCTCGCGTCCCACTGCTCGCTCGAGGTCGCTCGCCTCGCCGCCGAAGCGCGGAGGCGCGGCATGACGCGCGTCGTCGCCTTCGACCTCGCGGGCCCCGAGGAGAACTTCCCGCCCGGCCACCACACCGAGGCCTTCAACGAGATCATCAACAACCTCATGTCGATCACCGTCCACGCGGGCGAGGGCTACGGGCCGGCGTCGATCAAGGAAGCGGTCACGCACCTCAACACCCACCGGATCGGCCACGGGACCCGCGTCCTCGAGGAGGACCGCGCCGACCTCCTCGAGTTCCTCCGCGACCACCGGATCGCGATCGAGGTCTGCCTCACGTCGAACCTCCAGACGAAGGCCGTGCGCTCGCTCGACGACCACCCGCTGCGGCGCCTCCTCGACGAGGAGCTGCGCGTCCCGCTCTGCACCGACAACCGCATGGTCTCGGGGATCGACCTCACGGACGAGTACGTCCTCGCCTACGACCACTTCAAGCTCACGCCCAAGGAGCTCCGGCGGATCGTCCTCTACGGCTTCAAGGCGGCCTTCGTGACCTACCAGGAGCGACGCCGGTTGTTGCTCGCGGCGAAGGCGCGCCTCCGCGAGCTCGGCCTCGGCGGCTCCTGGAGCCGCGACGAGGAGGAGGCGCTCGCCGCCCTCACCGGGAAGCGCTGAGTGAGCTCGCTCGCGGACGCCCTTCTGCGGCATGCCTGCGCCGACGACAAGGAGCGGCGCGACCGCGACGCCATCCTCGCGCTCCTCGTCCGGGGCGACCGCGCCTTCGCGCGCTCCGAGCACGACCCCGGCCACCTGACCGGCTCCGCCTTCGTCCTCGATGCCCGGCAGGAGAGGGTCCTCCTCGTCCACCACGCGAAGCTCGACCGCTGGCTCCAGCCGGGCGGCCACGCCGAGCCGGGCGAGACCGATCCCTCGCTCACCGCTCTCCGCGAGGCCACCGAGGAGACCGGGATCACGGGCCTCCAGCTCCACCCCTCGGCGCCGCGTCCCTTCGACCTCGACGTTCACCTGATCCCCGCCCGCAAGGAGCCCGCTCACCTCCATCACGACGTGCGCTACCTCCTCGTCGCTCCCGAAGGCGCCGAGCCCGTGGCGAGCGAGGAGTCGCGCGCCGTCGAGTGGCGGCCGCTCGGAGAGGCGGCGGGGCCGGATGCGGACGCCGCCTTCCGGAGGGCGATCGGGAAGATCCGGATGCTGACCTTCCGTCCCTCACGGTGTCCGCGTTGAATTCCCGCCGTAGCTGTCGGAGGGGTCCGGTAGAGTGAAAGAGCGAAATAGCCACCGAAGACACCGAAGACACCGAAACGACACCGAGAGAGCTGCTTGCCGCAAGACGCGCCCAGACTCCTTCACGAGGAGCTGTCAGGCCTCGTTCGACAGACCGCCTATGAGATCCACTCCTATCTCGGAAATGGATTCCTGGAGAAGGTGTACGAGAACGCACTCGTGAATCGTCTCCGGAAGAAGGGGATCGACGTAAAGCCGCAGGAGAGACTCGTCGTCCACGACGAGGACGGTACGGTCCTCGGCGAGTACTTTGCCGACGTCGTGGTCAACGACATCGCCATAGTCGAGATCAAGGCCGTGAGCATGCTCGTGAGCGAGCATGTCTCGCAGATCCTCAATTATTTGAAGGCGAGCCGGCGAGAGCTCGGGCTCCTCGTCAACTTCGGAACGACACGTCTCCAGTTCAAGAGGTACGTCTTCGCCCCCCTCGGGTCGGTGAGCTCGGTGTCTTCGGTGTCTTCGGTGGCCATTCCTCCTCCGGCGGACGATGCCCGAGACCACGCGTAGCGTCCTCAAGCTCGCCGCCGAGTGGCTCGGGAAGAAGGGAGCCGACGCGCCGCGGCTCGACGCCGAGCTCATGCTCGCCAAGGTGCTCGGCGTGAGGCGCCTCGAGCTCTACCTCGATCACGACCGCCCCCTGACCGAGGAGGAGCTCGAGCCGTTCCGGGCCATGCTCAGGCGGCGCGGGGCGCGCGAGCCGGTCGCCTACATCCTCGGCGAGAAGGAGATCCACGGCCTCGCCTTCGAGGTCACGCGCGACGTCCTCGTCCCGCGGCCCGACACCGAGACGTTGATCGAAGCGGCCCTCGCCGAGACGAAGCGGGGGGCGCGCGTCTTCTGCGACGTGGGGACGGGCTCGGGGTGCATCGCGATCGCTCTCCTGAAGGCGCAGCCCGGCCTGCGCGGGATCGCGACCGACACGAGCCCCGCGGCGCTCGAGGTCGCGCGAAGGAACGCGCAGCGCCACGAGGTCGAGCTCGAGCTCCTCGAGTGCGACCTCCTCGAGAAGGTCGTGGGCCCGCTCGACCTCGTCGTCTCGAACCCTCCCTACATCCTCCCGAGCGAGCGGAGCGGGCTCGACCCCGAGCTCGCCTTCGAGCCCGAGGGCGCGCTCTTCGACCGGGGCGAGGATCTCCCGACGACGCGCCGGCTCGCCGTCATGGCGCGCGAGAGGCTGAAGCCGTCGGGCCTCCTCGCCGTGGAGACGGGAGCGGAGCGCGCCCCGCTCGTCCGCCGCCACTTCGAGGAGGCCGGCTTCGTCGAGGTGAGCACGGTCAAGGACCTCGCGGGGATCGAGCGCGTCGTCCTCGGCCGGGCTCCCTGAGGCTCAGTGGTTCTCGCGCCACTCCTCGCGACGCTCGTCGCGACGCTCCTCGCGCCGCTCGCGCCGCTCACGCTCCTCGCGCCGCTCGCGTTCCTCGCGCTCTTCGCGCTCGTGACGCTCGCGCCACGCCGGGTCTCCGTTGTCTTCCTCGACCACGCAGCCCGTGGGCCCACCGGTGTAGATGAAGGCGACGAACAACAGCGCAACGAGACGCTTCATGGCATCCCCCTTTGTCCCGCGTGCCCTTGTTCTGGCAGGAAGAGGGCGAGCGAGCCACTCTTCCGTCCTCCTTTACGAGGTGCTCCGATCCGGGGCGCGCTCTCCGCCGCAACCGAGGACGGGGCAATGGCCGTGCTCCTCCCAGCAGAGCTCGTGGACCGGCGTCGAGCAGCGGTCGCACGCCGTCGTCGCGAGAGCCTCGAGGGCGAGCTCCGCGTGGCAGAAGCCGCAGCGAGCGCGGTCGGTGTCGGCGGCCTTGACGAGCACGGACTGTCCCGCGAGGAGGGCGCGGTCGAGCTCCTCGAGGAGCCTCGTCACGCGGTCGAGCTCGCGGCGACCCGCCTGGAGGACGAGCGCGAGCTCGTTCTGGTCGAGCCTCAGCTCGCGGAGGTCGAGGTCGGTCGCGAGGAGCGCCGCCTTGACGCGCGCGAGGGCGTCGAAGCTCGAGCCGGCGCGGCAGAGAAAGCGGCGGGCGAGGTCCTCGTCCGTGAGCTCGTGCTCGGCGAGGACTCCGGGCCACTTGGCGAGGACGGGCTTCTTGTCACGGCGGGCGAGGTCGAGGCGCGGCCCCTCACCCCGGCCCTCTCCCCGCTCCGCGGGGAGAGGGAGGAGGGCGCGCACGAACCTCGCGCCGTCGTTCTCGAAGAGGGAGAGGACGGCCTTGCGCCCGTTCACGAGGCGGACGTGGTCGAGGATCTCGTCCTCGCCGTGGTCGCGCGACATGCCCAGGAGGACGAGGTGGGAGACGAAGAGGGCACCGACCGCGCAGGCTCCGAAGAGGATGACCATGACTGCCCGGGGCTCCAGGAGGACTCTACGATGAGCGGCGCGGCGCGCCAGAAACGGGTATAGATCCCGTTCTCCATGGAAGTGAACGTCATACGTCTCCGGGGGCTCGAGGGGACGCCCGGGTGCGTCAAGGTCCTCCACCAGGGCCTCGGCTCCGAGCGGAACGCGATCTACGGCGTCCGCGCCGTCCACTTCCTCACCGAGACGCCGGGCGAGCGGCAGCTCCGGGCGACGAACCGGATCACGCTCGCCTACCTGGGCGCGTCCCTCGGGGCGGCCGACGCGGCGACGCTCGAGAAGGCGCTCGCCGACCTGGGCGCGATCAAGGCCGAGTCGCCCCA
>Ga0070738_10007532_pt1 | contig 10837 bp, 7 predicted proteins | sample Coa_R2_2_FD_66446 | JGI IMG/M metagenome (GOLD analysis project Ga0070738, IMG submission 66446) | Surface soil microbial communities from Centralia Pennsylvania, which are recovering from an underground coalmine fire - Coalmine... | ecosystem: Environmental > Terrestrial > Soil > Unclassified ... | reverse complement strand
GCCGTCCTTGTCGGGGACGGCCAGACGTCATTCCATGAGATTGTTTTCGACTCGCGGCAGGTGACACCGGGGGATTTGTTCGTTGCGATTCCGCGGGTTTCTGGCGACGGCACGCGCTTCGTCTCAGACGCGCTACGACGCGGGGCAATTGGTGTCGTTGCCGATCGTCCGGAAGACCTTCCGAGCGCCACTCCAGGCCTTTTGGTCCCCTCGACACGACTGGCACTCGCATTGCTCTCGGCCTGGTATACCGGTTGGCCCGCTCGTCAGCTTAGAGTTGTCGGCATCACTGGCACCGACGGCAAGACAACCACGACGAGTCTCCTCGCTTCGATTCTGCGCAAGGCGGGTCGTCAGATCGGCATTGTGACCACGGTCCACGCCGAGATCGGCGAGCGACGAATCAACACCGGCTTTCACACCACGACCCCGGACGCTCCGGATCTCCAGCGTTATCTGCGCCAGATGGTCGACACCGGCGCTCAGGATGCCCTTTTGGAAGTGACCTCGCATGGTCTGGCTCAGCATCGGGTCGACGGCTGTGAATTCGACATCGCGGTGATCACCAACGTCACCAGCGAGCATCTTGACTTTCACCAGACCCAAGATGCCTACCTGGCGGCAAAACTCCGGCTTTTTACAAGCCTGGAAAGCGCCACGCGGAAGCCCGGTATTCCGAAGTGTATCGTCTACAACCTGGACGATCGCTCCGCCGAGCCAATCTCCCGCTGCTGGTGCGATCGCCGTTTGAGCTACGCGCTGGAGAAGCGTGCCGACGTCCGCGCCCGGGCGGTCACGTGGAGCAACCGATGGACCCGCTTTGAGTTGATGACGCCCGATCAATCTTTCCCAGTTGAGCTACCCTTGCTCGGTTGGTACAACGTTGCCAATGCTCTTGCTGCCAGCTCAGCGGCTCTGGTCATGGACGTGCCAATCACGGCAATTCAGCAAGGCCTCGCCGAATTTGCCGGGGTGCCCGGCCGACTCGAACGCATCGACTGTGGCCAGCCATTCGAAGTGTACGTTGACTTCGCCCACACGGCGAATAGTCTCGAAAACGTCTTGACCCTCCAGCGCGAGCAATGCCAGCGTCAACTCGCAGTCGTCTTCGGCTGCGCTGGCCTGCGGGACCCAACGAAACGGCCGATCATGGGCGCAATCGCCGGTCGTCTCGCCGACCGTATTTACCTCACGGCGGAGGATCCGCGTACGGAAGATGTCGACCGAATCATCGACGAGATCGCGGCCGGTTGTGAATCGGTCGGGCGGCGAGAAGGAGTAGATTTCTGGCGGATTCCTGACCGCGGCCAGGCGATTGCTCAAGCGCTCAGCGATGCTCAACCAGGCGACATTGTGCTGGTGACCGGCAAAGGCCACGAACAGACCATGTGCTTTGGTCAGACTGAACGACCCTGGAGCGACCAGGAAGCGATCCGTCAGTTCCTGACTGAACAGAGAGCAGGTGGCTAGTTCCGTCAACACCCTCTTCGTGTCTCCTCATTTCGACGACGTCGCTCTCTCTTGTGGCGGCACTGCGGCCCTCCTTGCCCGAACCGGCCGCGTGACCGTCGTCACCGTCTTTGGCGGCTTGCCACCGGCCGCGCTTAATGCTTTTGCCCAATTTCAGCACCAACGCTGGCAGACCGGGGATACAACAGTGGATTACCGTCGACGTGAGGACCTTGCCGCTATGCGGGCACTGGGGGTCGATTATCAGTGGCTTGACTATCCCGACGCGATCTACCGGGAAGACCTCTACTTATCTGACGAAGAGCTCTTCGGCCCACTGAAATCCGAGGATCGAGAGTTACGTATTTCTGTGCGGGAAGCGCTGTTCAACCTCGCCTCTCATACCGCTGCCCATCAGGTCTATCTACCGCTGGCCGTGGGGCATCACGTTGACCACCAGCTCTGCCGTGACGTCGCCAAGCCACTCGCCGAACACGGACTCGGAGTCTCGTACTACGAGGACTTTCCCTACGCTGCCTCGCCCGGTAGCATCGAAACTGCGCTCCAAAAAATCGCTCGGCCTCTGACCCCGCACGTCATCGATGTCACTTCGACAATCGAACAGCGCCTGGCGGCGATCCATTGCTACACCAGTCAACTTCCGACCATTTTTCGCCACTACGGTAAGCCTGACCAGGTGGTCAGAGACTACGCGTCCCGATTGAGTGGGCACCCCCATCACTTCGCCGAACGATTTTGGATTTATGTTTAGTTCAAGCCCCGCGTCCTTCTCCCTTCCAGCAGGGCCAAGGCTCGCGTCAACGGACCAGGACGCGAAAGGGCTCTCGGATAATCCGGGCTACTACTGTCATCCCAGACTCTTCGCCTTCTCCTGAAGCTCGAAGAGCTTACTCAGCGCTTCGAGAGGCGACAAAGAGAGCAGATCGAGGGATTTCAGCTCTTCGAGGACCGGATTCGGCCCACCGAAGAAGGAAAGCTGGACCACTTCAAGGACGGACTCGGCAGACCGCCCGGTGCGCCGACGATCGCCGCGCTCTAAGTCACGCAGAATCTCCTCGGCCCGCCGGGTGATTGCCCGGGGAATCCCCGCCAGTCGCGCCACGTGGATTCCGTAGCTTCGATCAGCTCCGCCCGGCACGACGCGATGAAGGAAGTAGACGTCTTTCCCCTCCTCACGAACGTCCATGCGAAAGTTGCGGACGCGAGGTAGTACTTCGGCTAACTCGGTCAGCTCGTGGTAATGCGTCGCGAAAAGGGTGCGTGCGCCGAGCTTCGGATGGTTGTGCACGTATTCGATGATTGCCTGGGCCAGCGCCATCCCATCATAGGTGCTGGTCCCGCGCCCCACTTCGTCAAGAATAAGCAGGCTACGCCGGGTGCTTTGGGTGAGCAACTGTGCGGTCTCCAGCATTTCAACCAAGAAGGTGCTTTGCCCGGCGCTGACGTCGTCCTGGGCACCAACCCGAGTAAAGATGCGGTCAACCAGTCCAATCCGGGCTGATTCCGCCGGAACGAAGCTGCCAACCTGTGCAAGCAAGACGATCAGGGCGACCTGGCGCAAAAAAGTCGACTTTCCCGCCATGTTCGGACCGGTCAGCACAATGATTTGGGCATCTTCCGTTGACAAACGCAGATCGTTCGGAGTGAATGGCTCGTCAACTCTGGTCTGCTCGACGACCGGATGGCGACCTCTGACAATCTCAATCGTCGTACCTTCGTCCAAGGTGGGTCTGACGTAGCGATTCTGCACCGCGACCTCGGCCAGACTTGCGTAGACATCGGCCTCGCTCAGCGCCCGCGCGGTCCGGAGCACACGCTGCCGCTCGCTCGCGATCTGCGTGCACACCTGCTTGAAGAGCGCTTGCTCAAGCTCGCTGACCCGCTCCTTGGCGTTCAGGACAATCGCTTCGTACTCCTTGAGTTCGGCCGTGACGTAGCGCTCACCCCCGACGAGTGTCTGCTTGCGGATGTAGCTGTCTGGCACCAGGCTCCGATTGGCATTACTGACCTCGATAAAGTAGCCAAAAACCTTGTTGTAGCCAACTTTCAGCCCACGGATGCCGGTGCGTTCGCGCTCGGTCGCCTCTAAGTTCTGGATCCAACGATGAGCATGGCTAGTCGATTGATTGATATCGTCGAGCTCGCTCGAGAACCCGGGAGCAATCACGCCCCCATCAGCAAAGTTCGCTGGGGGATCGTCGACGATCGCTTGGGCAATCAGCTCGACGATCGGCGCCCCGTCGTCGAGCGCTGCCGCGAGCTGCTGTCTCCGTCTCGATACGACGGTCCGTGAATCGCCCTGGAGGATTTCTCGGAGCGCAGGCACCGCCTCCAGGCTTGCTTTCAAGGCGAGGAGATCGCGCGGCGTCGCCACACCTTGACCGACACGATTGATCAGGCGCTCGAGATCCTTTACCGCGCCAAGTTTTTCACGCAAGCGAGCCCGGGCGCCGGCGTCTTGAACGAACTCTTCGACAGCGTCGAGTCGTTGATTCAAGTGATTGACGTCAAGCAACGGTTGGTTCAGCCAGGTGTGGAGCAAGCGAGCACCACCGGGCGTCTTGGTTCGGTCAAGCACCCAAATCAGCGAGCCTCGGCTAGCCCCCAAGCGGGCGGTCTCGACGAGCTCGAGGTTTCGGCGCGCCGTCGCGTCGAGCAACATGTAATCCGAAGTCTGATAGGTTCGGAGTTCCTCGATCTGGCTGAGGGCGGCTTTTTGCGCCTCGCCAAGGTACTGAACGATTGCCCCGGCCGCCCGTACGATCAAAGGATAGCCGGACGTCCCGAGACCTTCGAGCGAGGAGACCTGGAAGTGACGCTCCAGTGCCTCCCGCGCATTGGCCAGTTCGACCTTCCATCGTTCAATTTCGCTCAGCCGCGCGCCAATGCGCCGACAGATCACCGCGAGATCCTCTTGGAGAGCATCTTCGGTCGCGATGAGGACCTCCGCGGGCTGGAGCCGCTCGATCTCGCGTTCTAACGCCTTGCTGTCGTCGCATTCGAGCTGAGTCGCTGCGAATTCACCGGTTGTCACGTCGGTGTAGCTCAGGCCAACGCGCCGATCATCGGAGACCACTGCCATTAAGTAGTTATGCCGCCTCTCATCAAGCAGAGCCGGCTCGACTACAGTGCCCGGGGTGACGACACGGGTCACGTCGCGCTCGACCAGCCCGCGACTCGTCTTTGGATCGCTAAGCTGTTCGCAGACCGCGACGCGGTACCCTTTCTTGATCAGCTTGGCCAAATGGACGTCAAGGGAGTGGTAGGGCACGCCAGCCATGGGAATGCGTGCTCCGCGTGCGACGTCCCGCCCGGTCAGGACAATGTCGAGCTCCGACGACAAAATCCGCGCATCGTCGTCGAATGCCTCATAAAAGTCGCCCAGCCGAAAGAGCAGAATTGTATCTGGGAAGCGGCGCTTCAGCTCGAGGTACTGGCGACGCAACGGCGTTAGGCTAACTTCAGGGGTCGTATCAGAATGAGAAGGAGAATGCACCAAGTTCACAAGAATCTACGAAAATCTTCCACCCTGGATGATACCATCGCGCGACCAGCCAGAAAAGATGCCAAGGCGCACTGAGCTAGCAGCCCATGCTTGTTTGAATGTCGCTTCAAGGATACAATAGAACCGGCTAAAATCAGGAGGTTTGACGGATGGCTCGAAGAGTTCTCGTGGTCGACGACGACCCCGATTTTATTGAGCTTATCCATTCGGTGCTCCAACTGGATGGTTACGAGGTCGTCGGGTGCACGAATTCCACCTTGGCACTTGAGATGGTACGACGCCTCCGTCCCGCGCTGGTTTTTCTGGATCTCCAGATGCCACGTCCGAGCGGATGGGAGGTGCTCCAAGCACTGCGCCAGGACCCCGCTTTTGCCTCGATCCCGGTGCTTGTCATCAGCGCGCTCGATGCTGAGCCAAGCGAGACGGAAGCGTTAGCCGAATCCAAGCTCCAACCTCTTGGCGTGCTGACCAAGCCCTTTGAAATCGACGAGTTGACTCAGCAAGTCAACCGCTTGCTCCATCAACTAGCCGATGCATCAAGTGGATTGGCCCCGGACGAGCGACGAACAACCATGTGCGTTCAACCAACTCACGGCCTGCTCAAAGATACTTTGCACCCGTAGACGAGTCTCTTGGCGTACTCGCCGATCAACCCAAGCCGTCCGCTGATCAATCACGGCCTTTCGCTGGTGTTTGAGGCGATCTTTCTCGCGGCTTAGGGCATCGTACTTAGCACCCCGCGCGATGCCCGCCTCGAGGTGACCATGGATTTCGGTGAGTCGCGCGTCTAATTCCGAGAGCTCGCGTGCAAACGCCTTGGCACCAGCGCTTTCGATCTCTCTGCGGATCGCAACCAAATCGGCCGGGTGCAAGACAATCGACAGCGAGATCACCACTGCTTTCTCGCCCTCTGCTCTGCCGCCTTTAGCATTAGAATGCGCCGGGGTCAAGTTCACGTCCCAAACTCGACTCTGAGTCGTCTCGGGGCGATCCGAGAAGCCTTTCAGTAGACGCAGCAAGATCTCGCGGTCGAACCAGTCCGGCACACGTGCCGGATATGATCTGACTTCGACGAGTTCGGGCTGGGTCAGCAACCAATCTAACGTTTCGTCCACGCCAAGCACCCGGGCGCGGGCCAGCGGAATGATCAGGTCATGCTGCCCACTGTCGTTGGCACCACCGCCACGGATGCTCCCCAGCAACAGGTTGAGCTGCCGCAAGCGAACCCGCGACGCCACGTCCTGGCGGCCCGGGGCAAGCAAGTCGAGATCGACAATGCCGATGACAATGCGGGGTGGCTGCCCCATTCGCTTTTCTTCGATCGCCCGGACCTGTCCAGCAGCCACGACAATTTCTTGACGCAATTGATTCAAGTCGTCGACGAGACGAGCCCCCATCTCGAGAAGGTGCTCTCGCCGTTGACGAGCGCCCCGATCACGTCCGTCGGGTGACCACGGCGTACCATACTTCTGAAAAAGGGCGACCAGCGGATCTGTCCGGTCGACACCGGCGTCTGTTGGCTGATCGTGAGCTCGCTCGATTGTCTCCAGCAATTCGCGAGCAGTGTCCAGAAAGGCCCGGCGAGCGTCTGGGCGCGTGGAAAGAGCTTGAATCGAGCGGTAGGTTTCAGGGGTGCTACGCGCCAGATTGGCCACCCGCGCGGCAAGATACAGCAAAGGCTCAAACACTGGCGTGCGGAACGCCAGCAGCTCGACGGGGTCAAAGTCTAATCGTACAAACGTATATGCATATGATAATAAGGTAAAATGGGTCAGAGCTTGAACGAATGCCATGGCATCATCGTGCTCGCGCGCGGTCGCCGGGGTGACAATCATCTTTAGCCGAGCCAACTGTTCAACAAACCACTCGCGCCATGGAGATAGAGGTCTTCCGTCGGCAGCGTCGACTACCGCGACGATCAGGCCGGTCAGGTCGGAGACGGTTGGCCCGAAGAGGGGTTGTGCGCCGAGTACTCCCACCTCGGAGGGCAGCTCTGACTCGAGGGCCACTAACGAAGGTAACTTCGTCGAGCCAAGATCGACGATTAGGCTGCCCGGGCGAAAAGCGGGGCAATAGCTGCGCACGATGGCCCGGTAGGCAAGATCGCTCTCGTAGCCGACGGCAAGGAGCACGATGTCGGCGCGTGGCAAGAGCTCGTGCGCATCTTCGGGTAGGCCAGCGTAAACAAGTGTCGATTGGGATGAGCGACCATCGTTCAGCGGACCGCCGGACCTCAAAAGATCGACCAGCGAGGCCGCGGCGGCAAAAGGTGCCTCCCCCTTCTGATCATTCGCCCCATCTGGCCGAAGCACCCCTTCTCGTGGTAGAAGCGGAAGACACGCGCGCCCCCGGCGGAGATCGCCCAGCTCGCTTGAGGTCGTCCAAACGGTACCATCTGCATGTCGTAAAACCGGGATTGGCGCCCCAACCAGGCCGGCCGAATCCGCGCTGAAGCGCACGTCATCGAGCAACTTGCCAAGCGGCGCAGGATGGCTAGCCGCGTCAAAGAAGTCGAAAACGTAAAGCTCACTCACCGCGGGGGTAAGAAGGCGTGCAAATAGTCGCCCCATGGCTCCACCGCCTCCGATGATCGCCAGGTGCGGTCGCTCCACCGGCGTGACCATCCATTCGCCTCCCACAACTTATCGACGACTACGAGAGATTCTACGCGGCTCGCCACCGACCGGCAACGTTTTAGCCAAGCGTCGACCAGCGCTTTCCAATTGTCATTTCGGCCGAATTTCTGTATAATCGCTCACGGCTTTAGCCAGTGGTTCACACGCCAGCGGTGGAATGTGATGGGCGGACGGTCGCTTTTTCCCGCGAGCTGATCGTAGCGCGAGTCAATGAAGACCAGGCAACGAAGAGAGCGGTGGATACTCAGTTAGCAGCTCCGGACCGCGGAACCCACGAAAGACGAGATATCATCGAGCAGGTAATTTGCTCCTTGCCAATCCTTGCTGATCTCAGCAGGGGGGATGTCTTCCTCTACACTCTGGCTCCCGACCCTTTGACCGCGCGCGTGATCGCCGAGGCCAAACCTAACCCAGTCCCCCCGATTTATGCTGAATCCCAGATTGGCCGTGTCGTCCGCTACACTGATGAGCCCGCGGTCATCCGAGCCCTCACGCGCGGCAAGCCATCGGTCCACAACCATCGTCTCTTGGTTCCCGGACATCCCATGGTACAGGACGTCTACCCCATCCGGGACGGCACTCGCGTGCTCGGAGCCGTCGCGATCGAGGTCAGTCTTGTCGAAAGTGAACGCCATCGCCAGAAAAGCGTCGTCTACCGTCGAGCGGTCAGCCGGCTTCGCTCAATCGTCATGGATGGACAATTACGCGGGACAGCCAATCTTAGCCGACTCACCGAGCACGATGGGGCGATGGTGGTCAATGGAGATGGGGAGATCGCTTACATCAGCTCCCTTGCCGAACAACTCTATCGGAAAATTGGCTACAGCCATAGTCTACTTCACCACAACGTCGCCAGCTTGCGAACCGACGAAAGCGTCTTCTTCAAGGCGGTGGAAACTGGTTCGTGCGTCGAGCAGCTTGTTCAGGAGGGCAATTATACCTGGCTCAAACGCGCGATCCCGTTAATCGGCTATCAGAACGAGCCGATTTGGAGTCGGGTCATCCACCGGATCGAGCCGCGCGATCCGGTCATCCTGACGGTTCACGACGTCACTCAGGAAAACCAGACCGAGCGAGAGCTCAAAATCAAATCGGCGATGATTCAGGAGATTCACCATCGAGTCAAGAATAATCTCCAGACCATTGCTGCATTACTCCGCCTGCAAGCACGGCGGACTGGGACGCCTGAAGTCTCAGAGATGCTCAAGGAGACAATCAGCCGCATTCTCAGCATCGCCGTGATTCATGAGTTTCTTGCCCACCAAGAATCGAGTAACATCGATATGCAGGAGGTAGCCCAACGTATCATTTCCGAGGCGACGCGCAGCTTCGTCGATCCCGAGAAGCGAATTCACTTCGTTCTCGAGGCGTCGAGTGTGTTCCTGCCAACACAGCAGGCAACCTCGTGCTCGTTGATCATCAACGAATTGTTGCAGAATACAGTCGAGCATGGATTCGCCAACGCGAGTGAAGGGACGGTACGCGTACGCTTGTCGACGCACGGTGAGCACGTCGTGCTCGAGGTGTCCGACGATGGTGCTGGACTCCCGCCAGGCTTCGATCCTCTCCAGAGCGGTAGTCTCGGGTTGCAAATCGTCCAGACTCTCGTCAAAGAAGACCTGAAGGGCACCTTTCACATAGTGGGAGGAGACGGCCGTGGTGCTCGTGCGGTCGTCGCATTTCCCTACGCAGGATAACGTCGGGCAAGAAAGTGACCCGACCCGAGAAAAGTCGGAGGAATGAAGAGGATGGGGCAGACGCGGGTGGTGATCGCCGACGACGAGTCGATCATCCGAATGGATCTCAGGGAGATGCTGACGAGCCTGGGATATCTGGTGGTCGGCGAAGCGGGCGATGGCCTGAGCGCGGTGAACCTAGGACGGGAACTCAAACCTGACCTGGTCATCATGGACATCAAGATGCCAGATCTCGACGGGATCGCCGCGGCAAAGATCTTGACCGAAGAGCGCATTGCGCCAGTGCTTCTTTTGACTGCCTTCAGTCAAACCGAGCTCGTGGAAGGCGCGAAGGAGGCCGGTGTCGTCGGCTACATTGTCAAGCCATTCCGTGAGTCAGATCTGGTTCCGTCAATCGAAATTGCACTCTCGCGGTTCAAAGAGTTCCGCATCCTCGAAAAGGAGGCGCAGAGCTTGCGGGACACCCTCGAGACGCGAAAGCTCGTCGAGCGAGCCAAGGGAGTCCTCATGGATACCCAAAACCTGAAAGAAGCCGAAGCGTTCCGTAAGATCCAGAAGCTCTCCATGAATACCCGCAAATCCATGCGCGAGGTTGCCGAGGCCATCCTGCTTGCCCACGAGGTGGAAAAGGAGAAGGCGTAATGGTCACAGAGGAGCAAGTCCGGGAAGCAATCCGCGTTGTCGAAGATCCCGAGATCGGTATCAGCATCATCGATCTCGGGCTGGTTTACGATACCGAGATTCAAGACCACACGGTCAAGGTAACGATGACGCTCACGTCCCCCTTCTGCCCGGTTGGTCCCTACCTAACCAGCCAGGTGGAAGCGGTGGTTAGCTCACTACCGGACGTCGAAAAGGTTGACGTCGATATCACCTTTAACCCTCCTTGGGATCCGCGCACCATGGCGAGCGATGAAGTGAAGGCAATGCTTGGTCTTTGGTAATCGAGACAATCACTCACTTCATTAGTAAAACGGCGCAGATGTGAGGTAAGGTGTCCACGCCAGCACCGGCCGGGCAGCATACCTCGACCACGTATCGCGCCCATGGACGCTTGGCGGTCGGCTGCATCATTTCTGCTGCCGTGATCATTGCGCTGGCGCGCACGGTAAATGTCCGGGAGGCTTGGGCGTCGGTTCTTACTATCCGTCCTTTCGACGTTCTACTGGTGCTTGCCATTTACCTCGCGGGACTCGTTCTCAAAGCCGAGCGCTGGCGAATTCTACTTGGAGCAGGTCACACTGTCCGCCGAGGCTCAGTTTACGAAGCGCTGGTCATCGGCTTCGCCCTGAATGCCGTCTTGCCGCTCCATTCGGGTGACGTCGCGCGGGCGTTTCTCGTCTCGGGAGAGCGATCGGTATCGCGCAGTTGGGCTGCGCTCACCCTCTTAATTGAGCGGATCTTCGATTTCGGGGCAATTACCCTGCTGGTTGCCCTCGCCGCGCTCGCCGTGGCCATTCCTGATTGGATCGCGCGGCCAACGCTGATTCTGGCAATCAGTACGGGCGCACTGGGCATGGGATTGATCA
>Ga0070738_10007531_pt1 | contig 10839 bp, 12 predicted proteins | sample Coa_R2_2_FD_66446 | JGI IMG/M metagenome (GOLD analysis project Ga0070738, IMG submission 66446) | Surface soil microbial communities from Centralia Pennsylvania, which are recovering from an underground coalmine fire - Coalmine... | ecosystem: Environmental > Terrestrial > Soil > Unclassified ... | reverse complement strand
CATGATGCGAAAACTCCTATGTGGTTCATCGATTCATGCAGGTAATGACGGATCAAAAATGCGATCTTGGCCGTTCGGCGCGGGGTCAAGCGCCATCCCACCCGATGGGCGGCGGAGCCGGACCACGACCCCGACGCGGATCCGATCGCGCCCCGGCCGCGCGGGCGCGAGATCGGCGCTGAGCCCAGAGCGACTTCCGCAGCGGTCCGGATCGGCACCGCAGGCGGCCTCACGGGTATGGACCGTTCTTCAAGCCGGCCGGATGAGACGGGGCGGATGGAACACGGCGCTCCCCCGGTGGAGCGGCCGGAGTGCCGCCGTTCCCGCGAAGAAGAGCGAGAGACGCCCCGAGCTCGAGGTCGAAGTCGCCGTCCACCAGGCCCAGCAATCCGCCAGCTCGTCGACCATGCCGGCCGGCACCGCCGGCGCGGCCGGCTGACCCGAGCACCACGCGCCCGAGCACGGGCGCGGCGGAGGCGGACCCGGCAGCCCGGCCGATCTCCTGGTCGGGTCGCCAATGACAGACTCGATCAGCGAAGCCATTCGCACCCCCGGATCGGCCCCGGACCAGACCAGGTGCGAGCAACCGGCCCGCGCGCCGGCGGGCGCAACCAGAGCCAACGCCAGGAGCCCGACAACGGCTCCTGCCGGAAGTGGGGTCGGGTGCCGGATAGGAAAGGGCCTGGTCATTCCGCCGGGTTCCGGTGTCTAGGGTCTCTCTGTTTGGGGCAACGCGGGCGGCCGATGGGACGACATCGTGCAATATCAAGAATCTTCAACAAGATACACGTAGCACTATTATTCTGCAAGACCCTGTCATTTCTTGAGCCGTGGCACCCCGCATTCCGGTACCATCCGGTGCCGCTTGATTCGTCAAATAAAAGCTTGTATTTCTGATATTGTTCGGCTGTTCGGTCGCGCAGCGCCCGGGATGGTTGCTGGGCCTCCTTCCCGCCCTGGCGACCGGGGTTTCGACGCAAAGCTCGGGCAGGTCGGAGACCACGGCATCGCGGGTCACTTGGGCTTCTCCTTGGGGGTTTGGTTGTCCTCGAAGACATTGTCACGTTCCAGGGGAATCTGGAAGGCGTCGGCGACCCGGGTCATGTAATGGCAACGGCAGGCCCACCAGACGATGTCCAGGGTGCGTTCCGTGCCGAAATGATCCACGAGCCGATCCAGGTCCTCGGCCGTGATCGACCAGGGCTCCCGGGATTGTTTGCGCGCGAACAGAAACGCGGCGCGATCGCCGGGTGGGAAGGAGGACCAATCGCCACTGGCCAACCGTCGTGTCCGTTCATCAAGTGCCGACTTGTCGAGGCCCGCGACCGCGAGCAGCATTTCGCAATGCCCCATTCAGTAGAAGCAATGGATCGTGCGTGTCACGATCCAGAACAGGCTTTCCTCGAAGACCCGGTCTTGATCCGCCTCCTCGCCGAAGGCGCGCGTGCAGGCGGACCAGGCCCGCGCCAGCTTGGGCTGATAGCCCAGAGTGACCAGGCTCCAGCGGATGCGAATCGGCGTCTCGGGCCGGGGCACTTCCGGAGGCAACACCCGGAGCACGTCCTCCCAGGTTGGGACGCGAATCCGGCCCGATCGCGATCGCTGGGCGTTGAGCTGGTCTTGCAGGTCGTCGAACTCCATCGACAGCCAGAAGGGATCGTCGATCCGCTCCGGTTCCTTGGGGACGGGTCGTCCCTTGGGTGGTTGCCGGGGCGGGACCGGCGGCGGGTCCGCCTCGGGATCGAATCGGATCTCCAGCGGAGGCAGCGGGCCGCCGGGCTCGATCGGCACCCCCAGTGCCAGGAGGAGCCGGTCCTGGAAGTTGGCGTAGGCCAGCAGCAAGACCATCGCCACAACCTGGGATTCCCCGTACCGGGCGATCAGGTTTGCCACTTCGGCGTCGGTGACCGCCGCGGCATCCACGGTCATCTGGTGGGCGAAGTCGAGCGCGGCCCGCTCGGCCGCCGGAACCGCGGCAGGGTTTCCCTTCAGCGAGCGGAACCCCGACTCATCCAGGCCCGCCCGCTTCAGATCGGCCTCGGCATATGCCATGCCGTAGGCGCAGTGGTTGGCCCGGGCGGCGACCCAGCGCATCTTGCCGCGCAGCAAGGGTCCGAGCGGACTCTGCGCGCGGTGGATCCGGTCGAGATTGAGCATGGCGGCCGTCGTGCGCGGGAGGCTCCGGGCCAGGGCCCGCGCCCAGGATGGCAAGGGCTGGCCGGACCCTTGCTCGGCCCTGGGCAGGAATCGCCAGGCTTCCTCGTTGGTCAACAGGGGGACGTAAGCTGTCCCGGTCGCCGACGTCGATTTGTCGGCACCGGGCTCCCCGGCACGGGCCGCCGCCGGGATCATCGCCACGGTGGCCGCCACCAGCCGGATCAGTCGGGGAACACGAAGGACCCGGTCCGGCCCGAGATGGTCCCGGTGCGCGGAAGAATGGGAGACCATGAGCAACCAATGCCTCCTCTCGAAGCGGGATCGTTCTGGCCCTTCGCATGGCCAAGTTCATCGTCGGAGCAGGTCCCGGAACACAGTCACCGCCGGACTGGTCCCGACCAGGTACCACACCTTCTTCTCGGTCGTGGTCCCCTTGCCTCGGCCCCGGCCGCCGTCCAAGGTGAGCTTGACCTGGATGCGGAGGTTGCTGTCGTAGGCCTTGCCGTCGTCCACCAACTGGTAATCGATCAGTTTGGCTCCAGAAGCCCAATCGAAGTCCTGGATGGTCATCGGCGTCGCGGACGAGGAGAGCGAACTGGGCTCCGCTCCGCGCTTCCACTGCTCCAGGGCGAGCTTCAGTGCCTCGCGTGCGCGGGACGGATCGACGGCATGGGCCTGGCTCGAGCCCGAACAGCCCATGACGCACATGGCCGCCAGCACGAGCAGGCAGGCGGCGACGATTCCCAGCGTGCCGTACCAGCTCAGGTCGTCGCCCTGGTTGGTCCTGGATGGGGAGTATGCGAAGGTGGTCGATTTCGTGGTGAACATGGTTCGCCTCCCGATGGTTCCGTGGATTCCTCAGTAGCTGTCCGAGCTCACGATTTCGCCCCCCGCGCGGGTGCCCAGGGCGCGCCACGTGGCAAGGTTGACCGAGTCCTTGACGAACTTGACCGAGCCGTCACCGAAGAGCACGTTGACCCCGCCGGGGTGGTAGCTGCTGGGTGGCATCACCGCGCGCAGGGCCAGGAAGAAGCCGCAGGACCGCGTGTTCGGCGGCGTGACGTGCAGGAAGATATGCTGGCCACACAGCCACGGCGCGCCCATGAACAGCGGGAATTGGCTGCTCGGGTCGTAGATGTTGACGGCCTGGCACAACTGCAGGGCCTGGTCGGGCGTCGTGGGCGCCGCTGGCGAGAAGAAGACGTCGGCGACCGGGCTGATGATTCCGTTATTCCAGTCGGCCAGGACCCGCTCGCTGAAGAACGTCGTGTTGGACAGGCCGTCGGTGATCGCAGCGAACGTGGTCGCGCTGTCGTCGTAGAAGACGCCGTTGGGCTGGGGCATCCCGGCATTGATGCCGACGGCCGCCTGCCAGACGATGCCGCTACCCATGTTCGCCATGTAGTTCGTCTGTGCGCCGAACGATGGGGCCGGGTCCGGCAGGGCCGAAGGGCAGATGAAGCCGTTGATGATCGTCATCATCGCCGTGTTGTTGGTGGGGTCCATGTAGGAGAAGTCGCAGTTGATCGTGTTGAACACGGTCGACTGCTCCAGGTACGGCAGGAGCTGGGAGAGGGCCGACAGCTCCGTGACGTTGTACACCATGTCGGCACCGGGCAGCGCGTTGCGAGACTCGAAGTAATTGTGCGCGGCCAGGCCGATCTGCTTGAGGTTGTTGACGCATTGAATCCGTCGCCCGGCCTCCCGCGCCGACTGGACGGCGGGGAGCAACAGCGCGATCAGCACCGCGATGATGGAGATCACCACCAAGAGTTCGATCAGCGTGAATCCGGAACGTCGACGAAGCATGGAATATCCTCCCGTCGTCAAGATGCGAACGAATGCTGGAAAACCGAATCGAATGAGGAACCGAACCGCACGGACGCGGGTCCGCCTGCACATCGCCCGGTCCAGGCGGTCGGGGAGAGGCCCGACCGAACGGACAGGAGGCGGCTCAGGCGGTCAGGGCCTCACAGTCCCCGGGAGAGCGCGACCTCACCCCGCGGGAGCCGAAGGCGCCAGCCAGCACGTAGGTCAGGCTAAAGCCTAAAGCCTGACCTACGACTGGAGCGTCGTTCGTGCCGGGGTAATGGCGCCGGGCCGGTTCGCTCGCTCCGCGGTGCATGCGGATGGATTGGCTGGATGGGTGCGCGGGCAGGTCGTCCGCGCGGGTGAGCACTCAGGCGCGGGGAGGATGGAAGATCGAGGGCGTTACTCCGCCGGGGCGGCCGGCCGGTTCGTCACTCGTACGGCAAGGCGGCGATGCCAGAGGAAGGTGCACGACCGCATTGAGGACCACCCAGGGATCGGAGCGGTCGGAGTCGGGGAACGCCGGCGGCGCGGGCATCGGCACGCGGCTGGAACAGCCCGGCCCCGAGCAGGGCCCCTGGTGTTTCGGTCCAAGCGGGTTCAGGGGGTCTGGAGTCGGATTCCCCGCGATGGTGGCGGACCCATCGCCATCGCCGGTGATCAGCGCGTCGAACCGGGAGAACTCGGCGGGATGATCCATCTTCGAGGTGACGAGATGGTTGCAGGCCGCCGAGGCCCAGCGAGTCGTACCGAGGCCATGGACCAGGAGCAGCACCAGCGCCCCGGTCCCGATCCGCCTCAGTCGCTCGCAACCAATGGGCTTCATGACGATCTCGCCATCGAGCGGGAGAGTTCACGCTCGCGGCAGCCAACCTCATTGCCTGTGGGATGCCGAGTTCGAACATTCACGGATCAATTGCCGGCAACGCGAGCAGAACAGACAACTCCGCCGATCGGAGTTTCCAGGGGGCCGGCGAAACCGACGGATCTCCGCTTGACCAAAGCGTCGCGAGCCGAGTGCGGGCCGTCGACCCGCGGCGTTCCCCTCACGCAGGGATCGTTTGGTTCGACCCCTGCCCGAGGTTCTGCTCGGTGCGGTGCGCGGTCACCGGGCGCGTGTCCCGGTCCGGGCCGGAGGGTGGCGACTCGCTCTTCTCGATCTCCCTGGCCCGGATCCGCGCGGCGATGAAGTCGGCGAAGAACCGCTTCGAAAAATCGGTGCTCTGGCTCATGACAGCCGATCCTTAAAGTTCACTCACGAAGGGTACGAAGCGGTCGGAGACCCCTGGCGCAGGGCTGGGGCCGGCGCGAGGTTGCGCCGACCGATCGGATCAGCCCCGATCAACCGCGACGAGGGGATGAGGAGTGAGCGAGTGCGCCGCGCGGGGGGCGTTCGAGGGGAGAGGTGCTGTGCCGGGGATGGACCGAAGGGAGATTGGCCAGCGTCCCGGTCGGCTCCAGGCTGCCGCCCCAGTGCTGCGCGACGATCGTGCAGCACCAGGAATCGCTCGGATCCGTCGGCTCGGGCGATGGGGCCGGCGCATGGGGTAGATCGCGACCCCCGGAGCACGAGGGGCCGGAGCATGGTCCCTGGGGACGGGGATCACCAGACGCCGGATCGACCGGCTTCGCAAACGGCTCGCCCAGCAATTCCAGGCGGGAGAGCCATTTCCCGGTCGATCGGCTCAGGCTCGAGGTCACATCGCGCCCACAACTCGCCCGCGCCGATGGAGGCGCAACTCCACCCACGACCAGGAGCAGGAATGCTCCGGCGACGCAGTGCGTCACTCGTCCGCGGGACGAAGAGGCCATGGGGGTTTTGATCGGTTGACGAGGCTGTGATCGGAGAAGCCGCTAACATGTTACCCACCGCAGGGTGGGAATTGCAAGGGGCTAGCTCCGAGTCGCCGCGCGATCTCGCGATCTCCCGACGGCTCACAGCGCGGGCTTCGCCCGGGACCTGGGACTGGCCAGGGCCGCCTGAGGCAGCGGTCAAGAGCCTGTCTACGCGACGAAAGGGTTCTACCAGCCCAGCCCCTGGGATTCGCGCAGGATCTGGTCGAGCCGCCGGGCGATGATCTCCCGCCGGTTTTCCTGCCGCTTCTCGACGAGGTCCTTGAGCTTCTTGACCTGGGCTTCGAGCGCCTTGATCTCGGCCTCGTGGCGACGCTGGCGCTGGTCGAACTGTTTCTCCAGGACTTCGCCCAGCTTGGTCTTGAGCTTGTCTCGGTCGGCATCCGACCTGGCCTCGCTGAGCTGTCGAGCCAGTTGGTCGGCCTCATGCGCGAGAGCGGCCTCCTCGGGCGAGACGCGGAAAGTATATGCGGTTGCGGTCGTCACGATGGGCGTCGTGACAGGCGTCGCGACGTAATTCGCGCCGGGCGGCGGTGGCGGCGGAGGTTGCGGAACACCAGCGCCGAGGCTGTAGACGGTCGGCGTCGGCGCGTTCGGTGGCGCGGGATCGATGCGGTACGGTGTCTGAGCGGACGCGACCAGGGCCGTCGCGCCGAGCACGGCCGTCAGCATCAGGGCGAGCTTTGTCTTCATGGGTCATCTCCTGTCATCGGGATTGGAAAGGACCAAGACGGTCGGGAACAGCGGGGGACGCATCGCGGCCGGCGACGATCGCCCGCTCGAGGGACCCGGCCCGATCGGCCAGGCGCCTGGCGGTCGCGGACAGGAAATCCTGTCCTGGGAGGTCGGCTCGCTGATGGAGGTCGCCCTCGATCACCCCGGCCTGCCGCCAGGCTTCCTCCAAGGCGTGATCGAACTCGTCCGGCTGGATCCGGGCCGAGCGGACCGGCGGCGCAGAGCCGGGACCGTCTCGGCCCGGCCGGGTCGGCGCGGGCTCGAGCGCGCGGGGTTGCGGCGCCGGCCGCGGCCAGGGAGCCAGGATCCCGCCCAGGACCAGGGCGGCCATCCCCGCCCAGGGCCAGAGCCCGCGCCGGCCCCGGCGCGGGTTCCCCGGGGCCGGCGTGGGGATCAACTCCGGAGGCATCCCGACGGCCAGCGGCTCCTGGAGGTGGGCCAGGCACCGGCTGAGCAGGTCGGCCAGCTCGGAGGCGGACTCGAAGCGCCCGACCGGATCCTTGCAATGAAGCCTCGCGAGGATCGCCTCCAGCCATGCGGGGATCTCCGGGTTGATCTGGCGGACCGGCCTGGGCTGGTCGTCAGCCACGCGGCGGAGCACCGCCAGGGGCGATTCGGCACGGAAGGGCGGATGACCGGTGCACATGGCGTAGAGCGTGCTGCCCAGGCTGAACAGGTCGGCGCGGTGGTCGGTGGCCTCGCCGCGCGCCTGTTCGGGGGCCATGTAGTGCGGCGTGCCGGCGACGACTCCACTCTGGGTCAAGCCGGCGTCGGCCGCCGCCCGGGCCAGGCCGAAGTCGGTCAGCTTGACCCGCTCGACACCGTTCTCCAGCAGGATGTTGGCCGGCTTGATGTCGCGGTGGACCAGGCCCTGGGCATGGGCGGCCGCCAGCCCGGCCGCCGTCTGCATGCCGATGCGGAGGATCTCCAGCGGGGCCAGCGGCCCCTGCTGGTCGAGCCGGTCCTGGAGCGAGCGGCCGGGGACGTATTCCATCACCAGGAAGGGAAGCCCGGCCGTCTCGTCCACGGCGAAGACCGAGACGACATGCTCGTGGACGACCGCGGCCGCGGCCCGCGCCTCGCGGAGGAACCGCCGCCGCGCCGCGCCGCTGGTCGCCAGCGACGCCGACAGCACCTTGATCGCCACGTGCCGGCTCAAGGCCGGGTCGAACGCCTTGAGCACGATGCCCATCCCGCCCCGGCCAATCACCCCCTTGACCTCGTACGACCCGAGGCGACCCCTCGAATCGGGCCAGTCGGAGGGCGCGAGGAAGTCCAGCGACGCGCCGAGGTCGGTGAACGCATCCGTCCCCTCGTCCGATTCGGTCGCGTCAGCCCCGAGGTAGCGGCGCACCGCCTCGAGCCAACCCTGTCCGCCGACCAGTCCATCCAGCAGCTCACGACAATCGGCACAGTGCTGGAGGTGCTCCTCCAGGCCGGCGACGTCGGCCGGCGGCAAGCGATCCTCGGCCAGGAGCCGCAAGCGGTCGGGATCACAGGGATTCAGCCGGACTACCATGATCGACCTCGCTCAGGATCGCGGACGCTTCGTCACCCCGTTGCTCGATCCGGCGCCGCAGGCGGGCCAGCACCCGGCTGCGGGCGATGTAGACGGCGCCGGCCGAGAGGCCCAGCTCGACCGCCACCGCCGCCGGCGGCCGGCCCTCGACCGCGGTCCGCCAGAACGCTTGCCACGTCGGCGGCGTGAACTCGCCCCGGACTTCCTCGGCGGCCCACTGAAACAGCCGCCGCCGATACTCGGCCTCGAACAAGGCCGTCGCCGACGGGTCCGCGGCCGGCTGCGCCTCGAGCAGGTCCTGGATGCTGGTGGATCCGCTGCCGAGCCGCTGGTACGGCCGCCGGGTCAGGAAGTTGACCAGCAGGTTGCGCGCGATCCGGGAGAGCCATCCCCGGAAGCTGCCCCGGGCCGGGTCGGTGTCCCAGCGGCCGACGGCCCGGGCCACCGTGCGGAACACCTCCTGGCACAGGTCGCGCGCGTCGGCGTCTTGCAGCCCCTTGCGGCGGGCCAACCGGTAGATCAACGGCTCGTAGAGCGCCACGAACTCGCCCCAGGCCGCCGTGTCGGCCAGGTCGCGCAGCTTGACGATCAGCGAACGTCGCGTGGCAGGCGGCTCGTCCATCCAACCTCCTTCCACCAGGATACACACACCCGGGGCCAGAATCTTTCTTCTTTGTCCATTGTCCGTGGTCCGTGGTCCGTTGTTCGCTGACGCGGGCTGACCAGCCTGGTCTGGCAGAGACAACACACTCGAAGAGGGGCAAGGACTTTGCACCGGAGCGGCAGCTCCTACAACGGACCACGGACCACGGACAAATATTGAATCCGCAGCTCAAACCGCCTACAGTGGCAAGATCTGGGGGGCTGGGGGAGGGGAACATGGGCGGGACGCGATCCCGGTCGATGCGACTGCCCCGCCTTCGGTTTACGGTCGGGGGGCTGCTGTTCGCCGCGGCGGTCCTGGCGGCGATGCTCACGCTCTCCACGCGCCCGCGCGACACGTTCGTGTTCGTCGCAATCATTGCGGCCGGCTTGCTCATGGTCTTCAGCCGGTTATCCGGGGCCGTGGCGCGGAGCCCGCACGAGGCGATCCGGATCGCGACCGCTTACTTGATCGAAAACGATGCGGCGTTCCGCCCCGAGAAGCACATGGCCCGGGCGTACCTGGAGTTCGGCCTCCCGCGCTGGACGGTCGATTTCTACCGGGTTGATGGGACCTCCGTCGTCAAGAGGGTCGAGGTCACGGATCGCGGAGTCGTCCGCGGATCAACCTCGTTCCGCGAGGATGAGGAGGTCACGAGCCTCAAGAGGTCGGCCCCCATGCACCTCCTCGATCGGGACGGCACGGTCTTGAATGTGACAGCCAGGAACGGGCGAAGATAGTCGGCGATCTTGTCCCTCGCCTGGGATTCCGTCAGCCCCGCTACATCGACGGAACCATAGAAGCCGAGAGGATCCTGCCGTCGGACTGGACAAGCCACTTGTTGCCGAAGATCGGTCGACTGGCTACCAGGTCCTGTTTGACCTCGACCTGCAAGAAGTCGCCGGGCTGGATGACGAGCGTAGGCGTGGGTGTGCGCGTCCATCTCACCCCAGACCATGAGGCAAGCCCCACGAGGGCGACCGCGACCATGAGCGTGCGAAGCCGGAATTGCCAGCGCGCTCTCATGATTCCACTCCCTGGTCAACTGACTGCGCCTCTGCCGAGGCATTGCAAACGCCCGGCCGATCCGTCAGAATCGACCGCGGCGGATCCGCCCTGATCGGATTGACCGTTCTTCCACTGGATCGATTTCAGGAGGTGACCACGATGCGCAAGACTCTCTGGGCGATGGCCCTGATGACCCTGGTGGCGGCTCCGGCCCTGGCCGGACCGGGCAAGTACAACCACGTCATCGCCCCCGGCGATAAGGCCCCCACCTTCTCGGGGCTCCCCGCCGTCATGGGCGATCAAGACACCTCGCTCAGCCTCGACGACATCAAGGAAGACGCGGTCGTCCTCGTCTTCCTGGCCAATCACTGCCCGTGGGTGACGCGGGTCGAGGACCGGGTGATCGACCTGGTCAACGACTACAAGGGCAAGAGCGTCCGGGTCGTGGCCGTCTGCGTGACCCCGCTGCCCGACGCCGTCCCCGAGGGCTACAACAAGGAGTACTCGCTGAAAGACACGATGGACAAGATCCGCGAGCGGGTCAAGGAGAAGAAGTATAACTTCGTCTATGCGCGCGACGACAGCCAGAAGATCGGCCGCGAGTACGGCGCCGTCGCCACGCCGGTGTTCTTCGTCCTGGACAAGGAGCGGAAGATCCGTTACACCGGCCTGCTCGACGACAACATCGCCGACGAGTCCAAGGTGAACAAGCGCTACGTGCGTGACGCCGTCGACGCGGTCCTGGCGGGCAAGCCCGTCGAGATCGAGGAGACCCGCGCCACCGGCTGCGGCATCGGCTACCGCAAAGCCGAGTAGAGCCCGGGGTCAACGGCTGCGCCCTGAAGACTCGGAGGAGAGCCGGTGAGCGAGTGCGGCAGGGGTCGATTCCCATGACCTCCGCCGCACTCGTCGTCTTCTCCTCTCGACCCATCCCTTCGGCGCCGGCTCACCTCCGCTTGGCGGAGAAGACCCCGTCCGGGGTATTGAAGGCCAGCTCGAGGACCTTGCCGCTCCGATCGCTGACGAAATGGACGCTCAGGCCGGAGAGGCCCTTCAGGTTGAACTCATCGTCGCGGTCCGGGACCAGTTCCCGCGGACGGGCGCCCTTCTGCTC
>Ga0070738_10007530_pt1 | contig 10839 bp, 7 predicted proteins | sample Coa_R2_2_FD_66446 | JGI IMG/M metagenome (GOLD analysis project Ga0070738, IMG submission 66446) | Surface soil microbial communities from Centralia Pennsylvania, which are recovering from an underground coalmine fire - Coalmine... | ecosystem: Environmental > Terrestrial > Soil > Unclassified ... | reverse complement strand
TTGCCGTCTTTGCTCCCTCTTTGCCCGCACAGGGTCAACAGCAGCACACGGGGAAAGCGCAGCCGCCGCTGGCGCAACACCTGCTGGAGGCAGGCGGTCTGCCGCTGCTTCTGCCGGTTCCTGCACCCGGCCAGCAGGCCGCTGTGGATGAGGTGACTGTGGATGAAGACCTTTTCCAGCATACTTTTGAGCAGGTGATCTGGCCCCTGTTCTCAGACCTGCTCTTTCACCGGGTCAGCGGCCTCTGTCTGAGTGGCAGCCTGGAAGCGTTTCAAACGCCCCCCCGCAAAGCCCATCAACGTGCCGCCGGACAGAGGACGGTGTCTGCAGCTCCCGATGGGCGATGGAGCAGGCAGGTAGAGCGTGCGCTGGGTCGGCTGGCCCGGCTGGTGGGTATACCGGTGCTGGAAGGTGGGCCAGAACAGCCTCCGTTGCAGGCACGAGGGAGGAATGACCGATCGATGGCAGCCGCGACCGGCGGGACAGGCGGGACAGGCGGGACGAAGCGGCAGGGAGAGCGCACTCTGCGCGACGGGGATATCACCTCGCCATCAGTTCTTGCCGCCTTCATCGCCGATTGCTCAGCCTCTGCACCTCCGGCGCTGGAGGCCCTGCTGCCCTTACAGGCAGAGATTTTTCGCTGGCTGCTTCAGCGCGAGCGGGAACGCCTGCAACAGGGACGGAGCGCACAGCCCGTGGCGAGCCAGAAAACGGGTGGACAGACGGGCAGGAGAAATGGTGCGCCGCAGAGCCTGCAGGCGACCCGCCTCAGAAAACGGCAGCGCAAACTGCATGCCATGCGGGCCATGCCTGTTTCCTGAGGGCCTCGCTTTCTGGCGATTTCGGCTGGCTCGCCCCCATGCAGGGGCCAGCGAACGGAACGGGTCAGCAGAATGAGACCGACCATGACCGGTTTGAAGGGAAGCATATTGCTGTTTGCAAACGAACGAGAGGAGGATGGATTTGAAAGCGGCAGTGTATTACGGAAGGCGTGATGTGCGTATCGAGACGGTGCCTGACCCGCCTGCGCCGGGAGCGGGCGAACTGGTGCTTGCCGTTGGCTGTGTCGGCATCTGTGGCACCGATGTCGCAGAATACGTGCATGGTCCGCGTATGATCCCGCTGCAGACGCGCCACGCGGTCAGCGGCCACTGCGGCCCGCTGATCCCGGGGCATGAGTTTGTCGGCCAGATTGTGGCCATCGGCCCGCAAGTACAGGGGCTGACTGTGGGGCAGCGTGTGGTGCCGGGAGCGGGCATGTGGTGCGGGCAGTGTCGCTGGTGCCTTGCCGGGCAAAGCCACCTCTGTGCGCGCTATTTTGTCTATGGACTGCATGCCGATGGAGGGCTTGCCACGTTCGTCAGGGTTCCGGCGTGTATGTGCGCCGTTGTACCGCCTGCCTGCCCGGATGAGAGCGCGGCCATGGCGCAGCCGCTGGCGATTGCCCTGCATGCGCTGCGCAGTAGTGGCGTGCGCCGGGAGGATCGGCTGGCGCTTATCGGAGTCGGCGGTATGGGCAGCTTCATCCTGGCAGCCGCCCATGCCGCGGGCCTCACCTCCATCATGGCCCTGGATGTCGATGAGCGGCGGCTGGAAAGAGCGGCCCTGCTGGGGGCGAGTTCACTCATCCAGGTACGCAAGGAAGATCCCCTTGCTGCCGTTGACCGGCTCAGCCAGTTCGACGGGGCAGATGTGGTCATCGAAGCCTCGGGCGCGCCCTCCGCCCCCCTGCTTGCACTGGCTGCGGTCCGACGTGGCGGGCGCGTGCTGCTGGTAGGCCTGCAGGGGCAACCGACGACGCTGGATCTGCATGAACTGGTGCTGCGGGAGGTGGCCTTACTTTCCTGCAATGGACACGATTGCAGCGTGGACCTGCCCAGGGCTCTGACCATGCTTAGCGAAAGCGACCTGGCCTCTCGCATGCTGGAACGCATCATCCCGCTGGAGCAACTCGTCTCTGAAGGCCTGCAGGCTCTTGCCGCAGGCAGTGTGCATGGCAAAATCCTCGTTCGTCCAGGGCCAGCGTCCGTGTCCTCAGCCGCCCCGCCCGCAGGGGCAGGGGTCGCACAGGTTCACAGTGAGGGCGGTCGCGAACACCGGCTGGCTCAGCAGCCGCTAACCATCTAAGCAGTGAAAGCAAAGGCAGAAGGAAAAAGACAATGCAAAAAGTTGATACCCATAGCATCGCGCTCGATCAGGTAATTCGCTTCGGGGAGTACCGCTACCCCTTCTACGTCCGGCATGGCTCAGCAGCCTGGCCGGAGTTGTTGACGCACCTTGATGCGCTGCAGGCCGACCACTTTGTACTCGTGACGGATGCTGCTATGCCAATCGCTCTCAGGGAAGAAGCTGTGCGCTGGCTGGCACAGCTTGCTTCCTGCACGGTGCTGACCTTTGGCGGGGGAGAACGAGCCAAAACGCTGAGTATCGTCGAAGCCCTGGCTCAGGAGGCGCTTGAGGCAGGCGTGAGCAGAAGCTCGTGTATTGTGGCGCTGGGCGGGGGGCTGGTCGGCAACATGGCCGGGCTGCTGGCGGCGTTGCTGTTTCGAGGCATCCGACTGGTGCATATGCCGACGACCCTGCTGGCGATGTCTGATAGTGTGCTTTCCCTGAAGCAGGCCGTCAACTCGCCTGTGGGCAAGAACCACCTGGGGACGTTCTACGCGCCGGAACTGGTCTGGTGTGATCTGGCCTATCTGCGCTGGCTGCCCGTGCGCGAAATCCAGTCGGCGCTGTGTGAGCTGATTAAAAATGTCGTGGCCATCACTCCAGAACACTACGACGAACTGCACTCGCTGCTTGATCCCGCCGGGGTCTATTCACCCGAGCAGCATCTGCACTTCATCGAGCTGTGCATTGCCGCCAAATGCTTGGTCATGCAGGATGACCCGCTGGAAAAGCGGGACGGGCTGGTGCTGGAGTACGGACACACGGTAGGCCATGCCCTGGAATGGCTGGCAGCGCGCCTGCTGCCGCAGAGCGGGCCACTGCCCCATGGCTTTGCAGTGGGCCTGGGCATGCTGGTGGAGGCGCGCATCTCGCGGCTGCTGGGGCTGTTAAGCGCGCAGGACGAGCAGGCGCAGGTCGAACTGCTGCGCTGCAATGGCGCGCCCACGACCCTCCCACGCGCCATCGCTGTGGGAACCGTGCTGGTGGCGCTGGAACGGGATAACAAACGCGGCTATCTGCCTGTGCAACGTGGCACATATCCGATGGTGCTGCTGGAGCAACTGGGCAGGCCGCATCGCCATGAAGGCTCCATCCTGACGCCCGTTCCCGCGCAGCTGGTCGCAGCTGCCCTCAAGGCGCTGCACTGACACCTGAGCAGGAAGGGAGGGAGAGAGGGAGGGAGCGCAGGGAACGGCACCTGAAGCAAAGATGAAAGCCGAAGAAAATCAGTTCAGAAAGGACATTTTATGGGCAGGACGCATTCCTACGGGGCAATCAGCAATGATACGGGGCAGCAGGGCATTACGCGCCAGCTGCTGGGAGGCGTGGGCGTCTGTTACTGGAAGCAACTGGTGAGCGGCATGCACCTGGACGACCACCTGCATTGTGTCGAATATGTGGTCGTTCCCGCAGGTTCTTCAATCGGGACGCACAGGCATGAGAGAACCGAGGAGGTGTACTACATTTTACATGGCAGCGCCACCATGAACCTCAACGGCAAGGCCCGGCAGGTGAGCGCCGGAGACCTGATCCTGACGCCACTGGGAGCGAGTCACGGTATTGCCAACTTCTCCCGCCAGGATATGGCCTTTTTTGTGGTCGAAGTCTTTCCGGGCAGGGCTGAACCAGGCATGCCACAGGAGCCGGTGTGTATCCCGCTGCGCAGTCAGATGAAGCCAACCTCATGGCCAGGGGCGAATGCCACGCCCCGTTCGGCCTCCGTCGACCTTGTCCGCTATTTTAGCGGGAACCGGGCGCAGATAACGCTGTTTCAGCTTCCGGCAGCCGAGGAACTGGCCTTTGCCGAGGGGGAGGGACGGGACGAAGTGTTCTTTGTGGTGGAAGGGCAGGCCAAGATCACCTTCGGCGAGGATTGTGTTTGCGGGGGAGCCGGTCTCTGCCTGGCCCTGCCTGCCACCATGTCCAGACGTGTTGCCAATGTCTCTTTGGATAGCCCTCTGGAGGTCATCCGTGTCGAAGTCTACCAGCCAGAGCACTGACCGGGCGGGTGCGAGACAACAGGTCTCTGCAGGTGAAAGAGAGGAGAGGAGAGTAAAATCGTGGAACTGGATTTGCGCAACAGGGTGGTCCTCATTAGCGGGGCGGCGAGCGGGATAGGGGCGGCAACGGCCCGTGCCTTCGCGCAGGAGGGGGCATGGCTGGCCCTCGTCGATCTCAACGAGGAGGGACTTTATGCACTGGCGCAAGAGCTTGGCGAGGGCGGAACTCCCGTCAGTGTGGTTGTCGCCGATCTCTCGACGCGCTATGGGGTCGAGGCAGGGATGGAGGAGGCGCTTGAAAGCTATGACGGGCATATTGATGTGCTGGTGAACAACGTCGGAGTCTGCAAGCTGCACTCCTTTGACCAGCTCTCGGATGCGGACTGGTTGAGTACCTGGCAGCTCAATTTCATGAGCTACAAACGGGCCTGTGACCTCGTGCTGCCGGTGATGCGCACGCAGGGGAGCGGTTGCATCGTCAATAACGCCTCGGACCTGGCCCGGCAGCCGGAGGCCAGTTTTGCCGATTACGCCGCCGCCAAAGCGGCGGTACTCTCGCTGACCAAAACGCTGGCCTATGAAGGGGCTCCACTCATTCGTGTCAATGCGGTGGCCCCGGGTCCCATTCAGACCCCTCTGTGGACCAGGCCGGGCGGGCTGGCCGATGGGCTGGCGCTGGTGCATAAGCGTCCGGCGGAGGAGGCGGTTGCCTGTGAACTGAGCCTGCGACGACTGCCGCTGGGCCGATTGGGCAGGCCGGAAGAGGTGGCCGACGTCATCGTCTTTCTGGCCTCCAGCCGGGCCTCCTATGTCACAGGCAGTGTGTGGGGGGTCGATGGGGGAAGCATTCGCAGCCTGTATTAGGGGAGACAGGGTAGGGAAAAAACGATGGGCGGCCCTGCAAGTTTGCGGGACAGCCTTTACTGCTGTTTATCATTGCTTTCTTGAACACTCGCGAGCGAGAAAAAGACTGGCGGCAGGGATGTTCTGGGGATACCGACGGCCAGCAAGCAGGCTAGCCCTGTTGCTTGTCAGTCCCATTTTTTCCCCGCTTCGCCATTGTGAATGTCTGTTGCTCTAAAGCTTTCTGTTGCAGAGAAAGCGGGAGTGCAGGCGATGAAAGCAAAGGGCTTCTGGCATGTAACGCCCGATGGAATCCTTTGAGAGGAAGGAAGGGAATATGATGACGGTCTGGTTTGGGCTGGCGGTCGCGCTGCTGTGGGGCAGTGCCGATACCCTGGCGCTGTTTGCCACAAGAAGAATCGGCAGTGGCTTCACGACCTTTGTGGCACAACTCTCGGGCCTGTTCCTGGTGGCCCTGCTGGCTCTCCTGTTTCGCGGGCCTCTCAACGTGTTGACCATCTCGGCCAGTTCGCTGCTGCTCAGCATGCTGGCGGGGGTGGTGCTGGGTGGAATCGCGGCGGGCGCCTACCTCTGTCTGTACAAAAGTCTGGAGCAGGGGCCACTGGCCGTGGTTAGCCCGTTGGTTTCTGCACAGGGGGCTGTTACCCTGCTGCTGGCCCTGACTCTGTTGCACGAACACGTGGCTGGCCTGCAGATGCTCTTCCTTGTACTGACCTTTGTCGGCGTGCTGCTGGCCTCCCTTGATGTCCGGCAGGCGCTGCAGATGAAGCCGAGGTCTCTGCTGAGTCCCGGCATGGTGTATGCGCTGCTGGCCATGCTCTGTTTTGGCCTGCTGGCCTTCGGGCTTGGTCTCAGCGCACGCTCAACCAGCTGGCTGGTGACGATCTTCTTGATCCGCTGCTTCTCCTTTCTCTTCATCGCGTCCACCCAGCGAGCGGGAGTCGTTCAGACTAAGAAAGCAGGCGTGGCCTGGGTGCTGGGCTGCCTGCTGGCGGTAGCAGTGGGATGTGCGGATATGGCGGGGCAGGCCCTGCTCAGTGTGGCCACGGTTTCCGGCTCCATCGGCGTTGCCGGGATGATTGCCTCGGCCTATGCCGTGCTGCCACTGCTGGTCGGGGTTTTCCTGCTCAAAGAACGGCTGACGGTGAGTCAACTATCAGGCTGTGTGCTGCTGGGAACGGCCCTGCTAGGTTCGACCTCTGCCCAATCTGGCCTGGCTCTCCCGCTGGCCGGTTTCGCCGTGGCCCTGCTGCCTGCCTGTGGCCTGGCCCTCCTGTGGGATGCTTTCAGCGCAAACCCCGTATACCGGCGGCCTCTTGCCTCTCTGTTCAAGCGGTTGCTTGCACCCATTGATGAGCAGGGGGTGTTGCCGATCCTGGGTGAACTGATCGAGGGCCAGCGGGCGCTTGTTGGCCTGCCCGCATCGGTGGCCATCTTCGGTTCCGCTCGTGCAAAAGCAGGCGAAGCCGGCTACCGGGCAGCTGAGGAGACGGCACGTTTGCTGGGGCAGGCAGGTTTCGCGATTATGACGGGTGGTGGTCTTGGCATTATGGAGGCGGCAAACAAGGGGGCGCAGGAGGGAGAGACGCTTTCGATTGGCTGTGCCATTGAGCTGCCTGCGTCAGAAGAAACGAATGGCTATCTGGACCTGGCGCTCAGGTTCCGTTCCTTCAGTGTGCGCAAGGGCCTGTTTATCAAATATGCCCGCGCGTTTGTGATCTTCCCCGGCGGTTTTGGCACGCTGGACGAACTCTTTGAGGTGCTGCTGCTCTTGCAAACACAGAAAGTGGCTCCTTGCCCTGTGATCCTTTATGACTCCAGGTACTGGGCTGGCCTGCTCTGCTGGTTGCGTGAAAGGATGCTGGCCTGCGGCCTGATCTCCGCCGACGATACCGACCTGTTGCTGCTCTCGGATGACCCGCAGGAGATTTGCGAGCTGGTGTGTGCGACATCGCGGGAGAAAACTTGCATCCCGCAGGTAATTTCCCTTACAGGGGCCGCTCGCTGAACTGAGCCGGTGGCGGTTGCCCTTGAGCCGATTGGACAAGCCGGAAGAGGTGGCCTGCGTCATCGTGTTTCTGCCATCAATGCGGGTATCTTTAGGAAATGTGCGGAGAGTCGACGGTGGAAGTAGCTATGACCTTTTCTAATACAGTTATCTCCTAAACGGCGACAAGGAGGCCACCGGTATGTAGCTAGTACACAGAGGCGCAAATCCTCCGGGAGTTTAAACTATGGGCGGCTCTTCCAACTTTTTTTGGAAGAGCCAATTGTGTACCGTTATTAATATTCCTACGCCTTCGAATTTCAAGCACTGACTGCTGGCCTGGTGAGGCCAGTAGTCGAAACCAGAACAAGCGTACCTGAAAATAGTTCGGAATGCCAGTGTTCATGACCGTTCTGGTGGGAAACGTTGGCCGCGTTTTCGGCGCAAACTGTCGGCTTCCAGGCGGATATTGATACCGGACTGGCATTCATTGCCTGGAAACAGGCAGGATAAGAGGCCCCGGTACCATTCACCCTTTTAAGTATGGGAGCCGTTTGATCTCATAGCCTACCCCTCGCACCGGATACACCGTCATCCCAAACTTCTGTAAGCCGTCTCTGATGCTGTTGATGGCTCTCCTCAGAGGCCGCATGATCTCCTGCCGGGATTCTTGCATGAGTTCGTGGCACGCTTCAGGCGAAATAGCAAAGAGGCTTGCCAGCAGCACATCATGAGGGCAGTAATCAGGAAAGGCCTGCAGCAGCGGGATGAGGACGCTCATGCCGCCGGGCGAAAACTGGCACAGACCCGTCTGACGCGGCCCCGCACCTTCTTGATAGGTGAGCAGTGAGGCGGTGTATGTGGAGGGTTCAATTGCCAGCGTATGATCAGCCGGCAGCAGACCGGGGAGGGAAAAATGCAGGATGTTCTCAGGCTGCTCCCCCCCGCTGTGAGATACGTCATCGCGATTTTGCATTGTAACTTTGTGTGCGGTCTCCTCTCCCTGCTTCGATCAGGAGGAGGAAACGCATACTCCTTTCCGCTTTTCAGTTGTTCCGTAAGAATGTACTCTACGTGAATGCGCCCGTGGTTCGCCAGAGGCCCGGCAGGCAGGCAAGGCAGGAAAAAGGGTGCAACAATCCAGCGGCCCTGCAAGGAGTGGCATATCGTCTGCCAGGAGTCGATTTTGTAGCACAGGCTGGCAGGTGCTGTATAAATTCGACTTTTAGCCCCTGATATGCTAATCCGGTGGGCAGGCTGTGAAATACAGGGGCTTTGTGCAGATGGCAAGGCTCCTGTATGAAATATGCACTGCTCTCTGAAAGACGTTCCCTGCTAAGGCAGTACTCCCTTCAGGCCCCTTCTTACTTGCATCAAAGCATAAGGCAGGCGTGCTGAGTGAGAAACCTGCTGCCCGCTCGCACCCGCCGCGCTAGCAGTGATCTCTACAACAGCAAAACGAACCATTTACATCTATCTTTCCTCCTTCCTTTTTTCCCTTTCAGTCATGCATTGCACTATAAAGGCAGTGATATACACTTCTTCATCAAACTTGATGGAACTAAAGTTCTAATAAAGTATACCCATTGCTGTGCGCCCTGTCAATTGTCCACCCTGCTGCTGACCTCTGGCCGCTTTTGCGCTATATATGCGCCGTTTTTTCCCGGCCAAACTTCCTCTTCAGGATGGTATCTATCCTGTTCCCTTTGCCCCTCGATTCTTCTACACTGAAGATGGCCGGAGGTTATCTGAGCCTGTCTCTTCTCTGATGGACCTGTAGAAGGAGCAAAGGCATGCGGGACAAAGTGATTGGTCGTACTGTACGCAGAGGATCTGCACTACCACTGTGCGCAATGAAGGTGGCTGCTATATCTTGGCCGCTTTTGTGGCTGGCAGTTTTGCTGGTAGGCTGTACTGCTGCTCAGGCGTCTCCGACCAGTTTTCTTTTTAGCGATATGTCCCACCTGGCCTTTTTGCACTGGAGCGAAAGTGTTCAGGGCAAGGTAGCCGGGCAGGAAGACATGCTGACTGCCCCGGCCTCGCTTTCAGCGACTGTGCTACCCCGGGCCAGCACCACGCGCTTCCTGGGGACGTTTGAGCATGGGCAACTGAGTCTGCGCGCCGGCCCTCTCCTGCTCAGCGGGCGGCTCACAGGAGAGAGATTGCAGCTTCAAAAGGGCAGTGCTGCCGTTGCTATGACCAGGCAAAGCTGGTTTGCCGCCAGTCAGCAACAATACCACTCCCTGGTTGCGGCCTTCACCATCTCCCTGCAACTGCAAGGGGCTTTGAACGCTCTTTCACACCTCCTTGCACAGCCAACAGCGGATTCCAATCCCGCCTCCTCACAACTGGCGGTGCAGCAGGTCAGGCAATACATTTCGTCTCTGGAGGGCGCGCTTACCGCCATACGTACCGCTGCTTCGATACAGGACAGGTGTGACCAGGTCAGCCAGTTTGAGCAGCAGTATCCCGCTGCCCCGGAAACCTTTCAGTTACCTTCCAGGCCGCAGAACAGCCTGCTGGCGCATGATCTGCAGGTGGTCCAGCACCTCCAGGAGGAGTCACAGGCCCTTGCCCTGCCTCAGATCTCCGGCCTCACACTCCTCTGGCGTATCTCGGTACAGAGGGTCAATGCTGTCGTCCAGGCGGGTCAGCAGGCATATCGTTCATTACAGGGTAGCTATCAGCAGGAGCAGCAGGTCATGGCCACACAGGAGCGCGAGTATCAGCAGATTGGCCAGCAGTTTCAACCTTTCCGGCAGGATTGTGAGTAGCGGATGAAAAGGAGAACGACGACCATGTTCCAGTTCCCGGTGCCTCTTCCATTGCCAGCCGCGCCAGTTGAAACCCCGCCGGAGCGGCAGACAACCGACACGGTCATGCCAGCCAGTTCCGCTAGCAGGAAGCCGAATACCCGGACGCGCTGGTCGGCAGCACGTCGGCCATCTCTAGTACATCTGCTCTCACTGTTCTTGCTTTCGCTCGCCGGTTTCTCGCTGCTGGCGGGAAGCGGTACAGGCAAAGAGCATGCTGCCAGGGGAGCGCAGGCAGGGCCGTCGCTCTATCACGTTTCGACGTTTGCTACCGCCACCTCTTCCCTGCCAAAGGGGACGCAAAGCGGGGCAGGGGAAGAGACAGGCACCGGGGCAACGCCTGGCAGTATGCCTGCTTTCTGCCTGCCAACCGATCTCACCTGCCTGCTCAATCAGGCGGCGCAGTGGGTGGGTCAGCAGGTGCTGGCTGTCCTGCAGCCCCTGATCACCGCCATTGACCGCAACCCGCTCAACTTCCTGTCGCAGACGCCCCCGGCTGCCACCTACCAGAATGCCGTCGTGCGGCAATTCACGGACTGGTGCATCGGGGTGGTGGATGCGGCGGTGGCCGTCTTCATCGTCATTGCGGGCTATAACCTGATGATGGCGCGCCAGATCGGCGCGTCCTCCTATGGCCTCATGGAGTTTCTGCCTCGCCTGGCCCTGGCGGTGCTGGCGGCCAACCTCAGCCTCTTCTTCATCCAGTTCTTCATTGACCTGGAGAACGCGCTCTGCCAGGGCGTCACCAGCCTGCTTGGCCTCGGCCTGCTGACCAACACCCTGCTCAATCTCTTCTCCGGCAACCTGCTCGGGGCTGGCCTGCTGGTCTTTGTGCTGGCGCTGGTACTGGGCATCATGAACCTGCTGCTGGCCTGGCAGATGCTGCTGCGACTGGCGCTGCTGATCCTGCTCATCGTGCTGGCCCCGCTGGCCCTGTTGTGCTGGGCGCTGCCGCAAACGCAGGGCTATGCGCGCCTGTGGACCTCGCTCTTCAGCGCCACCGTCT
>Ga0070738_10007527_pt1 | contig 10844 bp, 6 predicted proteins | sample Coa_R2_2_FD_66446 | JGI IMG/M metagenome (GOLD analysis project Ga0070738, IMG submission 66446) | Surface soil microbial communities from Centralia Pennsylvania, which are recovering from an underground coalmine fire - Coalmine... | ecosystem: Environmental > Terrestrial > Soil > Unclassified ... | reverse complement strand
GGCCTGTTTGCCGTTCGCGCTCATGCGAGCCAGCGCGGCGGGATCGTTCAGCATAGCATTGATGGTCTGGGCGATATCCTCAGGCGCGAGGGAAGGAACCACCTGGCCGACATCATAGGCTTTGATGAGCTCGACGACGACATCGAGTTGTGAGGAGAGCACGGGCAGGCCCGCCATAAGATACTCGAAAAACTTATTTGGCAGGCAATAGCGAATGCTCAAGGAATACTCCGGGGGAAAGATGGCCAGCCCCAGATCCGCCGAGGCGGTCCAATCGAGCAGTTCCGCGTAGGGAACCGCCGGAAGAAAGCGGATCCGCTCGGTGACTTGTTCCTCCTCGATCAATTTTCGCAGCTCGGCAAAATACTCATCGGGACCGGGACCCAGGATCACAATCATGATATCCGGCTCCAGGAAACGGGCGGCGCGTATCAGACGATCGAAGCCGCGATCGGGCAGGACATACCCCTGGTAGAGGGCAATGCGCGTCTTCTGATCCAGGTTCAGGCGCTGGCGCACGCGATCTTGCTTCTCGACCGCGCGGTAGATCGGGACGTTACGTACAAGCGTAACCTCCGGGCTGCGATACAACCTGCGGATCTCATCCGCCAGGGGAGGAGAGACCGTGATCACTCCGGCGCAAGAGGGCACCACCCGCCTGAGCAACCAGGTTGCCATCGCATGCAAGCCAGACCAGCGGGTAACGCTGTGGTCCGTTAACGGCAGTTCGTGCGCGTCAAAGATCAGGGGCTTGCGTTTCACGCGAGCGATGAGATAGCCCACCAGCAAGACCTGTTCCTCATGAGCATGATAGATATCTGCCGGGGTCCGCAGCGATCGACCAAAGATGCGCAGCAAGGCTATCGCCAGTTTTACCAGAAACCAGAGTTTGACACGCGAGGGCTGATACCACTGAGGCATGCGGATATGTTGGATGCTGACCCCCTGAATCTCCTCGCTGCGGGGACCATCTGGCCGGCGGTCCATGTCGATGATCGTCACCGCAAAGCCCGCCGCTCGCAAGGCCGTCGCCTCCCGCATGACCCTGACATCATTCGGGGCAAAGCCGAGCAGCAGCATACATACCCTCGCCGAAGGTGCCGCATCCCCGGCCATTTGGGGATGCCCGAGAGTGGCCGTCGTATCTGGCGTGGTGAGCATAATGGTGTGATATCCTCCTATCCTAAAGCGTTCTGCTGTTTTTTCTTATCCAAAGAGGGACCGAGGGCCAGCAAAAGCAGGCACCCTCCGTACAGACAGAGACTCCCAAACTCAATGGCCCAGCCCTGGAAACGACCCTGGGTAAGGACCAGGAGACTGGTGGCGATATACAGGGCCACGCCCAGAAGAAGCCCGACCGTGAAGATCCCGATCTGGAAAGGGATATAATAGATGCGTTGAATAACAATATAGGCGGCAATCGCCATGAATAGATAGGCAAGCAGCGTCGCCAGGCCCGCCCCTAGCGACCCCAAATGGGGAATGAGCACGATATTCAGCAGGATATTAACCAGCGCGGAACCTGCCGTAAAAAGCACGCCAAACCAGGGTTTACGACGAATAGAGGCGCCGGTGGTAAACATCAGGTACACTCCGTCGAAGACAACAGAGAGTGCGACCAGCGGAATAACCGGCGCCGCCGCGTAATACGAGGAATGGAACAGCAGCACGAGCAGGGCATTGCTGAGAAAGGAGAGACCATACGCCGCCAGGAGTATGAAGCAGGTAAACCAGCGAAAAATGGTCTGAAACACCTGGGGCGCGTCGTCCCTCTTGGCAATAGAGAACATGGTCGTCGGCCAGGCCAGCATGAACGGGGTAATCACTACCGTCGAGAGCACTCCCCCCAGCGTATAGGCAACGCTGTAACTGCCGACTTGATCGAGCGAGCCAAAGAGTACCAGAAGCGAGCGATCGGACAATTGCAGGATCCAGACCGAGATCAGGCTGGCTACGTTCGGTATACCAAAGCTCAACAGCCCCCTGGCTATCGCTCGGCGGAAGCGCAACCGTGTGCGCACAAGGATCAGCGGCAGCGTGCTGATAGCAACGAGCGAGTACCCGCTCGCGGTCGCCAGCAGCGCGCCCATAATCCCCAGGTGCATCCGGCCCACCAGGACAATCGTCGCCCCTAGAGTGGTCAGGACATTGAGAACGGAGAGGATGGAATAGGCGGCGGCCCGATTATCGGCTCGCATCCAGGAGAATCCGGGGATGGTCAGATTTTGTATGAAGATGATCAAGGCCGCGAGTTTGAAGGCGTCGCTGAAGGATGCGTCTTTTAAAAAGAAGGCGGCCAGGGCGGGGGATCCGATCACCATCACCGCAGCCGTTGGAAAAACGGTCAGCGCGAGCAGGAGCGTCGTGACAGAGAGGACGGTCAGGCGATCTTCTTTGGTCTCGTATTCGTAGTTATACAAACGAAAAAAGGCCGAGCCCAGGCCCAGTTGAGTGAAGCCCGTCACCAGCGAGATCACCGTGATCAGCACGGCCAGCGCGCTATACTCTCTCTCCGTCAGGGAGTGCGCCAGGTATGGCGTGAGAATCAGCGAGACCAGGGGCGAGACAAACGAGGCCAGGGTATAGATACCTGAATTCTTCAGCAAGCTGCGCACATTCGAGAAGTAATTTTTCTCTCCTGCCTCAGCCGTTTCCTGTGCCTGTTCCGGGGGAGGAAGCTTGATTGTCGGGAGCAGCCAGGTAGCTTGCTCGGCAATACTTACCTCATCCCAGGAAAAATCAAACATACGCGCGCGCCCAGGCGGCGCGACCGGAGGATTGTTTGTCAACAGACGAGCGCGCGGTGTGCTCGGTACGGCCAGCGTATCTGCCTGGTCGATGGGCACACTTCTGGGAGTCTCGGTATGCGGTATGCTCGCCAGTTCAAGCGTATCTACCTGGTCGATGGGCGTATCCGGCAAACCAGGCCGACCCTGTGGCATCTCGCTTCCAGGGAGCTGGCCGGCCATCTTCAGCGTCTCCGTCACATCTATCGCGGGATGTTCCAATTTGGTTGTCGGCAGAGAGGCCAGGTCTTCCCTATCCGCTGCTTCGAGATCCTCTTGCCCCTCACCTGAGAGCAGAGCTTCGCTGTGCGGAGGCGTGTCCGGGCCTGTCTCCCCGCCCTCAGGCGTTTCTTCCTTCTCGGCAGGCACGTATTTAAGAGTGGACCCTCTGCGCTCGCTAGGTCGGGTCAGGCGTTTTCTCTTGACGATAAGCGTATGGTCTGCGTCTGCTTTATCCGGGAACGACGGCATAGTTAGCTTTTCCTCTCCGGCAAGGAGCTCTCGGGTACGCTATCCTGATCCACTATCTTCGCATTCGCTTGCGCGGGCCAGCCGGTTGTCCGCAGGAGCGTCCTCCTGAACATAGCCGGACTATGTTCGCGCGCAATATATTCTCTGGCCTGTCGGCCCATCTGCTCACAGAGTTCTCGATCGCTCACCAGGCGCGCGAGGGCAAGGCCAATCTGCTCGCTTGCCCCCACCGGAACTGCGATCCCCCGCCCTTCGTCGAGAAGGCGCTGATTGGAGAGCGGCGCTGTCGTGGCAATGACCGCACAGGAAGAGGCCATAGCCTCCAGGACCGCCATAGAAAAGCAAGCCCCCCGTGTGCTGGTGTAGAGAAAAATGTCCGTGATGCCCAGCAGCGAGAGCACGTCATCATGAGCAATCTCTCCCCAGAACGCACAGTTTTCGCTCAGTCCCCGCCGCACTATCTCGCTTTCCAGGTACTCGCGCAGGGGACCATTCCCGGCGATCACGACCTGCATGCGGGCGCGCAGCTCCGGGGAAAGGTTCGCCAGGGCCACGCTTAAACCCTCCAGGGCAACTTCCAAACCCTTTTCAGCGGACAGGCGGCAGATGATCGCCACGACCATAGCATCGGCAGCCAGGCGCTTTTCCGCGCGCTGTCTGGCCCGCTCCTCTCCCACCGGTACGACATGTTGCCCGATGTCGATCATACTGGCAAAACGGCTCAGGCGGCTGCGCGGAATACCCACGCGCTGGCAATCCTCTTCGACGCCATCCCCGGCAATGCCAGGCACCAGGTAGTGATCGACCAGCCGGGCCGCAACCCTGGCCATCAGGCGTAACGATGGCCAGTAAGCAACATAACGCACCCTCGCAAAAAGAATACGCGGGCGCGACCAGTTTTTGGTTTCCAGAGCTTTGACGCGCTCCTGGCGATACGGACGATTATAGAGCAGCGTCAAATTGCCGTGATCGATGCAGACAACCCGCACCCCGGCCACGCGCGCCGCCAGCGCCGAGAAAAACGCCGAGTACACCCCATCCTGGGGTAAAATCACCGTATAGCCCGCTCCCCGCCGTAACAGCGCCCGGGTCTTGTACCAGCCGGTCAGCACATAGAACCAGACCGCCGGAAATTGCCAGGGTTCCATGTGCCTGGTGCCAAATTTATGAATAATAAAGGGTTCCGTATGAGGAATGACCTCTTGAGTGATATACTCGATATGCCAGATATCGCTTGTAACCTGAGCCAGACCTGCCAGGACCGCGCGGGTTCCGCCGAGCGAAGGGAAGCCATAGACCGAGACGGCGACGCGCGTCGTCCGCGCATCTGCGTCGGGCGAAGACGGGCTTTTCCTTTGCCGTTTGCTTGCGAGGACGCCAGAGAAGCCGGCCCAACGTCGGCTCAGCCAGGAGCGCAGACGCGAGAGGGGACGGCGCGGGTACATTGCCCAGCGCCTGGCGCGATCGGCGATATCCTGCCAGCCGGAGTAGCCGGCCAGGAGGGCCAGGAGCTTTGCTTGCAGGAGCAGCTGAGCCGGAGTTGCCAGTTGGCGGGAACTGAGAGCGGGCCGGGTCCAGAACCCTGTATCGAACTCACTGAGGGTCGAGCGGAGCGCCTGCCAACAACGCTCGACAAGTTGCGCCGCGTCGGGATCTTCAACCACCGCCAGGTATTCGTACAGTCCCAACAAGGCAAAGGCGCAACCGGTGAACACATGCGTCGCGGGATACGCGGCCTCGTCCTGAAAGAAGATCCCGCTCTCGCCGAGCGGGGCGCTGACGCCTCCCTCGAAAATATCCCGCCGCAAAGGCTCCAGGGCCAGCGCCGCGCCTTGCAGGAAAGCCTCCTCGGCGGTCAGGTGATAGGCCCGCACCAGCGCAGAAAGAGCCTGGCCCTGCACTGAAGCCGAGAGGGACGCGTCATCCTTCTCGCCCTCGTCAGCTACACGAGAGACGCACCAGCCTCCGGCCACCCTCCCCTCCCTCTGCTGCTGGTCCACGAGCCAGCGAGCTTGAGCCAGAAAGCCCTGCCGGTCCTGTTCTTTCTGCGTCGCGCCAAACTGATTCCAGTAAGCAAGAGCAGCGCGGACGATGGTCGCCGGGTCGTAAACCGTCAGCCCGGCCTGGACAGACAAAGCCACGCCCTGGGCATCAAGCGAAATTTGCTCCAGATGAATCAACGAGGTCATATCGACAGGATACGGCAGAGATTCTGCCGATACGTTTTGCCAATGGTTTGCAACATTTTGCTTCAGGTCCGCGTACATAGTCATGTGCTCCAGATTACTGTGAGAGAGAGTATTCCTCAGTTTTTTTCTGTAAAAGTGTTTTTGTGAGCAAAACAGATGAACACGCGCCCAATATCAACCATCCCAAAGCGGCCAGAGGAGGCAGCGTCCACCCATTAATACTGATACTGTTGACCGTGAGAGCCGCCGCCGCCGCGATGCCCCCGCCGATGATCGGTCGTACACGCCTGTCCGCGATCATCCAGGCCCGCAAAGCCCACCAGAAAGCGGTGCCGAGCAGGATCAGAAACAGCAGCAAAACCGGCAGGCCCGCCATGGCCGCCCATTCGAGATACGAATCATGAGGATGCACCAGCGGGATATACTGAGCCGGCACCCGGTATGGCTGGGACTTTAACGCGTAGTTGCTCAGCCCCAGGCCCACACCCGTCAGCGGGAAAGCCTCGATGACGCGCAGCGCCGTATGCCAGGCCCCGGAGCGCAGAGAAAGCTCATGCGGGTCCGAGTAGTGCTGAATGAAAAGCGCGATTGGTTCCGGGAAAAGGGTGAGAAGAACCATCAAGCTGATGACGACAAAGGCAGGGAAGAGCAGACGGTATCTTGTTTGTCCCACAAAGAGAATAAACACGACAAAACCAGCCGCTGCACCGGCCACCGCCCCGATGCTATAGGTAAAGAGCAGGGCGGGCAGGATAAAGGCGGCTTCGCCCAGGTAGAATATTTTCGCGAGGGCCGAGCGAGTATTGACAAACAGGCCCAGAACGAGCGGCAGAATCATGGCCAGGAACGTGCCATCCCAGTTCGGATCGACGAAAAACGAGCCGACGCGCGAAAGGCTTGAATTGGTCAGTTCATAGATCGCGTTGGCCGAGGGATCTAAGAGGAGCGCCCCAAAGGCCCCCTGGATCACTGTGTGGATGGCGATAACGGTCCCGAAAAGGGACAGGCAAAAAAAGAGCCGGCGTAGATTGGCGCTATCGCGCGCCAGCAGCGTGCCCAGCCAGAAAAAGAGGAGGGAGCCGAGAACATCGTTCGGGAAATAGAGGGTCGCATCATAGTAATTACTCGCGCCTTGCAGGGACGGCGGGATAGCCAGCAGGAGAAAGAGTCCCCAGACCCCCAGGAGGCGGGGCTGGACCCAGGGGAAACGAGGCGAACGCGCCAGAAGAAAGATGAGCAGGATAAGCAGAGCCATTCCCGTTGCCAGCAGGTGGATCCCCAGATACCAGTCGATGACGATCGAAACGGCAATCAGGCCGGTGACAAGCAATTCATCCTGGCGCATGAAAAGCAGAATAGCCACGATCGCCGCGCCGATCAGCGTCTGCCACACATAGTGTCCGCGTGGTCCCAGTTCGTCGCTTAACCAGGTCAAGCCCAGGCCAATGACCACAAACCCCACGCACACGACCGCGAGAAAAAGCGCATTGGAGAAGCGTTGGCTTTGCCAGTCCGCCCTCACCGGTAAACTTCTTTTCATCTCTTCAATCTATCCTTAAACGAGCGTCCTTTGCGAGAGGGCGCTCGTCTCCCATACTATTTGCTCGTCTTATTTGTCCTGTTGGCTCGCTCCATCCGTCTGGTTGGATGGATCGCCCAGAGGCGATTTTGCTCGCGGCGAGTCTTGCTGGATGGTCTCAGAGTGAGCCGGCCTGGGCGGCGCGGTCGAGACGGAGAGGGTGGGCATATCGGGAATGGACGGCGGCGGCGACATGCGCCTCGCCGGTCCTGACCCGCTGGCGGGCGGCGCGGGCGGCAGCGGCGTCGCCGCCACCGGAGCCTGTCTCGCCGGTCCTGACCCACCTGCGGGCGGCGCGGGCGGCAGCGGCGTCGCCGCCACCGGAGCCTGCATCACCGGTCCTGACCCACTGCTCTGCGCGCCAGGCGTCCTGCTGCTGCTGCTGCTGCTGCTGCTGCTGCGCCCTGCGCCATCCTGGTCGGCGCTTTCGAGAAGAGCATAATCATAGATCTCGTCGGCATGACTATGCCGCTGTTTATTTGCCACGCAGCCCAGGACCCGGGCTCCTGCCTGCTCCAGCACGGTTTTGGCCTTGAGCAACGGGCCTTTTTTCGCGTTCGTCATATCGACCACCAGCAGGGTCGCATCCGCCCGCGCCACCAGCATGCCGGTATCGGAGAGTCCCAGCAGCGAAGAGGTATCGATAATGATGCTATCGAGCGGGCTGCTCTCCAGAGTATTCAGGAAACGCTGCATGGCCTTCGACTCAAGCAACTCCGAGGGGTTAGGAGGCAGGGGACCAGAGGGCATAATCCACAGGTTGGACAGGTTCGTTCTGTGTACAAAGGACTCCAACGAGGGTTCAGCCGACTCATTGGGCATTCTGGCCGCCGATTGCTGCCAGGAGAGCGTTCTTGTGCCATTGAGCGCACTAAATGCTAACAGAGCGTTGCTCAACCCCTGCGCGTTGGGCGGAAGCGCAAACGTTTTATGCTGGATGGGAATATGCAAATTTGCATCGATCAACAAGGTGTTCTTACCGGTGCGGGCCATAAAGATGGCCAGGTTGGCCGCGACCGTGCTCTTCCCTTCGTTGGGGAGAGGGCTGGTGACGACCAGAGTACGCACGGGCTTGTCAATCCGCGAGAGCCCGATATTGGTGCGGAGAAGGCGAAAACTCTCGACATTTGAATTGCGCTCGGCCAGCCTGGTCACGTTCTCCCCTTTTTGGCTCTTGACGCGCCAAATCGTTCCCACAATCGGCCAATTCAATAGCTCATGCAGCGCCTCCGGCGTCCGCACCCGCGTGTCCAGCATCTCCACCACAAGCGCCAGGAGCAAACCAAGCACCAGGCCCACCGCCAGGCCGGTTCCCGTCAGCAGAATGCGATTGGGCTGCGCCGGATTGGCCGAAGGGGTGGCCGGCTGAATAACGCTCAGGGGGTTCGTATACTGCGCCTGGGCCAGTTGCAGTTGGCCAAGCGTGGCTTGCAACTGACTGTACTGCTGCTGCAATCCGGTGAGTTGCGCCTGCAAAATGGCGATCTGGCCCGCGTCCGCGCCCTTCTGCGCCTTTAACGAGGCAATCTGTCCGGTAACAGTCGTAATCTGCTGGCTGGTTTGATTCAGCTCTGCCTGGACGTGCTGCTGCTGTTGCAAATTCGCCTGCTGGCTCATCTGCTGCTGCCGCTGAATAACAGCAGCCGCAATATCGTTCGCCAGGCTGGCCGCTCTTGTAGAGCTTGGGTCCAGCACGGTGATATCAAATAACTGGGTGCTGGCGCGCGGGGTGGCCGTCACTTCTTGAGCAAGCTCCGAGACGGTCAGGCCCGGATAGCGCGCGGCGACTTCGCCCAGTACGGCATTACTGGTGGCCACAGTCGCCAGGGTTTGTACCAGCTGCTGGCTTGCCAGTACGTTGTCATACGCACTCGACGAGGTGTTGGTGGGAATAATATTCACTTCAAGCAGGGTCGATGACTGATAGAGGGGTTTCATCAGAAGACTGGCAGCCAGCGCGCCTGCGCCAACCAGGAGGAAACAGAGCACAACCAGCTTCCACCACTTGAGTAGAATTGCCATATATTGAGAGAACGTCATTGCATTTCTCCTTAGACTGCGATCTGACATCCTGGCCTGCCGGAATGGCTTTCGTTGTCCTTACAAAAACAGGCACGGCCAGAGCCAGCCGTAAAACACTCGTCAGACATAGTAAAAGCGGAGATCTTCTCAGGAAACAGGAGGCAGGTGGCGCAGAATGCACCTGCTGGCAAGGCCGGCCAACTTGATCTTTCCAACTGGCCATGATCCGCTCATCCAGTCCAAAGGGCTACATAATCGCTTGGATCGGGCACCCATACGCAAGAAGCGCGACAACCTGCACAATGCCTGCCGCCGGCGGGCCCTGCCCCGCAAACCTCGTGCCCTCCTTCGCACGAAACATTCTCTGGCAGGTCGCGCGCCGAGACCGTCGGCGCTTGCACGCATGAATGACCGCATAATCTATCTTGCCAAACTTGCCCTCTTGCCAGGCACTCCAGGTTCGGGCAACATCCCTGGGAGGTATTCATCTGCTATATGAATATCTGTATATATAAAGTACACAAGAGAACCCACGCATCCCCCCACCCCTTCATATGGAACGTCTTATCCCCTATTCGTGATCTCTGTGCAAAGAATAACATGTGCAAGTGGATCAATTCGTCAGATGGGACGAATCGCTCTCTTTGAACCAGGACCAGAAACAGGAAAACGGCGTGCTTAACATTCAAAATAATCCTTGTATACCATTGCTAGTATAGCAATACAACTACCAATTGTCAACGCACCCCACATTTTGGCCTAAGAATTGCTTGCTTGACTGATTTTCTGGTTCCGATTTATAATGAACCGGAATTCTATTCCCTAAAAACCGAACGGAGTTTTGACGAGATGAAAAATTTTATACGCGAACACTTTCCTCGCTCCTATTTAGTGGGGAAGTGGCTCTACTACTGGTTGCTGGCTCTCCCTTACCTGGGGTACGGTGTTGAATGCCCCTGCTGCGATGCTCATTTCCGGCGCTTCGCACGTTTTCATGGCCGGCCCGACATTTGTCCCCGCTGCTGGTCAACCGAGCGGCATAGAGCTATCTTTCGTTATCTCACCCAGGAAACCGATCTCTTCCAAGCTCACCTGAAAGTTCTCCACTTCGCGCCCGATGCCCTTGAACGCAAACTCCGAGCCGCCCCTAATCTTGACTATATTAGCGCGGACCTCGTTCATCCCCGCGCTATGGAGCATTTCGATATTCGCCATATTCCTCACCCTGCGAACAGCTTTGATATGATCCTGTGCTCACATGTGCTGGAATATATTCCCGACGATCGCCAGGCTATGAGCGAGTTGTACCGCGTGCTTAAACCAGGCGGGTGGGCGCTGCTGCTGGACCCGGTGAGGTGGGACCAGGAGACAAGCTACGAGGTCACTGACCCCCTGGAGCGGAAACGCCTCTTTGGTCAGGAGGGGAATATTGTGCGCATCTATGGGCGGGATTATCTTGATCGCCTGGCCAGCGTGGGCTTTAGCGTGAGTCGCCTGCCAGAATACAACCAGGATATGGTCCTCGCCCGCAAGGGTACTGAGAAAGACTCTACCAGCGCGTCTGCCCAAACGAGCGGCAGCTACAATGCCGTCGGCAACAGCTAGTCAGTCAGGCGTGTAGGCAGTATGAACATGAACGCCGGCGAAATACACGACATTCGTATTGCCTCCGTCTCGATATATCTGCAAGTCCCAGCCGGGTGCGTTGTTTTCCAGGGTCTGCACATGTTGAGTTGGGAGAACAAGCTGGCCATCGTGCCAGACGGTAACTGACCCCCTGGAAGGATTCGCCGACCA
>Ga0070738_10007526_pt1 | contig 10845 bp, 3 predicted proteins | sample Coa_R2_2_FD_66446 | JGI IMG/M metagenome (GOLD analysis project Ga0070738, IMG submission 66446) | Surface soil microbial communities from Centralia Pennsylvania, which are recovering from an underground coalmine fire - Coalmine... | ecosystem: Environmental > Terrestrial > Soil > Unclassified ... | reverse complement strand
TCGACGGGCAGACCATGTATTCGGCCTCGCGCTCTCCTTCGGGCGTCTCGCTCCAGCTCGACGTGGCCGGCGACGGCAACGCCACGATCACCTCGGGCACCGGGGCGTTCATCTCGATCGCGATCGACTCGACGTTCCAGAACGTCTTCGAGATGGGCCCCTCCTTCGATCCCACCTACCCCGGAGGCGGCGGCCTCGACATGTTCGCGGCCTGGCTCCTCGAGGAGCTCATGCCCGAGATCGACCGCACCTACCGGACGAACGGGACCAACGGCGTCCTGGGGACGGGTCTCCAGGGGCTCGCGGCCTTCCGGCTCGGCTGGGACCACCCGGACCGGATCCAGATCGTCGCCGCCATGTCGCCCCTCATGACCTGGAACAACGAGGAGACGGTCGGGATCGTCGCCAAGACGACTCCGGCGCCCAACCTCAAGATCTGGCTCGACGTAGGGACGAACGAGGGCAAGAACCCCCAGGCTCAGCTCCAGTCGGTTCGCGACGTGAACGCCGCCCTCAAGGGGATCGGATTCCCCGTGCAGAACATGAGTTACGACGAGGTCGTCGGGGGCACCGCGGACGAGGGAGCGTGGCAGTCGAGGCTGCCGAACGTCCTCTCGTTCCTGTTCCCCTAAAGCGCGATCGCCGGTCGGCCTAGGTCGATCGCTGATCGGGGCATCCCGATCGCCCGTCGGGGCACCCCGATCGCCCGTCGGGGCACCCCGATCGCCCGTCGGGGCGCCCCGATCGCCCGTCGGGAGACCCCGATCGCCTGTCGGCAGACCCCGATCGCCCGTCGGGGCACCCCGATCGCCCGTCGGGAGACCCCGATCGCCCGTCGGGAGACCCCGATCGCCCGTCGGGAGACCCCGATCGCCCGTCGGGGCACCCCGATCGCCGATCGGGGTATCCCGATCGCCGATCGGCATGCCCCGACGGCCGATCGGAGTGCACTAAGTGCCGTGATAGCATGCACGTCCGCGAGGGACCGTGAGCAACGCGAGAGTCGGGCTCGTCGCCGCCGGCCTCGCCCTCCTCGGGGTGGTGATCTGGGCCGTCGCCCTCTCCCGGGGGATCGCCGCTTCGACGCACTCGCTCGTCCTGATCTGGCTCGCTCCGGTCCTGCCCGTCGCCTACGTCCTTAGGAAGCCTCCTCTTACGCTCTCCGTCTGCGGACTCTTCCTCGCCTGGGTCGGCCTGTTCGTCCACGGCGAGGTCTCGCTCATGGACGCGACCGACCGGCTCATCTTCCTGCCGCTCACCTACCTCGCGGCGGGCGTTCTCCTCTTCGCCGTCGGCGGGACCCACTACATGGCGACCGCCCTCGCCCCGATCGCTCGGATCTACCGGCTCACCGGGCTCTGGGTCGCTCTCGTCGCCCTCTTTGCCCTCGGCCTCGAGACGTTCGGCGCCCGCCCGACCGAGATGAGCGACTGGCGCCGCGTCGAGGCGAGCAACCGCTACCTCGTCGGGCTCATGGTGATCACGGCCGCCGCGGCCGTCGTGACCGCGGTGAACGGCGTCCTCCAGCGCCGTCTCCCGGGGACGACGCGCGCCGAGATCCCGATCAGCCTCGCCATGGCCGCGCTCGTCGTGGTCTACGCGCTCGTGCCGCTCCCCGCGCTCCTCTACCTCGTCATGTGGAACGCGGTGCTCGTCGCCATGCTCGTCGTGGCCCTCGGGACGGGTGTCTCCCGCGGCGACCCCAAGCTCATGGAGATCGGTGGAGTCGGCCTCGCCCTCCTCGCCATCGCGCGCTGGGTCACGCTCGGCTGGGGACGGCTCCCGCTCGGGACCTTCCTCGTCGGGCTCGGCGTCATCGTCGCGGTCGCCGGCGTCGGGCTCGTCTTCCTCCGGTCCCTGGCGTCCAGGCCCCCGGAGGCGCCCTGACTCTTACTTCCGCTCGTCCTCGCCCCGATCGCGAGAGCCCGACTCCTTGAACGCCTCGCCGCCGCCGCTCGGAGCCGCGGGGACGTTGAGCGTGAAGCTCGCGTCGAGCGCCTTCTCGATCCGCGTCCGGGCCTCGTCGAGGTGGGCCGCCGTGTAGGCGTCGAGCGTGCCCTCCATGGCCTTGAGCGTCGCGGCGAGCTTCTTCTCGAGGCCCTTCAAGCGGTGCCAGACGAGCGTGCGCGCGATCTGGGGCGTCGGGCCGTCGCGCTCGATCGCGATGTCGATGAGGAGCTTCAAGTAGGCCCGCTGGAGGTTCCGCCGGATCGTCGAGATCATGGGCTTGCGCACGGTCCAGGGGCCGCCCTCGTGCGAGTCGAGCTCGGCGAAGATCGCCTTGTCGAGCGTCTCGAACAGCTCGGCGAGCGTGAGGAGGTCCTCGTTCTCGCCGACCTTCGCCTCGGACGCGACGAGCCGCTCGAGCGTCTCGGGGTTCGTGAGCTGGAAGAGCGGCCACTGCTGCGCCGCGAGGACCCGGTCGTAGAACGGGTAGCTCACGGGGGCGTTCAGGTCCGTCGAGCCCCAGTGCGACCAGCGGCCCGCGGCGAGCTTCCTCACGAGCTCGGGCGGGAACTTGTAGTTCGCGTCGGAGAAGACCTTCTCGCAGACGAAGTGGAGCGCGTCGCGCTGCTTCTTCGCCTCGACGACCTCGATCGGGTCCTTCTCGTTCGGGTCGCCCTTGTGGTCGCGGCGGACGTACTCGCCGCCCACGAACCGCGCCGCGATGATCCCCGACTGCATGTAGTCGTAGAGGACCATGTCGAAGCCGCGCCGCGCGTCCTGGTAGCCCTCGCCCTTCGTGACGACGCGGTCCACGAGGTCCTTCCAGAGCTGGGTCGCGATCTTCATGCGGTGATCGGCGAACTCGAGCGGGTCCTGGCCGAGGTCCCAGCGGTTGACGAGCGGGTCGGGGCCGACCGTATCCTCGTCCGTCGCGTAGGCGAGGCCGTTCTCCTCGACGCGCGAGGCGATCGCCTTGAGGTCGGGGAGCTCGGCGAACTCCCGGTAGCCGTACTCGATCGCCCAGTAGTCGTAGGGGCCGATCGTCGTGCAGGCGTAGCGGCCCTGCGGGACGTCACGCGTCGCGCGGACGTTCACGGCGTTGTAGTCCATGACCGAGCCCGAGATCGCCTCGGGGGCGTCCTTCGTGTTGAGCTCGGCGAGAGGCTTCCAGGTCGAGCCCTTGAAGTTGTGCCGAAGGCCGAGCGTGTGCCCGACCTCGTGCATCACGGTGTCCTTCAAGATCTCGTAGATGAACTCCTCGGGGAACTCCTTGCGGCCCTGCGGGCCGGGGGCATCGACGAGGCCCGCCATGGCGCTGAAGGCGAGCTCGTGGGCGAGGCCCTCGCCGTAGGTGCACTCGTCGTGCTGGCGCGAGGGGAGCGAGGCGAGCTCGCGCTCGACCGCGTCCGGCTCGGCCGCGAGGTGAGCGAAGGGGTAACGATCGGGATTCTCGAGGAGGAGCTTCTGGAGGCGCTCGCTGTAGAGCTTGCCCGGGGCCTTCCTGATCCGCTCCTCGTAGTCGCGGAGGTAGTAGCGAGCCATGGAGTCGTCGAAGACGATGCTCGCGTTCAGGATCTGCCCGGTGAACGGGTTCACGCGCGAGGGTCCGCGGGCGAACGCGCGCTCGCTCGTGATCCAGCGGAAGAAGTTGTACTGCACGTCCTCGGGGTCGAAGTCCTTGAACTCGTTGTCGGCGGTCTGCTGCCGGACGACGATCGCGCCCGAGAAGCCGCACTTCTCGAAGGCCTTGTTCCACTCGAGGATCCCGTCTTGCACGGCCTTCCGGTAGCGGTAGGGGACGGTCTTCTCGATGTAGAAGACGATCGGCTTCTTGGGCGGGGAGACCGCGAGCGTCGGGTCCGCCTTGCGGAGGTCCCAGCGGTGGATCAAGCGCACGAAGCGGTCGCCCGAGGCCTTGTCGTCCGAGAAGTCCTTGTAGGCCGTGAGGAAGTAGCCGATCCGGTCGTCGGCGCGGCGGGCGAGGTACTCGTCCATGCGGGGATCGGGGAGCGACGAGAAGCTGTAGGCGATCGTCGTCATCTGCCCGGTCGTCTTGTTCGGCATGGTGAGCTCGAGCTCGATGTTCTGCGGGAAGACCTTGAGCTTCGTCACCCGGCAGACGCTCGGGTCGAGCGCGGCGCCGAAGCGGCCGAAGAAGGCGACGGGACCCTGGTAGCCGCCGCCGTTCCCGAGGAGATCGACGAGGTCCACGACCGCGGCCGTCCCGTGGAGGGTCTGGATATTGACCGCGCGGCGGACGCTGTCGGAGTAGGTGCGCTTCACGACCTCGCCGAGGGGCTTCCGGTCGTCGCCCTTCCAGTGGACCTCCTTCTCGAGGAGGAGGAGCTTCTTGTCCACGCGGTCGAAGACGGCCGGGATGTCGTCCACCTGGTGGCCCGCGAGAGTCGAGCCGCCGCTCACGCTCATGGCGAGGAGGAAGGGCCTTCCCTGCATCCACTCCGGGACCTCGAGGAGGAGGTGGTTCTTCTTCCGGTAGACGGTGAACAGGCCCGAGTAGGTGTCGTAGCCGTCGGTCACCTGATCGAACGCGGGAAACTCCGCGACCGGACGCGGGTGGGGCACGTCCTGCGCGACGGTGTGGTTGCCGATCCCGCCTCCGATCGCAAAAGCGAGCAGAGCGAGGACGACGAGCGATCGCTTCCTTGCCATGAGCCCCTCCGACGAAAGCGGGGAGAGCCTACCACGGTGTAGACTTCCGCGGTGCGCGTCGCCCTTCTGGCTCTGCTCGTCTTCGCGACTCCGGTCCTGGCCGAGGAGGGCCGGTGGACCCTGTTCGAGCTCAGGAAGAAGGTGGGCTCGGAGAGCTTCTCCGTCGAGCTCGAGAGCGGGGCGCGTATCGTCAGCTCGACGCTCGACTTCCGCGACCGGCAGAACCGGATCTTCCTCAGGTCGCGTCTGCGGATCGGAGCCGAGGGAGCGATCGAGACCCTGGAGAGGTCGGGAACCGTCTCCCGCATGCAGGCCGTCCAGGAGAAGATCGAGGCCATTCCCGGCGGCTTCGCGATCCAGGGTTATGCCCCCTACGCCGCTCAGCGCGAGCTCGTCCGCTACTGGCTGAGGCACGGGCGCCCGGCCCGCATCCCCCGGTGCCCCGAGGGCGAGCTCCGCTTCGAGCGTCGCGGCGAGACGGAGGTTGCGGGGAAGAAGCTCGAACGACTCGCCCTGAGTGGCCTCGTCTGGGGCGAGGAGTCTCTCTGGGTCGAGGGCGACGAGCTCGTCGCCGTGGTCGGCTGGAACGCCGAGTGCGACCGGTTCGCCGCCGTCCGTTCCGACATGGAAGGGTCCCTCGGGGCCCTCGAGGAGGAGGCCACGCGCGACCAGCTCCGCCGATTCCCGGCAGCACCGGTGGCCGGGAAGCTCGCGATCGTCGGCGGCAATGTCCTCGTGGGCCGCGAGCTCGTGAAGGGAGGGGTGGTCGTCATCGAAGGCGACCGGATCGTCGCCGTCGGCCCTTCCACGACCGAGATCCCTCCGGATGCGACCCGACTCGACGCGACCGGCAAGACCGTGCTCCCCGGCCTCATCGACATGCACGCCCACTACGAGCAAGTCGACTGGGGCCCCGCCTACCTCGCCGCGGGCGTGACGACGGTCCGGGACTGCGGAAACGACTACCCTTTCCTCGAGACCGTCCGGCGGGAGGTGAAGGAAGGGAGGGTCGCGGGCCCGAGGATCCTCGTCGCCGGGCTCGTGGACGCAGGCGAGCGGGCCTGGGGCACGATCCGAGCCGACGACGTCGAGAGCGCCCGCCGCGTCGTCGCCGACTTCCACCGCCGCGGCTTCGAGCAGGTCAAGGTCTACGACTCCATCTCGGGTCCCGTGCTCGAAGCCCTCTCTGCCGCAGCGCACGAGCGCGGCATGACCGTCACCGGCCACGTTCCCCTCGGCCTCTCGGCCACCGAGGCCGTGACCGACGGCCTCGACCAGATCAGCCACATCCTCTGCGCCGACCAGCTCAAGGAGGTCACGCGCGCGGACGCCATCGCCTTCTTCAAGACCCACGGGACCGTGATCGACCCGACCATGGCGCTCTACGAGCTCGTCTTCCGGCCGTTCTCACGGCCTCTCGCGAAGATCGACCCGGGCGCCGCCAAGGTCCCGCTGACACTCGAGCCGATCCTCGAGGGCTGGGGAGACACCCGCGACCGCGGGATCTTCGCGGACTCCCTGGGCTACTTGAAGGCGATCCACGCCGCGGGAGTCCCTATCGTTGCGGGGAGTGACCAGGCGATCCCGGGCCACAGCGTCCACCGAGAGCTCGAACTCTACGTGGAGGCCGGCTTCACGCCCCTCGAGGCGATCGAGGCGGCGACGACCGTGCCGGCCCAGGTCATGAAGCTCGACGACACGGGCCTCCTGGCGAAGGGGAAGCGGGCCGACATCACCGTCGTAGAGGGCGCCCCTCTCGAACGAGTCTCCGACGTCCGCCGCGTCTGGCGAACGGTTGCCGCAGGCAGGCTCTACGAGCCCACGGAGCAATGGCGCCGCGTCGACTTCGGGCGCTGAAACGAACGGGAACGACAGGCCAGAAAAGGCGAGGGGCCCGAGTCTTTTGGACTCGGGCCCCTCATATCCCGGGCAACGACCTACTCTCCCGCCTTTAACAGTACCATCGGCGCGGTGGGCTTAACTACTGTGTTCGGAATGGGAACAGGTGTGGCCCCACCGCTATGGTCACCCGGAAATATTTCAACGAGCGTCGTCTCGGGATCCGCAACAAGCACTCAATGCTTGGCGCCGTCCGAAAGCTTTCGGAAGCGCCGCGGCGAAGATAAATGCATTAGACCAATAGCCTAAGCCTCACGGGCGATTAGTACCGGTCAGCTGAGGACATTGCTGCCCTTGCACCTCCGGCCTATCAACCTCGTAGTCTACGAGGACCCTTTAGGAGTCGAAACTCAGGGAGAACTAGTCTTGGAGGGGGCTTCGCGCTTAGATGCCTTCAGCGCTTATCCTTTCCGGACGTGACTACCCTGCGCTGCCCCTGGCGGGACAACAGGAACATCAGAGGTCCGTCCTCCCCAATCCTCTCGTACTAGGGGAAGAACTCCGCAATTCTCCTACGCCCACGGAAGGTAGGGACCGACCTGGCTCACGCCGGTCTGAACCCAGCTCGCGTACCGCTTTAATCGGCGAACAGCCGAACCCTTGGGACCTTCTCCAGCCCCAGGATGCGATGGGCCGACATCGAGGTGCCAAACCTCCCCGTCGATGTGGACTCTTGGGGGAGATAAGCCTGTTATCCCTAGAGTACCTTTTATCCGTTGAGCGATGGCGCTTCCACACGCGACCACCGGATCACTAAGGCCTGCTTTCGCATCTGCTCGACTTGTGTGTCTCGCAGTCAAGCACCCTTCTACCTTTGCGCTCTACGCACGATTGCCAACCGTGCTGAGGGTACCTTTGCACTCCTCCGTTACCTTTTGGGAGGAGACCGCCCCAGTCAAACTGCCCACATACCACTGTTCCAGGCCCGGTTTCACGGCACCCGGTTAGAGTTCAACACATATAAGAGTGGTATTTCACATTGTGGCTCTGAAAGAGCTGGCGCCCCTTCTTCAACGCCTCCCACCTATTCTACACATACATGCGCTAAACCCAATAATATGCTGCAGTAAAGGTTCATAGGGTCTTTCCGCCTACCCGCGGGGACGAGGTATCTTCACCTCGGCTTCAGTTTCGCCGAGTCCATGGCTGAGACAGAGCCCATGTGATTACGCTATTCATGCGGGTCGGAACTTACCCGACAAGGAACTTCGCTACCTTAGGACCGTCATAGTTACGGCCGCCCTTCATTGGGGCTTCGGTTATGAGCTTCGAGCCTTGCGGCTCTAACCCGTCCCCTTAACCTTCCAACAGCGGGCAAGCGTCAGTCTGTATACGTAGGCTTCACGCCTTGGCACAGACCTGTGTTTTTGATAAACAGTTCCATGGGCCGATTCACTGCGACCTTGACAGGCTTCGGGAGTAAATCCCTACACCAACCAAGGCACCCCTTATCCCGAAGTTACGGGGTAAATTTGCCGAGTTCCTTAGCCATGGTTCTCTCGAGCGCCTTAGGATACTCTCCTCACCTACCTGTGTCAGTTTTAGTACGGACACCCTTACCGTGAACGTTTAGGGGCTTTTCTTGAGAGTTGCTCCAGTCACTTCGGCTCGAAGCGGCCTCGTCATCATCCCCGCGGTGTTGGTGGCCGGGGTTTACCTCGACCCACCGCGCAGACTTAACCCGACATTTCCATCCGTCGGTAGACTTTCACAATTCTGTGACCCCATCACTCGATAAGAGTGGTGCAGGAATATTAACCTGCCATCCATCGACTACGCCTTTCGGCCTCGTCTTAGGGTCCGACTAACCCTGGGCGGAATGGCCTGCCCCAGGAAACCTTAGGTTTACGGCGAGGGAGATTCTCACTCCCTTTCTCGCTACTCGTTCCGGCATAATCACTAGCACGAAGTCCACGGCTCCTCTCGGTGCCGCTTCCACCCTCGTGTTACGCTCCCCTACCAATGTAGAACGCCCTTGGCTCTACATTCCGTGGCTTCGGTATCTATCTTGAGTCCCGTTCATTTTCGGCGCAGAACTGCTCGACCAGTAAGCTATTACGCACTTTTTAAATGATGGCTGCTTCTAAGCCAACATCCTGGCTGTCTCAGCAATCCTACTTCCTTCAGCACTTAGATAGATTTCGGGACCTTAGCCGACGGTCTGGGCTGTTTCCCTCTTGTCTGACAAGCTTATCCCCGCCAGACTTACTCCCGGGGTAACTGCAGGCGGTATTCGGAGTTTGGTTGGACAGGGTAGGCTGGTGACCCCCCACATCCATTCAGTCTCTCTACCCCCGCTTGCAGAATTCGTCCGAGGCTAGCCCTAAAGCTATTTCGGGGAGAACGAGATATCTACGGGTTTGTAAAGACTTTCACTCCTATCCACACCTCATCGGACCATTTTTCAACACGGACCCGTTCGGACCTCCACGGGGTGTTACCCCCGTTTCATCCTGGACATGGATAGATCACCCGTTTTCGCGTCTACAGCCACCAACCCGCCCGAAGGCTACGCACGTTTCGTACTCGCTTTCGCTCAGGCTCCGCCCCACAAAGGCTTAACCAAGCTGATGACTGTAACTCGCCGGATCATTATGCAAAAGGCACGCGATCAGGCCGGGCCAGCTCCGTAGAGCTGACTAGACGCCCTCTCGCAGATTGTAGGTACCTGGTTTCAGATTCTATTTCACTCCCCTAAAAGGGGTTCTTTTCACCTTTCACTCGCGCTACTTTTACGCTATCGGTCTTGAGGTAGTACTTAGCCTTGGGGGGTGGTCCCCCCTGCTTCACGCCGGATTCCACGTGACCGGCGCTACTCGGGAACATGTCTGGGAGACAGGTTGTCTTTCGCCTACAGGGCTGTCACCTTCTGTGGCTCAACTTTCCAGAAGCTTCGGCTAGACACCTGTTTGTTCACTCCCCGGGATCGCCTGCGCATCCCGAGACCGTCCCACAACTCCCCCGACGCATAAGCCGCAGGGCCGTTAGGCGCCAGAGGTTTGGGCTCTTTCCCGTTCGCTCGCCGCTACTGAGGAAGTCGCTTTTGCTTTCTTTTCCTCCAGGTACTGAGATGTTTCAGTTCCCTGGGTTTGCTTTCCCACCCTATGCATTCAGATGGGAATGACGAGGTATGACCCTCGCCGGGTTGCCCCATTCGGATATCCCCGGATCAAAGCCTGGTTAGCGGCTCCCCGGGGCTTTTCGCAGCTACCCCACGTCCTTCTTCGCCTCCTCAAGCCAAGGCATCCACCAGATACCCTTAGTAGCTTAGGCAATATCTTGAGGATATCGCCGCGGCGCTTCCGAGAATTCTCGGACAGCACTTCACTACAGAGTATGTATTGATGCGGTTCTTGAGAACGACGCTCATTGTCAAAGATCACCCGCCCTCGCCCTCGAGCTCGACCCATGCGGGCATCGAGGTCTCAGACCAGGGTGGGGTTTGGCCTAGTGCGCGGGGATACGTCAAACTTATCTTCGCGCCACGTCTTCCCATTGGACCCTTGCGAGTCCGCCGGCTTCGACGCGTCGCGATCCAAGGTATTCCCCTTAGAAAGGAGGTGATCCAGCCGCAGGTTCTCCTACGGCTACCTTGTTACGACTTAGTCCCAATCACCGAGCTTGCCGTCGACGCTTCCCTCCTTGACGGTTGGGTAGGCGGCTTCGGGCATTCCCGGCTCTCGTGGCTTGACGGGCGGTGTGTACAAGGCTCAGGAACATATTCACCGCTGCGTAGCTGATCAGCGGTTACTAGCGATTCCAGCTTCATGAAGGCGAATTGCAGCCTTCAATCCGAACTGGGACAGGCTTTTTGCGATTTGCTCCACCTCTCGGTTTCGCTTCGCTCTGTACCTGCCATTGTGGCACGTTTGTAGCCCTGGGCGTAAGGGCCATGAGGACTTGACGTCATCCCCACCTTCCTCCGGTTTAACACCGGCAGTCTCCCTAGAGTCCTCGGCTTTACCCGTTAGTAACTAGGGACAGGGGTTTCGCTCGTTATGGGACTTAACCCGACATCTCACGACACGAGCTGACGACAGCCATGCAACACCTGTGCTGGCTCTCTCAGAGAGAGTCGTTACCCTTTCAGGCTTCTACCACCAGCATGTCAAGCCCAGGTAAGGTTCTGCGCGTTGCTTCGAATTGAACAACATGCTCCACCGCTTGTGTGAGCCCCCGTCAATTCCTTTGAGTTTCAGCCTTGCGACTGTACTTCCCAGGCGGGGTACTTAATATATTCACTCCAGCAGAGAGACGTTTGAAATCCCCCTACCTAGTACCCATCGTTTACGGCCAGGACTACCGGGGTATCTAATCCCGTTTGCTCCC
>Ga0070738_10007523_pt1 | contig 10849 bp, 7 predicted proteins | sample Coa_R2_2_FD_66446 | JGI IMG/M metagenome (GOLD analysis project Ga0070738, IMG submission 66446) | Surface soil microbial communities from Centralia Pennsylvania, which are recovering from an underground coalmine fire - Coalmine... | ecosystem: Environmental > Terrestrial > Soil > Unclassified ... | reverse complement strand
ATGAGCTGGCGGGGCGACCGATGGCGAGCGATGATCTCTTGCAGTTGGCCTTTGAGCTCGAAGGACATCCGGATAACGTCGCCCCGGCGATGCTCGGTGGACTCGTCTTATCGGTGGTTCAGGATGGACGATTAATCACGACCAGTGTGCCGGTCCCAGCCGGGCTGCGAGCGGTGCTTTTTTTGCCCCGCTTCACGACCTCGACGCGGGAGGCGCGCCGCCTTCTTCCCAATCGCGTGTCGTTGTCAGATGCGGTCTTCAACGTGAGTAGGGCGGCGCTTTTCGTCGCGGCGATGTCCGGGGGCCACTTGGACCGCCTGCGCTGCGCCACGCAGGATCGTCTTCACCAGCCATATCGTCAGGTCTTGTTTCCGTCGATGCCAAAGTTATTTGATGCGGCGCTCGAAGCCGGAGCGCTGGCGGCATGGCTGTCCGGTTCTGGTTCAGCGTTGTTGGCGCTAACCCATGGCCGCGAAGCCGACGTCGCGGAGGCATTCGAGGCATGCGCTCAGCGGCTGGGCGTGGCCGGGCGTACTCAAGTCGTAAGCATCACCAGCCAAGGCGCCTGCGTCATCGAATCCGCCCCGCCGATCTCCTGAGCGAGCAGTTAGACGACGACCGTGTCGCATCCTGGAACGCCAGTTGCATCTCCTGCCCGTGTGCCAGGTTTATTTTTTCTTGCGCTAGGGATCATCCTCACCGTTGTGAGTGGTTCGGCGCTTGGTTGGTATCCGTCGCGTCTCGGCGGTCTCTCCGACTGGCTTGACGACCGATTGTATGCGCCAGCGCTCGGCGTACTCACGAATGGACCGACTTGGCTGACAACCGCGGGAACAGCATACCTGCTCGCGCTGTTGCTCAGCTTTGGCGGATACTTCTTCGCGGCGCGTTGGGCGGCCAGGCTCCGTGCCGGGACAAGGCGACACCTTGGGATAATTTGGGGGATTCAAGTTGCCCTGTGTCTCTGGCTTTGGGTCCAGCCATACTTCTCGTCCCAGGATGTGTTCAGCTACGCGTTTTATACGCACATTTACGTGCTCTACCACGCCAATCCTTACGTGGCCGTGCCGCGCGACTATCCTTTTGATCCCTTGTTCTCGGCAATTTTTTGGAAAGATCAGCCCTCGAACTATGGCCCGCTTTGGACCTATTTGAGCTCGTTGGCGCCGCTCCTGGTTGGAACGCAGATCGGGCCGAGCTTGCTGATTCTCAAGGCTATTGTCATCTTCCCGACCCTCGCGAGCACTCCCCTCCTTTGGTCAGCGCTATCGCAATGGCGCCCGGAGCAGCGGGTCGTCGGAACACTCCTCTACGCCTTGAACCCGCTCTTACTGATTGAAACGGCGGAGGCTGGTCATAATGATCCGCTCATGGCGGTGATGCTCGTCGGTAGCATTTGGTGCTGGTCGAGGCAGCGCCGGACGCTCGGAATTGCTGCCCTGGTAGTCGCCGCTTTGGTAAAATACGTGGCGATTGTCCTGGTACCACTCTACCTCATTGACTGGTGGCGCCGCGACCGGGAATCCCCGCTTCGAATTCTGACCAAGGTGACGATCGTTGGCGTCGGATTGGTCGTCGCCGCCTTTGGGCCCCTCTACGCTGGTTGGGCGACGTTCGGCGTCATCGGTTTCGGTGCGAATGCGCTAGCGTACACGAACTCGCCAATGGAAGTCGTTTTCCGTCAAGTGCGCATTGCTTTGGGGGATTCGGTGCAACTCGCCGACCTGCCCCTGCATTATGAAGGCTATTGGATCGGAACGCACCCGAACGCGATTCTCTGGTCGATTCCCGATGAGCAAAAGGCGTCAGGTATTGCGCTCCCTGCAAGCACGCCACTCCTCGTAGTCGAACCGCCGGCCGAGTCGTGGATGCACGTCTACGAGCCACGCCTTGGCCGTTTTGGCTACGTCCGGGAAAATCTCGTCAGTCCAATTCCGGCTCCAGTCACCGCGGTTAGCTCCGGTGCGACATCGGCAGTGTTAGCCGGCGTCAGTAACGATCCCGCGACTGAACGCGCGAACATCATCATTCGCATCCTTTCGATTCTGATTTTCTTCGTCTGGTTCTGCCGCTGTGCGTGGCGGGTCTATCGTAGTGACAATCTATTCCACGCTTGTACCGAACTCCTCGTTATCTATCTGATGGTCGTCCAGACTTGGTTCTGGCCGTGGTATTTGATCTGGGTCGTGCCTTTTGCCGCCTTAGTGCCCGAATCAACGTATGCTCGAATTCTCTTCATCTTCACGATGACGACAAGTGCGCTCAATGCCCAGCCACGAGTCACCCTACCTCCTTTTTTGGATTGGCTCTATCTTAGTCGAATGATGCTGATTTACGGGATTCCTCTCACCGGAGTTGTGATTTGGCAGCTACTGACCCAACTTGCCCGTGCTAGAGCATCTGGTTATCAGCTCGGTTGGATTGATCGATGCTGGACCTGGTTCGAAGAATTCGGTTCGCTAACGATTGCCCGTGCGCATCTTCTGGTCGATCGGCTGATCGTGCAGGCCGTCCAATTTCTCGTGGCTTGCCGTCGCTGGCGTCCGACCCTAAGACAAGTCATCGGCGTTGGCCTGGCGGTCACGGTGGTCGTAAGTGGCTCGGTTTCCGTGCATGGTATGAGCACCAAGCGTCAACCCGCGGTTATCGAATGGCAGCGTGCGTTCAATGATGCCCAGCGGCATTACGCCGCAGGGGAGTACCAGGCAGCAGTGAACGAGCTGGGAGACGTTCTGGCGGCGCGTCCGGATGAGCCATCGGTACTGCGGCTGCGCATCGCGGCGAATCTTCAGCTCGGCCACTATCCACAAACGATTCCCGATTTGAGTCGCCTGCTCGAACAAGATCCTTACGACGTTTCACTTCTGCTCGAGCGAGGCGCTATGTATGCTCGAATTCAACGTTATGATCGGGCGCTGGCCGATTTTCAGCGCGTGCTTGGTCTGGCACCATTCGATCCTTCTGGCTACGAACGGATTGGTGTCGTAGAGTACGAAGAAGGAGAGTTTGCTCAAGCCCGGCGTGATCTTTCGACCGCCCTGGCAATGGCACCGGACGACGGACAGATCGCCCTCGAGCTCGCTGATGTCTACGCTAGCCAAGGGGTGCCGCGTCAGGCTCTCCCTTTGTACGATAGATCCATTCATCTGGATCCAACTAGCGCACGCACCTACGCGGCGCGCGCCGCGGTGCTGCGCGAGCTTGGCCAGACCGATGCGACGATTCCCGACCTCCAAAAGGTCCTCGTCCTGACCGGGGACGTTCAAGAAGAACATTGGGCAGAACGTCTCTTGGACAGACTCACCGCCTCGGCAAAACGAGTGAGTGATCCGCGCGACTAGTGCAGAACCCGGGCACCTATTGGGCAGGCGAGACTCTCCATTCCTCCCAGGCGAGGTAGGCTCCGACAAGGATGAACGCCGCGGTGGCGTCGATGAGGCCACCTAGGAGCCACATGACAATCCCCGCGAGGTGCTGATCGGTGAGCGGGGACAACCCCACGGAAGATGTCGGATGGAGATAGAAGGGGTAGATCACCAGATCGGAGAAAGTGAAAACACCACCGATGAGCCCTCCTTCGGTCGCGGTAGCGAGCAGATAGAGCAGTCCGCCGCTCATCGGAGCCAGACGGCGGCGTCCTCGGGTCGGCGGGACGATTGGCCACCAGTAGAGTAGCCCGGCCACGAAAAACGTCAGGTGCTCCAAATTGTGAATCAGCGTGTGCCCCTGGGCGGCGTCGTAGAAGGACGGGACGTGCCAGACGGCCACGACGATCAGGAAGATCGGTAGCGATACGTACGGCGTCGTCAGCCCGAGGCAGAGCCGTCCAAGGGATCGCTTCGGGCTCAACCAGGAGCCCACCCGAAGTCGGGCGCTGTCGGGGAGCCCCCAGAGCGTCGGAGCCAAAGGGGCGCCAAACCAGAGCAACGGAGGCGTGAGCCACCCGATTAGCAGGTGTTGGAGCATGTGCACGAAGAAATACCGATCGTCGAATGTCGCGATCGGAGAGAAGAATGCGAAGGCGAGTGAAACAAGGCCGGCTGCGTAGCACGCGATGCGCCAGGACGGTAGCTTCGCTCGCCCCCCGGCCTTTCGTCGAAGACGCTGGCATCCTCGCGCGTAAAGCGCCGCGCCAAGCGCGAGGTCAATCAGAGGGCCAGGGTCCAACGACCAGCCAGTGAGAATCCAGACCAGGGAAGAGATCACCGCGGTCTCCTAGCCTGACCCATCTGCTTGTTGACGTTGGATATGACTCATTATATACTCAGAAGGAACAAGGCTAGTCCACCTAGCTGCCACGTTGGACTTCACTAATTACTGACGACTAACAACGCGCCCCCAGAACGCACGGACTGAGCCCGGCATTTCTGTCCCGGTGTAAGTTGACGTAACATTTAGGCTCGATTAGACTCTAACCCACCAATGCAGGATCAGGGAATCTTCTCGATTTTGGTCCCTTGTCATCCCCCAGTAAAGGGGATTTCAGAGATATACCTTTGAAATTACGCCTGGCCGGATGCTAAGGCTGGTACTCCAATCATCAGTCGCCCACCATTTTTTACAGCTATGCGAGTCGGCTGGAGGATATTGACGATGGTGCCGAACTGGCGCTGGTGCCTCGGTGTGAGCGTCTTACTGATTGCGGGCGCTTTGGTCGCCTGGTGGTTCACTACCCCGGTCCAACCGCGAGCGGCCTCTCCAGAGTCGGAGACGATCGGTATGACGTTCGATTCTACGCCGGTCATTTACGCGCTGCCTCCATCGCCAGCCCATAGCTTCCTCCACCCCGAAGCGGCGCGCCGAGCGTTGCAGTTCCTCGACAAGATGCAGCCCACCGGGACATACGTCCAGTCGATTCTCGGTCAACCACAAGTCGTGCCAATGGACGTGGCACACGTGGCAATCGCGATGAGCGAAGCTGATCAATTGTCGCGTGCTGAAGCGGCGATGACCTGGCTATATGAGCGAATGATTCTGTCTGGCCAGCCAGGTTCTACTAGCCAAAAGTATGGTGACTTCTCTGGAAGCTGGTTTGACTCGATTCAGCCCAATGGCTCACCAATGCCGGGAGCAACGCGTGGCCGCGGAGAGGCCGTGGGGATGGCATTAATCGCCACCTACACGATTTACGAACAGGATCCGTCGTATCTCCAGACGCTGGTCGGCGACTCACGTGTGATCGATTTGGTCAGCCAAGCAATTGATTTTCTCACTCGACCGAATATGCAAGCAAGTGACGGGCGCTTCTATCATTCGCCAGATTACCACGTTGCATTCAATGAAGAAAATGCCCGCATGTCTTTGGGGCTCGAGCTGGCCGGACGCATGCTCGCGGCATCTGGTGAAAACGGCGCGGCGCGCCTAGCGTTGATCGGGGCGAGCCGAGGCCTGGCTGCCCTTAGATCTGGAGATGGCATGGACCAGGGCATGGCCTATGACTACTATGGAGGCGCCATTTGGGGGCTGGTTACGCCGACGCGCGCCCAAGCAGAAATCAAAAGACTGCAATCGACGGGCTTGGTCAGCGCCGACGGCGTACGCAACTGGGACTGGCAACTTGACCGGACGACGTCATTATTTGATTGGTTCCATTGGTGGCTGCAGGCACAAATGATCTCTCCGTCACAGACTTTCGACTACGCGATCGCCTGTATTACGGCCCATGATGTGACCACCGCACTCGATCTCGAGCAGCGCTGGCTTCCCTTGCAGCGGTCCGATGGGGGTTTTGACGATAGCTACCTCTTTGGGCTTCGTCTCGGAATGGGAGCGCCAACGTCCTATTCTGCCGCCCGGTTCATCCTTCTCGATCACCTCTTGTCGAGCTTGATTGATTCCAGCTCTCGATCCGGGCCAGTCTGATTCTGGTCGCCGGGCTGACGCCTAGTTTGTTATAATTTCTGGAAGGTCAGGCACTCTCAAGCTAGCATATTGCACAAATAGCCTTGGAGGCTCGATGAAAAACTATTCTGCTGATCGAATCCGAAACGTCGGCCTCTTTTCCCATGGTGGTCACGGCAAGACAACTCTCGCCGAAGCGTTGCTTTACACGGGAGGAGCGACAACGCGAATGGGCCGTGTCGAGGACGGAACGACGGTTTCGGATTACGATCCCGAGGAAATCAGACGCCACATCTCCGTTCAATTATCGCTACTCCCTTTGGAATGGGATGGACGCAAGATCAATCTAATTGATACTCCCGGATATGCCGATTTCGCCGGGGAAGTAGTCGCGGCGATGCGGGTGGTCGATAGCGCGATCATCCTATTCGAAGCGGTGTCCGGGGTCGAGGTGGGCGCAGAGAATGCCTGGAAGTACGCGGCCGAGCGCAATCTGCCACGGATGATCGTTATTGGTAAAATGGACCGTGAAAACGCCGATTTTAACCGAACTCTCGAGCAGATTCGCGAGCATTTCGGCAATCGGGTCGTGCCGATTCAACTGCCAATTGGCAGTCAGGAAAACTTCAGTGGGATCATTGATCTGGTTTCGATGAAGGCTCTCACTGGGCCGAACCTGACGGAAAGCGAGATCCCTGCTGAGTTACAGGCCGCGGCAGAGAGCGCGCGGGAGCAGCTTATCGAGGCGGCCGCCGAAAGTGATGACGATCTGCTTAATAAGTACCTGGAAGGGAACGAACTGACCGACGAAGAGGTACGCCACGGTCTCCGTCAGGGAGTGGTACAAAGGGCACTTTTCCCGGTCCTCTGTGCCGCCGCTTTGCCAAATAAGGCGGTTCGCCCGATCCTCGAGGCGATTGTTAGCTATCTGCCGAGTCCGGCCGAGGCTGGCCCGATCACGGCGCATGATCCCCAGACCAACAAACCGATTGAACTCAAGGCGACGGAAGACGCGCCGCTGTCGGTGCTGGTTTTCAAATCGACTGCTGATCCGTACGTTGGTAAGCTCAGCTACTTCCGCGTTTTCAGCGGTGTCTTGCACTCCGATTCGCACGTTTGGAACAGCGTTCGCGGGCATGAGGAGCGCCTTGGCCAGTTGTTCGTGATGCGTGGCAAGAACCAGGAGCCGGTCGTCCAATTGGGGCCAGGAGAGCTTGGTGCAGTCGCCAAACTGCAAGACACGGGCACTAACGACGTTCTGTGTTTACGCGAGCGACCACTTGTCCTTGATCCGATCAAGTTTCCCGAGCCAATGTTCGCGATGGCAGTTCAGCCGAAGACGAAGGCAGACCTCGACAAGCTCGGTACGGCACTCGGTCGGTTGGTTGAAGAAGATCCGACGATTCGGGTGCACAAAGATCCCGATACCGGTGAGACCTTGATCGAAGGTCTCGGCGAGTCGCACATTGACATCGCCGCTGAACGGATGCACCGCAAATTCGGCGTCGACGTTGTCCTCAGTGTGCCGAAAGTTCCTTTCAAAGAGACGATTCTTGGGAAGTCTCAGGCCGAATACAAGCACAAGAAGCAGACTGGTGGCCATGGCCAGTACGGACACGTTTTCCTTGAGCTCGAGCCATTGGCCCGTGGTACGGGCTTTGAATTCGGGGAGCGCGTCGTCGGCGGCGCCGTGCCGAAGAACTTTATTCCCGCTGTGGAAAAGGGCGTCCGCGAATCACTTCCCGAAGGTGTTCTCGCCGGCTACCCAGTTGTGGATGTGAAAGTTACGCTTTACGACGGATCGTATCACCCGGTCGACTCGTCGGAAATGGCGTTCAAGCTGGCGGCTTCTCAGGCGTTCCGCAAGGGTTTCGAACAGGCCCATCCGGTGCTGCTCGAACCGATTGTCGAGCTAACGGTACGCGTGCCGGAGCAATACGTTGGCGACGTCATGGGGGATCTCAATACCCGTCGGGCGCGAGTGAACGGCATGTATCCGGACGGTGACAAGAGCGTTATCGAGGCGTTGGTACCGCTGGCTGAAGTTCAGCGCTACGCGACCGATCTGCGTTCGCTGACCCAGGGCCGGGGAACATTTACCATGAAATTCGCGCAGTACGAAGAAGTGCCCGCGCACATCGCCCAAACGATCATTGCCGAGGCGAAGAAGAACCACCAAGCCCACGACTAAGGGGCTGCGCGACGTGCTCTCTGGCTTTCATGCCAGAGAGCACGGGCTCTCTCGAATGCCCAGGACGTACCGGACCTCCCGGATGTCCTGGGCGATTTGTTCAATGAGGGCATCGATGCCGGTGAAACGGAGTTCTGGCCGCAGCCAGCGAACAAACTCGACCCGGCAGGTCTTACCGTAGAGGTCGCCGTGGAAATCGAGGATGTGGACCTCGAGGAGACGGGTGGTGCCGTCGAATGTTGGCCGATAGCCAAGGCTGGCGGCGCCGGGCCAACGCTGGCCGTTATAAAGAAAATGAACGGCGTAGATGCCGTCTCGGGGCAAAATGATTTTTTCCCCGACGGCCACGTTCGCGGTTGGGATGCCGATCGTTCGACCACGTCCTTCGCCGTGGACAATCTGTCCCTCGACCTGATAGGGTCTTCCGAGACGTATCGCGGCTCGCTCAATATCGCCAGCCAGCAGCAAGCGCTGGATATCGCTGGTGTGGACCGCTTCGCCGTCGATTTCTAGGCCCGGGACAATTGTCACCGTAAAGCCCAAACGCGCGCCAAAAGCGCGGAGTACATCCGGTGTTCCCTCGCGGCCTCGTCCCAATGCGAGATCCGGTCCGCCTACTAGTTCGCGCATCCGGAGTGTTTCGACTAACAAGCTAACGAACTCTAATGCGGAAGTACGGGCGACGTCGCGAGTAAAGGGGATAACTGCGACAGCGTCGGCGCCGGCCGCCCGCAATCGTTCGACTCGCTCCTCGATCGAGCAGAGATAGAACGAGGGCATGTCGGGCCGAAGCACTTCGGTCGGTCGCGGATTGAATGAGAGGGCAATCGCCCGGGCGCCGGAAGCGCGGGCATGGCGTGCGACCTCGCCGAGAAGATGCTGATGGCCACGATGGACGCCGTCAAACGTTCCAATCGTAACGACGCTCGGGGATGGATTCGCGGAATGGGATTCTTTCTCCGCGATCTGAGCAAGCACCTCACGCAGCATCGTCGACGACCTCAGGAAAGATTTTGTCTGGTTGCCATCGGCTGAGCTGGTTGTCGTAACGCAGCAGACCAATGAGACGTCCGGTCTCAGCATCATAGGCCCGCGCTTTCGCTTGAGCGCTTGTTACTGGACCGTACCATGCCGATCCATTCTGAATTCGCTCGACCTCGTCACGAGCGAGGAACACCGCCGGCCAGGTGGAGACCGCAGCATCGATGGGGTAGAGCAGTCGGCTCAGGTGGCCGAGGCGACTCGCCCGAGCGACCTGGTCTAATGCGAGGCTATCGTTGAGGCGGAACTGGCCGCTACGCGTACGCGTCAAGGCTCGCAGATAGGCGCCAGTCCCGACCGCTTGTCCAAGATCGCGCGCGAGCGCGCGAATGTAGGTGCCCTTCGAACAGGTAACGTCGATGACGAGGTCCGGGCAATCCCAGCTCACGACGTCGATCCGTTCGATCGCGACCCGGCGCGGCGTCACGTTGACGGCTTGCCCGCGCCGCGCCTTTTTGTAGAGCGGCTGACCGGCGACTTTGATTGCCGAGTAGACGGGAGGAATTTGCTCAATCTCGCCGAGAAAACGTGGCAACACCCGGAGAATCATCTGCACTTCGAGGTGTGCGATCGATCCGGAGACCGTGATCTCGCCGGCGCGGTCATCAGTGGTGCTGACTTCGCCAAAGCGGATTGTCGCGCGATATTCCTTGGTGCTGTCCATCAAATATTCGCTTATCCGGGTGGCTTGACCCAGACAAATTAGCAAGACGCCATTGGCTTCCGGGTCAAGCGTGCCAGCGTGACCGACCCGCCGCATTCCAACGACGCGACGGATGGAGTTGATGACGTCGTGGGAGGACACCCCGACCGGTTTGTCCACGTTCAGGATTCCAGAATAGGGCGCTTGACCACGTCCGTCAGTCATTCGGTTCGTCCTCGCCCTTCGGTTCTTTTTCGATCTGGTGTATGAGGTGCATGATGCGCTCCCCGCGCTCAATCGAGGTATCGAGGAGAAAATGAAGCTCGGGCGCACGCTTGGTTGTCATGCGCGCAGCTAGTTGGGTGCGAAGAAAGCCAGCCGCGCTACGGATAGCTTGGAGGGTTTGCTTGCGCTCTAGATCGGAACCGAGCACGCTGATGAAGACCCGCGCGTTCCGGAGGTCCGGTGAGAGCTCGACGCTCGTCACCGAGACTAAGCCGGCCAGGCGTGGATCTTTCATCTCGCGTGTGATCAATTCGGCGATGTCCGAACGCACCTGCTCGTTCAAGCGAGCAATTCGCCGTGAGACCATCATATATTAGAGTGGCAGGTCGCCAGCCACTCGCTCCTTTCGGAAGGTACTGATAATGTCTCCGGGCTCGATCCCTGAGACGCCACTGATGACGATACCGCATTCGTAGCCCGCTAGAACTTCACGGACGTCGTCCTTGAAGCGGCGGAGGCTTTCGATACGACCCTCGCCAATCGTCTTGCCATTCCGGGAAACTCGGGCGATCGAGTTGCGGGTGATCTTCCCGTCCAGAATCATGCTGCCGGCGACGTTGCCGGTTTTGCCGAAGACCTGGCGAACCTCGGCACGGCCTTCCTGGACCTCGGTAAACTTCGGCTCAAGCATGCCGGTGAGCGCTTTCCGAACGTCTTCGACAACATCGTAGATGATGTTGTACAGTCGAATGTCGATATTCGCCGACTCTGCCGCGCGCTTCGCGCCCGGCTCAACCCGGACGTTGAAGCCGATGATGATTCCCCCTGATGCTTGGACCAGCAGAACGTCGGATTCAGTGACGTTACCGGTACCGCTGTGGATCACCTTGACTTTCACTTCGTCGCTG
>Ga0070738_10007522_pt1 | contig 10850 bp, 10 predicted proteins | sample Coa_R2_2_FD_66446 | JGI IMG/M metagenome (GOLD analysis project Ga0070738, IMG submission 66446) | Surface soil microbial communities from Centralia Pennsylvania, which are recovering from an underground coalmine fire - Coalmine... | ecosystem: Environmental > Terrestrial > Soil > Unclassified ... | reverse complement strand
CCGCGCCGCTCGTCGCCGAGGTGCATGAAGTAGAGCGCCACCGCCGCCGCCTTGGTGCCCGCGAGCCCGACCAGCAGCGCGATCATCAAGCCCCGCTGCTGCTTCAGCACCGTCGCGACGCCGATCTCGATCGCCGTGAGCACGGCGAGGACGAAGAACACCTTGAGGTACTTCTTGCGAACCGGATCGAGAGCCATCGGCTCCTCCTCAAACCAGGTAGATGAAGGTGAACACCAGGATCCACACGAGATCGACGAAGTGCCAGAACAGTCCGACGATCTCGACTCCGTTGGCGCTCGCCTTGGGGCCATCGGTGTACTTGCCGCGCAGCGCATTGATCAGGACCACCGTGAGATAGGTGACGCCGGTGAGCACGTGGCAGCCGTGGAAGCCGGTGATGATGAAGAACGTCGACGGGAAGTGGATGTCGTACTGGCCCTTGAAGGCTTCGAAGAACTGCTGTCCCGAGAGCGTCATGCTGTGCTCGTGGATCAGGCCGCCGGCAATGAGTCCGTACTCCTTGACCTGACCGGCGAGGAAGAACAGTCCGCCGGCGATCGTCATCGCCAGCCAGAAGCAGAGCTTCTTCTTGTCCTTCTCGTGCGCGGCGGCGAGCGCCATCACCATCGAGACGCTCGAACAGATGAGGACGAACGTCATGAACGCGGTGAAGGTGATTCCGAGGAACTGCGAAGGATCGGGCCAGCTGTGGGAACCGGCGCGGAGGATGCCGTACGCGAGGAGCAGCCCGGCGAACGACATCCCGTCGGTGAGGAGGAAGATCCACATTCCGACCTTCCCGCCGGTGGCGACGCCGAAGTCGAAGGCGCCGTCGTTCCGGGCGGGCACTGCGGTGGCTGCGGCTGACTGGCTCATCGTGTCTCGAGACCTCCGTAGCTTCCTCGTTGAGTGACTCTGCTGGGACGGAAAGGCGGCAGCAAGCTAGCACAGCCGATCACTCGTCACAATCCTGGATTCACGCTCGGCTTGCCGCGCGCCTTGACACTCGCTCCCCCGCCCAGCAGTGTTTGCGCGCCATGACTGCCGCCAACTCCGTAGTGTCCAACTCCTCCTTGAATAGAGGCTCGCCGGACAAGACTCCCCTGATTGCGCGCCTGGTCGGCAGGCCGCTGTTCTGGTGGATCACCATTGGCCTCCTCTTCGGGCTCCCGCTCGGCCGCTCCCTGATGAGACAGCTCCCGCCCGCCCAGCCGATCCTCGGAGCGATCCCTCCCTTCCACAGTGCATACCTCGCTGGAACCCATGCGGGACAAGCGTTCGACGACTCGGAGCTGCGCGGCCGGGTGTGGATCGCCACCTTCCTCGACCCGACCGATCCCGCGTGCGAGACACTGGCCGACTCGCTGTTCACCCTCCAGCGGCGCGCGCGCAACCTGGGAGACGGCTATCGCGTACTCTCCTTCGTACCCTCGGGCGCCGAGCGCCAATCGGTCGAGTCGTTCGCCGAGCGCCATCACCCCAATCCGTTTCGCTGGTACTTCCTGTCCGTGAGCGATCCCGTCGAGACCGCCGCCGCGCACGCGCTCTATCGCTCGGGCGCGATCGCACCGGTCGGCCCCATCGGAAGCGGCGTGGTCCACGGCAAGCACCTCGCCGCCCTGATCGATCGACAGGGCCGCATCCGGGGCTTCTACGATCTCCAGCTCAAAGCGGGGATGGACGCGATCCTTTCGGACGCCGGCCTGCTCGCCAACCTCGATCGCTGATGGTGCGATCCCCCCCTTTTCCCGTCGACGAACGGCTGCTTGACGCTCTGCGGATCGCTGTGTAGAGTGTCGCCCGTTTCGTGCCTACCCCCCCTCTCTCGATGATCCGTTCTTCGCTCACTCGCCCCTTTTGCTGGAGGAGGCTACTGAAGATGAAACGCCACTGCTCCGCGCTGGCGCCGCTCGTGTCGGCGTCGTGCCTGCTGCTAGCGGGCCGCGCCCACGCCGCGACCGGGAAGGATTGGGGCCGCCCCACCGACATCTCGCTCGACGGTTGGCGCAGCGACCAGCTCTTCAACATCACCACCGTGTCGGTGACGATCCTGTTCCTGATCATGTGCGGGATCATTTTGTGGGCTCTGGCCAAGCACCGCGCCGGCAGCCACGCGCACTACGAGCACGGCATCGGCCGCTCGCACCTCCTGTTCACCGCGGTGGTCTCTTCGATCATCTTCTTCGGCGTCGACGGAACGCTGCTGGTCAACGCCTTCGAAGACATCCACGCCGCTTATTGGAACTACCCCACTGCCGCTGAGAACCCGCTGACCGTCGAAGTGATGGCGCAGCAGTGGGCGTGGGCGATCCGCTATCCCGGCCCCGACGGCAAGTTCAACACGGCGGACGACATCGTTACCCTCAATGACCTGCACGTTCCCGTGAACAAGCCGGTCTACATCAAGCTTCGTTCGAAGGACGTCATCCACAGCTTCTATCTCCCGAACTTCCGCGTGAAGCGCGACGCCATGCCGGGAACCACCACCGATATGTGGTTCCAGGCGACCGAGACCGGCGCCGCCGAAATCGGCTGCGCGCAGCACTGCGGCGTCAATCACTACAAGATGCGCGGCGTCCTCACCATCCAGAGCCAGGCCGATTACGACACCTGGTACAAGGCCGCGGTCGCCGACGCCCGCCTTCGCAACGATATGTCCGACAAGGAATCCCAGTGGGGCTGGGATTGGGAGAGCAAGTAATGAGCACCCACGACGAAGCGCACGATTCGCACGGCGGCGGGGAGCACGAAGAGCAGCACATCCACCCCGAGCCCACGTCGTTCATCCGCAAATACGTCTTCTCGACCGATCACAAGGTCATCGCCAAGCAGTTCATCTGGCTGGGACTGTGCTGGCTCGCGATCGGCGGCACGATGGCGATGATGATCCGGTGGCAGCTCGCCAATCCCGGCAAGCCGTTCCCGATCCTCGGCGGCCTGGTGTTCGGCGCCTCGGGAGGCGTGGTCTCTCCCGCGAGCTACACGTCGCTGTTCACCATGCACGGCACGATCATGATCTTCTTCGCCATCACTCCGATCATGATCGGCGGCTTCGGCAATTTCTGTATCCCGCTCATGATCGGCGCGCGGGACATGATCTTCCCGCTGCTCAACGCGCTCTCGTTCTGGTTCATGGTGCTGTCGAGCTGCGTGCTGGTCGGCTCGTTCTTCGTACCGATGGGCGCCGCCGCCGCCGGCTGGACCAACTATCCCCCCCTCTCGGTCAACATCGGCACTCCCGGTTTGGGACAGACGATGTGGGTGCTCGGCATCTTCCTCGCCGGCACCTCGACCATCATGGGCGCAATCAACTACATCACTACGGTCATCCGCCTGCGCGCTCCCGGCATGGGCTACTTCAAGATGCCTCTGACGGTGTGGGGACTCTGGCTCACCGCGATCCTCAATGCGCTGTTCGTTCCAGTGCTCGGCTCGGCGCTGATCCTCCAGTTCATGGATCGCGTGCTCGGCACCCACTTCTTCGTCGCGGGCGCGTTCGTCAAGGGCGGCGGCGATCCCCTCCTCTATCAGCACCTGTTCTGGATCTTCGGTCACCCCGAGGTCTACATCCTCATCCTCCCCGCCTGGGGCGTGATCTCCGACCTGATTCCGTTCTTCGCGCGCAAGCCCGCCTATGGCTACAAACTGTCTGTGTTCGCGATGTCGATGGTGTGTGTGCTGTCCGCGCTCGTCTATGGACACCATATGTTCACTACCAGCATGAGCCCCTTGCTGGGTCAGGGTTTCATGGTCCTTACGATGATCATCTCGGTGCCCGCCGAGATCCTGTTCCTCAACTGGCTTCACACGATGTGGCACGGCGCCATCCGCACTCCGCCTCCGATGATGTTCGCGCTCGGCGTTGTCTTCGTCTTCGGTCTCGGCGGACTGACCGGTCTCTACCTCGCCACGATCTCGACCGACCTGTATCTGCATGACACCTACTTCGTCGTCGGTCACTTCCACCTGACGATGGCGGCCGCGGTGTTCCTCGGCTCCTTTGCTTCGATCTATTTCTGGTTCCCCAAGATGTTCGGTCGCCAGATGAACATGGGCCTCGCCAAGCTGCACTTCTGGCTCAGCTTCATTCCGATCAACGTCGTGTTCTGCATCATGCTGGCGGTGGGACTCGGCGGCATGCAGCGCCGGCTCTATGATCCTTCGGTCTACACGACGTTCCAGAGCCTTCAGTCGCTGAACGTCTGGATCTCGCGCTTCGCGTATCTCCTGTTCTTCGGTCAGGTGTTCTTCGTCTACAACTTCGTCTACAGCATCTTCCGCGGCGAGAAGGCCTCCGAGAACCCGTGGGAGGTGGGCACGCTCGAGTGGACGATCCCGTCGCCGCCGCCGCACCACAACTACGACAAAATCCCGCTCGTGGTAACCGGTCCTCACGAGTTCAACAACCCCGCGGTGCTCAAGGCCACCGGTCGCGACTGGATCGCTCAGGACGTCCCGATCCCGGGTGACCTCCCGGCGGAGTCGCAGAGCGCTTGAGGGTGAACGCGCTCGTCGATACCGGGCCCGCCGTGGTCATGCCTTCGCACCTCCCGGCCGCGCCGCACGCCCGCAAGCGCGAACGGTCCGCGTACCTGGGAATGGCGATCTTCCTGGGTACGTGGACGATGATGTTCGCCGGTCTGTTCTTCTCTTATGCGGTCGTTCGCAACGACGCGCCGACCTGGCCTCCGATCGGCGAGCCGCGCCTACCGATCGGGCTGCCCGCGCTGAACACCTTGCTGCTCCTGGGTTCCAGCGCGACGCTCGCAAAGGGCCTCAAGCGACTCCGCACCGGCCGCGCCACCGCCTTCCCGGGTTGGCTGGCCGCCACCATTGTGTTGGGAGTCCTGTTTCTCGCGCTTCAGATCCATGTCTGGCTTTCGGTGTCGGAAGGGGGACTCCATGCCAGTACGGGAATCTATGGTTCGGTCTTCTATGGACTGACCTGCTTCCATGCGCTGCACGTGATCGCCGGACTGGTGATCCTCGGCGCGATCGCGGTGCCGGCGTTCGCGGGGCGCAACCTGACAGCGCGCTACAACCTGGTTCGTCTTTCGGCGATGTTCTGGCACTTCGTCGACGTGGTCTGGGTCGTGATGTTCGTCACCGTCTATGTCCTCTGAAGCCACTCCATTGACCAACATCGAAAGGTCCGAGATGCGATACGGGACAAATGGATTGAAGCGGCTCGGTGCGATTGCGCTGCTGTTCGCGGGCGCGGGATGCGAGCGCGAGTTCAAGCAGCCGATGACGCTCGGCGGCCAGGTGGTCTCGGCCGAGACGCTCGAGCGCGGCAAGGAGCAGTACGTCCAGTATTGCCGCCCCTGTCACGGCGACGACGGCGACGGCAAGGGACTCTCGGCGACCGGGCTGCGGCCGCCGCCGCGCGACTTCACTCAGGGACTCTTCAAGTTCGGTGGAGTGGCCGCGCCGGCGCTGCCTCCGGACAGTGAGCTCATTCGAATCGTCAAAGGCGGACTGCACGGCACGGCGATGCTGCCGTGGGACATGCCCGACGCCGACCTGCACGACATCCTTCAGTACATCAAGACCTTCTCTCCCAAGTGGAAGGAAGAGAAGCCGGGCGAGCCGATCAAGATGGCGGCGGACCCTTATGGAGCCAACCGCCGCGCCGACGCGATCGCGATGGGCAAGAAGGTCTATCACGCGAAGGCGCAGTGCTCGGGCTGCCATCCTTCGTATGTCACTCATCAAGAACTCTATGACATCACCAAGGCGATGAGCGGAACGGGGATGACTTCGTTCAGTCCCGAGATGTACCACTCGCAGCCGAAGGACTCGGAGTATTGCCTGGAGTGGAAGCCGGCGGCGCCCGCCAATGGACAGACTCGCGACAAGTGGATCGAGAACCGCGAGTGCGGAAAGACGGTGCGCGTGGTGCCTCCCGACTTCACGCGCGACCCGCTGCGCAACGTGCGGCTGGCGAAGAACGTCCAGTACGATCGCAGCGCCTTCGGAGTCTCGGACGTGACTGAAGAGACGACGATCGCGGACCTGTATCGGACGATCGCGGCGGGCATCGGCGGCGCGAACATGCCGACCTGGAAGGGCGCGCTCAGCGAAGAGGAGATCTGGGGACTGGTTTATTACGTGAAGTCCCTGATCGACATCAGCGGCACTCCGGCCGCGGCCGCTTTGCAGGCGCAGTTGAACAGCCCGGCGAACCTCAACTGGGCTCCGCCGGCGCCCGCTCCCGCAGCTCCCGCCGCTCCCGCTCCCGCCGCGCCCGCCGCTCCTTCCAAGTAGCCGATGAACGCAGGAGCTCCGCAGTCCCCGAGCGCCTGCCCCTTCGGTTCTTGACAGCCTAGTTTCGCTCTGTTAGAGAACCCGCGTTTTTCCTACCTCATGGCCGCGATCTCCGACGGCGGCCCGGGAGAAAAGATCATGACGAAAAGGATCGCTGTCGTTGCCTTCGCGCTGTCCGCACTCGCACTGTCCGCTTGTGAAGAGAAGAAGCAGGAAGCCCCTGCGATGAACAACCAGCCGACGACCGCGGCTCCGACCGCCGCCGCGCCGACCGCCGCCGCTCCCACCGCCGCCGCGCCCGCGGCCGCCGCTCCGGCGGGCGCCACCCAGAGCATCAAGGGCACCGTCGCCTATACGGGCGCACCGGTGGTGATGGAGAAGATCAACCGCGCCGTCGATCCCTACTGCGCCAAGACGCCGATGAAGGAGGAGACGCTGATCGTCAACTCCAACAAGACGCTCGCCAACGTCCTCGTGCGCATCACCAAGGGGATCAACACCGCGCTGCCGCCGCCGCCCTCCACCGCGGCGCAGATCGAGCAGCACGAGTGCATGTACCGGCCGCGCGTGCAGGGCATCGTCGCCGGGCAGCCGCTGACCATCAAGAACGCCGACGGCACCACGCACAACGTCCACACCTATAAAGGATCGACCACGCTGTTCAACCAGGCCCAGATCGCGGGCAGCGCGCCGTTCGAGAAGACCTTCAAGGACGACATGGCGATGCTGAAGTTCAAGTGCGACATCCACCCGTGGATGACGGGCTACGTCTCGGTGACCAACCACCCGTACTTCGCGGTCACCGGCGCCGACGGCAGCTTCGAGATCAAGAACGTCCCGGCGGGCAGCTACACGATCGAGGCGTGGCAGGAGAAGCTGGGCACGAAGGAGATGCCGGTGACGGTCGCGGCCGACAAGCCGGCGGAAGTGAAGTTCAGCTACGACGGGACGGAGTCGGCCAAGTAGCTCGCGTCGTGCCGGCGTCCGTCGGGACGTGCGCGCGGGCGCCGGCGCTTTGCCTTGCAGTGACCCCCGTCAGGCGTAATTCTTCGGCCGCAATGCTGCAGCGCTTCGCCATCGGCCTCGCCTCCCTCTGCTTCCTGCTGCTGCTGGTTGGCGGTCTCGTCCACAACACGAACTCGGGGCTCGCGTGCGGCACGGACTGGCCGCGCTGCCACGGCACGTTCACGCCGCGGATGCAGGGGGGCGTGCTGATCGAGCACGGGCACCGGTTGACGGCGGCGACGGTCGGGCTGCTGACGATCGTGCTCGCGGGCGCGCTGGCGTGGCGCGAGCGGCGGACCCGGAGCGGGCGCGGCGCGGTGTGGATGGGCGCGGGCGCGGTGGCGCTGGTGATCGCGCAGGGGCTGCTCGGGGCGCTGACGGTGCACCTCGGGATCTCGGCGCCGGTGTCGACGGCGCACCTCGGGGTGTCGATCCTGTTCTTCGCGTTGCTCGTGGTGATCGCGAACCGCAGCGGCGGAGAGCGGGCGGCCGTGGTGGTGGCGCCGGCGAAGGTGGGGCTCGTGGGAGCGGCGCTGGCGTTGACGTACGTGCAGATGCTGCTGGGCGCGGCGATGCGGCACCTCGGGGCCGGGCTGGTGTGCGGCGTCGGGCTGCCGCTGTGCCACGGGCAGCTCTGGCCGGCGGGCGCGCACGTCGGCGTCTATCTGCACATCCTCCATCGGTTCACCGCGGTCGCGGTGCTGGCGGCGACAATCGCGGTGGCGATCGCGGTCGGGCGCGCGAGCCACGTCCCGTCGGTGCGGCGGCTGGCGTTCGCGGCGCCGGCGCTGGCGACCGCGCAGATCGGGCTCGGCGTGCTCAGCCTGTACGCGATGAGCGGGTTCGAGCCGCTCTCGCACGTCGCGGACGTCGCCTCGCGCACGGCGCACCTCGGGGTGGCGGCGCTGATCGTCGCCGACCTGGTGACGCTGCTGCTCGCGCTGCGACCGGCCGCCGTCGCCGCGAACACCGACGGGGAGCGCGCGGCCGTCGCCGTCGCGGGGCGCGCATGATCGCGACGGCGCTGCGCAAGCCGCTCGACTTCCTGGCGCTGATCAAGCCGCGGATCACGCTGATGGTGATCTGCACCACGCTCGGCGGGCTCTACCTCGCGCCCGGCGCCCGCGACCCGCGCATCGTCGCGATCCTCGTGCTGGGCACGGTTTTGGTGGTCGGCGGCGCGAACACGCTGAACATGTACCTCGAGCGCGACTCCGACGCGCTCATGCGCCGCACGCGCAACCGGCCGCTCCCCGCCGGGCGGCTGCGACCCCGCACCGCGCTCTGGTTCGGCGTGGCGCTGGGCGCGATCGCGGTGCCGCTGCTGGCGGTCGCGATCAACCCGCTCACCGGCGCGCTCGGCCTGCTGGCGCTGCTCGGGTACGTGCTCGTCTACACGCCGATGAAGCGGCGCTCGCCGTGGGCGCTCGTCGTCGGCGCGGTGCCGGGCGCGATCCCGCCGCTCATGGGCTGGACGGCGGCGACGGGGCGCCTCGACCTCCCCGGCCTGCTGCTCTTCGGCGTGCTGTTCTTCTGGCAGATGCCGCACTTCCTGGCGATCGCGCTCTACTCGACGGACGACTTCGCGCGCGGCGGCATCCGCACGGTGCCGATCGTCGACGGGGTCGAGGCGGCGAAGCGGCAGGTGGTGATCTGGCTGGCGGCGCTGGTGCCGACGAGCCTGCTGCTCGTGCCGTGCGGGATCGCGGGCGCGCCGTACCTGGTCGCCGCCGCGGCCGGGGGCGCGGTGTTCTTTGCCTGGGGCATCTACGGGCTGCGCGCGGCGGCGGGGCGGGCGTGGGCGCGCTCGCTGTTCCTGGTGTCGCTGGTCTACCTGACGACGCTGTTCGTGGTGCTCGCCGTCGAGGGGCGCATCCGTGGCTGAGGCGCGCGAGGCGCCGTTCCTCCGCATCGACGGGCTGACCAAGCGCTTCGGCGCCCGCGTCGCCGTCGACGGGCTCTCGCTCTCCGTCGAGCGCGGCGAAATCTTCGGCCTGCTCGGCCCCAACGGCGCCGGCAAGTCCACCACCTTCCACCTGCTCACCGGGCTGGTCGCCGCCGACGCCGGGCGCCTGTTCCTCGACGGGCGCGAGGTGGCGCCGACCGATCCCGCGACCCGCGAGCGGCTCGGCGTCGTCTTCCAGCACCCGAGCGTCGACGCCAAGCTCACCGGGCGCGAGAACCTGCGCCTCGGCGCCGCGCTCTACGGGCTCGGTCGCGCGGAGGCCGAGCGCGAGATCGCGCGCGTGCTCGAGCTGGTCGATCTCGCGGGGCGTGCGTCGGAGCCCGTCGAGCGCTACAGCGGCGGCATGCGACGGCGCCTCGAGCTGGCGCGGGTGCTCCTGCACGCGCCCGAGCTGCTGATCATGGACGAGCCCGGCGCCGGCCTCGACCAGGCCTCGCTGCGGCTCTTCTGGCGCCGCCTCGTCGAGCTGCGGCGCGAGCGGCGGACGACGATCCTGGTCACCACGCACCAGCCCGAGGAGGCGGAGCACTGCGACCGGCTCGCGATCCTCGACGGCGGGAAGCTGGTGGCCTGCGCGCGCCCGTCGGAGCTGCGCGCCCGCGTCGGCGGTGACGTGGTGGTGATCGAGGCGTCCGAGCCCGAGCGGCTGGTCGACGAGATCGCGCGCGCCTTCTCGCTCGCGCCGCGGCTGGAGGCGGCGGAGTCGCCGGCGGGCGAGCCGCGGGTGGTCATCGAGGCGCCGCGCGGCCACGAGCTGATCCCGCGCCTGGTCGAACGGTTCCCCGACGGGCGCCTGCGGAGCGTGAGCCTGCGCCAGCCGACGCTCGCCGACGCGTTCGTGAAGATCACCGGCCGGCGCCTCGTCGGCGGCGACGCGCTCGCCCCCGAGACGGGTTCCGCGCGAGGAGCGGCGTAGTGGCCGAAAAGACCCTGAACGAAGGAATCGCGCCACCGCTCGCCGTCGAGCCCGAGCGCGCGCGTCGCCGGCCGGGGCGGCTCGCGCTCGACCTCGCCGCGATCCGCGTGCTCGCCGGCCGCGACGTCAAGCGGTTCTTCCGCCAGCGCAGCCGCGTCGTCGGCGCGCTCGCGCAGCCGGTGCTGTTCTGGCTCCTGATCGGCGCCGGCCTCGGCGACAGCTTCCGCATCCCCGGCGCCGAGCAGGTGGGCTTCCTCCAGTACTTCTTCCCCGGGATCCTGGTGCTCGTGGTGCTGTTCACCTCGATCTTCACGACGATGTCGGTGATCGAGGACCGGCACGAAGGGTTCCTGCAGGCGGTGCTGGTGGCGCCCTGCTCGCGCGCGGCGATCGTGCTCGGCAAGACGCTCGGCGGCGTCGCGATCGCGCTGGCGCAGGCGGCGCTCGTCGTCGCGCTCGCGCCGTGGGCGGGCTTCGCGCTCGGCGCCGTCGACTGGCCGCTCGCGATCGCGATGCTGCTCGGGACCGCGATCGGGCTCTCGGCGCTCGGCCTCGCGCTCGCGTGGTGGATCGACTCGACGCAGGGCTACCACGCGATCATGTTCGTGCTGCTGATCCCGCTGTGGGTGCTGTCGGGCGCGATGTTCCCGGCGAGCGGGGCGCGGCCGTGGATGGCGGCGGTGATGCGCCTGAACC
>Ga0070738_10007520_pt1 | contig 10851 bp, 8 predicted proteins | sample Coa_R2_2_FD_66446 | JGI IMG/M metagenome (GOLD analysis project Ga0070738, IMG submission 66446) | Surface soil microbial communities from Centralia Pennsylvania, which are recovering from an underground coalmine fire - Coalmine... | ecosystem: Environmental > Terrestrial > Soil > Unclassified ... | reverse complement strand
GGAAGGCCCAGGAGCCGCTTGACCCGGATCGCGAATTGCTCTTATATCGCACGCGGAAAACCTGGGCATGATATAGGCTTGGCGCAGGCGTCCTGACGTAAGTTTCAGGCATGAAGCGGTCACCGCGAGGAAACGCCCGGCCGTCAAAACATGATGTTTGGCCTAGCCGGGTGCTTGTGACGAGGGCCTTCGACACAAGGACGCGTCTTGTTCCCCTTGGTCAGGACGGATGGATTCCGCAAGGCGTGTGAAAACGAGATTAGGAGGAAAATGTAATGGGCGCGATTCTCGATTTGGCGAGCTATTTGGAGACCCCGGTTGGGGCGATCGCCGCGATCGCCGGTGTGGTTGCCCTCTATTTCTTCGGCCGCTGGGTTCTCGCCGACTAAACCCCCAAACGCCCGGACGCAAAACTGGACCCGGCACTAGCCCGTGCGGGCCAGGGTTAGCGAATTCTCCGTTGCTGGCGCAGAAGGTTCAATTCCGCCGGGAGTATCACCCTCCATGGGCCTCGCCAGGCGCCGGGTGGCGAGTGGTTTGGCGGAACGCTGGGGTTCTCGGCAGCGGAACCCAAGAGCCCAGTATCCCGCGGGTCCAATTTGCTCCGCGGGATACTCCAAGAAGAATCAGGGGCGCCAATCAAACGGCGCTGGCGAAGCGTCGGCGGAATTCAAATCTGGCCGTATGCGCTTGCCCGGCTTGCGCCAAAAATGACTATGTGGGGGAAAACCTTGATCCAGGAGTCATCGACCAGAATTGGGAAGCAAATTCAGGTGGTTGGCGGCTCAAGGGGTCTCGCCCAACCGCATTCCGGCCGGGACCGTTCACCCCCGGCGGCAGGGAGTGCACTCGGCAGCAATTTCACGGCCGTGAGCAGCCAGGGGCGGGTGGATACCTCCGCGGTTCGCAGCAGACCCGGCGAAGCACCGCAGCCGGTATTCCCCGTTGATATTGCCATCGCGGACAAAAACCCGATGGTGCTGCGCGCGCTGGAAAGCCTCTTGACCCGGGACCGCCGCTTCAATCTCGTCATGATGACGAGCGATGGAGTGCAATTCCTCGACTCTCTCAAAGACCATCCCGTCAGCCTTGCCGTCATTGGCTGGGAGCTGCCGCCCTTGCGGGCCCCGGAGATTTTGCAGTCGCTCGGCAAACAGCCATCGGCGCCGAAGATCGTTGTCTACAGCGGCACGAGAAATCCGTCGGCGCCGGCCGAAATCCTCCGGCTTGGGGGCGCCGGTTTCGTCAGCAAGCTCTCCCCCCCTGAACGGCTGCTTGAAGTCTTCGCCTCGGTCGCAGCGGGTGACATGGTATTCCCGTTCGTCGACATCCATAAGGCAAAGCCCGATCCGCTGATGGGGCTCACCCACCGGGAGCGGGATCTCTTGGCGGCGCTGGAAACAGGTCAGAGCAACGCTCAGCTTGCGCGGGAGTTCGGCGTATCGGTAAACACCGTCAAATTTCACCTGCGGAATTTGTTCGGCAAGCTTGCGGTGCGCAACCGGACGCAGGCGATTTGCCTTTATCTCGAGGCCAAGCGCTGAGGCGGAGGCCCAGAGGCCGTTGGATAGACTTCTGCGCGAAGGCTGCTGCGGCGGATGTGGCGAAAGCCTCGCGTCGCCGCGCAAAGAGTTGGTCCCGGTAGCTCAGCAGGATAGAGCGGCGGTTTCCTAAACCGTAGGTCAGGGGTTCGAGTCCCTTCCGGGACGCCAGCAAAGACGTGTCCAGCCCGGAGACATGGGTGACAGAACGTACCTAAGACATGGGTGGCAACCTCGGGCCGAACGATGCAGGCAGAGGCGGCCGCAAGCGGTGGCGGCGGCGCCGCGGTCATGCAAGGGATAAGTCAATTCCGGCAGGCCTCTATAGGGCCGTGATGAAAGGGTTGTAGACCTTGGCTGGGCGTTTCATAGCGAGCGCCTCGTGCGGTCTTTCATCGTTGAACTCGCGCACGAAATCGTCAAAGCTGGCTTGCTGCTGAAGGCCGTTCATTCCCGGCGGGCGTGTCGCTTCCTTCTTAAGGGCGAGATGCATGCGCTCATGACGCCCGTTCTGCTGCGGATGGCCAGGCTTGATGCGCTCGATGGCGATGCCAAGCCGGAGCCGCCAGACTGAGAGCTTTGACAGGCTAGAGAGGGCGCACCCGCGCGTGACGTCAGATTTGCGCCGCGCCATGAATCGCTCTTGGCGCCGCTTGCCAGCTGCCCGTCTTCCTGCTCCGCCCCTTGCCGCGACCGCCCCCGGTTGCTAGATACGAGCTCAAACCCTGCCTCTTTCCGCCATCCAGGCGCCGGCCCCGGGCTTTGCGGGGGTTTGCATTCAAACACTGGCGGGCAAGAGGCTAAGCCCACTCTAACCCATCCGGCGCCGCCCGTGTCCGGGCACTCAGGAGAACAAATGGCAGCCATTCAGCCCTCCGCGCCCTCGCGCGAGGATTTCGCTTCTTTACTTGAGGAAAGCTACGCCCAGCACGAAGCTTTCGAAGGATCGGTCGTCCGAGGCCGCGTCGTAGCGATCGAAAAGGACTTAGCCGTTATCGATATCGGCCTTAAGACCGAAGGCCGCGTGCCGCTCAAGGAATTTCATGGGCCGGGGCGCGATGGCGGCGTCAAAATCGGCGACGAGGTCGAGGTCTATCTCGAGCGGATCGAGAATGCGCTGGGCGAAGCGGTCATCTCCCGCGAGAAAGCACGCCGCGAGGAGAGCTGGGCGAAGCTCGAGAAGGCTTTTGAGGATGGCGAGAAGGTCGAGGGAATCATCTTCAATCAGGTCAAGGGCGGATTTACCGTCGATCTCGACGGCGCCGTTGCCTTCCTCCCGAGGAGCCAGGTCGATATCCGCCCCGTGCGCGACGTGGCGCCCCTGATGCACACGCCGCAGCCGTTTCAGATCCTGAAGATGGACCGGAGGCGCGGCAATATCGTCGTTTCGCGCCGCACCGTGCTCGAAGAATCCCGGGCCGAGCAGCGCCACGAGATTGTCGCCAATTTGGCCGAGGGGCAGGTGATCGAGGGCGTGGTGAAGAACATCACCGATTACGGCGCCTTCGTCGATCTTGGCGGCATCGATGGCCTCTTGCATGTGACGGACATTGCCTGGCGCAGGGTAAACCACCCGAGCGAGGTGCTGTCGATCGGCCAGACGGTGCGGGTGAAGATCATCAAGATCAACCACGAGACGCACCGCATCTCGCTCGGCATGAAGCAACTGCTGGAGGACCCCTGGCAGAATATCGAAGTCAAATATCCTGTCGGGGCGCGGTTCCGCGGCCGGGTGACCAATATTACCGACTATGGCGCCTTTGTTGAGCTCGAACCGGGCATCGAGGGCTTGATCCACGTCTCGGAGATGTCCTGGACCAAGAAGAATGTGCATCCTGGCAAGATCGTCGCAACGAGCCAGGAGGTCGAGGTGCAAGTGCTTGAAGTTGATCCTGTCAAGCGGCGCATCTCACTCGGCCTCAAGCAGACGCTGGCCAATCCTTGGGAAGCTTTTGCCGAGAAACATCCGCCAGGAACGTTGGTCGAAGGCGAGGTCAAGAACAAGACCGAGTTTGGGCTTTTCATCGGCCTTGAGGGCGACGTCGACGGCATGGTCCATCTCTCGGACCTCGATTGGAACAAGCCTGGCGAGCAGGTGATCGATAATTACAAGAAGAGTGATATCGTCCAAGCGAAGGTGCTTGATGTTGATGTCGAGAAGGAGCGAATCTCGCTTGGGATCAAGCAGCTCACCGCTGACCCATTTGCCGTCAAGCCTGCCGGAGCCGCGCCCGGTGAAGAAGACGCGGGATTGAAGAAAGGCTCCGTCGTCACCTGCGAGGTGCTGGGGGTCAAGGATAGCGGGATCGATGTCAAGATTGCGGGAACGGATCTGACCGCCTTCATCAAGCGCAGCGAGCTTGCCCGCGACCGCGCCGATCAGCGGCCGGACCGCTTCGCAATTGGCGAGAAGGTCGATGCGCGTGTCACCGTGTTCGACCGGCGCGCCCGCAAGATCTCCGTGTCAATCAAGGCGCTCGAGGTGGCCGAGGAGAAGGAGGCGATCGCCCAGTATGGCTCGGCGGACTCCGGCGCGTCGCTTGGCGACATCTTGGGCGCTGCGCTCAAGGCCCGCGAGGACGCTCCCAGGAAGGGCAAGAGCAAGGCGGGCGAGCCGGAGTAGCCCCGGCCCGAGCCGTGCCGCGCCTGCGGCACGGCCCTCCCGGCTCTAATCCTATGCCGCGAAGGTGAGGCGCATTTCCATTTGGCGCTGGGTCCCGGCTATAGTGTGTCATCCGGGGAACACACCGGCTGGCCGGGCAGCGGCCCGGAATACCCGCCGAAGGGCAGAATGGGCGAAGAGATCGGGGCAGCAGGATTTACGCGCGAGGATTTCGCGCGCTTCGCAGAAAGGCTCGCGCGAGAAACCGAGCTGGCGAAACGCTTATTTGCCGCCAAGGCTTTCTCTGCTTCGGGGTATATGCTCGGCTTTGAGGTCGAGTGCTGGATTTTGGATCACAATTACTTTCCGGCCCCGGTCAATCAGCTCCTGCTCGAGGCACTGGCGAGCCCTCTTGCGGTCCCGGAGCTGTCGCGCTTTAACATCGAGCTCAATTGCGAGCCTTTGCCGCTTAAGGGAGATGTTTTTAACCGTGCGCTGAGTGCGCTTTCCAAATTGTGGGCCGAATGCAATGCTGCCGCACATGCGCTCGACACCAATATGGTTCTGATCGGGACGCTGCCGGCCATTCGCGACGAGGATTTGACGCTTAGCAATATGTCGCCGCTCAACCGCTTTTATGCTCTCAACCGGGAGATCTTGCGCCAGCGCCGCGGCCGGTCGCTGCGGATCGAGATTGAGGGGCGCGACCGTCTTGTCTCCGAGCATCGCGACGTGATGCTGGAGTCGGCGGCGACTTCGTTTCAGATTCACCTGAAGGTGCCCGCGTATCTGGCGCACAGCTATTATAATGCCTCCGCCGCGATTTCCGCTCCCGTTCTCGCCACTTGCGCAAATGCTCCCTTCCTCTTCGGCAAATCGTTGTGGGAAGAAACGCGCATCCCCTTGTTTGAGCAGGCGGTCGCCACTCCCGAGGCTAAAAGCGGCTCCCGCGTGAGCATGGGATCTGGCTATCTAGAAGCCTCGCTGTTCGAAGTGTTCGAGCAGAATTGGCGCGAATATCCGGTTTTGCTCCCGGTCTGCTATGATACTCCACTCGACTCGTTGCGGCACCTGCGCCTGCATAACGGCACCATCTGGCGGTGGAACCGGCCGCTCATTGGCATTGAGCCGGACGGCGTGCCGCATCTGCGAATCGAGCACCGGCCGCTTCCATCGGGCCCGGCGATTTGCGACATGGTTGCCAATGCTGCCCTCTATGTGGGCCTTGCCCATTCTATCGCGCTCTCCGGCGCCAATGGCACGGGCGGCCTTCCATTTGCCGATGCCGTGCGCAACTTCTATGAAGCCGCCCGGCATGGCCTCAATGCCAAGCTCGCCTGGCCTCGCCTTGGGACAATCGCCGCAGCCAGGCTCTTACTCGGTGAGCTGATACCAAAGGCACGCGAAGGATTGGCGGATCTCGGTGTGGAGGGGGGCGGCGGAGAGTTTCTCGACATTGTCGAAGCACGGGTCCGGTCGGGACAGACAGGCGCCTGCTGGCAGCGCAAGGCCTTCGAGGCCTCCGGCGGCGACATCTACAAATTGATGGCCGCTTATTGCGAGAGGCAGCGGAGCGGCGCGCCGGTGCATCAATGGGATCTATGACGAAAAACGGAATAAACTGCGCCATCTTCAAATCGATTCCGGACGGTTTTCTCGACTGTCCTGCCGGGCAGCTCGCGAAGCTTTTGCCGGGGCCTTGCCTCATCGATTTGCCCGGCCGCGAGCCGCAACCCTTGTTCATCTCCGTTTTGCTGCACGGCAACGAGGACACCGGCATTGCCGCGGTGCAGCAGGTGCTGCGGCGCCATCGGAGCCAGAAATTGCGCCGTTCTTTGCTCTTATTCGTGGGCAATCCGGCGGCGGCGGCGGCGAATATGCGCACCCTTCCAGGCCAGGCGGATTACAATCGCATTTGGCCGGGCACTTTAGCGCCGGAAACTGCGGAGGCCCGCATGGCGCAATGGGTGTTCGACTATGCTGCCGCGCGGCAGCCTTTTGCGAGCATCGACATCCATAACAATACCGGCCTTAATCCGCAGTACGCCTGCATCACCAAAATGGAGCCGCAATTTATTGCATTGGCGCGTCTTTTCTCTCGCATCGTCGTTCATTTTGAACGGCCGCTCGGTGTCCATGCCGCAGCCTTCGCACGCCTCTGCCCGGCGGTTACGGTCGAGTGCGGAAAAGCAGCGTCTGGCACGGGCACGGAGCATGCCATTGAATTGATCGAGGCCTGCCTGTCGATCGCGGAACTCCCGGTGCATAGCTTATCGCCGAACGATATCGATCTTTATCGCACCTGCGCGATCGTCAAGACGCCGGATTACGCAAGTTTGTCGTTCGACGGAACACCCGCCGATTTCAGTTTCCGCCCTGATATCGACCGGCTAAACTTCAGTGAGCTTGCGGCAGGTGAATCCTTCGGCACGATTGGCAGAGAGGATGCGCGTCTTTTGGTATTGCCCGGCAATGGATCGGACACGCCCGGCACTTATTTCGATTACCGGCAAGGCATTATCCGCCTTACGCAAGATGCAATCCCGGCGATGCTGACGCAGGATGTGCGTGCCATCCGTCAGGATTGTCTGTGCTATTTGATGCACCGGGTGGGCTTGAAGGGCGAACGGGTGTAGATCCAGTTAGCATGCGAGACTCGCAAATACAGACCTTGCAAGGCACGAGGAAGTAGCCAAAGCGCCCGTTGGGCAAGAGAGGATGACGATGGCGAACATGTGGGCGCGAAAACCGATTTCCTTGCTACAGGCGGAGGCGAAGGACAGCGAATTCGAGCTCGTCGAAGGTGAGACAAGCTTGCGCCGCACGCTCTCGCTTGCGAGTCTGATTGCGCTCGGCATCGGCGCGATTATCGGTGCGGGGATTTTCGTCCTTACCGGCCACGCGGCGGCGGCCCATGCGGGGCCGGCGATCAGCATCTCCTTTGTGCTGGCGGGCATCGTCTGCGCTTTCGCGGGCCTCTGCTATGCCGAGATGGCCTCGACCGTGCCGGTCGCCGGCAGCGCCTACACCTATGCCTATGCGACGATGGGCGAATTCATGGCCTGGGTCATTGGCTGGGACCTCATTCTCGAATATGCCTTCGGCGCGACAACCGTGGCGATCGGCTGGTCCGGTTACGTGACGAGTTTTTTGCGCGACATTGGCATTGCCATTCCGGCGAAATTCTCTGAAGCGCCACTCACCTATGATGCGGCATCCGAGTCGCTCTCCTTCACCGGAGCGCTCATCAATGTTCCGGCCGTCGCGATCATTCTTGTCCTTACTGGCCTGCTCATCGTCGGCATTAAGGAATCGGCTCACGTCAACAACGCAATTGTTGCCTTAAAACTCGCGATTGTAGTGGCGTTCATCCTTGCGGGCGTTTGGTTCGTCAGCCCCGCGAATTGGGTGACGCCGCAAAATCCCGCAGGCACCTTTGTTCCGCCGAATGCGGGGCCGGGTCATTATGGCTGGAGCGGCATCATCAGCGGCGCCGCGGTGGTCTTTTTTGCCTATATTGGCTTTGACGCGGTGTCGACGGCAGCGCAGGAAGCCCGCAATCCGCGGCGGGATATGCCTATCGGCATCTTAGGGTCGCTTGCGATTTGCACCTTGCTTTACGTGCTCGTCAGTGTTGTCATTACCGGCATCGTTCCGTTTGATAAGCTCGACGTCCCAGATCCGATCGCGGTCGGCGCGGATGCCATTGGCTTTAGCTGGCTTGCGGCGGTCATCAAATTCGGCGCAGTCCTTGGCTTAAGCTCGGTTATCTTGGTGCTTCTGCTCGGCCAGCCGCGCATCTTCTACTCCATGGCCCGCGATGGGCTGTTGCCGCGGTTCGCGGCCGCGATCCACCCGAAGTTCCGTACTCCCTATATGACGACCCTCATCACCGGCGCAGCGGTGGCGGTGATGGCGGGGCTTTTGCCCATCGGGCTCGTGGGCAAACTCGTGAGCCTTGGCACCTTGTTTGCCTTTGCGGTCGTCTGTGTTGGCGTGCTCGTCTTACGCCTGCTTCATCCGGAGATTCATAGGCCGTTCCGCACGCCCGCCGTCTACGCGGTCGCCCCGCTCGGCGCTGCCTCTGCTGGCTTCTTAATGCTTGGCTTGCCGGGCGAAACCTGGGCGAGCTTTGGCCTGTGGCTCGTGATAGGGCTTGCCGTTTATTTCCTTTACGGCAGGCATCACAGCAAGCTCGGGCGGCGTTGAGATCCGGCGTGGCCTTGGCGCCTGCGCCGCTTCAGGCCGCGGCGCGGGATGCAGGCGTCGCCTTGCCCATTCTCAGACGTGCACCCCGAAATGCGCACGGCGCGCGTTTTCCATCAGCCGTGCGAACTGAAGGCCGCTCATGTGCACTGCGGTCGCGTGATCGCCGCCCTCAAAATAGATGTCGGGCTGCTCGCGAATGCTGTCATCGAGCAGAACTTTGAGCCCATAGGCCTCGCCCGCCGCAGGCACGGCCCCGCGCGCGCAATCCTCAAAAAGCTCGCCAAGCTCCTCTTCGGAGGCGAGGCTGAAATCATCACCGAGCTGCTCCTTTAGATTTTCCGGGTTTAATTTGTAGGTGGCCGGGAGCACGGCGAGAACATAACCGTCCTTCGTACGGAGGACGACGCCCTTGGCCAAACGGTCGCCCGGAATGTGGCAAGCCTCGGCCGTCGGCATCGACGACATCGTCTCTGGATGGGGGACGATGTCGTATTCGAGTTGCTTGGAAGCGAGATATTGCTGGAGTTTTGCAGAGATCGCCATAATTGACCCTCCGCTCTCTGGGGGCAAGCCGCACCATCTTCGGGCCGTCCTGCCGGGCGGCGCTCTTGAGGGGCGGCCGCTAAACAGTAAGATTATACTGATGCGGCTTGCCGCCCGCAATTAGAGAAAGGATGGCGCGGCCGGCGAGTCCGGAGGCGCTCCAAGGTCTAGACCGGGATAGGGCACCAGCCAGGCAGCGAGGCTTAGGGCCGGCAGACATGGACTTTTCGGAGCCGCCAGCAAACCATTCCATACTAAAGGCGGCAGCCACAGCTCCTGCGACTCGGCCTATTGCTTGCCTTTCACCGCTTCAATGAGCTGCTTTAAGGTGAACGGCTTTGGCAAGAAGCCGAAGTCCTCGCCGGCTGGCAAGTTGGCGAACGCGTCCTCGGCATAGCCTGAGACAAAGATCACCTTGGCCTTGATGCCTCGCTTGCGCAGCTCGCGCAGCATGGTCGGGCCATCCATCTCCGGCATGATGACATCGGAGACGACGAGGTCGATTTTTCCTCCCTTCTGCTCTGTGATTTGCAAGGCCTCGGTGCCGGTCGCGGCCTGCAGCACCGTGTAGCCGCGCGATGCGAGCGCACGGGCCGCGAAGGCGCGAACGGAATCCTCGTCTTCGGCGAGGAGAATCGTGCCGTGGCCGGTAAGGTCGGCCGGCCGGGCAGGGGCCTCGCCAGCACCCGGCTCGGCCTTAGAGCCGTCTCTTATGTACCGGGGCAGCAGGATTGAAAAAACCGTTCCTTTGCCGACTTCGCTCGAACAGAAGACATAGCCCCCGGTCTGCTTGATGATCCCGTAGACCATGGAAAGGCCAAGCCCTGTGCCTTTGCCGACCTCCTTGGTCGTGAAGAAGGGCTCGAAGATCTTGTCCTTGAGTTCCGGCGGAATTCCGTGGCCGGAATCTTCCACCTCAATGCTCGCATAATCGGCAGCCGCCAGCGACGATTCGTTAAACTCGCGGCATTCTGCTGCAGCAATATTGCGTGTGCGCAAAATAATTCTGCCGCCGTCCGGCATCGCATCGCGCGCATTGACGATCAAATTTACGAGCACATGGCCGAGCTGATGAGCGTCGGCTTCAACGGGCCAGAGATCGCGCCCGTGCCGCAGATCAAGATCGATCTTCTCGCCAACGAGGCGGCGCATCAGAACCTGCAGATCGGAGAGCACGTCTCCCAGGTGCAGCACTTGCGGGCGCAGAGTTTGGCGGCGCGAGAAGGCAAGAAGCTGGCGAACGAGCGAGGCCGCGCGATTGGCATTCTGCTTGATCTGGTTGATGTCACGGAAGGACGGGTCTGTTGGCCTGAGGTTGGCGAGAAGTAGATCGCAGTGGCCAATGATGGCGGTGAGCACGTTATTAAAGTCGTGGGCGACGCCCCCGGCAAGCTGACCGATCGCCTGCATTTTTTGCGATTGCGCGAAATTGCTCTGCAGGGCTTGCTGCTCCGTGGTGTCGAGGACGTAGAGGGCCGCGCTTCTTCCGTCCTGCTCGTCAGCCGCAGCAAGGAAGAGCCTCGCCGAGCGCTGTCCGGCACCCGTGAGGCCGGCATCGACCGGAGCGATCTCTGGAGCGCCCGCGATTGCGCCGGCAAGGGCCTCGCTAAGCACTGTATGATCCCGGCTCAGAACACCTGAATAAACCGAGCGCGCACCGGAGGAATCAGGCTTTAGGGCGTCGGGCATCAGCCGCGCGAAAGCTTCATTCCAGCGGCTGATCTGCCCGTTTTCGTCAAGAATTGCGATAGCCATCGGCGTGGCATTAAAAACGCGCCCATAACGCGGCTCGGGCCCCTGCCGCTCCTGTTCCGGGGCTCTCTTTTCTTCGCTTTGGTCTTTGCTCTGGCGCTTGAGAACAAGCGCGGCCGATCGGGTGCCTGCGGCATAAAGGAGGCGAACCGGCAGAGTGCCGCCGCCGCGGCACTTGAGCGAAGTGTCGAGCTCAGCCGGCTC
>Ga0070738_10007518_pt1 | contig 10857 bp, 7 predicted proteins | sample Coa_R2_2_FD_66446 | JGI IMG/M metagenome (GOLD analysis project Ga0070738, IMG submission 66446) | Surface soil microbial communities from Centralia Pennsylvania, which are recovering from an underground coalmine fire - Coalmine... | ecosystem: Environmental > Terrestrial > Soil > Unclassified ... | reverse complement strand
GCCACGCGACCCGCCACGCGACCCGCCACGCGACCCGCCACGCGACCCGCCACGCGACCCGCCACGCGACCCGCCACGCGACCCGGCGCCTGACCGCCAGCCCACCGATACCGGTAGGGGCTGGTCTGACCGCCAGCCCACCGGGCCCGGTAGGGGCGGCATTCATGCCGCCCGCTGGTCTGACCGCCAGCCCACCGGTACCGGTAGGGACGGCATTCATGCCGCCCGCTGGTCTGACCGCCAGCCCACCGGTACCGGTAGGGGCGGCATTCATGCCGCCCGCTCGTCGCATCCCGCACCGATGTCCGGCCCGACGGCGCAGCCGGTGATCCGGGCCGACGGAGTCACGATCGTCGATGCGCGTGGCGTGACTCGGGTCGAGCGCGCGACGTTCGCGGTCGACGCCGGAGAGATCGTCGGGGTCGCGGCCGCCGAAGGGGAAGGCGAGCGCGAGCTGCTGCGCGCCATCGCCGGGCGACTCTCCGTCTCGGCTGGGAGGCTCGAGGCACCCGCCGACGTCGGGTTCATCCCCGAAGATCGGAACCGGGATGCGCTCGTGCCGAGCTTCCCCGTCTACCAGAACATGGCGCTGCGTGGGGCGGGGGCGCGACGCGGCCGGCTGCGCTGGCGGGAGCTCCGGTCGCGCACGCGGGCGCTGCTCGAGCGATTCGATGTGCGCGGCGGCAGCGAGACCTCGCGCGCCTCGGCGCTCTCCGGTGGAAACCAGCAGAAGGTGGTGCTCGCGCGCGAGCTATCCGGTGCGCTACCGGGCGAGCCATCCGGCGAGCGACCGGCCGCGGCATCGCGTGAGCCACGGGGCGCGCCTGGACCGGGCGGGCGGGTCGGCGCGCCGCCGGCGGCGATCGTGGCCGAGAATCCGACGCGGGGACTCGACATCCAGGCGACGGCGGCGGTCCATGCCGCGCTGCGGGAGGCGGCGGCGGGCGGCGCGGCGGTGGTCGTGTACGCGAGCGACATCGACGAGGTGCTGAGCCTCGCCGACCGTGTGCTCGTCCTCGCCGGCCGCGTCGTTCGCGAGGTCGTCCCCGAGCGTGACGCCGTCGGCCGCGCGATGTTGGGCGTCGATTCGGCCGCGGTGGTTGGACCAGTCGGACCGGAATGACCGAGGCCACTCGGGTGCCGACGGCACCCGAGTGGCCTCGTCAGTGGCAGCGACCATCAGCCTCGGGCGGCATTGGGTGCCGCCCGAGGATCGACCGTTACCGGCGTCGCAGCACACCGGCCGCCGGCGCGCGATGTGATCCGATGCGGGCGGTTGCCGGGCCGCTCGTGTGCAGCGGGTTACAGACGGCGCCGAGGTTCCGGGATTGGCACTCCGTGCTCGGCACCGGCATGACGAGCGGGACCTGCGGGTTGGAGAAGCCTGACACGTTGTTCCATCCCGGCTCGATCGTGTTGAGCACCGCGAAGCGCCGGGCATCGATCCATCGTGTGCCCTGCTCCCAGAGGAGCGAGTAGCGCCGGTTGTAGAGCAGCTCGTTGATGAGCGCGGGTGCCGTGACCGCTCCCGAGTACGCGGGGAGGTTGCCGGACCCCTGCCGAACCGTATTGAGATCGGTGACCGCGGCGCCGAGGTTGCCCGTGCCGATCTCCGCCTCGGCCCGCAGCAGCACCAGCTCCTCGTCGCGGATGACCGGGATCGGGGCCGCCGGGTTGGCGTTCCCGTTGGAGAGGTAGATCGTGAACTTGAGCGTGCCGGCGATCGGGATCCCGCCCAGCACCTGCGGCGATGTGCCCGGCGGAATCGGGGCGATCTTGGTGAGCGCCCGCTGATCGAGCGCGCCGCCGGTCTGGAGCTGCGCGTCCGTCAGGTTGAAGGAGTCGGCGAAGAACGTGGCGCCGGTGAGCGGTTCGGACAGGTCGTTGGTGAAGTCGCCCGGGCCCGGGCCGAAGTCGAAGTACACCCCGTTCGCGAAGTTCGCGGGCACCGCCGAGATGAACGACGAGTCGAGCGCGGTGAGCGCCAGGGCGTAGAGCGCGGCCGCGCCGGGACCGCCGGTGTTCTCCGATTGCGCGGTCGCACGGAAGCAGAGCGCCTTGGCCGTGAGCGCCCAGGTGAACTGATCGAACGTCGCCGGCGTATTGAAGCTCGCGTAGCCCGGTGGCAGCGTGAACGGGAAGCTCGTTCCGGCACCCACGCCGGCCGCCAGATGCACCCGGGCCGAGTCGAGCGTGTGCAGGATCGTGGCGTAGACGCTGTCCTCCGTGACGAACGGCGCGGGCGGGGCATCAGGCGCGCGGTCGACATCGACCGGCGCGCCGAGGAAGGCGCGCGTCTCGACCACGTACATGAACATGAGCGACTTGATCGTCTGGGCGACCGCGAGCGTGGCCGCCTTCTCGCCCGGCTGGAGGTCCGGGGCCTTGGGGACGGCATCGATGATGATGTCCGCGTCGCGGATCGCCTCGTACTCGCTCGTCCAGTTCGACCCGCCGAACTCGCTGCTCGAGAGCGGGCCAAAGTACGGCTCGGCGTAATCGGGCTGGTTGTTGCCGGAGAGGTTGACCCCCTCGCGGCCCATCGAGCCGACGCGCCAGATGAACGACGTGATGTCGCCGCGCGCGGCGGCGAAGAGGCCGGTCACCGCTGCCGCGACATTCGCGCGCGTCGGGTTCTGCTCGAGCTGGCTCAGCGTCGAGCCATTGGTGTCGGTGATGTTGTAGTTGTAGCAACCGGCGATGACCGCGCCGGTGAGCGCGATGCCGAGCGCCGCGGCGCGCGCGCGGAGCCGTGTCGCGGCGCCGCGGAGGCGGCGTGGGGCACGAATCGAAGTGCGCAGCATGGGCTCAGAACCTCGCCTGGACAGTGAAGAGGAACGTGCGGGACGACGGGTACTGCCCGAGGTCGACCCCGCGTGTGATCGCCTGCTGACCGTAGTTGCTGACCTCGGGATCGTAGCCGAAGTATTTGGTGACGAGGACCAGGTTCCGGCCCGACAGGTTGAGGCTCACCGCCTCCGACCCGAAGAAGGCGTGCGCCGCGCTCCGCGGGAGATCGTAGGAGAGCCGGAGCTCACGGAGCTTGAGGAACGTCGTGTTCTGGACGAACGGGGTCGCGATGCCCGTGTTGCAGTCGTTCACGATCGCCTGGCCGGCCGGCGTGTTGTCGTCCGGGCCGAGGTTGTTGCACTCGTACAGCGAGTACGTCTGATTCTCCTCGACGCCGCCCTTCTGCCAATCCCAGAGCATGAAGACCCCGAGCCGGAAGGGGAGCGTGAACTCGTTGCCGAACGACCAGCGGAAGTCCGGGTTGAGCTGGCCCATGTACGTGACATTGAAGCCGCCGCTCGGGTTGATGCTCGTCTGACCGATGATCTGCGTGATCGGACGACCCGGCTGAACGAGGAACTCCCCGAACGCGAGGCCGAAGCCGGCGTCGAAGGGACGGAAGCTCGGGAACGGCAGCGAGAGCACCTCGTTGTGCAGCGAGGTGAAGCTCGTCTGGAACGTCCAACTGAAGTTCTGCATGCGGATCGGCGTGATCGAGCCGCCGATCTCGATTCCCTCGTTCTGGAACTCGCCGCCGTTCGCGATGATCTCGGCGAACCCGGTCGACGGCGCCGGCGTGCGCGGCAGGATCAGATCGCTCGTGCGGCGGTGGAAGTACGTGACCTCGAGGTCGGCGCGGCCGCCCCAGGTCGAGATGTCGGTCCCGAACTCCGTCTCACGCGTCGTCTCGGGACGGATCGTGGGGCTGCCGAAGATCGCGCTCGCGCCGCCCGGTGTGGCGACGCCGGTCCCGCCAAGCCCGCCGATCGACGAGTTGGCGAGGAGCGTGTACTTCTGGCCGAAGAGCGGCTGGTTGCCCGTGATGCCGTAGGCGGCGCGGAGCTTGACGTCCGTCCCGACGCCGACGAAGCGCTCGATCGGAAGATGGTAGGAGGCCGCGAACTTGGGGTAGAAGAAGAACTTGTTCGAGTTGCCGTTGGCGCTCGTCTGCTCCGCCCGGAGCCCCAGCTCGACCAGCAGCCGGTCGCTGAGGGTGACGACCTGCTCCTGCCCGTAGTACGACGTCGTGCGCTCGTGCGTGTTGTTCTCGAACGGCTGTGTCGCCGGCCCCGCCGTGATGCTGGTCTGGGTGCCGATCAGCCCGACCGTCGATGCGTTGCTGAGCGCCAACTGCCGGTCCTCGAAGGTCGTCCCCACCGACGACGTCGCCTTGAACAGTGGGTCGGTGTAGGTGTGGATCGCGTTCAGGTTCCAGTTGTACTGCTGACTGACGCCGGTACCGAGCGTCGAGACGCCGGGCTGCGGCTGGCGGGCCTCGAAGTACAGGAACGCAGGCGCGATCGCCGTCGTCGCCGCGCTGAAGTAGTCGTATCCCGCGGCACCGACGACCTGGACCTGGTTGTGATCGGTCTTGAGCGCGTCGTAGGTCGCGTGTCCGCCGCCCGTGAAGCGGCTGACCGCCTCGCGGTTGGTCGCGAACGCCTCCGTCTGGAGCGGGTTCGCCTTGAGGTACGTGACCGGAACATGCGGGTAGACGCCGTTCACCGGCGTGATCGGGATGAAGCTCGGGATATAGGCCAGGGCGTAGGGGACGCTCGCGCCGCTGTTGTCGTTGTTGGCCATGCCCCGATTCTCGAGGTTGTGCGTGTAGACGCTCGTGAAGTTGGCCTCGAGATGCCGGGCGATGTGCTGATCGATGTTCGCGCGCACCGACTGCCGGGTGGCATCGCTGTTCTTCAGGATCCCGCCCTGTGAGTTGATGTCGACCGACCCGTAGTAGCGCGTGTTGTCGTTGCCGCCGTTGACGTCGAGGTTGGTCTCGTACGCGAGCGGCGTCTCCCCCGCGACTTCCTTGAGGTGGTCGTGGAAGGGCAGCGAGTTGCCGACGATGTACGGCTGCACGACCGAGGGGCTGTACACCTGCTCCGCCTGGGCGACCGTGAAGCGCCGCGCGCCGGGCCCGGCGAGGATGTGTGAGGCGCCGACCCGCTGCGTGATGTCGAACTTCGGCTTGCCCGCTTGGCCACGCTTCGTCGTGATGATCACGACGCCGTTCGCCGCCTTGGAGCCGTAGATCGAGGAGGCGGCGGCGCTCTTGAGCACCTCCACCGACGCGATGTCCGAGGGGTCGAGGTCGGCTAGCCGGTTGGCGGCGTCGTCCTGCGATGGGCCGTTGTTGCTGAGGCCGACCCCGCCGCTGCCGGTCACCGTGTAGAGCCCGGTCGGTATTGTCGCGTTGCTGTAGATGACGCCGTCGACCACGAACAGGGGGTCGGTGGCGCCGATCACGGTGTTCACACCGCGGATCTGGACCTGCATGCCGCCGCCCGGCGCGCCCGAGTTCTGCTCGATCTGGGCGCCCGGCACTTTGCCCTGGAGCGCCTGGTCGACGGTGACCGGGGCCGCCCGCGTCAGCGCCGCGCTGTCGACGATGGCGGTCGAGGTCGGCGCCGCCCGGCGCGTCACGCCGGTCGCCTGACCGGTGACGACCACCTGCTCGAGCTTGGCCGGATCCTCGACCAGCGTCACGGCGAGTGTGGTGTCCCCGGCCGCCACGGTGAGCTGCTTCGGCAAGAAGCCGATCGCCCGGACGGTGACCGGCGTCGGCGCGTCAGGTACGATCAGCCTGAAGTGCCCGTCGTTGTCCGTCTCGGTGCCGCGTGTCGTGCCCGTCAGGATCACGCTCGCGGCCGGGATTCCCTGCCCTTCGGGACGGGTGACCGTCCCGCTCACGACCCGACCCTGGCCGCCCGGCGCCTGCTGGGCCCGGGCCGGCGCCGCCGGCCAGAGGCCGACGACTCCGGCGCACAGCCAGATGTACCTCCGAACGAAGCTCTGTGTCACGAGACCTCCCCTCACCTGTGATGGCGGCTCCGGGGGGGTCTGTCCCCCGGGAACCGATGGCGCACACCCCACCCGGGCGTGCGTCGTAGCGGCGTGGACCGCAGTCTCCTCCCCCGATGGGAGCGGCGGTCGCCCACGCGTGGCGACAGCGGGGCCTCGGCGTCACGGCAGCGATGCCGACCCGCCCCCCCGCTCCGGGCGATGGGGGCCTATTGTCTCACATTTCCATGGGTTGTCAAGGGAGCCAACCCCGCATCCCACCAATGTTTCACGATACTATCATGGATGTTCGCTCCGGCGGTCGGTCCCGACCTCGGCCAGGCCCTCGCGGCTTTCTGGCACGGCTCGCTGGGCTCGCCGTACGCGATCGTCTCGGCCACGCTGGTCCGCGCGACGCCGCTCATCCTCACGGGGCTGGCGGTGGCGATCGCCTTCCGCGCCGGCGTGCTCAACATCGGAGCCGACGGGCAGTTCCTGGCCGGCGCGACGGCGGCGGCCGTGCTCGGGGTCGCCCTGAGCGGCCCGACGGGCCACGTCCCGCTACGCTTTCTGGCCCTGTCGGCCGCGCTCGTCGGCGGAACGATGCTCGGCGCCGGCTGGGCCGGGGTGGCCGCCTGGCTCCGCCGGCGGTTCGGCGTGCTCGAGGTCATCAGCACGATCATGCTCAACTTCATCGCCCTCGAGGCCGTCGCCTATCTGGTGCGCGGACCGCTCCAGGAGCCGTCGCGCGTCTACCCGCAGACCCAGGCCCTGCCCAGCGCCATGCACCTCCCCAGGCTCGTCCCCGGGTCGCGGCTCCACATCGGGTTCGCGCTCGCGGTGCTCGCCGCGGTCGTTGCCTGGTGGGTCCTTCGGAGCACGGCGCCAGGGTTCCGCGCCCGGGTCGTGGGCGCGAGCCCGACGGCCGCCGCGAGTGCCGGGCGGATCGATGTCGCACGCGTCACCCTGTCCGCGTTCCTGATCAGTGGTGCGCTGGCAGGGCTCGCGGGAGCGGTCGAGGTCACCGGCGTCACCTACGCGCTCTACGACAACATCTCCCCGGGCTACGGGTACACGGCGATCGCGGTCGCGCTGCTCGCCGACCTCCACCCGCTCGGGGTGATCGCGAGCGGCATCTTCTTCGGGGCGCTCGAGGCGGGGGCGGCGGCGATGCAGCGGGACGCGGGCGTGCCGGCGATCGTCGCCACGGTCGTCGAGGCCGGGCTGGTGCTGGCGGTGCTCGCGGCCGAGCGCGGCCGGATCCGATTCCAGGCATCGCGCGCCTGACGGCGCCCGACACCGGCATCACGCACCGGATGCTCCCCTGATGCCTACCGCGCCGGCCGCGGCCTTCCTCGCCGCGACGATCCGCACGGCCACGCCCCTGCTCTTCGCGGCGCTCGGCGAGACGCTCACCGAGCTCGCGGGGGTCATCAACGTCGGGCTCGAGGGGGTCGTGATCGCGGGAGCGTTCGGCGCGCTGGTCGGCGCGGGCGCCGGCGGGATCGCCGCGGGGTTCGTCACCGCGGCGGCCGCCGGGGCGGCCCTGGCCGTCGTCTTCGCCGTCTTCGCCGCGGTCCTGCGCGCCGATCAGATCATCGCCGGGACGGCGGTGACGCTCCTCGGGCTCGGCGCGACCGGGGCGCTCTACGAGTGGCGCTACGGCGCGACCGGCGCGGCGCTCTCCATCCCCACGATGTCGGCGGCCGCGCTGCCGGGGCTCGCCCGCCTGCCGCTCGTCGGGCCGGCGCTGTTCGATCAGCCGCCGGTGACGTATGTGGGCTACGCGCTCGTGCCGCTCCTCTGGTGGTGGACGTACCGCACGCACGCCGGGCTCGCGCTCCGGGCCGTCGGCGAGAGCCCGGAGGCAGCCCGCGCGGCCGGGATCGACCCGCGCACGGTCCAGTGCGCGGCGGTGGCGGTCGCCGGGGTGCTGGGCGGGATCGGCGGCGGGACGCTGGTGCTCGCCCAGGTCGGCACGTTCGCCGAGGGGATGTCGGCCGGCCGCGGCTTCATCGCCATTGCCATCGTCGCCCTCGGCCGGTGGAACCCCGCCGGCGCCGCGCTCGCGGCACTCCTGTTCGGGGCGGCGAGCGCGTTGCAATTTCTCTTTCAGGCCCTGGACTGGCGGGCACCGTATCAGCTCTTCCTCGCGGTCCCCTACGCGCTGACGCTCGTCGGCCTGGCGCTGAGCAGCGCTCGGCGCCGCGGCACGGCACCGGCCGCCCTCGGCCGAACCGACCTGTGATGGCCGGAGCGACATGATCGGATCCTGGCCGCTCTCCCCGCAGCCGACCGCGCGTCAAACGCGGGACATTCTCTTCCGGCTCGGCCACGAGCTGGCCGCGCGCGGCGCGCGCGTGCACCATGACGTCATTGGCGGCTTCCGATTCTGGATGCCGTTGCTGTCGCACGGCAAGCCCCTCGGCGCGCTGCACGCCATCACGTCGGGGCGGGTGACGATCGGCGCCGGCGCCGGCGAGCCCTGGCGCGTGCGCTACGACCTCCGCTTCTCGGTGCTCGGCGTGGTGGCCGTGCTGATCAGCGCCGGGCTGATCGAGACCGGCCTTCATTGGCCGCGTGCGCGCCTGCTCGACCTGCTCGCGCTCGGCTGGATCCTCGCCTACGGCGTCCCCTGCATCCGCGCCATGCGCACCTTCCGCCGGCTCGTGCGGGAGTCCGCGCTCGCCGTGACGGCGCGCGAGCCCGCCGTACGGCCGCGCAGGAACGAGCCTATCGTCGGCTGACGCCGGGTGATGCCGGGTGATGCCAGGTGATGTCGGGTGATGCCGGGTGATCCCGGCGGTCAGCAGCCGACGTAGGCGCTGTTCCAGCGGGCGCGCCAGACGTGCGGGCCCGTGCGTTGGATCAGCGTGTAGGAGTTGCCATCACCGTAGTCGCGGCCGACGATCAGCGTCGGCACGGCCTGGCTCCCGCGGCCCAGCATGACCCCGGCGAGGACCTCGGCCGACTCGACGTCGTCCTCCGGGCCCGACGTGCGCTCGGAGTACGCCGCCACCGACGATCCCGGGTTGCCGGCGCGTGCCGTCGTATCCCGCTCGAGGAGCAGGATGATGTGCTCCTCCTCGGGATTGTCCTCCTGATTCAGCCGCCGCACCACTTCCGCGGCGATCACCGTGTCGCCGGACGGGAGCACGAAGCGGTGGGCATCGCGTACCGAGAACGGGAGCCCGCGAAAGGCGGCCGCCGTGTCGTTGGGAAGGGCCGAGGCGACCCGGGCGATCTCCGCCGCGCGGCGCGCCGAGTCCTGCGGTGAGAGGACCGGGATCGAGTCCATGGGGAGCGCCGTCGCGTGCCCCTTCGTGAACGCGACCGACCAGTCCGGCGGCGGCCCCTCGGGCACCGTGACGTGGGCCGTCGGCCACGTCGTGCAACTCCCCGAGAAGTTCCCCGACGCGGCCGGCGTCAGCGTCGCCGTCCCGACCTGGCCGCCGCGGGTGAAGAGATCGACGTGCGGATGCCGGTCGAGGAGCGAGTCCGCCGACGGCGCGTCCGTGATCGAGCTGTCGGTGTAGTGCGGCAGCACATCGACGGCGTCGGACGGGCTCCCGCCGGCGACGAACAGCTCCGGTCCGGCCAGCGAGTCGTTCCAGGTGCTCGTGGCCGCCGGGGGCGGCAGGGCCGTGGGCGATGCCGTCGCCGACGCGCCGGCCGGCGCGCCAGTCGCCCGCGCCGACCCGCGCCGCTCACATCCCCCCAGGCTCACGACGACGAGCGTGCCCGCCGTGAGCGCCGCCGCCGCGCCCCGCACCCGATGCGACATACGGGAGGGAATAGTATCGCCGCTATCGCCGAGCTTCCACCCAATCGCGCCCCACACCGACGTCGACCACGAGCGGGACGGAGAGCGCGGCCGCGTGCTCCATCTCGTGGACGACGATCGCGCGCAACGCATCCAGCTCCTCGGCGGGCGACTCGAACACCAGCTCGTCGTGCACCTGGAGCAGCATGCGGGCGGCCAGCCGCGCCTCGCGGACGCGATCGTCGATCCGGATCATGGCGATCTTGATCAGGTCCGCCGCCGACCCCTGGATCGGCGAGTTCTGGGCGGTGCGCTCGCCAAACGCGCGGACATTGAAGTTGCGGTCCCGGAGCTCGGGGATGTAGCGCCGGCGGCCGAAGATGGTCTGGACGTACCCGCGCTCCCGCGCCTGCTCGACGGTCACGTCCAGGTACGCGCGCACGCCCTGGAACCGCTCGAAGTACGTGGCGATGAACTGTCGCGCTTCGGCGAACTCGATCTTGAGCTGCCGCGAGAGCGCGTGCGCACCCTGCCCGTAGATGGTCGCGAAGTTGATCGTCTTGGCCCGCCCGCGCATCGCCGGCGTGACCTCGTCGGGTGGAACGCCGAAGATGATCGACGCCGTCTGCCGGTGGATGTCGCCGCCCGCCCGGAAGGCCTCGACGAACGCCGGATCGCCGGAGAGGTGCGCCAGCAGGCGCAGCTCGATCTGCGAGTAGTCGGCGGCGACGAGGTGCCACCCCGCCCGGGGGACGAAGCCGCGGCGAATGTCCCGGCCCAGCTCCCGACGGATCGGGATGTTCTGGAGGTTCGGATCGCTGGAGGAGAGCCGGCCGGTCGACGCGACGGTCTGGTTGAACGACGTGTGGAGCCGCCCATCCTCGGGCAGGAGCAGCGACGGCAGCGCATCGAGGTAGGTGCCCTCGAGCTTGAACAGCTCCCGGTACTCGAGCAGCAGCTCCGGCAGCACGTGCCCGGCCTCGGCCAGCTCCTGGAGCACGCTCGCATCGGTGGACGGCCCGGTCGCGGTCCGCTTGCGCGAGGGAAGCTGGAGCTTCTCGAACAGGATCGTCCGGAGCTGGGGGTTGGAGTTGATGTTGAACTCCTCGCCGGCCGCGCCGTAGATCTCCCGCTCGACGCGCTCGCGCTCGCGCTGGAACCGCTCCTTGAGCGAGCGGAACCAGTCGACATCGATCGAGATGCCGACCCACTCCATCGCGGCGAGCACGTCCACGAGCGGCAGCTCGATGTTGCGGAAGAGCGGCGTCAGCTCGTGCGCGTCGAGCTGCGGCTCGAAGACC
>Ga0070738_10007514_pt1 | contig 10862 bp, 18 predicted proteins | sample Coa_R2_2_FD_66446 | JGI IMG/M metagenome (GOLD analysis project Ga0070738, IMG submission 66446) | Surface soil microbial communities from Centralia Pennsylvania, which are recovering from an underground coalmine fire - Coalmine... | ecosystem: Environmental > Terrestrial > Soil > Unclassified ... | reverse complement strand
CGGAATGTTCTCCGCAACGATTTTGCGACCGGTTTCGGCGAGCGAGTACGTTCGGTGGGCGAACGCCCCCTCTGCGTTGACAATCCCATACGCAACAGCAGACCAGAGACAGTACTTGAACTCATTCACGTTGCGAGTCGTGTTCATTGCCTTTGCGAGTTCATCAATCGAGACGGACTTCGCCGCAAAAACAGCACGTAAGGTCTTTGCGACTTCAACAGATTTCTCAAGACTTCGGCGGGGAAGCGCATCGGCGGATACCCGCTGACGTTGGTTGTCGGTAGGGGATTTCTTTGGACCAGCGTCTTTCGTCTTCTTCGCCACTGTTGCACTCCCTGGAACCTCCATGGCGCACCCGAAGTTTCAGCGTCCGATTCGCCGTTCTGCATCGGCTAACGGAGGTTCGCTTCAATTCTAGCTGAAACAATACCGGCCCGAAATGTCGCTCCAGCGGATCTAGCGTAGACCTGGACTACGCAAAGGATTTGCGTGAGGGCGGGCAGCGAAACACGAACAACAACTCATCGGTAGATGAATGCCAGCAGCCGATCCGTGTCAGGGGCAAAGACGCCCCGACCGAGTTGAAGAACGCCGATCTCAAAATGTCGTTTGTCAGCCGAAAGAAGGAACTGTGCCTTGAAAGGAACGTCCGCCACGTCGGGATCAACACCCAATTTTCTGATGCACGAAACCGCATTCAGCGTGTCGAGCGAAGCGCACGCTTGAATCCCGGCCTTCGCCTCATCTGACAAGCCCGTGAAGTTGGTTTCATCCGGTGCCGATACCTGCCCTAACAAACCGCCAGATGTGAGCGCTCCATATTTGGCGGTTCCGGCGAACTCCACGACTGTGACCCCTTTCGGGGAGACGAACGAACTCCACTTCGCTGCTTGGAACGTTCCCTCAAACGCCTTCCCAACGGTAGTAGTGTCGTGTTCGGGGAGCACGCCGTTCTTGACAGATTCGATTTCCGGGCTGCTTTGAACAAGTGCGGTTCCGGGAAGTCCTGTGGTTTCTTGCGATGCCCTGGAGCCGCAGCCCACTAGTCCAAGCATTGCCAGAGCGAACGGAAAGTGTGAATGTGCGAATTTCATAAGCCCTCTTGTGCTCCGTCCTGCGCTAACTGAAAGGATTGAGAACTTCGCTCCATGGCAGTGCTTCGTTGTTTGTGCTTTGCAATTCGGGCATTCGAGAATCGCACGCCGGAACACGAAGTACGCAATGATGAAAAGCCAGACAAGTTCGGAATTCCCGACCGCAAAACAAAATCCGATGGCCAACAGTAGACCTACCCAATGGCACGGATTCTTCACGCCAAGGCGACCCATTGAGCCGTGATACCCGCATTTCGGGCAACTGCCATCAAGATACTTTGTGTACGCCCCTAGTGCCGTCTGGACGTTGGCCGGTAAATATGTGGACTGTGTGGGGGCTGCAGGGGCGGGCGTCCCGCAGTGAGCGCAAAACGGGGTTCCGCCAGCGTTTTGAGTTCCGCACGCAACGCAGAAATGAGCCATGCTCTCTATCTATCGGCGGTGCTATCTTACGGCTGTAGCCCTTGTATGGACTAAACTTCCAGACTCTTGGTAGGTGAAAAACCTACTGGTACTTCTTGGCAAACGGGTTCATGATCTTCGGGCAGCGAAGGGATGGTCGCAGGAAGAATTCGCTCACGTAAGCGGACTTCACCGCACGTATATTGGCCAGATCGAGCGGGGCGAAAAGAACATCAGCTTTGAGAACCTGACCAAAGTTTCAAGCGTGTTGGGCGTCACGCTCTCGGAGTTGTTTTCCGGGCTTGAGGACGGGGGAGGTGGGGGACGGATCGAAACCAGCGCCAAGGCGGAAGCGGCTCCCCGCTACACGCTTGAAATCGAGAAGTTGGTTAGACGCCTTGCCCATCAGCGGACAGCGATGGACCGGACGATAGGCGACCTGGAAGAACTCACGCTTGGTCGGTCGGTCACGCCGAAACCCGGTGCCGGTTCAAAACGTAGCAAGTCGGCGATAAAGAAAACCTGAAAATCACGTGGTCTGTTATGCGACCGTTCCCTAACATTACAAAGTAGTACTCGGCCCTCTTTCGTTTGGCTCGAAACCACTATGGGGAGCCGGGAAGCCAATGATCTTCACCTTGGTCGGCTTGTTCAAAAACGAATGGTGAACCGCACACCAAAGCTGACCCGAGCGAAGCCAATCGTCGAATCTGCCGTCTTGTTCCATCAACCCGCTCCACTCAGCCCCGACTTCTAACTTCTGTGGAAACTGCGGACCTCGATAATGATTCAGCACGGCGTTGATCGTGGCTCGATTCCGCAGACGTTTCCATCGGGATTCGTAGGTGTGCAACGTGACGTTGGTGATCGTGGTCGTGGCGGTGCCGACGTTCTGAACCGTGACCTTCAAGAACGTAGGATTGTTCGATGGCGGCGGCACCATAACCATGCCCGCAAATGCTGATACTCGCAGTCTTGCGCCGGATGTCAGTTTTGTGTAGACGTTCCACAGAAGACTCCCCACGCCGCTCAAAGCACCGACCCACGCTGCCCATTGCGTGGCGTTCACTGCTCACCACCACCGGGACGGAGAGAATCGAGTGCGGCGTCAATTCTCTTTCTCACCTTGTCCAGAGAGTTCAGATCGTGCTCCCATAGCCGTAAGACAGTCCAGCCCTGGCGACGGAGCGTTGCCGTGTTAGTCCTATCCCGTTTGCGATTGCGGGCGATCTTGCGATTCCAATACGCTGTGTTGGAACTCGGCACTTTCTTGCAGCGAGGACAGCCGTGCCAGAAGCAGCCGTCCGTAAAGATCACCAATCGTTCGTCATGAAAAACAAAATCCGGCACTCCAGGCAAGTCGTTCCGATTTACCTGCCAACCACGAAACCCGTTCCGAACCAGCAATGCCCTAACCCGCCATTCGGTCGAGCGATTGCGCCGGGATCGAACTTGGGCCATCACCCGTGAACGAGTGGCCGGGGAAACCGTGTCCACTTCAAACCTCTTCGCCGGGTTCCGTAATCGGGACGCTGCCGCCGACCTCGTTGTATCGCTGCGTTGCAAGCCGCTCAAGACGCCGAGCTTGGGTCATGAGCGTGCGGCGCAATCCTTTTGACACCTTTCGCTCGCTGATGACCCGTGCAAGAGAGGCAATCGTTGTGGCACGTCTGGCAATGCGAACGTCAGGATGCTTCCGCTGTTCGTACAAATCGCCCGGAATGATACGTGCCTTGATGGACGCAGGAAGTTCGATCAAAGGCGTAGGGGCAATATCGCCTTCGTTGAGCACCGCACCAAAACTTGATTGGTTCAGGACACGCTGAAACACGGTGTATTCTGCGGCATTCAGTTGCGTCTTCGCCTCACCGTCCTTTTTGTCTCGATCCTGCAAATCCCACAGCGGCCAGACTTCGATTTCCGCTACTTCAAATGGATCTAACACGTTCATTGCTACCGCATCGGTTCGCTGATTCGTGAGATGGCGTCCGATTCGCACCTGCAACATCTCGTTCGTCTGGCCGACGTAAATCGGTTCCCCATCGTAATCGTAGAAGGCGTAGACGCCCCATCTCGCAGTCCCCACTTTCTTGCCGTTGGCGTCGAGAGTGTCCAGGAACGCTCGGATTTGTTGTCGGATCGCAGCTACATCTTCGGGAACGCCTTGCGGCTCGTTCTCTTGTGGCGGCATTAAGCCGCTATCATAACCTGAACGGCTGCAGCGATTGGGGTCAGGAGATGCTGACTCAACCACCGAACGACGGGCACTGCAAGCCCGTCTCCAAAAAGGTGGTAGGCGTCGTTATATTTTTGAGGCACGGCGTAATCTTCAGGAACGCCCATCAATCGTGCCGCTTCCCGTGGGGACAACAGCCGTGATCGTATGTTCCGGCCTTCAACGACAACGATTGTTTGGCGACTGGAACCGCCAACAGGCGTTCTCAAGCAGCCGGAAATTTGATCGAACCGAATTTCGGCCCGTTGTACTTTCACACCGTCTTCGTTCGGGCGGATGCGCCGATAGACCGTGCCAACGATCTTCGTTTTTAGCTGTTGCGCCTTCCGCAGCTTGTCTCGGTGGACTGGAGACATCAAACCGATGATGTGATCGGTTTGTTCCTTGGTGTGCCATTCGACGCCCACCGGCTCTTCTTCGAGCAAGCTGGCAAACGCCGGGATGGGTCCGTTCGGGATCGGAAGATTCCACCAAATCCACGCATCTTGAAGATGCTCTGGCAGCGACTCGAATGCTGACCGAAGAGATTTCGTGTGCCACGGTTCTGAAGAGTCGGACGAAACCAATGGTGACGGCACGGCGACACCCTGATGCACTGCGACGAAAAAAAGTCTCGGCCTGGAATGCGGCAAGAATCTCACAGCGTCAATCACCAGCGCTCCGACCCGATAGCCCTCATGCGCCAGAGCGCCGACAATCGTTGCGAAATCCCGCCCGCCGTGAGACGTTAGCGTCCCAATCACGTTTTCCAAAACGATGATCTGTGGAATTCGATCAACGGCGATCATTCCACGCATCAGATTCCAGAACGGATTGAAGGCACCGCTTCGCTCGCCAGCCAATCCAAAGCCGTTTCCGGCGAGTGATAAGTCCTGGCACGGAAAAGAACCCCAAACCAGAGCAGGAACACCCGGCAGATCCTCGACCGTCAGATTTGCAACGTCGTCAACTTTCAATTCATCCGGCCCGAAGTAGGCACGGTATGACGCCGCTTTCTTTTCACACCACTCATTGGCAAAAGCACACCGCCAAGCAGAACCGAGGCCGAGGCGGGCCATGCCCCCGCCCGCAAAGAACTCGTAAAACGTGGGCGGCGTTGTCACTTTCGTGCATTTTAGCCGCTTGCGAGATGCTGTGTCCATACCTCTTCGTCTGGTCGGTGAGATGTTGTTCACTGATCGAACGAGTCCGCCGCCCTGTGATCCCGGATTTTGTCGTAGCTGATCGCCAATTCCATCCCAAGCCGCATGTCCGTGTTCACGACCGGCTGGTTGTCCAATTTTCCGAATACTAGTTTTCCTTCATCGTCTGAATGATCCACAAGCACCCACATCCATTCGCTGTGGCCGCTGGCTTCGTCTCGAACTTCGACCTTCACGTAGTCGCCTTTTCTAAACTTGCCCATTCGCTATGCTGCCTTGAGAGCGCCGCTGACATAGCAATGATGCCACGGCGATCCGCTCCGAGTTGTGATTGAATCACGATTGAGGGCGTCAGCGATGGCCCTCAAGGTTGCGCCGCTTGAGCGCATCTGACGCATCTTGTTGATGATGGACTGTTCAGCCGGGTTCGGCTCGATGTGGCGGCAATCGGCGGCAAGCCGGAATCCGTAGGGAATATTGCCCACCCGCTCGCCGTTGAGCTTCTTTTGGAACATGGCATCTCTGGTTCGTTCGGCCACAATTTCTCTTTCCCATTGGCTGGTAGCGGTCAGGATATTCATTACCAACCTGCCAGCAGCGGATGCCGTATCGAGCGATTCCTGAACGCTCACCAGAGCAACGTCATATTTACGAAAGCGCTCCAGGAGTAGGGCCAGATCGCTGACGGAGCGAGTCAGGCGGGAAAGACTTGCAACCAGCACTGTTTTCACTTGACCGGCCACGACCAACGCCATCAGCCGCTCCATTCCGGGTCGCTGAAGACTTCTAGCGCTCTCTCCCGCATCAACGATGATTTCATCGAGAGTGAGGTTCTGCGCTTCGGCGGTTGCCCTGATCCGTTCCGCCTGCGCTTCAAGTGAAATTCCGAACGTCGCCTGTTGCGCCGTGCTCACACGTGCGTAGCCGACCACCATTAGGCGCTTACTCCGACTTCCGCTTCGGCCTTCTGGATCACGCCCAAGATGTAGGCGTTCGTGGCGGATCGAACATTTTTCAGCCAGTCAACATACCGGCTGATCTTTTCCACTTCAAAAGCGTCGTGCTGCCCAATCGCCTCAAGGTAGAGAACGCTCTTGTGCAGGGCTTCGTTCATGCAATAAAGCCCCTCGAATAGATCGAACGAAATGCCTTGTTCCATTCAGCAGCAGGATACCATCGGATATGATGAATTGTCAACTGATGAATCATTACTTCTGTCGTACTTCCTTCTCAAGCTCCGAACGGTGGATCTCGACCAAACTCCGTAGAACTTCTGATACGGATGCCCTGCCGCCGCTCGCCTGCGCCCTACGAAACGCCACTCCACGCAACAGGTTCCACATGGTCTTTGGGATCACGATAGCGGTCGTCTGCATGTCTTCGTTGCTGCGGCCATCGGCAGGAGCGTGCTTCGGCGTTTCAACGTGCGATGTACGTTTGGCCATATCTCATTACATGATGGATCATCACATCTACAAAACGCAAGTAGGCCCGAATGTCTCCGTGAGGATCGGACTACAAGAAGCCCGAAAGCTGCTCTCCGAACGGCAGGTCGAGCGGGCAGACAGCCCTGCCCTTCTAGGGGCGTAAAAACTATTGCGCTACATATCTTCGGCAAAACATATGCCGAAGACCGAACTACCAGTTATCCATCTCCAGGCCGTGCCGCTGACCGTGGCCGCTCTGATGAAACGCCCCATGGCGGAAGTGCAGAACTATGTCGCCGAAGTGCTGCCGCTTCTGCGCCTTCGCAGGGATTACAAAGACGGCTTCCTACAGGTGCTCCGAAACCTGCCGGGGAGTTTTTATGCGGTTGCGAATTTCAATTTGCCGATGGTCGAACCGGAGTGGTGTCGCCAGCGGCTCAATCTTTTCGATATGAAAATCGCCCGGTGTCTGCTTGGGAAGAATTGGTCAAAGAAACCGGACGGCGAGCGCCCTAGCTGGATCGCCGTGCCGGAACGGGCGACTTTCTTGCACTACAACATGCTTTGGAATGTGCCGACCGGTCATCAGGAAAGATTTTTTCGTGAAGCTCCCGGAATTTGGCGAGACGTGGTTCCTTCGGGGCAGTTTCATCTCGACGTGATCGGAGAGGGAGCAAATGAACCCAAAGCTGTCCGAACGTATATGGGCAAGACGTTTCATCCCCGGTGGACGATTGACAACACGGTGACAAGTTCGGAGCTTCGGCGCAGGCCATAACAGCGGTTCCGGGCGGTATCGAGTGGCAATCGCCTGTAGAGAGACCCCGGACAAAAAAAGGAAGATGACGGCCAACGGCGCTTTCACGACACGCCGTATTGGTATCACTGTGTCCAAACAGGAGGACGAATCGAATGACGTTTATCGAATGGGTCAAAGCGGAACCCGAAGGGCCGACGCTTGCGGCGGCGAATCCGAGAATCGGAAGAACCGCCACAGTTCGGGACCAACTGACCCGAATCGAAGCAATGCTAACCGAACTAGCTGAAAAGGGAGACAACGATGCAAAAGACTGACCTGGATCACTTCATGCAATTACGGCTGTCCAAAGCGACCATCGCTCAAATTGATGGCGTGATCGCCACGGCTCCAGAGCTTTCGGGTTTCAGCAGATGCCGGTTCATCCGGTGCGCCGTGGGTTTCGCTCTGGCATCGCTGGTTCGGGATTCGGGTCCAATCGCAATGGAGGCACACTTATGACAAGAGAGGAACGAAAACGCTGGAACACGAAAACGCTTCAGAAGGCAAGGACGCATTTGCGAAGGCACCTTGCTCTCCTGACGCTCCGCAGCCCCGAAAAGAAGGAAGATATCGAGGACCGGGTGATGGCGGAACTCGATATCGAGATCACCTACGTCACCGACCGCTCGGTTGAAGACGGGTCACATCCATCGTTCGATTGGCTTGCCGACCATACGGCGTTGAAAATGTTGGACGAACGGGAATGCTAGTCCGCCGTTGTGCAGGTCGCATCGAACTTTCGACCGTCGAAAGTGTCGTCGCCCACTGGTGCGTGTATCCCATATAGACCTGATTGGGCGGTGGTGACGGATATATCGGCGCTCACACCAAAGGCGACCAAATGCTATGCGGGACCGAGCGACGACGGAGGTACGGGACCGCAGTTCACGACGGACCCCGAAAATCTGAAAAGTACAGTAATCGGTAAGGAATCCCTTATTTTGGAAAAGCGTTATACGCCGACCCCGGAGCAGCGGGGCCTTCCAACTTTTTCCATATGGAAAAATCACACCGCCGTCCAAAAGAAATCTTGCGGTTTGAGATTGGCGTATTTGACAGAATCTTCCCGTTTGAAAATTTTGACAAGCACTTCGGCCTGCCGTAATCCCCTTCCGGTGTACTCCTGAACGCCGGTCGGTTCCTTACAGCGCAGCTTGATGAACTGAATGGCCGCATACTCCGACTGAGCATAACCTTCCGTCGTCACCATCTGGCGAGCCAGCCAGAGCTTGGATGGACGCCGCTTCGTTCCCACGAATCCTTCGATCAGTTCTTTCGGCGTCGGATGCTTCCACGTGATTTTTTGTCCAGAGGCCAGAGCTTCATCCGTTCGTGCGAAGTCCTTCAGCATCTCCATTCCTTCTTGAAGCACCCTGAAGAATTCATCGTGAAAGGTCTTGCTCACGTGCCAATGACCTATCGTTATTCCTGTTTTGTCTTTCGGATCGGGTTCATATGCCTTCGGCGGTATCCATCCCGCCAGCACGACCAGATCGAACGTGCGGGCCGGAAGATACTCAAGCAACACCTTGTCGTCGATGCGCCCCTTGGACCCCGCCAAGTAGGAAAAGCCCAACATCAGGTAGACAGAAGGCCATCCGGGTACGTCGAGCATGTTCGCAAATGTGAACTCGAATGATCGCTTCTCCAGATCGGGAACGATTCTTGTTGTGACGACTGGATCGTTCCAGGTTCCCTTCTTCTTTGTCTTCCGCTGCATGTGCAATCCGTGGTGACAGGCGATTGTACCAGACGTACCAACGATTTTTGCAAACGTACCAAAAGTACCTGAAATCGGCGGGAAAACAGAATTGTCAAGGCGAAGAAGTGGAAGCGCCGAAGACGCAGAGAAAGGAACAACTCGATATGAGTTCACTGAACATCGCAACCGAACCGGCGACTCGGAAGAGCGCCAAAGAGCAACCGTCCCAAGAGCAAATCGCAGCGGCCCTGACCGAGCGTTGGGAACCCGCACTCGGAAAGAGCGTTGATAGCGTCCTGGAGATCGCTTCGATTCTCTTCGACGCCAAGGAAAAGCTCGCAAAGACTCCATACGAAATCTGGCTGAAAAACACCGCCAAAATGAGCGAAGGCACCGCCAGCAAATACCGCAGCATCCACGAATGTCCGCTTCTCCACAAGGATGAATTCAAGAAGCTCTTGCCGCCCGACTGGACAGCGATGTACCACCTGTCGAAGTTCAGCCGTGCTGATGAACTGACCCCGGCGCAAGCGAAATCGAAGTTCAAAGATGCGCTGGCCTTCATCCGCAAGGAATCTCCGACCAGCGAAGAGCTTTCGGTGAAAGTGAATGAGCTTCTTGGAAAGACAGCGAAACCGAAGACGCCGCAAGCGCCGGTCGATCCCGTTCTTGAGCAAACGGCACAGGACATGTTGGACAAGTCCTTTGCAAGTCTGACACCCGACCGTCAGGCCAAGATCCGGGAGTTTGCGGCCAAGGATCAGGGAAATTTGCCGGAATCAAAATCCGAAGCCGATCAACCGGGACGCCTGGACGATCTGACCGGCCTTCCGTTGAACCATGAAGCCACTTCGCCGTTAGGCACCGGTGTGCCGACTCCTACAGAGGACGGTGAGCCGACACCGGAACAGATCGAAGAAGCGGAGCGCATGGCGGCTGAAGATGACGGCGTTGAGGTGGACGTTCAGGTTGAGCTTGAGCGCTTCCGGCTTGCGACGTTGAAAATTCAAATCCGCAAGCTGATGAAAGCGTCGGGGGTCACGGAGCCGGTGAAAGTGATCGTCGCTCCGAAGGCAACGGAGGCATCCGCATAATGACGCTCTTCAGGATCGGGGTTCGGTGGAACCGAACTCCGATTCCCGAAAGGAAAAGACCATGAAGCCCCTTGCACTCTCCAAACCCACGATAGCGATCTGTCGAAATTTTTCCAAGATCAGCGACCACCTGATGTTCCAGGCCGGAAGCATCCAGAAGATAAGAAACGGCGGAATGTATGCCGAAGCAAAAGTCGCAGAAGAGTTCCCGTGCGAATTCCCCGTGGAGTTGCGTGTTTTCGTCGGGCTGGCCGCCATCTTCAAGCAGCCACATCTCGACTTCGTTCACGGGAGCCACATTCGGATGACGGAAGGCGGTCGTTCATCTGAAGAAGCGATTTACGCTTTCGATCCCACCGTTGAAGAAAAGGCGCAGGCGTTCTCTACGAACAAACGATCCTTGCTTGCACCCAAGCATAGAATTGATTTTCTCATTACGGCGGCGCAACACGCTACGATGCAACTGGACGCAAAACGAAAGACCGGAACAACGAACTTCAACATGGGTTTTGTGAGTGACGGGCGGCGAATCGCCGCCGACTACTTCGTCACGTCGGAGGACAAGTCAACCATTCCCATTGATCGGTGCGGCTGGCTGCTGAAAGGCGATCCTCACGGGATCAGTTGCGGCGTGACACTTGCGAAACACGTTAAATGGCCGTTGCTCAAGGGCGGGTATCGTGGAATCGTCTCGGAGCGCCATACGATGCTCACCGGTCTGGACGTGACCTACCTGATCGCCCACGAACCGGCGTTGTCATGGTTTGAATCGGCGGAAGCCCAATGACTACCGACAATCTCCCAAGCGGCGACACCGATGACGTGATGGCGGCTCTCATCGAGGCGGATGATTTGCACACCGCTCTTGCCGGGTTGGACGATGAGACACGCTCTTGCGTCCGGTTCGATGCGTACCTTCATCTTTCGGCTGTGGCAGACGATGACTTGGACGGGCCGGAAGGACGA
>Ga0070738_10007509_pt1 | contig 10871 bp, 9 predicted proteins | sample Coa_R2_2_FD_66446 | JGI IMG/M metagenome (GOLD analysis project Ga0070738, IMG submission 66446) | Surface soil microbial communities from Centralia Pennsylvania, which are recovering from an underground coalmine fire - Coalmine... | ecosystem: Environmental > Terrestrial > Soil > Unclassified ... | reverse complement strand
ATGCCGTGCTTGTACTGGTTGTTAATCAGAAAACGGCCATCCTCCGTGACCGGCACAATGCCTACCCAGCCGCGATTTTCAATGATGTAGTAATCGGAAATGACCGGGCCGTTCGGTACGGCCACCTCTTCACGGCGCACTTTCAAGTAGGGAGTATCGATGACCTGTTCGTATGAGAGAACCTGCCAGGGAGTGTGTTCAAATTGCGTCATACTCGCTCTTTTCTCTGCTATAGTGTAGAAGCTCAGCGATTTTTCAGGCGGGGCTGGCGTTTCTCGAGAAACGAGCGCAGACCCTCCTGCGCATCTTCGCTCTGCATGGTGGCGGTGAGATAGAAGGCGTTGACCTGTGCGAGCGCGGCCAGTCGCTGCTCTGCCCCACCGGTCGGGTAGGGCGTTTGCAGGGCGTTTGCAGGCGAAACCGGCTGCTGGCCCTCTTCGCAGGGGACTTTCTGCCCGCCGCCTGCTTCGATGCCCAGCCGCGTGGCCGTCTTAGCGTGGCGCAGGGCGACGGCGCTTTTGTCGCGCAGCATATCCAGGATGCGTTCCATCTCTGCCTTCAGGCTGTCGGTCGGCGCGCACCAGGTGACGTAGCCCAGCCGCGCCGCCTGCTCTCCCGATAAACGGTCATGCTGGCACTGCGGGTCGGTGATGGTGAGCAGCGCGTCATTTGCCGCCAGCAGCAGGTCGGCAGCATGGGCAAGGATGCTGGCCTGCGGCGAAAGCGTGGCGCGCACAACCGCCAGCACGGGCGGAGCCAGCGCCTGCACGGCCTGCCGCGTCTGCTCTACCTGCTCAGGTGAGGGCGCGGCCTGCTTCTGCGCTTCCCCGCCTCCGGCTGAGGAAGCGGTGAAATCGAGGACGATGGCTTTGATGCCACCGCCCGTTTTCGGTTCTACAGTGTAGAGCGCGCAGGCGCTGGCGAGTTCACTGAGCGCCAGTTCGTCCGGCTGCGCGCTGAGAACCATGCGAACCGTCTGCGCTTCCGAGACGACCCGCAGGACACGATAGGCTTCTTGCATGAAAACGTATCCCTGCCTGTTCCCTGAAAACTGGCATGCCGTAAAAAAACGCCTCTTGACGTGTCATGCTGAGCGACAGCGAAGCACCCGCGTGGGCCACGCCGGTCGCCTGGTGATACCAGATGCTTCGCTGCGCTCAGCATGACATGACCGGGCCAGTCTTTAACGGCTATCCAGCTTCATGGTCTCGCCGGTACCGCGCAGGACAAAACGTTGAATCTTGCCGGTGGCCGTCTTGGGCAGTTCCGGCAGGAACTCGATCCAGCGCGGGTACTTGAACGGGGCCAGCCGTTCCTTGACAAAGTTCTTGAGTTCGTTCGCCAGTTCGTCCGATGGCTGGTAGCCCTGCTTCAGGACGATGTATGCCTTCGGCTTGACCAGCTCGTCGGCGTCGAAATCGCCGACGACGGCAGCCTCCAGCACGGCGGGGTGCGCGATCAGCGCGGCCTCGACCTCGACCGGCGAGACCCATTGCCCGCTCACCTTCAGCATATCATCTGAGCGCCCGCAGTACCAGTAATAGCCATCCTCATCCTGGAAATATTTGTCCCCGGTATTGATCCAGTGGCCGTTAATGGTATCCTTCGTCTTCTCGTGCTTGTTCCAGTAGAGCGCGGCGATGCTGTCGCCGCGAATCATCAGGCTGCCGATATCGCCCTGCTTGACCGTGTTGCCGTGTTCATCGGTGATCTTCGCCTCGTAGCCCGGCACCAGTTTCCCGCTGCTGCCCGCTCGCACCTCGCCCGCCCGGTTGCTGATGAAGATGTGCAGGATTTCCGTGCTACCAATGCCGTCGAGGATCTCCACGTTGAACGCCTTTTCCCAGCGGCGCAGGATGTCGGCGGGCAGCGCCTCCCCGGCGGAGACGCAGATGCGCACGGACGAAAAGTCGAACCGCTGCTCCGCCTCCGGCAGGGCCAGCATAGCGGCGTAGAGGGTTGGCACGCCGAAGAAAATGGTGGGGCGGTATTCCTCAACCACCTTGAACATTTCCTCGGCCACCGGTCGCCCGGCGTAATACACCGCGCTGGCCCCGACGCCAAAGGGGAAGTACAGATTATTGCCCAGGCCATAGGCAAAGTAGAGCTTGGCGGCAGAGAAGGTAATATCATTCTCGTTGATGCCCAGAATCGGCTTCGCGTAATATTCTGTGCAATAGACCATGTCATGCTGCAGGTGGACGCAGCCTTTGGGGAAGCCGGTGCTGCCCGAACTGTAGAGCCAGAAGGCGCTGTCATCCTTGCTGGTCTCCGCAGCCGCCAGGCTGCCTGAGGCGCGCGCTACCCAGCTATCGAAATCGTGCAGCGTGGCCGTCTCGGCGATGCCCTCACGCGCCAGCCCTACCACGACGGTGTGGCGCAGGTACTTCAACTGCGGGAAGATCGGCTGCAACTGCTTCCAGACCGCCGCGTGAATCAGCAAGATGCGGGCGCGGCTGTCATTGAGCATGTAGACGTAATCAGCAGGTCGCAGCGAGGTATTCATCGGAATCGGCACCGCCCCCATTTTGATGCCGCCGAAGAAGCTGGCAGCAAATTCGGGCGAATCGAGCAGGAGCAGGGCAACGCGCTGCTCCAGATCCACCCCCAGCGCGAGCAGGCCATTGCCCACGCGGTTCGCCAGTTCGGCCACCTGCGCGTAGGTGTAACCTCTCCCTTCATAATAAATAGCCGTCCTGTTCCCCCGCCCCTCGGCAAGGTGACGATCAAGAAACGCGGTTGCGATATTAAACTGGTCAGGTACGGTAACGGAAGGCATGCTTATCATCGATCACACCTCTTTCCTGCACGCTACGCACAAGCAATGATTTAACGATTTTCTCCATTATCTCATGAGAAAACAACGCTGGCAAGCGAACATCACATCATTCCAAACTGCCTCTGGCGTGTCATGTCCGGGCTGGATTTATCCATGTCCAGATAAAGCAGAAATTCTTTGTTGCCCTCTCTTCCATGAATGGGCGATTCGGTCAGCCCCCGGACGCGGAAGGGAGTGTATTCAGGAATCCAGCTTTGCAGATCGTGCAGGACGCGCGCATGCACTTCGGGGCTGGTAATCACGCCTTCCCCGCGATCCACCTCGGCTTTGCCTGCCTCGAACTGCGGCTTGACCAGCGCCACCACCCACGCATCCGGCGCGAGCAACGGCACCAGCGCGGGCAGCACGAGCCGCAGGGAGATGAACGAGACATCGATGACGACGGCCTGGATGGGTTCCGGCAAGCTGCTCAGGTGGCGAATATTGGTGCCTTCCATGACGACCACGCGCTCATCGTTGCGCAGCGTCCACGCCAGTTGCCCGTGTCCTACATCTACGGCATAGACGCGCTTTGCTCCACGCCTGAGCAGCACATCGGTGAAGCCGCCGGTCGAAGCGCCGACGTCGAGGGCGACGAGGCCCTGCGGGTTCAACTGGAAGGTATCCAGCGCCTTTTCCAGCTTCAGCCCGCCCCGGCTCACATACTTCAGTTCTTCCGGCGTCTCGGCCAGACGCAGCGCGGCCTCCAGCGGGACGAGCGTTCCGGCCTTGTCGACCATGCGCTCGCCCACGTAGACCTGTCCGGCCATAATCAAGGCCCGCGCCCGTTCCCGGCTCGGCGCCAGCCCGCGCCTCACCAGCGCCACATCCAGTCGTTCTTTATTCGTTGCCATGCTATCCTGTTTCTGTTTCCCGCAAAAATGTGGAATTCCGTCGGGCATTACTGTCCATCATGATCCCGTATTGTGATAATAATAGAGCAACGCCCCGGCTCCGACAAGGCCGACGTTGGGACCAGCGCGGGCCAGTTCGATGCGCACGGCCTCGCGCGGCGCGCGCATCGCCCGTTCATACACCACGCGCCGCGCCGGTTCCAGCAAAAGCGGCCCCATCTGTGTCACGCCGCCGCCGAGGATGATTTTCTCCGGGTTGAAGATGTGGATGATGTTAACAAGGCCCACGCCCAGCGCCTCTGCCGCTCGTTCGATAATCTGCTGCGCCACCGGCACCCCCGCCGCTGCCGCCAACGCCACCACGCGCGCCGTTACCCAGCTTTGCCTCTCTTCTTCATGCCCATCTTGCTCGCCATTCTTGCCGCCCTGCTCTGCGTTACCCGCCTTTTCCTGCCGCGCAAGCTGGCGCGCAAAAGCCAGCAGTTCGTCGCCCTGGCCTGCCTGGATCAGCTGGCTGGCGCGGCGGGCGATGCCGGTGCCGGACGCGATATATTCGAGGCAGCCGGTATTGCCGCAGGTGCAGCGTTCCCCCTGCCAGTCAATCGTCATGTGGCCCAGTTCTGCCGCCGCGCCGCTCGCCCCTGTCAGCAGCCTGCCATCAGCGATTACGCCGCCGCCGATACCTGTACTGATGGTCAGATACACCATGTGCTGGCAGCCCCGGCCCGCACCGAAGAGAAACTCGCCCAGGGCAGCCGCGTTGGCATCGTTCTCCACATATACCGGCACGCGGTAACGCTGCTCGAAGAGTTGCCGCAGCGGCAAGGCCTCCCAGCCGGGCATATTGGGTGGTGTATAGATTACGCCTGTGCGGCTGTCCAGTGGCCCCGGCGCGCCAATGCCGATGCCTGCGACCTGCTCTAAGGTGACGCTTGCTTGCTGTAATGCCTGCTCCAGCGCGGCAAAGGCGCGGGGCAGCATGCTCTCCGGCCTGCGATCAGCTCCCGTCTGCAGGGTGACCAGCGAGAGCAGGTTCGCGCCGCGCAGCACGCCCGTGCGCATCTGCGTCCCTCCCAGGTCTACCGCCAGCGCCAGTGGCAAAGCCTGTTCATCATCCATTTTTATCGTCTCACATTCATCCTTACACGCATTTCTTCGTTATCTGAATGATAGTGTATTGTAGCGTGAGGGCGCAATGATGAATGTGAACGAACAAGATAGACGATGGGCCTGGGCCTGTCATGCTGAGCGGCAGCGAAGCATCTGGTCACGGGATGGCCTGTCATGCTGAGCGGCAGCGAAGCATCTGGTCACGGGATGAAGAATAAGCTTACCTCAGATGCTTCGCTGCCGCTCAGCATGACACGCCTACGAACGTCTTGTAAATCTTTCTGCACGTAGCCGTGTAACAAAGCAAAGAATATAATAGTAGCAGGACATATTGCCCGCTATGCAGAGCAGGAAGATAGCATATGGATACACAGGACAGGACAAGCAGTGAGGAGACGTTCGGCGCGACGCCTCCGGTCAATAAGACAGGTGACAACAGGAACGGCGGCTTGAGCGGGAGAACGCGCTTTAAGTATGGCTTTGTGGCCGGGCTGGCCGCCGGCGCTGTCGCCTCTGGCGCGATGTTACTGGGTAGCACAGTCTTCGGCGGTATCTCGCTGCCGGAAGAGTTTGGTTCGGAGATTACGGCTCTGATGCCGCCAGCCATGTTTGCCTATCTGCACCAGCTAATCGGCGGGGATGCCAAGTTCTACCTGTTTTATATCATTCTGGTGGGGCAATGCCTCGTCTTCGCGCTGAGCGGTGGGCTGTATAATCTCGCAATTGCTTCGCGCATTGTCGGCGCGCGCGCCGACAAAAAGCGCGCGCGGCTTGACTGGCTGGATGGCGTGGCGCTGGCCTTCATTCTCTGGCTGCTCACCGGCTTGCTGCTGCTGCCAGCGACGGGAGCGGGCATCTTTGGCGCGCAGACACCTGTTGGCCTGCAAAATAGCATGGTAAGTCTGGGTATCGTCGGCCTCATCTTCGGCCTGCTCTTTGCCGCCTTTCAGAACTGGCTCATCGTGGCATTCGGCAGGGAGAAGCACGGGGCAGGCGACGGGGATGAAGACGAGGAAACTGGCTTCGGGCTTTCGCGCCGCGCCCTGCTCAAACGCGGCTTCATCATCGCCGGTATCGGCCTGCTTGGCGTGGCCGCGTACCGCTTTATCAGTGAGGGCGGCGGAGCGGTGAGCGCGCCGGTGGGGCGGCTGGTGCAGCAGTTCAAGAGCAAGATTGTGCCGCCGCCGGTTCCCAACTATGGCACCATTCAGCCCGTGCGCGGCCTCTCGCCGGAGATCACTTCCAACGACCAGTTTTACATTGTCTCCAAAAATCTCTTCTCCGATCCCACCGTCAATGCTTCAAGCTGGAATCTGGTTGTTAATGGCGAGGTCGAGCATCCCTTCAGCCTGACATACCGGCAGGTGCTGGCGCTGCCTATGAAGCAACAATACGAGTCGCTTGAATGCGTCAGCAACGATGTGGGCGGGCCGTATATGAGCAACGCGCTGTGGGAAGGCGTGCCGTTGGGCGATCTGCTGCAACGAGCGGGCGTCAAGACCGGGGCCAGCAAAGTCGTCTTCTATGCCGCCGACGGGTACAGTGACAGCATCCATCTCAGCAAGGCGCTGGAGCCAACAACGCTGCTGGCCGTGCGCATGAACGGCGCGACCCTGCCGGATGGACACGGCTTCCCCGTGCGTATGCTGGTGCCGGGCATCTATGGCATGAAACACTGCAAATGGCTCACCCGCATTGAAGTCGTCAACACCGACTATCAGGGCTACTGGCAGCAGCGCGGCTGGAGCGATGCCGCGCCAGTGCGGCTCACCTCGCGCATCGATACGCCGCTGACCGGGGCGATGCTGCCCGCCAACCGGCCCGCCTACATCGCGGGCGTGGCCTTCTCCGGCGACAAAGGCATCAGCGAGGTGGATATTAGCCTGGATAACGGCTCGACCTGGCAGCGCGCCACCCTCAAACGCCCGTACTCGAACCTCACCTGGGTGCTATGGGAACTGCCCTGGACGCCGACGCCGGGCAACCATACCATCATCGTGCGCGCCATCGACCTCGAAGGCAATGTGCAAAACCCCAACCCCGCGCCACCCCTCCCGAATGGGTCATCGGGCTACCACACTATATCGGTATCCGTCTCTTAAGATGAATGAACCACCCATAGGCGCGCAATGCATTGCGCGCCTATGGGAGTATATGATGGATACTTTTATCCCGGAAATTTCTGGCGGAAAAAATTCATCGAAAAAGCTGTCCGGTTTCAGGCTACTCGATGATTATAGAAGTGTAGGCTCATCAAGGGGGAACAGGGGGCACCCGTATCAGGTTACATGTTCACTGATATACAGGTGGTAGAGAGTCTGCAGGCGAGAGATGCGAACGCCTTTCGTTCTCTGGTTGAACGGTTGGAACAGCCGATCATAGGCTATTTACATCGGCTCGTCGGCGACCATGAAGTGGCGCTGGACCTGGCGCAAGATACGTTTTTACAGGTATATAAGGAGATTGGCAAAATGCCGCAGGATCTCTCGCTTAATGCCTGGATTTATCGTATTGCCACCAATTATGGTCTGCGCTATCTCAATCGAAAAAAGCTGCGCTCGTTTATTCATCTGGATACGAGCGAGGATTACCATCCCTGCTTCGCGGTCGAAGGGCCAGAGGGGCAGGCGGAGACTCGTATTCTCGTGGAACAGGCGTTGCGCTCGCTCAAGCCCGAAGATGCGGCCTGCTTGCAATTGCACTATGGTGACGGGTTCACCTACGAAGAAATCGGCCAGATCTTGCAGCTCAGTCCAGAGGCGGTGCGCAAACGAGTATCGCGCGGGGTGACGAAGTTCCGCGCATCCTATGGCACGGCCCCGAAAAAACGTATGTAGGAAGAGGCGGAACGGCAGGCGCTATGTCAGATCAGAGGCCACCCGCGCATACGCGGGCTTCAAGGGAATATGACTATGGTGAAGGGCGGCATCCATCCGATGACCTGCTACTCGCTTCCGTGCGCCAGCAGCACCTTGACAACCGAATACAGATCGAACAGCACATCAAGGAATGCCCTTTTTGCCGCCATAAATGCCACGCCTTTGAGCAGGATGGCCGGTTGCTTTCGCCCTATATGCAGGAGCAGAAGCAGCAATTCTATCCACCCATCACCAATCGCGTGATGCAGCAGATCGCGCTGGAAAAGAGTCTTTCGCGGCGAGAGCGCATCGTGGCAGATTTACGGCGATTTTATAAATACTCGCTGCTGGAAGGGATTGTGCAGAAAATCCTGGGGCAAGAACGGGAAGCGGCACAGGCAGAGAACGGGGCGCAGGGCTTATTTGTCTCGCCGCTCTCTCCCCTCACAGACGAGCCGTTGCCCGGCCCGTTTGCCGCGCTGCAATCTGGTGGCGCCCTGCGCTCCGGCCCGGCGAGTAGCCGTCGTTCTGCGCCTCGCTCGTTCAGGCGGCCCATTATCGCCCTGGTCGTGGTGGCGGCAGTTCTCACGCTGATGATTGGCCTGTTTGCTTCACCCGTTCTGAGACCGTCGACGGCGAATCATGCACAGCCAACGCCGCCGACCATCCCCCGGCAGCATAATACGCCAGTACCAACAAAGTCGAAAAATCCGTCGACGCAGACAAAAACGCCGGGGCCTGCGAACTCAGGGCCACAACTTGTTCTCTGTAGCACGCAGGGTCAGATCAGGCGTAACATTGTTCAGATCTGCGGCTCTGGTTTCACAAAGTATGGGCGTGTCTGGCTGACAGTCTATGGCTTCAACGTGATCTTCCCGCGCACAGCGGATGGGCGAGGAACCGTCGCTATTACGTTTACTGTTAATGACTGCCGGTTTGTGCCTCTTCAGATTACGGCGTTCGACGCGAGCAGTCGCAGGGTAACAACCTTAACCGTTTCGCTCAACAGTTGTTCGTCTTCCAGACATCATTGAGCGCGAAGAAAGCAAAAAGAGAGCCGGGGGAAGTGGAAAGGAAAGATGATGATGATACGGCAATGCGCCTGGTGCCTGCGCGAGATGGATCAGCGCGGGGAGCCGCTTTCAACGAAGCCGCTGCCCAAAAATTACGAGGCGACACACGGGATGTGCCGCGAATGCGCCATCGCATGGCTCGAAGCCGTGCTGGGCAATCCCTGCTGGCCTGAGGGCGAAGGGCAAAAAACCGCTTCAGATGTGTCTTACGATTACCGATCATTCTTCGCAGGAGACAGAGTTGAGGTATAAGGTCTGAAAGGACTTACTCTCTCTTCAGATTACAACTCTCCTGCTATGCAGCGACGTGCAAACGTCGCCACGAGGGCCGGATCGTGTTCATGTTGCATCGCATGAACCTGTTGCTTACTCCCCCCAAGGAGCAACAACGATCCGGGCCCTTTCTTTTTTGGGATTTGTGGGCATGGCATGGCTGTGAGAGTTTCTATGGATTGCTACTTCCTGAGAAAATCCAGCAGCAGTGAGTTAACCAGTTCTGGTTTCTCCTGCTGCACCCAGTGACCGCTATCAGGAATTCTTTTGACCTGGAGACGCTCCACCCATTGTTCCAGGCCCTCGGTCAGGGCAAGGCCGAGGGCGATATCCTGTTCGCCCCAGATGAGCAGTGTAGGCGCGCTGATGTGTCGCGTGCTGGCCTGCGGATGCCGCAAGCGGCGAGGAAGGTCGCGAACCAGCTGGCGATAGTAGTTGAGCGCGGCAGTCATGGCCCCCGGCTTGCTCATCGCCTGCTGAAATTTCGCTGTCACCTCACGCGGGAAGACCTCTTTTTGCGCGGCTGCCCCGCGCAGCATGCGCCCGATCTCGTTCGCGTGGTTGCGCAGCAGCACAGATTCGGGCAGCCAGGGCAACTGAAAGAAGAAAATGTACCAGCTTTTGCGCAGTTGTTCAGGCGTGCGCAATTCGCGTATCATCGCCGCCGGGTGCGGCGCGTTCATGACGATCAGCCGTTCGGTCATCTGCGGGTAGCGCATGGCAAAGGCCCACGCCAGCACGCCGCCCCAGTCGTGGCCCACGATGATCGCTCGCTCGCGCCCCAGCCCCTTTATCAGGCCCTCGATGTCGCGAATCAGCGTCGCCTCATCATAGCCCCCGCGCGGCTTATCGCTATCGTTGTAGCCGCGCAGGTCTGGCGCGACCGCCAGGTAGCCATGCTCCGCCAGAAAGGGAAGCTGGTAGCGCCAGGAATACCAGAACTCCGGGAAGCCATGCAACAGCACCACCAGCGGCTTTTCGCCTTCCACGCGCTTCTCATCATCCTCGCCGCCCGCCGTCACATAATGCATGCGTATGCCGTTGGTCATGATATCGTGATGCCGCCACGCCTCGGTCGAAATAGCCATGTATTGTCTCCCCTGCTTTCATCAAGATGAGCATAGCGGCGCGCGGGCGTTTCGCGAAACGCCCGCGCGCCGCTATGCTCATCTAAAAACTATTCAACGTCGCGGTCGTTGTAGACGATGGCGCGTTTGACCTGTTCGATCAGGTCGGTGACAGGGATGCCGCGCGGGCAGGCGTCGGTACAGTTGAAGATGGTGCGGCAACGCCAGACACCATTCCTCTCACCCAGGATCGAGAGACGCTCCTGCGTCGCCTGGTCGCGACTATCGAAGATGAAGCGGTGGGCGTTGACAATCGAGGCCGGGCCAATCCAGTTGGGGTTGCCCCAGATTGACGGGCAGGAACCGGTACAGGCGCCGCAGAGGATACACTTGGTTCCCTCGTCATAACGGGCGCGCTGCTCCGGCGATTGCAGCCGTTCCGTACCCGGCTCGTTATCATACGTAATCAGGTACGGCTTGACCGATTTGTACTTGTCAAAGAAGCCGTCCATATCGACGACCAGGTCTTTGATGACCGGGTAGCCAAGCATCGGCTCAATCGTCACCTTCTCGCCCACATCGCGCACGAGTACCTTGCAGGCGAGACGATTGTGTCCGTTGATACGCATGGCATCGGAGCCACAGACGCCGTGCGCGCACGAACGCCGGTACGTCAGCGAGCCATCCATCGTCCACTTGACGATATTGAGCGCGTCCAGCAGGCGATCAATGGGATCGGCCTCAACGGTGTACTCGGCCCAGTATGGCTTCGCGTCCTTCTCTGGATCGAAGCGTTTGATACGCATCTGTAAGTTCAT
>Ga0070738_10007504_pt1 | contig 10874 bp, 9 predicted proteins | sample Coa_R2_2_FD_66446 | JGI IMG/M metagenome (GOLD analysis project Ga0070738, IMG submission 66446) | Surface soil microbial communities from Centralia Pennsylvania, which are recovering from an underground coalmine fire - Coalmine... | ecosystem: Environmental > Terrestrial > Soil > Unclassified ... | reverse complement strand
GTGAGCGAGCTGGGAGCCGGCGCGACCGGGCTGCGGGCGGGAACACCGGTGGTCGGCGGCGGCGGCGATCAGCCGGCCGGGGCGGTGGGCAACGGCATCGTGCGCCAGGGAGTGGTCTCGGCGACGATGGGGACCTCGGGCGTGGTCTTCGCCCACACCGATCAGCTCGGCTTCGACCCGTTGGGCAGGCTCCAGCGCGGCTGCCACGCGGTGCCGGGCGCCTGGCACGTGATGGGAGTCGTCCTGGCGGCGGGGGGGAGCTTCCAGTGGTTCCGCAACGAGCTGGGCAAGGCCGAGGTCGCCCTGGCCAAGCAGCGGGGCGACGACCCGTATTTCCTCCTGACCGCCGAGGCCGCACTCGTCGGGCCGGGCGCCGAGGGCCTGTTCTTCCTCCCCTACATGACGGGCGAGCGCACCCCCCACTTCGACCCCAACGCCAAGGCCGCCTGGATCGGGCTGACCGTCCGGCACGGCCGCCCGCACCTGATCCGCAGCCTGCTCGAAGGGGCGACCTTCGCCATGCGCGACAGCCTGGAACTGATCCGCGAGATGGGAGTCGCGATCGAACAGGTGCGGGTCTCCGGCGGCGGCGCGCGCAACGTCCTCTGGCGTCAGATCCAGGCCGACATCTACGGTTGCGATGTTCATACGCTCAACTCGACCGAGGGGCCGGCCTTCGGCGTGGCGCTGCTCGCCCAGGTCGGCACGGGCGGGTTCGCCTCGGTCCCCGAGGCCTGTGACGCCACCATCCGGGCCGTGGACTCCACCCGGGTGGATCCCGCGGCCAGGTCCTACTATGACCGCGCCTATGGCGTCTATCGCCGGCTCTATCTCGACCTTCGCGACTCATTCCAGGCGATCAGCGCGCTGGTCCAGGAGCCGTGAGCCGACACCACGGGAGACCTCGCTTGGCACGGAAATCGAAGCGATCGTCGGCGCCGACCCAGAGAATGGGCAGGAACGGAGAGGCTCGATCCGCGAGTCCACTTCCTTCGCCTCCGGCCACTCCGCCCGCGGGGGTCGCACCCATCGTGGTGCCGGAGACCACCCCAGCCGGTCGCGGGTTGCGGGTTCGGCTCGTGACAAGCCTGGCCGTGATCGGGCTCTTGACGGCGCACTATGCCCTGGCCGCCCGCAGCCTGGTGGAGGAGAACCCGACGGTCGACGAGGTGGTGCATCTGCCGGCGGGCGTCACCTACTGGCAGCAGGGGACGTTTCGCCTGTATCACCACAATCCGCCGCTGTTCAAGCTGGTGGCCGCGCTGCCGGTGGTGCTGGCCCGGCCGGTCACCGAGCCGCTCTACACCCTCCAGAGCTGGCGGTCGCCTGACCCGTCGCCGACGACCTTCTCGCAGTCGTTCGCGCGGTTCAACATCCCGCGCTACTTCGAGCTGTTTCAGCTCGCGCGCCTGACCATGCCCATCTTTTCCATCATCGGGGGCCTGGTCGTTTTCGCCTGGTCGGCGCGACTTTACGGCAACGGGGCCGGGCTCCTGAGCCTGGCACTCTGGGTCTCTTGCCCCAACATCCTGGCCCACGCGCGGCTGATCACCTCGGACGTGTGCTCGACCGCACTGGGCGCCGGGGCGACCTATGTCTTCTGGCGATATCTCCAGCGGCCGACCTGGCGCTGGGCCGCGGCCGCGGGACTGGCCTTGGGACTGGCCCAGTTGAGCAAGTTCAGCATGCTGCTCCTTTATGCGATCTGGCCGTTCCTCTGGCTGGTCCGGCTTGGCCTGGCCGGCATTCCGGCGGACGCGCTCGGCCGGCCGTCACGAGGCATCCTCCGGTTTCTCGGGCAGGCGCTGGCCCAGGGGGCCGCGATCGTTGCCGTGAGCATCCTCACGATCGACGCCGGGTACTTCTTCGAGGGCGTCGGGATCCCGCTGGGCAAGTTCGAGTTCGGCTCGCGGACCTTGACGCGGCCACTCACCTCGGACCTTGTGCGGCCACGCAGCAAGAACCTCCTGTATGACACGGCCTGGCAGTTCCGGATCAACCGCTTCCGCGACACCTGGCTGGGCCGCCTGCCGTCGCCGTGGCCGGAACACTATCTCCTGGGATTCGACGAGCAGAAGATCGAGACCGAGGGGATCCCCCAGCGTTTCGTCAAAGCTGTGCGGACCAACACGGTCGCCGAGGAGCGCCTTCGTCCGGAAACCGCGCACGAGGTCAAGGACGCCTACGCCGTCTATCTCAACGGCGTGCTCCGCCGGACCGGCTGGTGGGATTACTACCTGCGCGCGCTCCTGTACAAGGTCCCGGAAGGCACGTGGATCCTGGTTGGCCTCTCGCTGGTGACGCTGGTGTTGGTGAGGCGATCGCGGGCCGAGTGGTTCGACGAGATCGCGCTCGGGACCGTGCCCGTGGTCATCCTGTTCTCGATGACCGTCCTGACGGATATCAACCTGGGCTTGCGCTACGTTCTCGCAATTCTTCCCTACGTCTTCATCTCTGTGGGAAAGGTCGTTCCCGGGTGCTTGAGCCTCCGGCGGCCGTGGCGGTTCGCGGCGGGATTCCTGGTGGCCGGATCGCTGGGGCTGACCATCGGGGCCTCGGTCTGGATTCACCCGCACTATCTCGCCTATTTCAACTGGGCCTCCGGCGGTCCGGACCGTTCGCCTCCCCGGCTGATCGACAGCAATCTGGACTGGGGCCAGGACCTCGTCGCCCTCCAGAAGTGGTGGCGAGAGACCATCCCCAACGAGCCGATCGGGCTGGCCTATTTCGGGCAGATCAACCCGTCAATCTTCGCGATGCGCGGCGAGGCGTTTGCGTGGTTCCTCCCCCCGGTGCGGCCGGGGACGACGAGCCAGTTACCCGGGCAGACGCGTGCCCCGTTGATTGGCCCGGCGCGCACGCTGACCCCGGGCTACTACGCGGTCAGCGCGACGCTGCTCTACGGGCTGCCCTGGCGGCTCTACGATCCGGCGCCCCAAGCCTGGGAGCCGGCCTGGAATGCCCACGGCCTCGAGCCGGATACTCACGATTTCGCCGCCTTCGACTACTTCCGCGAGTTTCAGCCCATCATGCCCCCGATCGGGCACTCGATCTACGTCTATCACCTGACCGAAGCGGACGTTGCACGGGTCGCGGCGAAACTTGAAGGTGCAGCAAGCTGAGCAGGCCGGCGGCGACGGCGAGAGAAGATTTAACCACGAAATACACGAAAGACACGAAAAAAATTTAATGAATTAATAATATGTGATTCATTTTCGTGATATTCGTGTATTTCGTGGTTAAATCTTCCGTATCCGTGGTTGATCCTCCCCGTTGGTGGTGATTCAGCCGGGCACGCGGCAAACGTAGACCTGGGCGAGGTCGTCGTCGCGCGTTGGGCCGAAGAAGATTTCGACGTTAAGGCCGGCGTGCCGCAATCGCTCGGGGAAGTCGGCGCCGAATTCGGTGAAGACGGGATAGCCCCAGTCGCCGCCGGGGTGCGCGATCCGTGGGGCGCGGTCCTGGACGCTCCCATCGGGCAGTACGACGGCCCGGGGGAAGGTTTTCGAGGTCTGAGGCAGCACGGGGATCGTGAAGATGTGGCGCCCCCCGGGGGCCAGCACTCGACGGATCTCGCGCAGTGCCGCGTCGAGGTCGGGCACATGCTCGAGTGTTTCGGACGTCAGCACAAGATCGAAGGACGCATCCGAGTAGGTGAGCCTGGTCAAGTCCTCGGACCGGACGCCGCCGATGATGGCCCCGGGTGTGGTACCGGGGTGATAGTCCGAACTGGTGAATCGCGGCAGCCGGCCAAGCGGGTTGTGCAGGCCATCGATGCGGTTGATCTCGGCAACTCTCAGGGCCTGGGATTCGGGATGCTCGACCCACTCGGCCAAGGACCGGGCCGGAGCAGGGGGGGTGCCGACCGGGAAGAGCGTCAGCAAGACCTGCGCGATCCGACGACACCGGAGCTTGGCCCCGCAGTGAGCGCAATCGCTCGACTCCTTGCGTGCCAGGGCCTCGGCCAGCCTGGGCGAGAGTCCCCAGAGCTCTTCCAGCCGTCGCGGAATCACGCGACGGCGATAGAGCATCGGCCGGAATCGCCCGCAGACGACGCAGCGCTCGAAGCGACAGTGCCCGACGGCCTCGAGGTAGTCGTGCGCGACCCAGCCGTAGCGGTGGGCCGTATTCCAGCAGGGCACGAGAATTCGCTTCAGCCAAGCGGGGACCGGGATCGTACGTGGCATGGAATGGCTAAGGTATCCATCGAGTCGCCTCTCTCGGCCAGCTTGTTGAGCCCTCGTCGTGTCCCTATCATACCACAGGAGGAGGTTGAGGAGAGTCGATCAACGGAGGCGGCGACAGCGGGAAGCGACGCGATCTTTTGAATCACGGCGCCGGAGGACCTGGTAACCTCCCCGATTCGGCTTCCCCTCCGACCAGAACCCCAACTCCGAAGGGCTGCACGCGCGTCTATCGAGCCGTCGGAGAGGCCGAGTACCCTCAGATCGTGAGGACAGGGAAGTTCGAGATCGTACCGAACTCGGCTGAGGGCAAGCATTTTGCGGATACCATCGCCGGCGCACGGGCACATGGCGAGGCCCTCCGCGGTCCTGGCCGGGATTCTCTCATCGAGGCGGATGTCCCGGACAATGCGCCGAGTCTCTTTCGGTGGCCGAATCTGGACGGCCGGGGTCCTGCACGATCTGTCCAGATCGATGACTTGAAAGAGGTCCGGCCTCGACTCTGCGAAGGAGGCCAATCATGAGGGCGAAGCTTGCGAGGATCGACTGGGTGCCACAAAGCCAAGGTGGTCGGACGGCGCCTCCCGTCGGCCCGCGTTACGTCGCCCCGGCCAAGTTCGAGTCCGCGGCCGAGGCCTGGAACCGGGAGGCTGGAGCCTGGTGGTCGAGCTGATCGATTGTCCCCAGGAAACCAATCAATGGATGGCCCTGGTCCACTTTCTGGTGGATGACGCGCCTCATGACTTGCTGACTGAGGGTGCGAACTTCGAGCTGTACGAGGGGAAGCGGCGCGGGGCCCGCGGACAGGTCCAGAGCCAGGCCGCGATGGAGCCGAGCTCTCCGTCCGGTCTCGTCCGAGCCAGGAGTGTCCCCTCGCCTGGAACCCCGGGGCCGCACTGAATTACGATAAATCATCCAATCGGCGCAAGTGGAACGAGAGTAATGGGTTGGTCCCAGGGAGTTTGAAAAGGAGATGAGCACATCATGACGATCGAACAGCTTCGGCAGGTCCTTCATGCCGCACCATTCCGGCCGTTCACGATCCATCTGGCGGATGGACGGCAGATCCGGGTGCCACATCCCGACTTCGTGGCGCAATCACACACGGGCCGAACGATCATCGTCACTCATGAGGATGACACATTCAGCATCATCGACCTCCTCCTGGTGACCGAACTGAAGGTCCACAACAGCGCTACCGCGGGTCCGAAGAAAAAAAAGGGCTGATCTGGTCCTTGTGACGGTGGCCTGAGGGTCTCCTCGCCTTGACCCCCGGGCCGTATTGGATTACGATGAACTCATCGAATCGGCGCAAGTGGAACGAGCGCAACTGGTTGATACATCGAAACCTCGGGACGACGAACGATGGCCTATGCGACGACTGTCCAGCGGCACAAGACGCGCGAAGTCGCTGTGGGTGATCACGTGGTCGGTGGCGATCAGCCGATCTGGGTCCAGTCGATGACGACGACCAATACCTTCGATGCCGAGGCCACGCTCGAGCAGATCCACCGCCTCGAGGAGGCGGGCTGCGAGATCGTCCGCGTCACCGTCCCGAAGAAAGACGACGTCGAGGCGGTCAAGCTGATCCGCGACCGGATCCGCATCCCCCTGATCGCCGACATCCACTATGACTACCGGATGGCCCTGGCCTGCCTCGAGGCGGTCACGCCGTCGGGCCGGCCGGCGGTGGACAAGATCCGGATCAACCCCGGCAACATCGGCGGTGAGGAACGGTTCCAGGAGGTCGTCCGCAAGGCGCGGGACAAAGGCATCCCGATGCGGGTCGGGGTGAACTCCGGCAGCCTGGAGAAAGACCTGATCGACAAGTACGGGTTCCCTTGCCCCGAGGCCATGGTCGAGAGCGCCCTGAGGCACATCGAGACGGCCGAGCGGCTGGGCTACCGCCTGATGATTGTCAGCCTCAAGGCCAGCCACGTGCCGACGGCGGTGGAGTGCTACACCCAGTACGCCGCCCGGTGCGACTATCCCACCCACGTCGGGATCACCGAGGCCGGCTCGCGCGAGTATGGCTCGCTCAAGAGCGCCGCGGGCATCGGCGCGATCTTGCTCCGCGGCATCGGCGACACGATTCGCGTCTCGCTGCTGGGCGATCCGGTGCCGGAGATCCAGGCCGGATTCGACATCCTCCGCGCCTGCGACCGGCGCGTCACCAAGCCCGAGGTCGTCGCCTGCCCGACCTGCGGCCGGCTCGACATCGACCTGGAGCGGATCGTCGCCGAGGTCGAGGAGAAGATGAAGAGCCTGAAGAACCCGCTGCGGATCAGCATCCTCGGCTGCCTGGTCAACGGCTTCGGCGAGGCCAAGGAGGCCGACCTGGGTATCGCCGCCGGCTCGGGCAAGGGGATCATCTTCAAGCGCGGCGTGCCCATCCGCCACGTCCAGGAAGGCGAGATGGTCCAGGCCCTCCTCGAAGAGGTCGAGCGGTTCCACGAGGAGACTGTGCCCTTGGCCTCCTACCTGGAAAAAGAAAAGCAGCGCCAGCAGAAGCTGGCGCTGCCGGTGTTGTCCTGAGCCGCGCACACCCGAGCCCGTCAGCTCTGCCGCAGGCCGACCGAGACGTACTTGGTTTCGAGGTAGGCGTCCAGGCCCTCGATCGCCAGCTCGCGGCCCAGGCCCGACTCCTTCATGCCGCCGAAGGGGCATTGCGGCGTTGCCGGCACGGGGTCATTAATGGCGATGATCCCGGCCTCCAGTCCTTCGGCCATCCGGGTGGCGACGGTCAAGTCATTGGTGAAGACGTACGCCGCCAGGCCGTAGGGCGTATTGTTGGCCGCGGCGATGACGTCGTCGAGCTTGGAGAAATCCAGCAGCGGCATCACCGGGGCGAACGGCTCCTCGGTCATGAGCTTCATCGAGCCGTTGACCTCGCGGAGGACCGTCGGCTCGAACCAGTATCCCTTGTCGAAGCGGGTGGATCGGCTCCCCCCGGTGAGGATCTTCCCCCCCTTCCCCTTGGCATCCTCGACCAGCTCGGTGGTCTTCTCCAGGGCCTTGGCCTCGAACATCGGGCCGACCTGGACGCCGGGCTCCAGCCCGTTACCCAGCTTCAGGTTGCGCGCCAGCTCGACGGCCGCCTCGGTGAAGTCCTTGGCGATCTTCTCGTGGAGGTAGAACCGCGAGGGGGCGATGCAGACCTGGCCGTTGTTGCGGAACTTGCCGATGACGGCGGCCTGGGCGACCTGCCGCACGTCGGCGTCGGGGAAGACGATCAGCGGGGCATGGCCGCCCAGCTCCAGGCTGACCCGCTTCACCTGGTCGGCCGAGCGCCGGATCAATTCCTTGCCGACCTCGGTCGAGCCCGTGAAGCTGATCTTGCGCACCGCGGGGTGCTCGAAGAACGCGCTGGCCAGTTCCCGGGATGGGCCGATGACCAGGTTGGCGACTCCGGGCGGGACCCCGGCCTCGGCCAGGCATTCGAACAGGTGGATCAAGGTCAACGGGGTCTGATCGGCCGGGCGGCTCACCACCGTACACCCGGCCGCCAGCGCCGGCGCAATCTTGCGGCTGGGCAGGGCGGCCGGGAAATTCCAGGGCGTGATCGTGGCCACGACCCCCACCGGATGCTTGATCACATAATGCCGCTTGGCCACGTTCATCGGCGGGATGATCCGCCCATAGGCGCGCTTCCCCTCCTCGGCGAACCATTCGAAGGTGTCGGCGGCATGCAGCACCTCGCCCTTGGCCTCGGTCAAGGGCTTGCCTTGCTCCTGGGTGAGCGTCCGCGCGATCCGATCGGCACGGTCGCGCATCAGCTCCGCGGTCTTCTTCAGGACCTTGGCCCGGTCGTAGACCGACAACGCGCGCCACGCCGGGAACGCCCGCTCGGCCGCCTCGATCGCCCGCTCCGCGTCGACCCGGCTCCCATAGGCGACCTCCGCGACGATCGATTCGTCCGCGGGGTTGATCACCGCCAGGGTGCGCCCCTGACCGGAGTCGCACCACTCACCGTTGATGTACATCTGTCGCGACAAACCCGATGCCACGGCGGTAGCCATCGCTTCTCCCTCCTCTCGGAATGTCCACTCGCCAGATCCTACGGTCAGGATAACCGCCCCGACCATGCCCTTCAATCGCCCCAAGGCTCGGGTAGACATCCCGGCAGACCCCTCCGCCCGCGCTGGCGAACTCACGAGGTTCTCTTCCCCGCTGCGGCATTCGCGATTTTCCCGAGAATCCGCTCAATTGCTCCAGCCCTCGCAGCCGATATCCCAGACAAGGGATTCCACAAACCTCGGCTGTGAAACGCGAGCAATAGCATGAACGGACTCATGCGGGGAATGAAGCAACAAGTTTCCCGTGGATGGAAGATAGGGTGGTTGCTGGCCGGTGTGATGCTCCTGCTGGGTGGTGACCGAGTCGGGGCTGCACCGATTGTGCACCGGGACTGGTCGGGAGCGGACCGGACGACGATTGCGGAGTGGTCGCGCTACTTGCTGGGGGGTCCGCGCGTCTGGAGCAAGGTGGAGCATCCGCCCCTGACGGCGGCGATCGAGGCGTCGATCCGGAAGAGCCTCAGGACCGATCCAGACGGGCCCGATCCGATGATCGGGTTCTTGCTCTGGAGGCTGGACATCGCCCCGCGTCGGTTTGCCCATTATCACCCCCGGCTGGCGCCGATCTTGACGCGGATCTCCCACACCGAGACCGCTGCCCAGCAGGTGGTGCCGCCGTCGATACTCCCGCCTACCATCCAGGAGGAGAATCCGTCGCCGCCCCCGGTTCCCGAGCCGGGCCCATGGCTGCTCTCCCTGGGCATGATCGGGTGGGCCGTCTGGCGGGCTCGTCGCCGCCGCGCCGCTTGTGGTAGACTGAACGGGCCTCGAGTGCCCTCGAGCGACCGGAAGGCCGTTCCGAAATGAACCGAGCGCGGCCGGCGCGCGTCGGAAGAGTGTGGACTGGCGCGGTCAATTGGGCTCGCGGCACGGATCAGGGCGAAACGCAGCGCGGCGACGAGGGGACCGAGGACCGGATGATGGGTGGAGAATCGCGTTATTATATCACCACGGCAATCGACTACCCCAACAGCCGGCCGCACATCGGCACGGCGTTCGAGAAGATCGGCGCCGACGTGCAGGCCCGGTTCCGCAGGATGGAGGGTGCCTCGGTCCACTTCTTGATGGGCAACGACGAGAATACCATCAAGGTGCCGCAGCGCGCCCGCGAGCGTGGGCTGGATCCCCAGACCTATGTCGACGCGATGGCCGGCGAGTTCCAGGACGTGTGGCGCGCCCTGGACATCTCCTTCGACGACTTCATCCAGACCAGCGAGCAGCGGCACCACATCGGCTGCCGCAAGTTCATCCAGGCCGTGTACGACGCCGGCGACATCTACAAGGGCTTGTACGCCGGTTATTACTGCACGGGCTGCGAGGCGTTCAAGACCGAGAAGGAAGTGGCGGAGGGGGGAGGGAAATGCCCCAACCATCCCAGCACGCCGCTGACCTGGGTCGAGGAGGAGAACTACTTCTTCCGCCTCTCGGCGTACCGCGAGCGACTGCTGGAGCACTATGCCGCCCATCCGGAATTCATCCAGCCCGAGAGCCGGCGGAATGAGATCATCAACCTGGTCGAATCCGAACTCAAGGATGTCGCCATCACGCGCAAGGGCTTCACCTGGGGAATCAAGGTCCCCTTCGACCCGGAGCAGACCATTTACGTCTGGTTCGATGCCCTGCTCAATTACATCACGGGCATCGGCTACGGCACCGATGACGAGCGGTTCCGCCGGGTCTGGCCGGCCGACGTCCACGTCATCGGCAAGGACATCACGCGGTTCCACTGCGCGCTGTGGCCGGCGATGCTGATGTCGGCCGGGGTCGCGTTGCCCCGGGCGGTCTTCGGCCACGGCTTCGTCTATCGGAAGAACGAGGAGACGGGCGAGGTCGAGAAGCTGAGCAAGAGCCTGAACAACGTCGTCGAGCCCATGGAGTTGATCGAGAAGTTCTCCTCGGAGGCATTCCGGTACTACTTCATGAGCCAGTGTCCCTTCGGCGGCGACGGCGAGTTCTCCTTCGAGCGGTTCGCCGAGGTGTATAACAGCGGCCTGGCCAACAACCTGGGGAACAACTACAGCCGGATCCTGACGATGTGCGTCAAGTATCTCGACGGCCGGCTCGATGGCGCCGATTCCGTCGATGCGAGGCAATGGGCTCGGGGACTCGACCTCCCAGAGCTGGTGGCGACGCTGCGCGGGCTGGTCGGCTCGTTCGAGTACAGTGCCGCCCTGCAACGGATCTGGCTGGAGGTCGTCGACGCCGCCAACCGCTATATCCAGGAGACCCAGCCGTTCAAGCTGGCCAAAACCGATCTGGCGGCCTGCCGCGCCGTCCTGATCAACCTGGCCGATTGGGTGCGGGTCGCGGCCATCCTGATCAAGCCGTTCCTGCCCAGGACCGCCGCCACCTTTTACAGCGCCTTCAACTTCGAGGAGCTGAAACCCTGGGACCAGGTTGGTTATGGCGATGTGCTCCAGCCGCTCCGCCAGGCCGGATTGCACGTCACCGCACCGCTGTCCGGCGGCAAGCCGGCGCCGCTGTTCCCCAAGATCGAGCTGAGAGTCTCTTCCTAAGAGCGTTGGGAAAAAATGAGGTCATGGGCTCAGGAATCTCGAGCCGATTACGTCACAGGCGAGCTGGAGGAATGCCTCTTGAATCTCGGTGAGCCGGT
>Ga0070738_10007502_pt1 | contig 10878 bp, 5 predicted proteins | sample Coa_R2_2_FD_66446 | JGI IMG/M metagenome (GOLD analysis project Ga0070738, IMG submission 66446) | Surface soil microbial communities from Centralia Pennsylvania, which are recovering from an underground coalmine fire - Coalmine... | ecosystem: Environmental > Terrestrial > Soil > Unclassified ... | reverse complement strand
CATCATTCCCAGAGGTTCCAATGCGTTTGTCCGATTCATTCAGGACAATACCCGCATCCCGGTGCTGGGACATGCCGATGGGATCTGCCATCTTTACGTGGATACCGCAGCCGATGTCCAAAAAGCCGTGGCGATCGCGGTGGATGCCAAAACGCAGTATCCGGCGGCGTGTAACGCGATCGAAACCCTGCTGGTGCATCAGGCGATCGCCTCAGAGTTTTTGCTGGAAGCGGTAGTGGCGCTCCAGTTGCGGAATGTTGAACTGCGCGGCGACGATCGCACCCGCGAAATCCTGGATATTGCGGCGGCGACTGAGGCCGATTGGTCTACCGAGTACAGCGACCTGATCCTGGCGATCAAAATTGTCGATTCGCTGGATGACGCGATCGCCCATATCAACACCTACGGTTCTCGCCATACTGAAGCGATCGCCACCGAAAACTCCCAAACGGCAGCGGCCTTCATCGCCCAGGTTGATGCAGCCGGTGTGTTTCATAATTGCTCTACGCGCTTTGCCGATGGCTTCCGCTATGGGTTTGGAGCTGAAGTGGGCATTAGTACGCAGAAGATGCCGCCACGCGGCCCGGTCGGTCTGGAAGGGCTGGTGACGTACAAATATCAGCTAGTGGGCAACGGGCAGATTGTCGCCACTTACACGGGGACAAATGCGAAACCCTTTACCCACCAGGATGTGTGAAAAATTCCGGTAGGCAAGAAGCGGTGCCCTGCCATTACGGTAGCCGTCTGGGTAGCTATCTTGAGGTTGCTTCCGCGGCCGCCTGGGCGATCGCGCCGAGCTGAAATCCCGGTGGATACGCGCCGTCCTGCTTAATTTGTTTGATGAGCGTGTCCGAAATCGGGATGTTCATTTTTTGCGTCAGGGCGCGTACGACATCCCCCCGATCAATCACGCCAGCCACTGCACCCGCTGGCGAAAGTACCGTGATTTGCTTCAACTGGTGCGATTCCATCTTTTGAATCACATCCACCATGGAAGTTGGTTCTGTAACCGTTGGGATAGTCGTGAGTGGCCGCACAATGTGATGGAGCGTTTGCGTGTCCCACTGGCTGCGTTCAATGTGGTGCAGGTCTTCAACCGTAACCATCCCCCGGTAACGGCCATCGGATGCCGCAAAGTAGATCCCGAGACGGGCCGTGTCCAACACGTAGGTATCGGCAAACTGTCGCAGTGTCATATCGGCATCCACCACGCGGAACTCCCGCGTCATCGCGTCAGCAGCCTTAATTTTGAGCAGCGTTTCCTGGAGATCGGTGAGTCGATCGTAATTGGTCGCATTCCGCACACCGAACCAGCCCAGTAAAATAAGCCAGAGTCCACTGGCGGCACCCCTCAAGAACCAGGACAGTCCCAGCAAAATGGCCAACCAGCCCAGAAGCTTGCCAGCGCGCGCCCCCCAGTGCACGCCCTGAAAGCGATCGCCCGTAAATTTCCACACAGCGGCTTTCAAGATCTGGCCACCGTCGAGCGGCAGCCCCGGGATCAAATTGAACAGCGCCAGCACCAGGTTAATGACCGCTAGATTCGCGATGATGACCGTGACCGGATTGGTGTTATTTGGAATAATCGCTGCCAAAAGCCCCAGCAGGGCTGATAATCCAAAACTCACCAGCGGCCCCGCGATCGCTACCTGAAACGCTTTGCCCGGTGTCTTTGACTCTTGCTCAATGGAGGCAATGCCGCCAAACAAGAACAGCGTAATGGAATTGACCTTGATGCCCTGCGATCGCGCCACCAGGCTATGGCCCAGTTCATGCAGCACCACCGACGCAAATAGCAGTAACGCCATCAGCATACCTGCCGCGTACGCCATACCCGCTCCCCACTGCGGAAACTCTGCTTGCCAGGGCCGTCCCCAGGTAATGGCCACCAGAATCAAAACGCCAAACCAGGATGGATCAATAAAGAATGGGATGCCAAACAGGGAACCAACCCGCAAACCTGACTGCATAACAGACCTCTCCCTACAGTATCGAAATCAGTTTTGAACTGCCGATGGCAGAGCAACAATCGCACGTTTCCAGGCGACTAACTGGTTTCTCTGTCTACTTCTAGGATAAGGGATGCACCTGCCGCTGGCGATCGCGCTGGAACCGGATAACCGAACGTTAGCCGCCAATGGTCAAACAAAAACCCCAGCACAAGGCTGGGGCAGACTTCTTCGAGGTCGTTTTGACAGCATGTCTAGGAAGAAGCTTGGAATGCGAAGGCAAAATTGTGAAATAAGAAAGCCCCAGGGATGGGTCTGGGGCGAATTTCTGCTGGCAGCAAGAGCGCGATCAACAGTAGAAAACCCTGAAGCGAATCGAACGCGCTCTAACAACCAACGAAGTCACTACACTTGAAGCTGATTGAGCACCCAGCACCCGAAGCTACCGCTGGCGTGGGCCATAGAAGCATACGGTGAAGACGATTTTGGCAGGAACAGCCAGCAATCAGCTCTGGCGCACCGGATGCAGAACAGCACCCCTGAAGCCAGAAGCAACTGAACTTAAAAAATGGAACACCGACGAGCCGACGCATGAAATCCTGGCATTTGTAATCGCTCTTTTGTTAGTTCTCTTAGTTAAGTAAGAGTAGATTAGTGCGGCTGTGCCGAAAATACTTTCCGATGTGATGCAAGTAACTTTCCAGTTTTGGAAAGTCTGGTCAGAGTTTAAAGTCCGGCACACGATCGTCCCAAAATGACCTCACCACTCGCTAAACGGTAAATGCCGTCAATCTCAACCAGATTCCTGTGATCAGGGGGAGCATTGCCCTTAAGGCCAGTGGTATCTTGACCAGTGGTATCCTGACCGGACGCGATCGGCATTACCGCATAGGTCGGAAAAGGGGCCGTTGCCAGATCGTCAGGGGCATTGGGCAATCCTCCTGCCCCCGTGACCAGAAAACGGCCCTGACGATACGTGTGTGCAATACAGCTATTGGCGATCAATCGGCTCGTATCAATGACTTCACTGGGCAACTGAGCCAGATTATTGGGGATCAGCGTTACATCGGGCAGCGTCACCACGCCGGAACGCAGTCGTCCACTGGCGTTGACATCCACACGCCCATTTCCGTCTAACGCTGCGGGATCAGTGTAGGCAAGGGTGGGCCGATAGCGAAAGCCAAAAAACGCCGGGGTATTGAGCGTAATGTTGCCCCCACTGCCATCCCGTGAAAAGGCCAGAATGTCGCTATCATCAAGCGCCACGATCACGGCTGCGCCCAGCACAATATTGCCCCCCCCGCCCGCGCCGCTAAAGACGCTGGTTGTGATGTCGCTGTTTCCCTGAAGCGCGATCGCGCGCGCGCTGATTGCAATGTTGCCCCCCGCAGACTGGGTCGATGTCGTCAGGATCTGGCTATTTTGAGCTTGCAGACGGTTGCGTAGGCGAATGGCAATATTTCCGGCTCTGCCTGCACCACTACTTTGGGCAGAAATGGTTGCCCCATCCTGCAGCGTGAGCGATCGCGCATTCACATTGACATCGCCCCCATTGCCGTTCGCCACGGTTGTGCTGAATAGGCCACTGGCAAGCCCCAACGCTGTATTTTTGCCCGCAATACGAACGTTTTGGTCAGTCGTGATCTGGATACTGCCAGCCCTTGCCGATCCCAGCGTATTGGCTTGAAATTGGGCCCCATTCGTCAAAGACAGCGATCGCGCTGTAACGGTGATATCGCTGTTGCCAGTTGCGTTGGCTCCAGTGCGACTGAAGATCCCACCGGGAAATCCATCAGACGCCACCCCGTCAAAGCTCACGTCACCAGTGGCCGCGATCGTCACTCCGGCGGCCTTGCCGATGCCTAACGTGCTGGCCGCGATCGCGGCACCATTAATGACAGTCAGAGAATCGACGGCCAACCGGATCTGACCGCTATTACCCTTGGCGATGCGCGTAACGCTGCCAAAAATACCCGTTGAGAAATGAGAGGGTGACTGCCCATCGAGCAGGACAGGCCCCGCTACGCGAATATCGACGGCCCCTGCATTGCCCTGCCCAAACGTGCTGGCAACCAACGCCGCGCTGTTTCTGAGTGACAGCGATCGCGCTGCCAGCGTGATGCCGCCGCTATTGCCGATCGCCCCATCGCCAATAAACGTGTAAATTCCGCCGGGATCAGCGAGGTTGCCCGATGGATCGCCATCCAGGGTAATGGCACCAGCCGATCGAATCTGGATCTTGCCGGCATTGCCCTGACTCTGTTGGCTGGTGCTGGCATCGAGCCGTGCGCCATTCCCAATGGATAGCGATCCGGCGGTAATCGTTAATCCGCCGCTGTTGCCATTTCCGGGTTGACCGGGATTGTTGCCAAATGGTGGAATGCCAACCCCTGTGTAGGCACCACTGGGGAACTGATCCACTGGCCCCACGCTATCAAACTGCACTTTACCCCGCGTCGTAATGCTCACACTGCCCGCGTTGCCAGTTCCGAGCGTATTGGCACTCAGGACAGCGCCATGCGTGACCAACAGTGAGTCAGCAACGATATTGATACCGCCGCTGTTGCCCACGGCCCCCGCATTGACCTGGCTGTAAGTGCCACCCGATCGCCCACGCCCGTCCTCGCCATCAAAAACGACGGCCCCAGGCGATCGAATCGTGACCGTACCACTGTTACCGCGACCAAAGGTACTGGCGTTTACCTGCGAGCCATCCTTGAGCAGGACTGACCCGGCGTCGATCGTGACGTTGCCACTGTCACCGATCCCCCCGGCAGTCGTCGAGTTAGCGATAAAGCTGCCATCGGTCAGGGTCAAAGCGCCGGGTACCGCGATCGTGATGTCACCGGCCTTGCCAACGCTAGCCCCACCAGCGGCAATACCACCCCTCAGGATGCTGCGATTAGCCAGACTGAGATTTTGTGCCTGGATGGTGATGCTACCGCCCGATCGCACATTGATCGCCGATCCATTGATCAGCGATACATCCGCCAGGGACGGGGACGCTGTGCCAAAGCCAAGCTGGAGTGTGTTACTGCCGCCTTTTAACGTAACGGTGCCCGTGCCAACAAGCCCGCCCAGTTCAACCTGCCCCCCCGGTGCCAGCAGCCCCCCGCCGTTCAGCAAAATATTGCCGCCAACGAGCGCCAGACTCCGCCCTGCGGGCACCTGAAGCGTAGCCTGACTGACGATCGCCTGAGTCACGATCTGGTTGAACAACAGTGCCGAAGGGTCAACCGTCAACAGACCAGGCACATTAGGGATTGTGGCGCTATAGGTGCCCTGGTTCCCAAACCCAATCGCGCTGGCTGTTGTGACCAGGAAAGTACCGCCAATGTTGAGGGCGGCATTTGGCCCCAAAAGAACGCCGCTGGGATTGATGAAGAACAGATTGGCGTTGCCATTGGCGCGAACCACGCCGTCAATTTGCGATCGCTGGCCACCCGTGACGCGGCCGATGATATTGGTGATGTTAGCTGCATTATTAAAAAAGGCCGTTTCGCCCTGACGGAGCGAAAACTGACCAAAACTATGAAACAGGTTGCGATCGCGAACGGCCCCGCCATCAATCTGAAAAAGGGGGCCAGGCGAGACCTGGGATCGTTCACCGATTGGCAGCGTGGCATCCGGCACAACCTGTGCGACGGCACTCTGTCCCAACCCGACCAGACTCATTAGCGTGAATTTGCCGATGCCCTGACAGGCCTTAGCTAGCCACCGCTGCGATCGATTGACCACCAACTGTGCCTCCTACAGAGCAACACCGTTCCGCAGGCCAGCACCAAAATCATGCCATGTGGTTGAAGACCTGAGGACTGTAAGTAAGGTCTAACCTGCAAGACGTTTCCTCACCATAAACGATGATGAAATTCTTTATCGTCAGGTTTTTATTTTGCTAAAGATTGTGGTGAAAAGAGTGTAGTTTTACAACAAAAAGGTACGTTTTTTGTTCGCAAAAGGTGCGTTTCCCATCTCAGTTCAGATGGGTGGCGTGGGCAAACAGCCGACCTGCTGGCCGACCTGGCGGCGATCGCTACAGTTGCCCTGAAGCGTCTCAATAGTCTAAAGTCCTTGATTTAGACTGCAACTGTTTTCTGGCTAAAAGGGTGTCATGCGCAACCGTCAGCGATCACGGTGCATTCTGGGGGGATTGTTTTTAACCAGCTTCGTTCTCTGTCTTTGGCTGGGACGTGTTTCTTTAGACACCGGCTTGATCCGTTGGGGGGAGGCGGCGATCGCCGAACCGGATCCGACGCAACTCACCCAGCAGGGGTGGGATCACTATCAGCGCGGTGATGTGCGGGGAGCGATCGATCGCTGGCAGACAGCGCTGCAGTTAACGTCAGCCGCACCGTCAGACGCGAGAGCCACCATTTTGAAATATCTCGCCCGTGCTGACCAGCAGATCGGCCAGGTTGATCAGGCGATCGTCCATCTGAATCGACTCATTAGCGATTATCGCCAGCTTGGCAATACGCTCCAGGTTGGCCGAATGTTAGCTGAACAGGCACAGGTGTACAGCAGTATCGGGCAACACCGCAAGGCGATCGCGCTGCTGTGTGGCGAGCTGGCCCCCCATACCGACTGTTCTGCTAACAGCGCGATCGCCATTGCCCGTGCCCAGTCGGATACCCCTGGCTTAATTGCAGCGCTGGGGAGTCTGGGCAATGCCCATCGACTCAGCGGCGACTATCAGCAGGCCATCCGGGATTTAGAAGCAACGCTGTCGTTAGCGACAGCCATCAAGCACCCGCCCTATATTGACTCTGCCCTGACTGAGTTGGGCAATACCTATGCCAGTCTGGTCAAGCAAGACAATCGCCGTCGTCAGTACGCCGAGCAGTCCAGCGATACGCGGCAGGCGCAACGGTTTGGGCAAAATGCGCTGCGTCACAACGCAATCGCGATCGCTTACTTTCAAGCCAGCCTCACCCAGGCGCAGACTCAAAAAAATGCGGCAGCTGAACTGCGATCGCTGCTGAATTTGATTGTGCCTCTGCAACGAGTCCAGGGAAGCCAAACCCCAGACAGTCGTTCACAAACTAGCGGCACGACCGGGAGCCTTTTCCGTCAACCTTCTTCCGCCAAACCTTCTTCACGCCTCTCGCTTCCCGCTCCCCAGGCGCTACTGCATCAGGCTCAAACGCAACTGAACCGACTCCCCGATTCCCGCGAGAAGGCATACGCGGCGATTCGGTTGGCATCGCTGACGCAACTGGTGCTGACGCCATCCGCGGATCTCGATAGCGACCCGGCTACCAACTGCTTTACGACCGACATTGATGCGCCCGTGACCGGACTGTTGAAGCAGGCCGTCACGATCGCGCGTCGAATTCAGGATGTTCAGTCGGAGGCTTTTGCATTGGGGCGTTTGGGACATTTGTATGAATGTCATGGGGACTATAAGCTGGCGCTTGCTTTGACCCAACAGGCCCAGCTTGTCGCCGCCAATCAGGAAAACCGCTATCTCTGGGAATGGCAGGTGGGGCGCATTTTACAAGCAGATGGCAAATTGACGCAGGCGATCGCGGCCTATGACACGGCGGTAACCACCCTGGAAAGCATTCGTGGTGATCTGGCGATCGCCAGTCGCGATTTTCAGTTCGACTTCCGTGACACCGTGGAACCTGTCTACCGAGAACTAACGGCGCTCTATCTGGAGCGGGCCACCCAGAAGTCTCCCCGCCCCGAGCGATCAGTGGCAAACAAACAGGTGCGTGAAACCCTCCCGATCGCGGCGTCTGCACGGTCAGTCGAAGCGGCCCTTGAAACAATTGATCGCTTGCGTCTGGCAGAGCTCCGAAACTACTTTGGTGAGGACTGTACCCTTGAAACCGTGACGACGAAACCCGTCACGTTAATCGATCAAAAAACGGCGGTCTTGAGTTCGGTTCTGCTCGACAACTGGGTTGCGGTCATTCTGACGTTGCCCACAACTGATCAGGGATTGCGGTCACAGGTTCACTGGCTGCCGGTCACTAGCGGCGATGTCAGGGCCACAGTCAACGACTTGCGGCTAAAGCTCGAGAAGCGCTCCGATCTGGCTAATACTTACCTATCGCCGTCGCAACAACTGTACGACTGGTTGATCCGTCCCTTTGCTGGTGCTCTCCGCAACGCCCAGATCGAAACGCTGGTGTTCATTCAGGACGGCATCCTGCGCAGTATTCCCATGGCGGCCCTGCATGATGGGAAACAGTTTCTGGTCGAACGGTACGCGATCGCCAGCACACTCAGTTTGACGTTGGTCGATCCGACGCCGATCGATCGTCAGGCCATGCGCGTCCTGGGCTTTGGGTTAACGCAGCCAGCCGTGGTTGAAGGGCCGACCTTCTTCGCCCCACTCAGCTCTGTCAAGACAGAGATTGACCGCATTGTGGAGGCCATTCCCGGCAGCAAAGGGCTGCTTGACCAGAACTTTACTGTCAGGCGTCTAGAGCAGGAGCTCACGCAAAACATGTTTCCCATTGTGCATCTGGCAACACACGGCAGGTTTGGCATCGATTCGCGGGAAACGTTCTTGGTGACAGGGGGGCGATTGTTAGCCGAGAGGGATGCAGGAACGCGGGACACTGGCACAACGCGATGGCGGGATGAGGAATCGCTGTTGCCCGCTGCTGCTATTCCCGGAGTGGCCCTGCCGGCTGTTCCTCCTCCAGGGGTGAACAGCCAGCCAGTCGCCCAGACGATCCCTCAAACCTATAATGAGACACTGACGATGAATGCGCTTTATCAGATGATTCGCACGATCGGACGTGGGCAGCCGCTAGAACTCCTGACCCTGACGGCCTGCGAGACAGCCGCCGGGAGCGATCGCGATGCGCTGGGGATTGCGGGGATCTCGCTACAGGCTGGCGCACGCAGCACGATCGCATCCCTCTGGCAGGTTGATGACCAGGCCACCGCTGAACTGGTGACGCACTTTTATCGATCGCTCCATCAAGGCATGAGTCGTGCCAAAGCGCTGCAGTCCGCTCAAAAGACCTGGCTGCAAGCGCATACGAGTGAGCGTCGCCATCCCGGCTACTGGGCCGCGTTGATTCTGGTGGGAAACTGGCTGTAGTAGCCGTCCCAGAAGCGTTGCCACGACCTGGGGGTGATGCGACAGTCTGGGGTGATGCAACAGCCGTTGCCATTCAAGGTGTGGCAGAGGCGTTTAGCAGAAGCCAATCAGAAAGCCGATCCAGCCTCAGTGTTTAGCCAATTGGTTTTAGGCCGCAGCGTTCTGACCAGGGCTTTTCTGGCCCCCCGTCCATCATGATCGAACTCACGCTAAGTTAGAGAACCAGGTTTACTCAAGAGATGCATGATTCCCGACTCCGATCGCTATTGGCTGAAAAATGTTCACGTCCCAAGTTCGTTACTCGTCCAAGACCAGATCGGTCAAGCCCAAACCGCACCCTCCCCACACCCCGCATCGCCTGACTTCACCGCCGTTGACATTGAAATTGCCGATCGCACGATCGCGCACATCGCTCCTGCTGGAACCCGTGACATCACCAGTCCATCGGTTGATCGGCGCGGCGGCATTGGGTTTCCCTGCTTCGTGGATCTACACACGCATTTAGACAAAGGGCACACCTGGGACCGTACTGCCAATCCCGATTGCACCTTTAGTGGCGCGGTCGCAGCGCTTCAGTCCGATGCAAAGCACTGGGCCGCTGATGATGTGCATCGCCGCATGGAGTTTGGGCTGAAATGCAGCTATGCGCACGGCAGCAAAGCCATTCGTACCCACATTGATGCGTCCGGTGAGCAAGCCAACATCAGTCTCGGCGTGTTTAAGACCCTGCAAGCAGAATGGCGCGATCGCTTGATTTTACAGGCCGTAACGTTGGTGCCGCTGGACTATTATTTAACGCCTGCAGGTGTGCAACTGGCCGATCAGATTACGGCGATTGGCGGTGTGTTGGGGGGTGTTGCCTATATGAATCCCGACATTGCCACCCAGGTCGATCGGGCATTTACCCTGGCCAAAGAACGCAATCTCAATCTGGACTTCCATGCGGATGAAACCGCTGACCCCGACTCCACGACCCTGCGAATTATTGCGGAAGCGACCCTGCGGCACCAGTTTCAGGGACGTGTTGTGTGTGGGCACTGCTGTAGCCTGTCCGTGCAACACCCGGAATCAGTGGCCAGTACGATTTCCCTGGTGAAGGAAGCCGGTATTGGCATTGTCAGCTTGCCCCTGTGTAATCTTTATCTGCAAGACCGGCAAACCGGACGAACCCCGCGCTGGCGGGGTGTGACACTGCTGCACGAGCTAAAACAGGCCGGAGTTCCGGTTGCGATCGCCAGTGACAATTGCCGTGACCCATTTCATGGCTTTGGCGATCACGATGGTCTGGAGGTCTTCAGCCAGTCAGTCAAAATTGCTCATCTCGATCGGCCCTATGGCACCTGGTGTCAGGCTATTACCAGGACGCCTGCCGATCTCATGGGGCTACCAACCGTGGGACGGATTGGTGTGGGACTACCAGCCGATCTCGTTTTATTTAAGGCCCGTCGGTACAGTGAACTCCTGTCGCGTCCCCAGCACGATCGCATTGTGATTCGTGACGGTGTGGCCATTGATACGACCTTGCCTGACTACAGCGAACTCGATGATGTGACTGCAAAGGGGGAGATCTAATGCCTGAACCGGAAGTCTACACACCGCAATTGGCCGTTACGCTGGGCGATCCGGCGGGGATCGGCCCGGAGGTTATCCTCAAGGCGCTCGCGCATCCTGTGCGGCTCCCGCCGTGCAAAATTACGGTTGTGGGTAGTCGATCGCGCCTCATAGCAACCTACCACCAGTTGCGATCGCGCATCCCCGCCGCTGATCTGGCGCACCCCGATCAGCTACACATTCTGGATGTTGCCGATCCATTGCAAGCACCGCAAATTGTCATCGGGCAAGAGTCTGCTGCCAGCGGTGCAGCCA
>Ga0070738_10007500_pt1 | contig 10879 bp, 8 predicted proteins | sample Coa_R2_2_FD_66446 | JGI IMG/M metagenome (GOLD analysis project Ga0070738, IMG submission 66446) | Surface soil microbial communities from Centralia Pennsylvania, which are recovering from an underground coalmine fire - Coalmine... | ecosystem: Environmental > Terrestrial > Soil > Unclassified ... | reverse complement strand
GAGTGAGGTAGACATACCGTGGAACGTTCCACCGGTGCCGCCAGCGCTGGAGACCCATGAACCAGCGAATTGCCTCAGATCCTTCCCCGGCAGGCTCGATATCTGCGGGCCGGATCGTCCACCTGGCGGGACTCAAAACGATTTGCCCGTAGCTCACCCGTGGGAGAAACGGCGAGTGCCGCAGATGCCCCCAATCAAACGATTCCGGGTACGGTAACGCGTCGTGGGAGACATCGAGCAGAAAACGGCAGACATTGGGCGCGAAGCGTGTGCTCAACATGTTCCCCTGGGAAACTTTGACCTCTTTTCCAAGGCGCAGCGAGCGAAGACAGAAGCGATTTTTCCGCACGCTTACAACAATGTCATCCAGGGAGATCACTTGATCGGGCGGGCGGGAGGGCATCGTGTTGACGGCGATCTCATATCTATGCAATGGTGGGCATAGCGAGACGTTTCCACAACGTGCTTCCGTGGGCAAGTAGGTGAGATCAGCGAAGATGACATCAGGGGACAATACCTCCTCTTCATGCATGTAGGCTTGTAGGCATGCGCGCCCATCTCCTCCCAACAAATCAGCAAATCGTCCCATCGTTCGCCCGCCAAAAGTGATGCCTGTGACGACCAGCCGGAAGCGGCCCTGGTCGATCTCGTCTCTTGATGTTGCCTGGATTTGGAAGTAGAGGTCAAGGAGCGCCGGCGCATCCTGCGAGGCGGATGGTTCCCACTGGGTCAGATCCTGTAGAATCGTATCGGTGAGTGTCACTTCAAGGCATTGCGTGTGGAATGCCTGCGCCATGAGAGAGCAAAGTGTGCGTTCCCGTGCGGAATCCTGGGCATCTGGAGCCAGAATAGGTTGGGGCAAAGGGTACTCTCTGGGAGGCTGCTCATAGGTCGATGGAGGCCCAAGGCCCTTTTCTGGGCTCAGAAGGTGTAACAGGGGGATTTCTGCCGAGCCATACTTCTGCACAAAGGCCGCGCGATAGTGGTTGAGCGCAGTTTCCCCTTTGGGATGAGTGCCCATGCGTAAAAGGAGGTCGGCAGCTTTGGCCGCGACCTCCGCAACCTGGTGATGGACTCCTGTCGTCTGCATTTGCAGAACAGCGTCAACCTGAATGGGAAGGTGAATATACGGCGCGAGTGTTTGCTGGCAGGCTACGATTTCTTCTATCTGGCGAGCTATCCCATCAAGTTCCTGCTGATTGACCTCTGAGATGGTTTGCAGGAGCGCCGCCAACTGATGGTGGACTTCCTGCATTGCAGGGATCGAGCGGAGCTGGTTGAGGACGAACGCGGTCGGTTCCGGGTTGGTAAATGGAGGGCGAAGCGTGCTCAGAAGCACGTGGGCCTGCCAGAGCTGGAATAAGACCTGTTCGATCTGATCTTCTGTCACACCAGGAACCTCCTGGGTCACATCCCTGACCAATTGCGTGTACGAAATGGGCGTCTGGGTCTTTGAAACGATGGATTGTACTACTGGCACGTACCGGAGGGATAAAGAACTCGTGTCCATAGTGCCGTAGATGTCTATCGAAGGGAGAATGAGCCGCGATCCCGCAACATAGGCCGTTGCATTTCGCATTAATTGCAAATGAGGGAGGAGTTTCTCGTCTTGTTCCAGCCTTTGGATGAAGGCAAGGAGCCAGCCCATATCGGGGCGTAGCCTATGGTGGACTGTTGGATTTTCCAACGTAAGGTCAGTGTGTGTGTGCCAGTGGCCCAGACCCACACCGGCGAATAACCCAAAGGGAGTTGGCCGGCTACACATTCGCACAATGTAGCGCAGGATACGCGAATAGACGCGTTTGGTGCGGGCGTCCTGTTTCACATTCTCTCCCTTCGGGAGGCGGGCAATACCTTCTTGAAGATCACGGCTCGCGACGCTCAACGCGATATTGAGCAAAGGGGACTGAGCAAGGAGGTCGCGCACGATGGAATACCCCTGCTGGCTGGCTCGCTCGAATGTCTCTACAATGGTGTGCTGGAGAACATCCTTGTCTTTGCCAAGCGTGAGCGAGCTGTCAAGGAAAGCTGCCAACGTGTGTGCGGAAAAAGCTGGGGTACGCAAAAGATAGAAACTGGCCGGCGCATACAACGGTGTGATTACCCCCTCACTGCTCGTCTGAACAGCGTCATTTTTTCGATTCATATTTTCCCCCTTCCTGAGACTTACGAAAGCAGCAATGCGCGGTCCCATTTCGGCTCAACGGAGGAACTGGCGGCCAGAAGCGCGAGCAGCGTCCCTACGGCGCCAGTGAAAAAACCTAAAGAATCAATGAGAGAACCGACGTGAAAGTCGTAACGGAAGCCAAACGGGGCGTCGGGCTGGAATCGCGCAAGAATACGATGAACGAAGCCAGGAATAAGCTCTTCTATGAAAGGGTCTTCTGTGTCTTTAAGGAAGCGCAAAGCCACCATGAGAAGTCCAGCTTCGCCGTGGCACAGTGTGAGCGGATCGATCCGTCGCGTTGTGTGCGGGCGCTGGAGTGTTGCTCTTATTCCTTGCACTGCCAACTCTCGGAAGCGGTCGTTCCCCAGCGCCTGGCCGGCCAGCCACAGTGACCTCACAACGCCTGGTGCGCCATAGCACCAGCCTGAACGTGCGGGGGGCAACTGGCGAACTTGCTCAAGCGCAGCGTGTGCTGGAATAACATCAGGCCAATCAATTCCCCAGGGTGCTTGAATAAATCTGTCTGCTAACCAGGATGCCAGATGTTGTATGGAGGTGTTTTGTCTGTCAATGGAATATCCGGCTAGGCTCGCGAGTGACAAGGCAACGAGAGGACCTGGGAGACCGTGAGCCAGGCCGCAATTGACGACAAATTGGTCAGGATAGCGTGAGGCGCTGACCGGGAAGAACGATGAGTGAATCAGCCATGCGTTAGGGTCTGACGCGAATGCCACCAGGATCTGCAAGAGTTGGATAATAGCGCTTGTCACGTCTGCATTGGGGTCTTGCTGAATCAAAAGTGTACGTAAGACGCCCGAGGCTCCTCGAACAGCGTCGTAGTCAAGCACTTCGTGACCGCACACAGTCTTTACCCAGGTTGTGTGCTGTGCTTGCCTGGCGAGTTGTTGCGTTAAATTGGCACTCGCTTGCCGAAACTGTTCATCTTCCTGTTCAAAGAATGAAAGAACATTGGCTAGCCCACTCGTTCCTTTGGCCAGCCCTGCTTCTTGCAAGGGTTGGTCCTGCGTTGCTTTTACCGCTTTTTGGAGATAGGTGTACGCGTTCTCTCGCGCCTGCTCCTCTTGCGTACAGAGTGCTATATAGTAGCACAAAAGCGCGAGGCTGGGATAGCCGGCGGCGAATGCAGTATCCTGCCAGTATGTACCTGCCTGCTTTTGCGTAATTGCACTGATCATCTCTTCCTGGGACAGGCGTCCGGTCAGCGAATGAGCAAGGGAAAATACCAGACCGCGTAAATCATGCTCTATACTTGCTTTCCAGGTACGCTGCACACGTTCTCTCGCTTTCTCACATTTCAAACCCATACAGAAAGGATGGGTAAGACCAGGCTTTTGTGGAGAGGCACATCGTCGAGGTCAGAAGAAGGCTCCTCTGCCTCGACGATGCTGGCCGACGCCGTGTTAGCAGGCGTCCGAATTGTCGCATGTACTGTCGGTCTTGCAGGTCAGATAGTCCGACATGCGCGCGTGCTGCGTTTTTGCTGGGTGTTCCACTACGCGGATATCGAGGTCGAGTTTTGGCACCTTATTGACCTCGCTCGTTTTAGTGCGAGGCTGCGTGTCTGGACGGTCAAGGGTCGCGGCTTGCATAGGAAATCTTCTCCTCTCTGCCCTAAAGGCATGTGCCCGTAGGGATAGATTCACGAGACTGCTTGCTCAGAAGAACGATTTACATGTGACGCACTACTTGGGTTGGTACTTTTCAGCACTCCATAGTTTAGCTGATAAAGGCTTGTGGGAGCGTCATGCCCCACTTACATATGATACTCATTCATACCCCCTGTTGGCTCTTCCCACCGCGCGTTTTCACGAAGAAAATCTCCCACTTTTCTCTTCCCTCTCATTTGTGTGCTTAGTAGAAAGCACTCAGATAAGTAGGGTCATACGTAGCGCTGGACCACAAGATGATAGAGCATTTTGAGCGGATGACCCTAAGAGACGCTGATAGCGTGCGTGCCGCCACCAGCACGACCAGGGGGAGGGTAGGGCGCAAGGATCTCGGAGCATGCTTAGAAAGCCGCTTCTGCCTCGCGTCGTGACCGCTGCTCTCTTTGCGCGCGGTTCCAATCCGGCAGAGGCGATTGATATGCGTGACTGGTTGAAACGGGACAGGTCTCCAGATCAGAGCGGATGATGGCGGCGTTTGAGGAACGATGCCGGGATCTCTTGCAAGCATCTCGTCTCTTCGTCCTGCTCGGCGGTCTCGGCATTGGCCATCTCCAACTTGCCAAGCGGGCATGCAGGTCAAACAAGTGTAGTCAGGGCGTGCGCACGACCAAGCTGCGGGCGACCACCACTCGGCAAAAAGTTGCCGAGTGGTGAGTCAGATGCTGGAGTTGCTCTGCGTCAGTTTCTCCCCAGCGCTGCTCCCTTGTTTCGGCTAGACAGGTAGCAAGCTGGGGACAGCGAAGCGATGGCCTGTGCCGAGTTGTACTGACTCAGCATCTCTAGGACCGCTGGATCGGCTAGATTAGCATGGAGGCACGTGGTGAACCAATTCAGGGAAGAGAGGGATCAACTCATCAGGCAGCCGTTGGCGGGCGGCACTCTGACTCAGTATCAGATCACGCTCGGAACGGGGCAGCGCGCGACGCCTGCAAGGTCTCAGAAGGCAGGATGATTCCACGCGCATAGCCCTCCAGTTGCCAGCAGGCCAGGGCCCGAGCGTCGATGCTATCGGTCTTGGCACAGATACCTAGGCTGGCGGACCAGGAAGTTGTCTGGTGCGGATTGCGTACTATAATGTGGTAGCCCGCCTTCGTCGCTGCCTCATAGTGGGGTTCCCACAGAACTCCAGTCGCTTCCAGTCCGATTAGCATGGTCGCTGGCTCACCCCAGGTGCCGCAGCCATCTCACCAGTTGTGCATACCCTTTTCGCCTCTTGTTGGAGGGCTTTAAGCAAAGCATCTCCGACCCCATATTGGCGGTACTCTGTCCAAATAACTGCTACTATTACGGGAATAAGTTCAGCAAGAGAGTCCGTTCTACCAGGAGATTTTCCCTCTTCCCTCTTCCCAACATGCCGAATCACGCCTATATCCTCTCCCCTTGTTCCTCCCACATCTGAACGAGGCAAAGTCATTCTACCCCAATACGCTTTTCAGAGAAAAGCGAGCGAAACGTGCATTGGTATACTGCTTGTACCGGGTGAAAGCTATCAGGCAAGGTATTTCTCTCACATACTCTTCTAAGACAGAGATCGCTCAGAGGAAATTGAGCAACTCCTTCTCTACGTGAAAGCGTGATGGAACAAACTGGTAAGCTACGGCGTTGTGCTTGTACAACCAGATCTCGAAATATCCTGCCTTGAGCGACGTGCCTCCAATCTCAGCGAGAAATGCATGGACATGCTCTTCAGCCTCTCGAATATCGATTCCTTCCTGGCAGCGGCGCTCTATTTCGACAAAGCCCCCCTAGCCCTTCCACTTGATCAATACTGATAATTAGCGGGCCGTCAATGTAGACACTGCGCCTTTTCTCGATACAAGCAAGCTCGACAAGGTTATTGTACGCAATAACCTGTTCCCAGGTGGCAGCAGAATGCCAGGTGGGAAGGAATACTCGGAAGAGATGGTTCGCCTTTTCTGGGAGGCTCTTCGCTGAAATGTCAAATTCTCGCTCGATACATGCGATACGTTCTTGGGATGTGCTATCCTCATCAAACTTGAACTGGAGTAGCCTGCCCTCTCGCAAACGGGCAAACACGACCTGCCGATGGCGGAGCAGGTCAAACTGCGGTGTGTCATAATAGACATCCTGGCTTGCTTTGATCTCGCTCACGCCTATTCTTTCGAGTTTTTCCTGAAGCTTGGCTGCGATGGCAGGCGATAACAGAGACCGGACCTCTACTTCGATCATACTTCCCTCATTTCCCTTGTATTTGAAGTTGGGATTTATTCCAACTCGTCCTCCGCTTCTTCTTCACTGAGCGCACCGATCTCTCGGAGATGCTTGAGCTGGGCGCGCCAAAATGGGAGGCATGCTTTGAGCGTCTGCTCAACAATGTCTCGCATATGAACGCCATACTGGTCGGCCAGTAACTTATATTTTTTGTGCGTCCCATAGGTCACCTGCATGCCACCACTTCTCCATTGACTTTTATTTTCATCGTTGACACGCGGCTGAACGAGAAGGGCTTGCATCAACTCCGCGATGGCTCCTTCTGGCACCGCCGCGAACATGCTTTTTATCGCTGCTGCGGGATCGTCTTCTTGCCCTAACGCTGTATCCCTGTCTAGCGAGGCTGCTGTGTTCTCTTGCTGTACCAACATCGTACCCTTCTGCTGTATTGGAGGAATATTGCTTGGTGGTAATACCCTCCTATCGCTCTGTGGTAATACTGTACTGGGTTCTTGTAATGCTGCTGTATTTTCACTTTGATACTGCGTATCATTGTTGCTCCCATGTATCCCTGCTATAGGCGGAAGATTGACTGTCGATTCATCGCGATATCGCGATACTGCATTGTCGCGATATTCGTTTGGGGCTATAAGGGGAGGAGGCGATGTAGTAGGAGAACTTCCTTGCTCTGTCGCTAGGCTAGACTCTTGCTGTGCATCTGTTCTGCTATTTTGTGGTATAGCAGGAACGCTATAGGGAGATGCTGATGTGTTGATTTGTTGTGGGGCTGCTGTACCACTACTTTGCATGGGTGCTGTAGAGGGCTGAAGCGGTAAAGCTGTATCTTGTTGGTACTTTGCCTCGCTGCTACTCTCCCTCGTTGCTGCTTTATTTCTACTTAGAGGTAGCGCTGTAGTGGAGGATTGCAATAAGGTATTACCCTCTTGTTGTAGGAAAGGAGTGTCCCATTGAGACGATGCAGCTATATTGCTTCCTGGTATTGCTGAAGCAATGGGCTGCTGTATTCCAGCACTATTGCTTTGCTGTGAAGGAGCAGCATTGGACTGTAATGGTGCTCTTGTAGTACTATCTAGCGTTGCTGCGGTAATGGGCTGCTGTAGAGACGCAAGATTACTGCTTTTCACTACCGGGATACTGGGAGGCTGTTCTGCTGTGTTCTCCACATGAGGCGGCGCTGCAGTGGTGCTTCCCTGACCTATCGTTGTAGGAGTACCCTGCATTGCTGTTTCAGAAGATTGTTGAGGTAGCACTGGAGAGGATGACTGCGATGCTGTTTCAGTGCTGGGCTGTGTCGTTGCAGAATCGCTCAAATACGATACTGGGATACTTTGGGCTGGCTGGGTGAGAGGAACCTGCCGGTTCTTATTCCTGCGTCCAGCCAGTGCGGCACGGGCTTGCTCTTGTCGCGAGAGTGCTTTCCCTGCCGTGGTCTCTTCCTGGGTCGTTTCACTCATTGTATTCCAAACCTCTCAATGAATTCTTTCGCAAGGCCTGCGTAGGCTTGCGTTGCGCTCTTCGTTGAACTGAGACCAGGTTCATAATATTGAACAGGGAGACCATACAAGGGAGCATTGAGAATGCTTGCGTTGTATGGGATTTTGGTCTTAAAGACCTTCTCACCGTATTCCTGTCTTGCCTGATCTTCTATGATCTTGGCGACCAGGACAAATCCTTGCCGGGCATCGAAGCGGTTACAGAGTACGCCTGCGATATCGAGAGCGGGATTGGCCTGCCTGATCAGCTCAATTCGAGCTTTCAGCCGGTCAATCGCATCATAGGCGTAGACTCCCATATCTAATATCGCGATAATCCCGTCTGCTGGGACGGTGGCGTTAAAGGACAATTGCCCCAGGCTTGGAGGCGGGTCAATAAAAATCACCTTATAGCGGTCAACAGCTTGCACAATTTCGTCATCTGGGGTTGCTCCTCTGGCCTGATAGAGGGCATCGTAGAGGAGGAACTCGCGCCGCATCACCTGATTCGAGACCAGTGAAGTTTCCAACTCGGACATCAGGACAGACGCAGGAAGAATATCAATGCCAAACGGGGTCCGATGCACAGCGTACTCAATTCCTGCGAAGCGATTCGCCAGCACATCGTGCATACTTTTCGCACCATCTTCCAAATTGATCCCTATCCCATGCGAGGCGTCTTCCTGGGGGTCCATTTCACACAGAAGGGTATCATTTTGCACGAGATCGCGCAGGTCGGGGATGGCGGTAAAGAGGGTCTCGATAATCTGATCCTCTACACCGAGGGCATGGAGCTGTTCCCCAAAGGTTTCCTCAATATCGTCTTCCTCTAGGATCGGCGTGAGAATGAGGTCCTTCACCTGGGGGAGGCTCAAGAGCTGCTGGATGGCGGAAGCGTCAATGCCACGGATCAGGAGCAGTTCAAAAATAATGGCTTCTAGAACCTTGGCGTTCATCCCTTTTTCAGTGCGAAGGAGTTGCACGATTTTCTTTGCCTTTTCTCCCTTTTCTCCTTTAATGCCATACTTATGGAGCTTCCGTTCAAACAGTTCCATGGCAATCGCCGTGAGCAAATTGATGCTCGTGGTGGTTTTTCCCGGCCCGCCTTTGCTGTTTGCAATCAAGTACACTTTGTTGCCACGGGTAGCGACAAGCCCACCCATCGGCTGAACAACTCTGCTCGGATAATTCATTGCACTGTTGACCTCCTCTTGTATCGCGATAGTGCAGTATCGCGATATCGCGATACTGCTGTTGATCTCTTCTGAGTATGGCGTATTCTTGCGGGTTCGTCAAGTAGATTCACTCTTTGGTTATCGGCGATGCCCAAAACGTATTATGGGCGCGAGACTTTGTGCTGTGTGGGGAAGCAAAGAGATGGACGAGCATGAACGTTTCGACACTGTTTTCTATCGCTTCTCATGCCTTATCAGCTCTCGTCTCCAATGCATGGCTTCATCCAGAATAGAGAAGTCGCGGCTCTGGTATTCTTTTTCTTCCTCATCCAGAAAATCTTGCTTCCAACGGCTCTAGAGGCGAGATCGACAATCTTTGGGTTTATCCCTAACCTTTGTATTTCTCTATTTTGTAGTGATCGTTCGAGATTGAAGCTTGGTGCCAAGCGACTCTCAACCTTCTACTGACAGGCTGCCAACACGCTAACAAGGAAAAGAAGAGATGGCAAGATATCAGGTGAGTCCAGGTAATTATTCCTCTGGGGGAAGGTCAAAGAGGGATGGCTGATTTTTCTGTTTCAGGCGTCTCTCCTCCTCGCGCTCCAACTGCTGAATAGACTTTTGTGGTGTGGGCAATTCTTCAGGAGCAGTGCCTCCCAGTTCGTTAATAATAAACTCGCGGACCTTGCGCCCAACCGTAAAATGCGTCATATTGGCTCGTTCTTTGCCTCGAACGCGTTCCCGTTTCAGAGCAGCATCTGTTTGGGAGGCACGGAAGATGTTGTCTGCGAGTTCTTCTGAGGACATCCAATTAGAGATTTCCTCGCCTGGCGCAAGATTCTTCAGTGCGTGTATGTCGTTTTCTGTTAAATTACCGTAAAGACCTCTATAGCCAGAATTTGCGAAATCTGCATGATCGCTGGAGGAAATAACGCCAGCATCATGAGCAGTCTGAGCAAGTTTTCGGTTATAGAGGCTTAGTTGTGCCCGATAAATCAAGCGTTTTTCGTCTTCTGATAATTGAGCGAAGGTTTCGGCATCAGAAAGCTCCTGACGGCGAGTTTGCTCGGCGAAATAATCCTTGGCATGGCTCACGATGGGTTTGGATGAGTCAGCCGCAAGCACAATCATGTAACATGCATATCGTGTGAGCTGAATCTCTCTTAAATCAGTATTGCCGCCTTTAGAGCCGACCTTCCGTTTTTTCGTTATCTCATAAAATTCATCGCTTACAGGATGCCCATTATACTCACAGGCAACTTTTGCTTTGGCGATAACCTTCTCGAAATTCTGCCAGTTGCGATACCCCAGAACTTTCGACAATTCCCTTGCCAACCAATATTCTCGCGCGCCGTCCTGGTGACGAAGAGCATCGAAGGGGGACGTTACAAAGTTGAGCTGATCATCCATGCAACAAATCCTTTCTGTTTTATATCTTACTGATAGCAATAAGATATAAAGACTGGCCTCTCCGTTGGGCTTAGGCCATTTCAATGGTTTATTCGCATTGACTCTCCGACGTCGGAGAGTCGATCAAAGAGGCTTCTCCAGCTTTTTGCATTCTAGTGCTTCGCGGAGATGCTGTCAACAATAAGAGCATCTGGAGTGCGGAAATGTTGAGCTGGCACACGGCTGACATATCCTCTGCAAGCACCCATTCACAACTTCTTAACTCATAAGGTGAGAAATATGGTTGCCTCGCTTGTCGAGTGCTTTTCATCGCTGTTTTCTCTCAAAGAGTGGAAAGAGCCGACTGAACACCTCATTCCGTCGCATGAGATGTTTCAAGGCTGCTTTTCACTCAGAGAGTGGATGCATTGAGTAAGGGAAAGGGCATCGGGCAAGCAACATCGCTTCTGTATTGTCACCATACAAGAGCAGAACCTTCGTTCCTATCACTCTTGTCCACAGGACTGTTGAGGAGTTCGTTAGAGGAATACCACAGAAGAGGGGGGATGGCCAGAGGTGGCTGTGGTATTGTGGTATTCCTTATCGGGTCCGTCATCTTGTATTGACTGATTTTTCTGCATGAGAAGAAAGTGATCAGCCCTGCCTACAAAAAGAGCAGGCGTATTCTCATAGGGGCGCGCCTGCTCTTTTTTCCTGTACGGTTCCCACCTGTTAGCGAAAAGTAGCGCCCAGCCGCCTTGTCGCCTTCTCTATGCGCTCAGCAAGAAGGTGTGC
>Ga0070738_10007499_pt1 | contig 10881 bp, 11 predicted proteins | sample Coa_R2_2_FD_66446 | JGI IMG/M metagenome (GOLD analysis project Ga0070738, IMG submission 66446) | Surface soil microbial communities from Centralia Pennsylvania, which are recovering from an underground coalmine fire - Coalmine... | ecosystem: Environmental > Terrestrial > Soil > Unclassified ... | reverse complement strand
CTAAACACACCCAGATGAGATCGTAACGCTCTTGAACTTGGTAAGTTTTAACACAAGCTTGTGCAGGGGGCGATTGGTCTGGACTCGCAGGAACTATTACGCATTTCCCCTCGTTATTAAAGGCTAAACCGTGGTAAGGACAGATGAGAGTATCTTGATTGACATATCCTAAAGAAAGACGCGCACCACGATGAGGGCAAAGGTCTTGCCAAGCTAAAACTTTGTCGCCATTATGCCAGAGTACGAGATCTGAGCCTAATAAGCGCTTGTGTAGAACTGTTCCAGGTTGGAGGTCTTGCGATCGCGCTATCACATGCCAATCATTCAGCAAAATCTGGTCTTGCACCATGAGCATCGACACCAATCAGGTTAAATACCTATATCTTGACCATCATACATTCTGTTAGATTTTTTTGGTTGTTAATAACAGGTACATCCCGATTTTGCAGATTTATTTTGTAGTGTGTTCGCGAAGCGTGTGCTTTGCACTCACATCTTGCTCAATAAAAAGTATATTCCAAAACAGGTTGTTTCCTAATATACTGTGTTGGCAGTAAGTATTTTAAAAGAATCTCTGTCAATAGGTTCTTGAACTACGTTATTTGTGCCAATCAACCTACTTAAAACTCTAATAGCAGCGTCGTGACTTTCTTGACCGCCATTGGATGCCGAATAGTGTGCTAAAACGTAGGGATGTATTAACTGCTCAAACAAATCAACAGCGGTCGCCATGACACAACAATCTGTATCGATACCGCAAACGAACACAGTGTCAATTGTATTTTGTTTTAAAAATGCTATTGTTTCCTGATTAATACTACTGTATGCTTTTTTATCAAAAACCACCTTTGCAAAAGGTTGAAGACAATCAGCTAACTGCCTCTGTTGCTCGGATATGAGATCTTGCCAGTTGAGAAACTTCACCCAAGGGCTGTCAAGAGTATTCAAAAACCTAGTAAACACAACAAAGTCAAAGATAGATTGATTTAACAAAGACTCTATTCGCTTAACGACATGTTCAGTGCTCTGAGTGACAAAGCCATTTTGGACATCGACCACAAAAATACACGACTTCATCTGTTTGACTTACAATAGCTGACACCAAGGTACAGGGATTCAGGGAATTGCGCAAGATTGACACTCCCACGGCTTCAAGCCGTGGGATTCTTCTTTCATCCAGCCAACTTGTCTAGAGGAGTTTCCCCACCTAGATAGAGGTCGTTCTGTCCAGAAGCTTGAATTTCGGTATGCCCTACCGTATTTTTAAGACCTTTTTGTAGAATCATGACGGCTGCATTATGGTCACGGTGCATGAGTGTTCCACACTTTGAGCATTTGTGAGTACGAGTTGACAAAGACTTCTTAACTCGTGTTCCGCAAACAGAACAGTCTTGAGAAGTATAATGTGGCGCAACCGCTACAGCCCAAACCCCAAAAATTTTGGCGTAGTAGTCTACCCAATTAGTGAATAGTGACCACGATGCATCACTGATAGATTTAGCTAAACGTCTATTGTTGACCATATTACGCACCTGCAAGTCCTCATAAACTACCAAGTCGCTAGACTGGACAAGCGCTCTTGCAGTCTTAACTGCAAAATCTTTACGCTGTCTACTTACCTTGAGGTGCTTCTTAGCTAATTTCTTAACAGATTTCCGTCTATTAGAAGAACGTTTTTTACATTGAGAAACTTTGCGCTGTTTACGCTTTAATGATTTTTCAGCTTTGCGTAGTAGTCTTGGATTTTCAACGGTATTCCCATCAGAATCGGTATAGAAAAACTCTAATCCAACATCAACACCTAATTGTTTCCCGTTGAATTGGTGTTCCTCTTTACGTTCAACGTTAATACAAAACTGACAATAATAACCGTCTGCACGTCTAACTACTCGAACACGCTTAATCTGTTTAATAGAATAGAAGCTTAAGTCACGAGTACCAACAAGCTTAAACTTTCCAGACTTGAAACCATCAGTAAACGTGATGTATTTCCTGTCAGTTGAAAGTTTCCATCCTGATGTCTTGTACTCAACAGAGTGCCCACGTTTTTTAAATTTTGGGAACCCTTTTTCCCCTGACTTTTGAGCTTTGCAATTATCGTAGAAACGTTTAATTGCTAACCATGCTCTATCAGCAGATGCTTGACGTGCCATAGAGTTTAGCTTGTCTGCAAACTCAAAATCCTTAGCCAAGACAGCGCAAAGCTTTTGTAATTCGTTTTTACCAACTTCTTTATTATCCATCCAGTGTCTTAGAGCTTTGTTACGGATAAACAAAGCTGTTCTGATAGCTTCTTCTAACGAATCATATTGACTTTGCTTACCTTTTAACTTAGCTTCTAAGACTAACATCGTTACGACCTCTTGACGACATATTCAATATAGTTCATTATGGTTAATAAGTGCAAGTTATCAACCATAACTTTACAAAATCTTTAAATATGTTCAACAAGTATCGTCACAAAACAACGTCAGTTACTCTCATCAATTATCATTTTGTATGGATACCTAAAAGACGCAAAAAAATACTAGTAGGTGACATTGCAAAACGATTGGAAGGATTGTTATATGAAAAAGCAAAAGAGCTAGATTGTGAGATAGTAGCTCTTGAAATAATGGAAGACCATGTACATTTATTTATTAGTTGTCCACCAACACTAGCACCCGACCAAATTATGTTTAGATTGAAGGGTTACACGTCTAGAGTACTAAGACAAGAATTCCCTCATTTGTTGAAACTACCTTCCATGTGGACACGAAGTTACTTTTGTAGTACTGCTGGTAATGCGTCAGCACAGACAATTAAGCAATATATCGCTAATCAGAAAACTCGCTAAGATATCTGGACGTCGCCTAAAGGCGAGTCGCATTCATGAGGGCAGTGCGATGGGCGGGTTCCCCGACTTGTAGCAACTGCCCGTCCCACTCCTTTTAGGTGTGGGCTTTCTGCTTTAATTGCTGTAAAAATGAAATAGGACTTTTTCCGACGCTAATACCGAAGTTATCCGACTGACAATTATTGAGCCGATTGCAATTATTTCATATAGAAGAAGAGCCAACAGATAGTGAACACACTACTATTGGCTGTCTTAAACGTTCAATTAGCACTTCCTTTTGGATAAGGATTTAAATCATGCTAACTCAAATTCTAGTAGAAGGTGAATTGCTGACCGATTTATCTGACTTGCAACAACAGATAGTTGCAGGTGGCAATACTGGCACCAGTGTTGATACTGGCAATGGTGGCAATAGCTTTACTACCAATGGTGGTAATGGCTTTAGTACCAATGGTGGTAATGGCTATGATATCAATGGTGGCAATGGCTTTAGTACCAATAATGGTGGCAATGGCCTTAGTCTCGGTGGTTAATAGGATTGCCTCGGGGTTTTCTTTTCACTATTGGATAGGCATCAATTATTGAAGATTGTGCGTTGCTAAATCAAAGTATGAATGTGCAATTCACCGATGTGTAGAGATGTAGCATTGCTACGTCTCTACAAGGATTTGGTTTTTGGCTACAAAAATTTACAAACGCAATTCATGCCTAGGTTCAGCAACGCCAAGATTGTAGACTAAATTTTGGGCGTGTGTACAATCACAAGCAAATATTCATCTTATAGGTTTATGGCTCAAAGTTACTATATTTTGGGCTATTTTTATTTAACTTTTATTGACATTCAACATTTCTGCTATAAAAGGTAAGAGTTGTCTGTAACTTAAAGAGTAAGACAACGACTTTAGTTATAGAGATATTTACTTATAAGTACAACGAAAGTGCTATAGAAGTTATCTATTTCGTTGATGTAAGAGTCAAGACGTTTGTGGGATGTTGATTCACAAGAGAAATCATACGATAAAAACAGTGAAGGACAGAGCAACAAGAAACAAATAAATAAAAAATTTGATTTCATATGTCTGCTTTATTTCACAACAATACAACAACTAAAACCACAGTTATAAGGAGTCAATCATGTCAGAGGAAAATAACAACAATTCTATTGAATTATCCAATGAAGAATTAGACCTAGTGAATGGTGGAGCAATCACAGATTTTGAAGCTGCTAGCTATACACTCAAGGATAAAGAGTTGTTCTCCGGTCTTAGTGTAGGTGCAAATGGTACAACTTCTGTCACCAAAGCAACTGACTTTACAATCAAGTCTTTTGGTGCAAAAGACGTCACCATTAGCTAATTAAATTATTTTTGTCCTCTCTATAAAGAATTGCCATAAGTAGGTAAGATACTTATGGCAATTCTTTGTAATGTTATTCTATCTGTGTGTAAATTTGATTCTCGGATGGGTCTAATATGGATGAGTTTGAAGCCAAGCAGCAATCGAAGGTACTTGACTGATGATCAAATGTAGTGCATTCAGTTTTGGATATGGCTTAAGCAGTTCTTTTGGGGGTTGAAACGGTCCATCAGGCTCTGGTATGTAAAAAAATGTAGATGGAGTTGTCCAGAGTTTTGCAGTTTCATTTAATGTACACAGAATATCGAACACCGCTAGATCGGCCCATGTGAGTGATGGACCAACAAGAAATGGAGAACCTTGATTGCTCTCAATCAGAATTTCAAACCTTTGGAAGTGCATCGGCACAGTTACAGTAAAGTACTCACGTAGACGCTCTACTTTCACTGATGCATTCCTCATTGTCATGATTAATCGACCATCATGCACAATCCGGTCAACATAGCATCCGTACAAAAGGTCTAGCAGATCTCTCCATGCATCAACCACCATATCTGATATGGCTGCTTGCACATTGTCTAATGGGTACAATCCGGCTTCTTTTGCAGCATACCGGGCGATCGCACATGATTGACCTATGATTGTGTCACCAACTTCAAGAGTAGGTAACTGGTCGAAGGGGAGTTCTGCACTGTCCCTTGTCTGTATGTATTCCTGCAACGACATTGTTCTATCTTCAAAGAGAACATTGCCATAAATGAAGATGAGGCGTGGAAGTTCAGCTCTACCCTTGCCATCATCAAAATACTGTAAAATTGGGCGTGTTGAAGTCATTGATAGCCATGATGTTAATTCGACGTATAATGTTAGACGCCAGCAAGCACGAGAATGTGTGCACTCGGCTCAAAAATTATCCAGCCTAATCTCCCGCAAAATATCTGACGCTTTCCAGCCGCCATGACTGGTGGTAACAAAACTTATTGAAGCTGGTTGGTAGAAGTCTGTTGGCTCGGGTTGTGGTAATTTCTCTGGTAAGCTAACTTCCTCAGTTTGAGTTATTTCTTCTTGTAGAAGTTCATCTTCAGGAGGCTCTAAAGGAGCTTTTAGAGTAGGTTTAGAGATTTTAATGATACTTTCTTTCATAAGTTGTGTCTGTTGTTGTTTGTTAAGTAGTGGCAAATGTAAATATATTTACAAGCTATCAATCATACACTAATTAGGTATAACTTCTTGTACAAGCTTACTGCAACTTTCAGGCGGAAGGTAAAACAGACGTGGTTCTTAAACTTTATGATTTAGCAGGTGCTCAATCTGAGCGGCGCTTTAGTGCCTATTGCTGGCGGGTTAAAATGGCATTGAAACACAAGAGATTAGATTTTGAGGAGATTCCTTGGCGGTTTACTGAAAAACAAACAATTGCTTTTTCTGGACAAAAGCGTGTTCCTGTCTTGGTAGAAGTCGATGGTGTCTTTACAATGGGCACATGTTATCTCCCCAATCAAGCTGCTTTTACCGGATGATCCAGTTTATGGTTGGCGCGATCGCCTACTGAATGCTTTTGATGGATACGCCCGTAATACGCTCGGTTACCAAGTGTAATGGAGTTAACACGTTTAGTTTATCAGAAATAATGCTACAAATTTCTTAGTTAACTAATGAAAAAATAGACCTATAGCAATCTTATTTGAATCACAGATTTGTTGGCTCCACCAAACCAGGTTTTTTTGAAGAAACCTGGTTTCTCCATGGTTGCTAATGACGTGAGATTGCTATATGTAAATGAATGAAGAATTATCAACTTCCTCTATATTTGTATTCTAGTATACTCGATTTATGACTAGATCAATAATGTATTCTATTTATGGCAATTCTAAATTATTTGCAAATATGGTGAAACCCAGTTCTTTCTAAGAAAGTGGGTTTGGTGGAGATGACAAATTTGTGAATCAAATTGGATTGCTATAGCCAACCTAGATCGAGGAATACTTTGTGTCTTCTTGGAAAATCAAACGTTCAATTGCAATTGCTTTAGTACCTAGAATATGTTACTCCCCTTATCTATCTCAAAAAACACCAGATAGATAAGGGAAGTGACATTAAGAGAATTATTGATCAGGCGTCAAAATCTTGGTTATGACTTTCTCTTTTAGCTCCAATTTATTTTTTTGAATTGCATCCAACTCTTGTTGTAATTCGGGTAAATGCTTTTTTATATCCCTTAAGACAGTAGTATCAGTTTCTCCTTCGTTGACTACTGTATCTGCTTGTGCCAGTTTTACAGTATATTGTGCGATTTTACTATCAGAGTCTACGATAGTAAGAATTGCTAGGAAGTTAGCCAACTCTGTTAATTGCATATTTTACTCCTCACTACTAAATCAGTGCAATCTGTTACTTTCGGTTTTGCTTTCCACAGTTTTGAATTCATCTTTTATTCATACTGCAGCTGACCGTCAATATTGGCAATATGGTCATCTAAATTAATAGAGGTTGTAACATCTTCACTACCTTTTTGTATTGAAGAAAAACAGGTAGCACTCAGAGTACCATTTGATACTGCAAGGTCATAGCATCCTAATCCCAAGTTTTGTCTGCCCCAAGCTAAAGATCCATTAACATCGCTGCCAATGTATGGATTCAGTTTGATAGATGTTTGTACAGAAGAACCATCTTTCTTTTGACACAATGCTGATAGAGATGGTTCTCCTAAAGTTGCAACATCGGTACTGCTGGATACACTAATGTTTTTACAGGTAGTAGTAAATTGTCCTACTCAGATCTTGCACCAACCGTAATCACCCGTACAGATCAAATAAATCAGTAGTAAAGTGTAACAACAGGCAAATAGAAATATTTAAATAAGATTTGTTTTAAATAGAACTTGGACAATGCTATTAATACGGAGATTGCTAGATGATGGAATATAGGGGCTTTTTAACCTCAGACATCGATGTGATTGCATCTGAATCTCAAAATATGAGAGAAAAGGCGTGAAATATCAAAATGTTATAAAGCAAGAAAAATGCTTGCCCACGCCCAAGAAGAGCGTTTACACCCTCAAAGAATTGATGCCGACGCAGTACCAGAAAGATAACCTAGAGACGATGTTGGCGTTATTTTTAGAAGCACAAGGACACCCATTACCCGAACACAGTCAAACAAAATCCCCAAGTGCCTTAAGCCGATTTCTAAATATCAATCCTTGGTCAACCAGGGAGATAATTCGTGTTATTCGCCACCACGCATTAGAAACTGTGTTCAAGGCATTAGCATCATCTGGTAAAGGGAGAAAACCATTTTTACAGGTAATAACGGAACTACAAACCTTAGAAAAACGTGGTAAGTTTTCAGAGTTTAGTGATTTAATTCGAGTTTACAATGGTAAGCGTGGTCTGCATCTGGTTGTAGTTTATTTAGTAGTTGGAAAATGCCGCATTCCTTGGAATTTTCGAGTTTGGAGAGGCAAGGGAACGCCTTCCCCAGCACAGCTTGGACTGAAACTAGTTAAACGTTTGCCGCCATCTTTAACTCAACATTTTCAAACTATCATTTTAGCTGATACAGCTTTTGGCAGTATAGAATTTCTTGAGGGTGTACGCAAGCTTAAATATCATGCTGTCACAGGTGTAGCTATTAGCCGCAAATTAGCTGATGGCAGAGTTTTACGACATTTACATAAGCAGGGACAACAAGTTCGTTTATTTGGTTTAAAGTTTCCTGTTACCGTTTCTTGGTATTACTTAAAACGCGATAATGGCAAACTCGAAAAACGATTTATTTTGTCTACCCGTCCCATAAAATCTTCTACTCTTAAGTGGTGGGGTAAGCGTCGTTGGCAAATCGAGGGCTGGTTCAAAACTGCAAAGCATCGCTTTGGTTTACATCGTTTTGGTCAAGGAACTCTCCTGGGTATTTATCGCTGGCTGATTCTTTCTTTAACCGCCTATCTTATTGCTCATTGGACTCATCTCCACATTCAGCCAGCATCACCACCTGATTGGGGTGATGCTGCACAAACTGCCCTTGAGTCTATTTTCCCACATATAGTTGTGTCTCTTCTTTTACTTGATATTGAACGCCTTGCTCCCCTTGCACGTAGTTTTGGTTTTGACATCCATATTTCCAGGTGCAAGATGTGAGTAATCGACACAATTAGGAGCAAAGCCAGCCTTCAAGCCCCTGATTTCATAAGAACACAACAGTATTGAAACGGTTATAAGGAGTTAATTATGCTAGATGCGATCGCTCACAAGAATCTGACTCTCCTCAGAGAAAAAATAGAATCCTGATTCTGCAATATTTTTGAGCAAAAGATATGATTCTTCCATATAAAAACTTTAATCAAAAAGTCAGTAGTTAAGTGAAAACTTCATAATTCCCTTGAAATGAAAAATGTATATTAGACTTATCAGTTTAAATATCCAGCAAAAAAACACTCATTGTTGACTTGGAAAAAGTAATGAGAACTAGCTCCTCAAGAATTTCCATGATTCTGCGTTTACTCACCAACAAAGTCATTAAGTAGTATTCGTTGCGCATACATTAACTTAAGGACTTTGAGTAACAAATGTCGTGTTATGTATGCTCTGCTTTCTTGATGGACATCAGTTTATCAAGAATGCTTAACAGTGAGTGCATCGAGATTTTACACACCAGGCAATAGTGCGCCTCATACCATTTCACTTCTAGATCCAAACTTTCTTCTGTTTCTCTTCCTTGTCTTCTTGTTTGCCAAGCAAATCAACTTTCAAGTGCAAAGGTATCATTTTGTACTTGTATTTGTTGATGCGATTCAAACATGACAAAAGCGTTGTGATATTTGAGAAAAAAGATTTCAAAAAGATGGATACGTACAAACAAACGATTACACCCTACTCTTACAAAGAACAAAAATGGCTAACTAAAGATGTAGAGTCAACTCATCTAGATTATTGGAAGCAAAAGTTGGCGGGAATACCACCTTTGTTAGAACTTCCTACTGACCGTCCTCGCTCCTCAATTCAAACTTCAGATGTCAGTAGTCAATCTTTTAAAATCAATCGCAACCTCACCGAAAGGCTGAAAGTGTTAAGTCAACGCTTCAGGACGACTCTACACACAACCTTATTGACAGCTTTTGTGGTTTTACTCTCCCGCTATAGCGGTAGTGAAGATATTGTTGTTGGCTCTCCAATTCCCAACAGCCAAGCAGCTGATACCTTAGATGCTTTTTTTGCTAATACTCTTTTACTGCGTAGCAATCTTCAAGGAAATCCAACTTTCTCAGAGTTACTAATTCGGGTGCAGCAAGTTGTTGTAGATGCATCCTTTCACCAAGAAATATCTTTTGGAGAACTTTTAGCAGCCTTACAGCCAGAACTTTCTCTGAGCCATCACCCCTTGTGCCAAGTGATGTTCGTCTTGCAGGGTGCTGCCAACAACAAACAAGAATTACCTGGTTTAACAGGAAAGGCAGAAGGCAGAGGGCAGAGGGCAGAAGGAATTTATTCCTTCCCTGGAGTGCAAGGGACCTCTGGGCGACCGGAGGAAGCCAAGGGTTTAAGTCCCCACCCAAACACTTGTTTTGGGTGCTTCAAATCAGATGGGGTTGAGTCCCCATCTGTATTTGACCTTCTGCCCTCTGCCTCCTGCCTTCTGCCTTCTTCAAGCATCCATCCTTGGGAAATTGAGACAACCACAGGTAAGTTAGATTTGACTCTCACGATTCAACAGACCTCACATCTTCAGGGGTACTGGGAGTACAACACAGACTTGTTTGACACTGCAACTATTGTCAGAATGTCAGGACATTTTCAAAGAATGCTGACTGCAATTGTCATTGATCCAGAGCAAAAGGTTGCAGAATTGCCCCTGTTAACAGCAGCCGAACAGCACCAGTTATTGGTGGAATGGAATTCTACCTACGCAGAATATCCTCAACCTCAATGTATTCATCAATTATTTGAGGCTCAGGTAGAGCAAACCCCCAATGCAGTGGCGGTGGTGTTTAACGATGACAAGACATCAGCATCTTTACAAATCACTTACCATGAGTTGAACAGCCGTGCAAATCAATTGGCACATCACTTGCAAAGATTGGGTGTAGGACCAGAAGTCCTTGTGGGAATCTGCGTAGAGCGCTCTATCGATATGGTGGTGGGATTGCTAGGGATTCTCAAGGCTGGTGGTGCCTATGTCCCTCTAGACCCTGCATATCCCCAGGAGCGTCTAGCATTGATGCTAGAAGATGCACAGGTGCAAGTGTTATTGACTCAAAGCCATTTGAGTCACAAATTCCCTGAGTCTGCAGATCATGTTGTATGCCTAGATACTGACTGGGAAATTATTTCTAGGGAAAATGAAGCCAATGCTGTCAGTGATGTGGCAGGAGAAAACTTGGCATATGTTATTTACACCTCAGGTTCTACAGGTAAACCGAAGGGAGTTCAACTCACTCATCGATCTGCAACCAACTTCCTAAATTCCATGAAGCAGGAGCCTGGACTCACAAAGTCTGACATTCTCCTAGCAGTCACAACTATATCTTTTGATATTGCAGTCCTTGAACTTTACTTGCCACTGCTGGTAGGAGCCAAGGTAGTCGTTGTTAGTCGGGAAGTGGCAGTTGACGGTAAACGGTTGTTAGAGCAACTGATGAGCTCTGGCGCTACAGTCATGCAAGCAACGCCAGCGACTTGGCGTCTCCTTCT
>Ga0070738_10007497_pt1 | contig 10882 bp, 5 predicted proteins | sample Coa_R2_2_FD_66446 | JGI IMG/M metagenome (GOLD analysis project Ga0070738, IMG submission 66446) | Surface soil microbial communities from Centralia Pennsylvania, which are recovering from an underground coalmine fire - Coalmine... | ecosystem: Environmental > Terrestrial > Soil > Unclassified ... | reverse complement strand
ACCAACCGAGAAAACCCTGCAAGTTGTGCCATTAAGCTTTCTTGCTGTTTATTCAGTTTGAGTTTTCGCTTAATTGCAAACATTGGTTTTCTTGGTTTAAGTTCTCCTAAGCGTAACACAATATGGGGTATATTGTCATCGGGAAACGCTTTTTAAATGTGTGAATTTCACAAGCAAGAAAGACAAATCTTTGATGAATATTTTGCAGTAGCACAAACAACTCATTTGTATCGTTAGAGAAGAAGGTTAAGAAGAGTCGGAATGGTTCATGATGTTATGTAATATTCACTGAATCAGGTACTAGGAGTTTACTCTCCCTGAGCTAACTTATACGCGATGGGAGTCAGATACTCAGGAATGCCATGGAGTCGAACTTCTACACAGCCAAACTTATAAGCGTCCTCAATAGAACGATTTGCCGCTAATGCTTTGTAAAAGCCAACAGCAAAGGCGATCGCAGCTTGATCACCGATTGCATTATTCATCCCAATCACAATTGGGATATGTTCAGCGATTGCCTTTGCCTGACTTTCAGAATAGCAGGCATTTAGCACCACACAATTCACTTGCTGCGAGAATAGCTCAAACATTGCTGCTAAAGCATCAGGCTTAACAGGTTGAACTGTACCCCCTTCATTTTCAAAGCAGAGCTCGCCCTGACTCGTACCATGTCCAGAGAAATGTATAATATATGGTTCAACATCAAATATTGCCTGAGTGATATCTGCTACTCGAACAGACTCTAGCTGTTCTAGTTGGTAGTTTCCTGAGGCTTTGGTTGTTCGTAACTTTTCTTTAATATCTCGTAATTCTTGCCCTAGTCTTAGCCTAGAAGCATCACTTGGATCGGCTGCTAAAAACAGAATTTTAATAGGATTTTTTTCTATTATAGATTGTTTCTCATCAGTCAAATTATTTGGAAGGTTACTAGGAGTCTCTGAATATTGGAGTTGCTTTTGTAAAATTTCCTGGACTGTACCAATAAATCTCTTATTATCAAAAGTACCTTTTTTGAAATAATCGGATGCATTATATTCTTTTAATAAGTTACGAACATCCTGAGTGTTGACAACTGGTGTCCCGCTAACAACAATCACTGGAATTTTTTGCTTACTGGCAAGCTCAACGAGCTGTATTCCCAGTTTTTGGCGGCGAGAAATGGACGAATCTTTTAAACCAATATCAGTGACTAACAAATTCCAATGGTTTTCTTGAAGACTTTGATAAGCTTCTGCAAATGTTTTAACAACCTTAATTGCTTCTGGTGAGTGATGGATACCTTCTAAGGCACTACGGATTTTATCTTCAAGAATATTTTGCCAGTTAGGCTCATCCTCCACTAAAAGAACTCTTAACTTGTTCATCTTTTTCTCCTTTTCGTCAAGTTTTTATGCCAGTTCATGGCTCACCTTCTAGGTCACTGTAAGCTGGTAGTAGCAAAGTAAATTGTGAACCATTCCCTGGTACACTTTTAACCTCCAGACGCCCTCCAAGCAATTGTTCAACATTGAATTTTGTCCACCATAATCCGAAACCCATACCTCTTTTTGATTCTTTTGTGGTGTAGCCAAACTCAAAAATTTTTTCCAAGTTTTCTGCTGCAATACCTACGCCAGTGTCGCAAACTTGTATCTCAATCCAAATTCCTACGTTGAGTTGCACTAGCGTGCTAGTGATAGACAATTCTCCTCTCTGGTGCATAGCTTCAACAGCATTTTGAATGAGATTGTCAAAAATATCGATCAACTGCTGTTCAATTCCTAAAACAGGAGGTAAGTCAGTAGGTATTTCAATACTTCGAACAATTTCTTGGGGTATGTATACTTGCTCTAATGCGCGCTCCACTGTATGACGCAGACTGACAGACTGAGGTTTCTCCTGAAGAGAGCTTTTCATGCGATCTGTTGCTTGGATAATCTGATCTGCCATTGACAAAATATCAACTGCTTTATTCTTGCTGTATTGATCAGCTTTATCAATAATATCCTGTGCCCAACTGCGGATCGCACCTACACCATTATTCATACGATGCACTAATGGACCAGCCAGGTTACCAAAAGCAACCATAGTTTGTATCTTTACTAGTTGCTTTTTGTTTTCCAAGTCTTGAGTAATGCCAATAACTGCTTGGTTTGCTAACGCTTCCAACATCCTCCGGTGTTTTTGATTAAACGCTGAGACACGTTGGCTCTCTAAGTTTAATACTCCAAATACAAGGTGATCTTTACCCAGAAGTGGCACACATAACTCAGAACGTGTTTTAGAAGAATAAGGGTGATACCGTAGGTCATTTTGGACATCATCTACCAAAAGCGACTGACCATGCTCTGCTACCCAACCAGTGATTCCTTGATTTATACTGCTCCGCATTTCCGATGAATCAATTGTTGTATTATTTGCGGGATACTTAACTTTGGTGACTAGCTCCTGCTTACTCGAATCGAATAGATAGATTCCCCCTAGATCAGCTCCGGTAATTTTTAACGATTCACGAACAATTAGACTCAGTAGTCTTTCTTGATCTATGGTAGTGATGATCAGGTGATTTATCCTGTCTCGAGCTGTCAGCCACCGATGATTTTGAATAGCGATCGCTGCTGAAGAGGCGAGAGTTTCTATAATCTTTTTATCCTCTTCTGAGAAGCTGTGAACTCGGCGGTAATTAATCAACATGACTCCGACAATATCTGTACCATCTACCTTTAGTAAAACACCTGCGACAGACTTGATTCTTTCCCGAGTGGTAAAAGATGAATTGTGGAGTATTGGTTCTTGTTCTTGGTATTGAGCGTAAAGGTTTTCTCCATGCTTGATGAGTAAAAATGGCACATTCTGTTCCCCAATAATCTTTTCACGCAGCTTCTGCTCGTCCTTAAGTCGCCCGGCTGTTCTAGGGGGAGTCATAAATTCCTTTTCGTTCTGGACATATTCGTAAATATTGACGATATCTGCCCCTAAGATATTTAAACTATTCCAAGCAATACGGTGCAGGAGATTACTAACTTCTGGTACGCTTCCTTCTGGAATAATAACTTCTGGGATGTGGCTGAGAGATTGGGTTATTGAATGAAGAGATCGCCAACGTGCACTGTCACGCATTTGTTGAATTCTAGTAGTGTAGGAAATAGCATCAACAGCCCAACGTCGCACGAATAATTCTACCCATCGCAATTTACGTTTAACAAATTTATACTCTCGTCGGAAAAGAACATACAAAACTCCTTCTTTCTCATCAACCTGTAATGGAAAAGCCACCATTGCTTTAATGCCTGCCGCAAAAGCTTTTGGATTAAATTTTTCCATTTCTAGATTATCGTGATTGTTAGAAGAGTCTGGAATAACTTTGTACTTTTTATCTTGAATTGCTAGTCTACCCAGTCCATTATTACGAGGTGGACAAGTTTTAAGAAATTGCTTACCCACTGCTCCTGAAAAGACTTCGTAAATGTATCGACCTTGTTGTTGATTGGGTTCGTATAAAAAATGGAGTGTGGCTGCATCAGCATTAAAAAATTGCTTGACTCTTTCTGCAATAGTTTCTAACACACGAGGTAGCTGTGCCTGCCAAATTTCTGGAGATTTTTTAGCGACGCGTTGAAGTAGTTCAAGTAATTGTTTGTACTCAATTCGTTTATCACATGAGCTATAGCCTGCTTCAATTGTACCAATGACTTTAATTTCTCCTTCAGATTGCAAATGTCTTGATAAGCGCATTTGGAAAACTTCCTTCTGCTCCTCCTGACTTTCTTCCGATATAGGATAAATCCTCTCCCATTGACAATTTTCAAACCAATTTTCTATAATCCTGCCGTTGTTATCTTCAATCAATACAATAGGTGTAAAGACACGAACTAGCTGTTCATGATGGTACTCTTTGTAAATCCAGGGATCAAACCGTTTATCCCACCCTGAGATGATCTCAGTGTGACGAGTTTGGACTATATCTGCTTGGATATCTCGTAATTCTGGGTCTTCCTCCAGGTAGTGCTTTGCAAGACCAGTCCATTGTTTTGCAATACCAGTTCCATACAAACCCTCAATAGTATTCTGCTCAAGGGAAATTAAAGATAAAAACACAAAATCAAAACCTAATGCTTCAATCTCTCGACAAACCTGCTCAAGAATATTTTCTAGTTTAAAGAGCTTTGATGTTGCTCGCTCTACTTGTTCTAAGGCATTCAAAACTTGTTGTTCAAAAGCTTTTTCTTTTGATTTTCCCTGTGCACCAGCCATAACATCTCTCTTTCTCACTTATATATATAGACTTCTTACAAAATTCAAAACAATGAATGTATCATTTTGAACAAAACGTAGAACAGTGAAGAATGTCGCGATTTGTTGTGCTTTGTTCAAGGCGTTTCAAATTTTCGTCTTACTGTGGTAAAAGAGAGAGTGGCGATCACACCAGCAGTCCATAGCTTCATGTGCTACCTCATTTAGCTGCATCTTATTTACATATGATCACACTATTTCTATTCTCAATTCCGCAACCAAAGTAAAATAATCTGAACCTGAATGTTGTGCACTATTCTCAAGAACTGTAAGGTGGACGCTGTAGCCACAACGCAAAAATAAGAGTTTGAGTGAGAAATAAGAAATCCTATCCTACAACAATGACTCCTTTTGCCTTCCTTACTCCCCCTGCTCTTACTTGAGTTCTCTTGCTACTCTGTAAAGAAATTGCTATATTTTTTTAGAAAAAGAAAAAAAGAATCGTGTTTTATTATTTTCAATTTTTTGCTATAAATCATCGTCATATTATACCCTTTTGCTCAGACGAGTTTGGCTTTGAGATAGATGACGTACCGTAGCTGAACAAAGATGATGCTCATAATCTCGTAACAGCAAAATCAGGAATCTTAATATAAAGTCATGAATCTATTGCTCAACCCCTTACTTGCAGCTAGTGCAGTAGCCAACAAAGGTCTGATCAAACCCCTTGGTAAAGAGCAATTGCTTCTGGTACTGGTGGAGTTAGCTCTGCTACTCCTGGTCGCCAGAGCTCTGGGCGAGGTCATGCGGAGAATTCAACTACCACCTGTGATTGGTGAACTCCTTGCAGGAGTGCTACTGGGCCCCTCAGTGTTTGGCTGGATTCTACCAGATTTACAGAGGCATATTTTTCCCCAAAGTCAGTCACAATCTGACCTGCTCTCAGTTGTCTCTTGGTTAGGAGTGCTGTTTTTACTAGTTGTGACTGGTCTGGAGACAGATCTGAATCTCATTGTGCGCAAAGGTAAAACAGCACTTTTGATTTCGTTAGGGGGTATTGTCGTTCCCTTTGTAACTGGACTGGGGTTGGGCTGGTTTCTACCAGAAAACTTTTTGGTGAACCCTGCTCAACGTTTAATTTTCAGTTTATTTATTGCTACAGCTATGAGTATCTCGGCAGTTCCGGTGATTGCCAAGGTGCTCATAGACTTGAAATTGCTACGACGTGATATAGGTCAGGTGACTCTTGCCGCAGGGATGACAGATGATACTCTAGGCTGGATTCTCCTTTCTGTGGTATCTGGTTTAGCAAGTAGTGGCAAATTTGACTTTCCCACACTGTTAAAGTCAATTGGAGGAGCGGTAATATTTTTAGGATTTGCCTTTACCCTAGGGCGATCGCTCATGGCTTGGACGTTGCGCTGGGTAGATGATTATATTGGTGGGGCAACAGCTAGTTTATCAGCACTGTTAGTACTGGCACTTGGTGCTGCTGCTTTCACCCATACCTTAGGGATTGAAGCTGCATTAGGAGCTTTTGTCACAGGGATTTTGGCAGGACACTCACCGCGCTTTAGTCGGGAAGCAGGACTCACTCTAGAACTCATCACCTCTGGATTTCTGGCTCCCATTTTCTTTGCCGCTGCAGGACTAAAGGTAGACCTCTTAAAAATGCTGGCTCCAGAAACCCTCGTGATTGGATTGATAGTACTAGCGATCGCCTGTTTTGGTAAATTCACGGGTGCATATATTGGCTCACGGATAGGTGGCTTAAGGCATTGGGAAGGAATTGCAATGGGTTCAGGGATGAATGCCCGTGGTGCAATGGAAATTATTGTTGCGACCATTGGGGTTTCTCTGGGGGTACTGAATCCACAAATGTACTCAATTATTGTGATGGTCGCGATCGTTACCTCATTAATGGCTCCACCATTATTGCGCTGGGCATTGTCTCATGTCTCAATGAGTGAAGAAGAAGTACAAAGGCTGGAACAAGAAGATCTCGCAAGCCGTAGTTTTGTGAAACGTATCCGCCGGGTACTCATGCCTACTCAAGGAGGACCCAATATTACCTTGGCTGCTCAGTTAATCAGCTATCTCGCCCATCAAAATCCCTTGGAAGTTATGGTTTTCTTTGCTAAGAACGCAGAAAACCCCAAACAAAACTCAGTCAATGCTGTAGCAACTGCTGTAGCAAATGTGGTCAAATCTTCTACAACAGAACCCGCAATCACTGCTGTAGAGAAGGAGTTTAATTTCCCGGATGACACATTGTTGCAAACTAAAGTTGAGTTGGGAAATAACAAGGCTGATCTGATTCTTCAAGAAGCTTCTCGGGGGTATGACCTAATTATTATCGGTGCAACAGAACGTCAACGCACTCGGGGTGCCCTATTTAGTCTGCTGGTTGATCGCGTGGTTCAGGAGGCTCCCTGTGCCACAATGGTAGTCAAGTCTAATCTATTACCCCATCAAGAGAGCCCAAATCAGGCTGACAACAAATATCAGATTAGTCATATTTTGGTGCCCACCGTGGGTAATGAGTATAGTCAACACGCTGTTGAAGTCGCTAGTACTATTGCTGCTCAAACTGGTGCAATTGTTACTCTAGTCAATGTTGTACACCGAAGTCAACAAGAATTCATTCTGTTTGAGGAGCAAACAATGAGTTCAGTGACAGATATTGCCTGCCAGATTGTGTCTCATCAAGCCGAGTTCGGGCGGGGATTAGGTGCAATTGTTAAAACTGCAATTCTCACCGGAATTCCGGAAATTGAAATTCTCAAGTTTGCCCGCAATAGAAAAGTAGATTTGATTATTCTGGGCAGTAGTATACGTACAGTATCAGGTCGCGCATTCTTTGGTCACCGTGCCGATGCCATCCTCAATAAGGCTCCTTGCCCAGTTGCTGTCATTACACCACCTGCTAACTCCAACTACGGTTAATCTTAATCTCTCTAATCTTTAATGTAATATACGAATGCACTGCACCCTCTAGAAGAAAGAGAGTGCAGTTTTTGCTGGAAAGCGATCGCATTTTCTTACATTTTCCTACTGACACCACTAAACGGCAACCTTACCATTTGGGGATAAAGAATAAGCTCACAAGCCCTGATAATTATTTAGAGTTATGGGAAATCAATTCATTAAAATCCCCAATTGGCTTTCCAAAGATAATCAAGGAGGAGGAATTACAGTTGCGGAGTTGTCTAGTGGAGGACACAAAGACTTAATTGTATTTCAAATTGCAAATCCACCCCAACTTAATCAAGGATTGTACAAAATAGGCCGTAATATCAATGCAGATGGTATTGTTACGGATGGTTGGACAGATTGGCAACAGGTGCCCGATTGGCGTTCTTGGGAAAATCAAGGAGGAGCGATCGCTGTTGCTGACCTTGCTGGCAATGGAAAGCAAGATCTCATCGTTTTTCAAATCGACAATCCACCTCAACTCAATCAAGGATTGTACAAAATAGGCCGTAATATCAATGCAGATGGTGTTGTTGCGGATGGTTGGACAGATTGGCAACAGGTGCCCGATTGGCGTTCTTGGGAAAATCAAGGAGGAGCGATCGCTGTTGCTGACCTTGCTAGTAATGGGAAGCAGGATCTCATTGTTTTTCAAATCGACAATCCACCGCAACTCAATCGAGGATTGTACAAAATAGGTCGGGATTTAAACACCGATGGTATAGTAACAGGCGGATGGAGTGACTGGATTGAAATCCCCGACTGGTTTTCTTGGGAAAATCAGGGTGCAGGCGTTGCCATTGTTGACCTAGATAATAATGGGCAAAAAGATATTATCGTCTTCCAGATAGATGCTCCCCCACAACAGAACCAAGCCTTTTTCAAAATCGGCAAAAACATCAGAGCTGATGGTCAGGTTGTCGGTGGATGGTCTCCTTGGTATGGTGTTCCTAGCTGGTTCTCCTTCGAGAATCAAGGAGGCGGTATTGCCATTGCGGATCTCACAGGCAAAGGCTCTCATGAGATGGTTGTGCTGATGGTGGATCATCCAACCGATCAGAATGCCGGATTTTATCAAGTGCTACCCCTCGACAATGATCCCAAAACTCAGGGAACTTGGGAACTGCTTCCATATCACTCACAAGTTTTGCCTGTCCATGCAGCCCTTTTGCCTGGTGGAAAAGTTCTATTTGCGGCAGGTTCTGGAAACAATGGTGTCCGCTTTAACAGTCCCCAATTTGGGGATATAACAAAAAACATTTGGTGCAGTGTCGTCTGGGACTACGCAGGCAGCACTCCAGATCAGCCAAAGTTTTTCCATCCCGATACCTTGCGTAATAGACAAGGGAAAGTGCTGGACTTTTTCTGTGGTGGAGAGGCGTTCCTTGCTGATGGAAAACTGCTAACAGCTGGAGGAACCCTCACATACGATGTCGATGCCAATGGTAACCCGAATGGACAGTTTACTGGGCGTGTCGAGTCTTTGGCATTTGATCCTACAACCCAGCAATGGATACGGCAAGCAGATATGGCGGATGGACGCTGGTATCCTACCTTGGTCACACTAGGTGATGGACGTGTGCTGATTGCTGCAGGTCTGAGGAAGGATGGTCAGCCAAACCGCTCACTTGAGGTTTTTACTCCCGATGGGGGTTTAGGCTCCTGGAAACAATTGCCTCTTCCTCCAGTCAATGAATTTAGTCAATTACCGCTTTATGCTCACTTGTTTCTTACGGAAAATGGGCTCATTTTCTTTAGCGGTGGGCGCATGGATGACGCTGATATTTCGCTACCCCCTTGTCTCATTGATATTACCCAAAATCCAATCACCAAACGCCCTGTTGGCGGGCTTGACGTAGTAGACTCACGCAATCAGTCTACTAGTGTCTTGCTACCTCCTGCTCAAGATCAGCGCGTGATGATCATGGGAGGAGCACCACCAGCAGGAGAAGCCAATGCTACCGATAGTGTAGACATTATCAATCTTAAAGATCCCACACCTACCTACAACCCTGGTTCTCGATTATTGTTGCCACGTGTCCATCTGAATGCTGTGCTCTTGCCAGACCGAACAGTGTTTGTCTCTGGTGGTGCACTGCAGCGCGAAGGTGGATCTCCCGATAAACGTAGAATTACAGCTCGCTATCAGTCTGAAATTTATGACCCCCTGAATAATACCTGGCGATTAGGCGCAACTGCAAAAGTTGCACGCATGTATCACTCCGTTGCTTTACTACTTCCTGATGGTAGGGTAGTTGCTGCGAGTGGTAATCCCGACAAAGGACGGCAAGTTGCTTGGGAACCCCCCGATCCTAATGAAGAATTAAGGCTAGAGATTTACAGTCCTCCCTATCTGTTTCAGACATCACGTCCGGTGATTAATACTGCACCAACAGAGTGGAAGTACGGTCAAACCATTAATATTGAATCCCCGCAAGCTGGAAGCATCCGCTGGGTGAGTCTGATCAAAAATGGGGTGACTACGCACTCATTCAACACTGGACAGCAATTGGTTGATCTCAATATTGTCGCGCAGGCAGAAGGCAAAATTCAGGTGACAGTAACATCCAACCCTAACTTAGCACCACCGGGATGGTACATGCTCTTTATCACCGACAACAATCGCATTCCATCAGTGGCAACGTGGATACGTTTAACAAAATAACTCAATAGTAAGGATTTCTGATATGGCTTACAAATTTAAAGTGCTATCAATCGACGGTGGCGGCATTCGCGGGATTATCCCAGCAACGATTTTAGCCGAGATTGAGAAAGAAACAGGAAAGCGAATTTTTGAGATGTTTGACTTGATTGCTGGTACCTCAACTGGAGGTATATTAGCAGTAGCTCTCACAAAACCAGATCCAAACCAGCCTGATAGAGCTCAATTTAAAGCTGAGGAATTGGTATCACTTTATGAGGGTGAGGCAGGGAGACTAATCTTTCAACATCAACCAAAGTTTGCTCTTGAGCCGATTATTGACCAGGCATTGAAAACGATAAAAAATCTTTTTCATTTGCCCCAAAATAATATCGAAGACCTTATTAGACCTAGGTTCTCATCAAACGGTAGACAAAGAGTTTTAGAAGATAGACTTGGAAGCACTTTGATTGAAAAAGCTGTAAAAGAGGTTTTTATTACTAGCTATGATACTCAGCTACGAAGACCTGTTTTCTTTACAAGTAATCTAGAGCGAGAAAAGAAAACAGGCAGCTTCCATAATGTATGCAAAGGTATAACTATGAAAGATGCTGCAATGGCAACCTCTGCTGCTCCAACTTATTTCCCAGCATGCAGAATCGATAACCAAGACACAACATATGTACCAACTGGTTATTACTCATTAGTTGATGGTGGCGTTTTTGCTAATAACCCAACAGCTTTAGCAATTATGGAGGCGATAATTTCTTATAACAATAATAACAAAGAAAATGGGAGTAAACTATCTCTTGATGATATCTTAGTTGTTTCTCTGGGCACTGGCTCGCTCACACGTTCATATAATTATGACCAAGTGAAAAACTGGGGACAACTTCAATGGGCACTTCCCATGCTTGATGTTGTTTTTGATGGACAAATTAGACTTGTCCGAAATATTAACTTAGGAAAAGAAAAATGGTAAAACACTAAGTTGAGTGTCTACTATTTTTCCAAATAAGTTATGGTTTTTGATTATATCGAGAAATATCCACACAG
>Ga0070738_10007496_pt1 | contig 10883 bp, 8 predicted proteins | sample Coa_R2_2_FD_66446 | JGI IMG/M metagenome (GOLD analysis project Ga0070738, IMG submission 66446) | Surface soil microbial communities from Centralia Pennsylvania, which are recovering from an underground coalmine fire - Coalmine... | ecosystem: Environmental > Terrestrial > Soil > Unclassified ... | reverse complement strand
AGTTCCAGAGGACCGATGCGGACCCTCTTCAGCTTTTCGACCAGGTGGCCGAAGTGTTTGAACATCAGCCGGATCTGCTGGTTCCGGCCCTCCGTCAGCCGCACTTCGTACCATGGATTGTCGCCTTCCCGGATTTTCTTCAACCCCGCCGGCATCGTGCGGCGCCCGCTCAGCGGCAGGCCGCGGCGGAACTGCTCCTCTTCCTCAGCCGTCAGGCTGCCCTTGACCTTGACGAGATACGTTTTCGGCAGGTGCGTGGCGGCGGACATCACCGCATTAGCCACCTCGCCGTCGTTGGTCAGCAGCAGCAGGCCCTCGCTGTGGTAGTCCAGGCGGCCCACCGGGTAAACCCGCTCGCGGACGCCGTGCAGCAGCTCCATCACCGTCGTGCGGCCCTGCGGATCGCTGACCGTCGTGACGGTGTTGTTGGGCTTGTGCAGCGCGATATAGACCAGCCGCCGCGGTGCGTGCAACAGCTTGCCGTCGACTTTGATGTGGTCGCGCTCCAGGTCGGCCTTCGAGCCCAGCTCGCTCACCACCGCGCCGTTGACGGTCACCCGCCCTTCGAGGATGATTTGCTCCGCCTGCCGCCGCGAAGCGATGCCGGCCTGCGACAGAATTTTTTGCAGGCGCTCCTCAGCCATCGCTCGGCTCGTCGTGTTGCAGGTCCGCGGACTGCGTGGCCGCCGGCTGCGCGGTTGTCCCCTCGTCTGCGGGCTCCGCTTCAGCCGGCGGTTCTGCGGCTGCGGCCCCATCCACCGGTTCCGCTTCGGCTACTCCTTGCGGCTCAGCCGCCGCCTCGGTCCCGGCCGGCGGTTCGTCCGAGAGCGCCATCCGGCGGATCTCCTCGAACTCCTTGAGCGACGGCAGCTCGCTCAAATCCTTCAGCCCGAACTGGATCAGGAACTCTTTCGTGGTCTTGTACAGCATCGGCTTGCCGATGACGTTCTTCCGCCCCGCCACCGCGATCAGCTTGCGGTCGAGCAGCGTCTTCAGCACGCCCGCGCCCTGAACGCCGCGGATTTCCTGGATTTCCGGCCCGGTCACCGGCTGCTTATAGGCGATCACCGCCAGCGTCTCGAGCGCCGGCAGCGAAAGCTTCAGCGGCGGTTTCAGGCTTTTGACGAAGCTGCGCACCGCGTCGTGGTGCTCCGGCTTGGTCGCCATTTTGAAGCCGCCCGCCACCTCCCGGATGGTCACGCCGTGCTCCGGCCGGTCGAATTCCGCGATCAGTTGGTCGAGCAGTCCGCGGATGCGCTCGGCCGGCTGCTGCAGAGATGCCGCAAGCTGCGCCAGCGTCAGCGGCTCCTCGGCCACGTACACGATGGCCTCCAGCACGGCCCTGAGCTGCGTTTCTTCGGCCGAAAGCGACGGCTGCTCGGCCACCGGCGGTTCGGGCAAAATTTCCTCCACCGCGACGGCCGGCTGTTCGGCTCCGCCTGCCGGGGCGGCAGCTTGCTCCGCGGCCGGCGGATCGGGCTTCGCCTCCTCCATCGCGACGGCCGGCTCTTCGGCTTCCCCCGCCGAGGCGGCTGCCTGATCCGCGGCTGGCGGGTCGGCCTGCGCCTCCTCCATCACGACGGCCGGCTCTTCCGGCGGGGCTTCCGGTTGTTCCTGTGGCGTTTCGAGATCTTCCATGCTTCTTCTGTGCGCGCCCCCTCTGCAAGGCGCTCGTTCCAGCGGGCCGGGTGCGGCCGGCCCTTACATATAGTCCTTTTCTATGGAATCAATGGCCGCACTCGGCTGGCCGGAGGCGAACACCGCATCGAAGCCGGTGTGCCGCTCGAGCGCGATTTCGCCGAATAAGTCTTTTTGTATCAGCTTTACGGCCTGCATCCGCACCATTTCGAGCACGGCCAGAAACAGCGCGATCATGGCCCGCCGCGAACGCTGCTGCTCGAAAATCCGCATGATGAACACCGGCCGGTCCGGTGCCGATTCCGCCACCTGATCCCGCAGGTAGCGGATCATGTCCGCCACTGTCACGTCCGCCGCTTCCACCTCGTAAACCGGGCGGAGCTTCGCCCGCTCCAGCATCTCGCCGAACGCCTTCACCAGGTCGAACAGCGTGATCGCCAGGCCGGGGTCGTCGTCCTCGGAAACGAACGCCTTGATCTGCGGGTTGCTCCAGACGTTTTCCTCGATCATCCGCTTCTGCTGCAGCATTTCCGCGGCATTTTTGAAGCGCTCGTGCTCGAGCAGCCGGTCCACCAGCTCCTGGCGCGGATCTTCCGCGTCTTGGCCCTTTGGCTCCAGCTCCGGGTCGCGCGGCAGCAGCATGCGGGATTTGATATGGATCAGCGTCGCCGCCATGTACACAAATTCCGCGCCGATGTCGATATCCATCTCGCGCGCCCGGTCCAGGTACTCCAGATACTGCGAGGTGATGGTGGCGATGGGGATGTCCTTGATGTCGATCTGCTGCTTGCGGATCAGGTCCAGCAGCAGGTCGAGCGGCCCGTCGTACTGCTCCAGATGGATATTGAGTGGCGAGGACACCGTATCCACGATAGCACGTGCTGTGCTGCAGCCGCCCGCGGTCTCAGGCGGCCGCACCGCCACCCGCGCGCCTTGCCGTGGATTCCCTATTGCGCACTGAAATCAAAGGAGATATCCTCCATTCGCATGGCGCTGGCGCTCTACGGTCGCCGCAGGTCAACCTGCGTGCTCTCGGCGGAGCGGACGGTCACGTGGACTGCCCCTGCCGCAAGCAGCCGATCCAGGTTGACGGGCGCCAAATCCACCGGCTTCGGCGCGCGGTCGAGGATGATCGCCAGATATTCTCCTGGCCGGACGGCCATCATCTCGAACCGGCCGCTCGCGTCGCACAATGCCGTGCGCAGGAGTTCCTGGACGCGAAGCTTCGGCTCGCCGGGAGCCAGCAGCACGGTGCCGGAGCCGCAATTTTCCACCGTGCCCCGCACAGTGCCGCCGTCCGACCGGTATCGGATGGTCAAAGGCAGCGCGCCGCTCAGAATCTCGACCGGATCGGTCCCGAGCACGTCGCGCTCGCCCAGCAGGATCGAGGCCAGATAGAACGGCGGCTTGGCCGCGGGCGCTTGAATGCGATATGCGCCGGGGTACACGTTATCGAATTGGAAGCTGCCATCCTCGCCCGGCCGGCCGAAGCGTAGCTCCCGAAGATCTCGCGCCTGCATCAGTCCGGCGATTTCAAGCCCGTTCGCCGCGGTTGCTCCGGGTACTGCTTCCCGGACGATCGTTCCGCGCACGGTGAACGGCGGCTCCAGCACCAGCCGCAAGCCTCCGGCATCGCCTCCGGAAACCTGGGCCGGCATCGATCCCCGCAGCTTTTCCCCGTTCCGGTCGGACTCCGCGGCCAGCCACCACGCGCCGTCGGGTACCGCCGCGAACTCGAATGTGCCGTCCGGGCCGGATGTCGCCGTGAACCGGCGGGCCCCGTCCAGACGGAACCATTCCAGTGGCTCCAGCGTCACCGTAACCCCCGCCGCCGGTCCCGCGGCGTCCAGCACCGTTCCGCTCACCCGCCGGATCGGCGCCGCTTGCAGCCGGACCTCCAGCTCCCGGATCGCCGCACCCGCCGCGGCTTCGACGCGCGTCTCCACAGGCATCCAGGCCATGGGCTGCCCGTTTTCGGGCGGCGGCGGCTTCAGGCCGGCGGGTGGCTCGGCCCGAAGCCGGTACAAGCCGGGCCTTAAGGATGCGGCCTTAAAGCGGCCTTCCCCGTCGGTTTCCATCGTATAATCGCCCGCACCACCCGAGATCCGCACACGCGCGCCCGGCACCGGCCGGCCGGACGCGTCCAGCACGCGTCCCGCAACCGAGGCCGGCGCCTTCATGACGGCTTCGATGTGCACCGAAGCGCCCACCTCGACGCGAAACAGGCGCATCGCGGCGTCCGTGGCCGCCGGGCTTTCGAAGCCCTCTTTCGTGAAGCCCAGGTTGTACTGGCCGGCTGCGATGCCGTCGAAACGGAAAGCGCCGCGATCATCGGTAACGGTCTCGGCCGCCGGCGCGCCGCGGCCGTCACGGTACAACGCGACCTCCACACCGGAAAGCGGCGCGTTTCCGGCGGAGCTGAAAACCGTGCCCGTCACCGTCTGTGCTGCCGCCGAAGCCGCCGCCAGCAGCACGGTCCCGAGCGCCCGCAGCTTCACCGGTTCGCCTCCACACCCGCGGGCGCCGCTGCCCGGCGCCCCGCGCCAACCCGCGCCAGCGCGTAGCCAACCGCCAGCATCGCCAGCATCGCGCCGGCGATCGTCCAGCCGTTGCGCGCCAGGAAGCCCCGCGCGTCCGCGCCCAACTGCAGCCCCAGCCACGCCATCCCGAAATAGCGGATGACCCGCGCCGCCACGATCACCGGCACGAACCGGCGCAACGGCGTGCGGAACAGCGCGGCCGATACCACGAATACCTTCAGCGGCAGCGGCGCCAGCGGAACCACCGCCGGGATGAACACCGTCGCCAGGCCGTAGCGGTGGAACCATTCGCGGAAGCGCGGCTTTTGGGCGGGCGGCGGTTCCTCCTTCCGGAACAAGCGATGCCCGTGCCGCACCGCGTGAAACAACGCCAGATTGCCGGCCAGCGACCCGACCACCGCGATCGAGGCGCTCGCATAGGCCCGCCACGGTTCCTGGGTGCTGTGCACCGCGATATCCAGGAACAGCAGGTCGAGCGCGCCCGGCAGCGGCACCCCGGCCGAATCCAGCATGGCCAGAAAAAAGATGCCTACCGGCCCATACGCGACCAGCACCGCGGAAACTTTGGCGAGAAAATGATGCATTAAATGAGATCGGCGAACGATTTTCGCAGCTTATAAAACCAGGCGTGGCCCAACACAAACACCACCACCGCGAGCACCCACAGCTTCCACAGCGGGCCAAAAGCGGGCGCCGGATGCCGCGGATCGAGCAGAATCGCGCGATACCCGCTCACCAGCACGTACATCGGATTCTTGGATAACAACAGCGTAGCAGAGGGGGGCAGGGAAGCCTCGGGGTAGCAGATCGGCGTGGCGAAAAACCAGATGGTCAGCAGAAAGCCCATAATCTGCCCCAGGTCGCGGACGAACACCCCCAGCGCCGCCAGGAACCAGCACAGCCCCAGCGTAAACAGCACCTGCGGAACCAGCAGCACCGGCAGCCACAGCACCGAAAGCGGCACCGCGTGCCGCACGGCCAGCAGCACGCAGCAGAACAGGATAATCGCGAAAAATTCCGTCACCAGGCCGGCCGCTACCAGGTTTACGGGCAGCGTTTCCACCGCAAAAACCAGCTTTTTGACAAAATTGCGGTGGTCGAGCATCACGGTGGCCGACCGCCCTACCGCTTCGCTGAACGCCAGCCACGGCAGCATGCCCGCCAGGTAATAGAGCACGAACCCCGAGCGGCTCGGGTCGCCCGGAAATCGCGTCTGGAGCACCACCGCGAAGACGAAGAAATACGTGAGCATCAGGAGCAGCGGATTGAAGACCGTCCAGAAGGCGCCGCCGAACGAGCCGCGGTACCGCCCCAGCACGTCGCGCCGCGTCATCACCCGGATCAATCCGCGGTTGCGCCAGATGGCGAGCACGGGATACGTCAACGCCCGGCCCGCGCTGCGCAGCAGCCGTTCGCGCCGCAGCGTGGCGGAGGTCGCCACCCGAATGCGCCGGAGCCGCGGCGCGCCATCCCGCACCGCAAATTCGATCAGCAGGAACGGCCAGCCGCTTTCGTACAGCCAGCGCTCGCGCAGGGGAGAGACGATCACGTGGTACTCCCCGTCTTCGAGCGGAATCTCGGCCACAATGGACAGCGGCGCGGACTTGCCCGCGTCCAGATCGAACGGGGCGCGCGCCCCATCGACGATCAGCGTGCCGGTCGCGGAATCGAAGAGATGGTAGCCGATGGCGAAGCCTGCTGCCCCCCGCCAGGGTTCGGCCGAAGCATTGCGGACTTCGCATTCGATGCGGGCATGCGCCGGCCATCCGCCCGCGGTATCGAGCGTGACCTTCGGATTCCGGTACTCCGCGCTCATGAATACAACCAGTCGGGGTAGCGCTGCCGCACGGCGCCGGTCTTTCGGCCGAGCACATAGATGCCGTCGCCGCGCAGTTCCTCGCCCAGCCAGTAGGTCTCCAGCAGATGCCGCACCCAGCCGTATTCCGGGTGGGGTTCGTCGCGGAATTCGCCCGTCTCCAGGCGCTCCACGGTGAAGCCGGAATTTTCGAGCAGCAGCTTCACTTCCCGCGGCGTGTATTCGCGGTTGTGCCGCGCGTCCACCTCGCCCGATGCCGCCGGCTTGATATACGCGTGAAAGAAGCCGGGGTGGTATCCCTGCAAAATCGCGGAAATTCCCCGCATCGCCGCGATATTGGGCGTGGTCAGCACCAGATGGCCGTCCGGCTTCAGAACGCGGTTGATCTCACCCATCATGTGCATCGGATCCTCGAACAGGTGCTCGATCAGCTCGCAGCACAGCACCGTCGAGAAATGGCCGTCCGGGTACGGGAACGGGTCGCGTTCGGCGTCGAAATGGTCGATGGCGCATTCGAACCGCTCGCCCTCGACGGAGGTGACCGACTTGTGATCCACCCGCCCCAGCTTGCCGTAGTAGCAGCCGCGCACTTCGCCGTAGCCCAGACGCGTGCGCAGCGCCGGGGTGATCTGGAGGTAGGCGCCCATCTCGAGCACGCGGTCGCAAGGCCCGCCCGGCGGCGTCATCTCCAGCGTCTTTACCAGCCGTGTCTGATGGGTGGCGAGATAGCGGCGCGAGTCTTCGCTGGTCGCCCAGCCTTCGAGATAGGCGGCATCGGGGGCCGGCGCCGCTTGCTCACGGTCCTGGCTCTGTGGCGCATCGGAGGCGCCGTGCGGGACCGGTGCGGGCTTCCCCGTCACCACCGCTTCCACAAACTCCGCGTACCGCCCCGCCACGCTTTCCCAACTGCATTCCCGCGCGACGTACTCGTGCGCCCGCCGCCCGATCTCCCGCCGCACGTCCGGCCGCGAGGCCAGCAGGTTCAAGTACTCGAAGATCAGGTCCTCCTCGCCCGCGCCCGGCGGCACCCGCAGGCAGACATCCTCCGGGAACTCCTGAAACGAACCCACTTCGCTGACCAGCACGGCCTTGCCCAGGCCGAGCGCGCGCAGCAACGTGCCGGAGCTTTCTCCCACCGTCGGGAACCGCAGGTTGAGCACGATATCGCACGCCGCGATGTACCCCACGAAGTCCTCGATGGGTGTGAACCCTAGCACGCGCACGGCGGCGGAGAGGCCCATCGAGCGAATGTGACCTTCGAGCGGCAGCTCCGGGTGCGGTTCGCCCACCAGGATCATGCGCGCATTCGGGACCACGCGCAGCAGCCGCCGGAATGCGCGCAGCGATTCCGCGATCCGCTTGTATGGCTTGAGAAATCCGAAAATGCCCACCAGCGGCGTAAACTCGTCCAGTCCCAGCCGCCCCCGGAAGCCGTTGCGGTCCGCCTCCGGAATCCATGCTCCATGCGGAATCACCGCCAGCGGCCCGGTGTAGCCCGAACGGCGGATCTCCTCTTCCAGGAAGCGGCTGTGGACGATCACCCCGCGCGCCTTCTCGAGCACGCGCCGCGTCATCGGCAGCCCTTCGTAATCCGGCCCGACCTCGAGCTTCCGAACGCGCTCGGCGAAGGCCCGCGCCGCCGCCCCGCCCTGGTACTCGCATTCGCGCACGTACGCGTCCCAATCGCCGCGGCGGATCGTCAGGTCAGTAATCAGGTGGTGCAGGTTGGCTTCGTGCATCACCACCACCCCCGGATGCCGCAGCGCCGCCTCATAGACGAAATCGTGCCAGCCGTTGTTGCCGATCTGGTAGACCGCCGCGTCCCAGCGCGCCGGATCGTACGGCTGATCCGCGCGCGAGACGACTTCGAGCTCGACGCGATGCCCCAGCGGACCGATGAGCGCTTCGCTATAATCCGCGATGCCGCTGCGCGCCGGAGGCAGCGGCGTGAAGAGCCCCACTCGCATTCAGCGGACCAGCTCCAGCGAGAACGTGCCGACCTCGAGCGGCAGTTTCACCACGAGCGGCGTCCGCGCCGCATCCCGCGCAAAGTATGCCTCCGCGGTCACGTCCGATTTCGGGCCCCGCACGGAGATCTCGATCCGGTCCGTGACGGCCTGCCGCTCGTCGAGCGCGATCTTCGCTTCGCCGGTATAGCGGAGCTGCACCGAGTACCCGGAGCCGAAGAATACCTCCTGCGCCGGCGCCACGCGCCCCTGCCCGAGCTCCTGGCGCGCAAAGTAGAGGAACGCCAGCGCGTCCCGCCCGCATTCGGGCAGGCTCAAATCGGAATGGCCGCCGTCCGCGGGCAGCAGCGTTTCGCGCCGCGCCGTGCGGTTGTGCTGGTCGAACGTCGTCTTTTCCCGCGTCTTGCGGCCAGCGTGATCGATGGTGCGCTCGAGTTCCGCCGAGCAGAGATCGGCGCCGGCCGTCGAGCGGTACCGGTCGGCGATGCGGAAGCCGGGGACGCCGGCGTCGATCGACGTCTCGAAGCTCCAGCCCGCCGTGGTGCGCGAGGCGCGCATCGTCACATCTCCCAGGCTCAGGCCGCTCGGCCATTTGATGCTGTAATGCAGCGACTCGTCCTGAAACGGGAAGCCGCTGAGCTTGGGAACCGCCGCCGCGGCCGGCGCCGGCTTCTCCGCCGTCTGGGCCCAGGCCGCGAGCCCAAGCGCGACGCCGGCAACCGCCGCGACGCACGCGCGCCTTCCCCTGACCCCCGGCCTCAGACCCCTGCCCCCGAGCTTCATCGTTCGATCCCCGCGGATACCGGTTTCCGCCGCGCCCCCGCGCTCTCCGCGACGTCCCTGTACACGTCCAGCGTTCGCTCCGCCGTTTTCTGCCAACTGAAGTGCGCCGCCCGCTGCAGACCCAGCCGCTCCATGCGGCGCCGCAGCTCGTCGTCGAGCAGTAAATCGCGCAACGCCCGCACCATTTGGTCCATCGAGTAGGGATCGAACAAGATGGCCGCTCCGTCGACCACCTCCGGCAGCGCCGACGTGTTGGAGCACGCCACCGCGCGGCCGCACGCCATCGCCTCCAGCGCCGGCAGCCCGAAGCCCTCGTAAAACGAGGGAAACACGAAGAGGTCGCAGGCGTTATAAAGCTGTAGCAGATCATCATCGGAAACGAAGCCGCTAAATCGGATGCGGTCTTCCACTCCCGAGCTCCGCGCCGCCTGCCGCACCCGTTCCGCGAACCAGGTTTCCTTGCCCGCCAGCAGCAGCGTGTGGCGAAGCTGCGGATATTGCTTCACCAGCCGGGAGAAGGCGCCGATCAGCCCGATCTGGTTCTTGCGCGGCTGCAGGTCCCCCACCGAAAGCACCAGCGGGCCGGCGATGCCGAAGCGCTCCCGCACCACGGCCGCGGCGGTCTCGCGCGGAATGGGGCGGAACTCCGGCGCGGCCGCGTTCGGCACCACCACCACCTGGTCTTCCTCCAGGTCGCCGTAAACTTTCAGGATCGCCGCCCGCGAGAAATCGCTGCCGGTCAGGATGCGCGCCGCGCGCTTCACCGTCCGCCGCACCGTCCACTGCAACTGCCGCGCGCGGGATGGCGTGAAATACTCCGGATGTTCGAGAAAGCTCACATCGTGCACGCTCACCACCACCGGCACGGGGCAGGCGAGCGGCGCCGTATATTGCACGTGCAGCAGGTCGGGCGCATCCTGCCGCACCTTCATCCCGAGATCGAATCCCAGCCGCAGGAATGGGTTGGCCGCCACCCGCCGGGTCCGGATCCGGGAAGGCAGGTACCGCCATGCCTCTTCCGCCGAAACATACGCCACGAACTCGCAATCCCGTTCGCGCGCGCCGAATGCGTTCAAAAGACTTCGAACGTAGACCTCATTGCCGGTGAGGTGGCGGCCGATGGCATGGGCATCAACGGCAAATTGCATCGAAACTCTCAGTATACCGGACGGTCCGCCACAGGGCTGTGTTAAAAATGCAATCTTCGCCACGCCGCATCCCAGGTAAACTCCTTTTCCAGCAATAACCTGGCGCTTGTTGCCAGGCTGTGCCGCATATCGTTGCAATCGAGCAGCCGCTCGACCGCCGCGGCGAAGGCGACGGCGCCATCGGCCACCAGCAGATGCTCGCCTGGCCGCGCCCCCAGCCCTTCTGCTCCTAGCGTTGTCGAAACCACCGGCACGCCCGCCGCCCATGCCTCCAGGATCTTCAACCGCGTCCCGCTGCCGGCCAGCAAGGGCGCCACCGCCACCCGCGCCCGCGCCAACTCGGCCACCGCATCCTCCACCGGGCCCGTCGCCTCGATGCGAGCCTCTGGAGATATAAACTCGCGAACCGCCTCCGGGTTCTTCCCGACCAGCCGCCAGACCAGTTCCGGCCGGTGGCGCCGCAACACCGGCCACACTTCCCGCGCGAACCAGCGCACGGCGGACCGGTTGGGATGATATTCCATGTTGCCCGAGAACACCACGGCGGGCTCGTCCGCGCGCGGCGGCAGCGGCCGGGCGGGAATCGCGTTCGGGTACACCGTGACGCGCGCCTTGGGCGCGATGGCCCGCGCCGTGCGCGCGTCTTCTTCCGATGCGGCCAGTACCTCGCTGAAGCGTGGCAGCCAGGTGCGCTCCAACTCCAGCGCCGCGCCTGCGAACATGCGGTGGGCGAAGCCGGCCGCCGCGGATTCCACGTCCGCGCAGCGGCCGTGCAGGACGGATTCGATGTTGTGCAGGTCCAGCACCGTGCGCCGGCACGCCGGAGCGAGCTGCGTCAGATAGGGCGCGCACCAGAAATGTTCGACGATTCCGATCTCGTAGCTCCGGCCCGCCACCGCGCGCGCCACCGCGTCGCCGAAACCGGCGAAGCGATCGACCAGCGGCGGTGTGCGCCGCGCCAGCCGCCAGGCGTTCCGCCACGCGCGCGCCG
>Ga0070738_10007495_pt1 | contig 10888 bp, 7 predicted proteins | sample Coa_R2_2_FD_66446 | JGI IMG/M metagenome (GOLD analysis project Ga0070738, IMG submission 66446) | Surface soil microbial communities from Centralia Pennsylvania, which are recovering from an underground coalmine fire - Coalmine... | ecosystem: Environmental > Terrestrial > Soil > Unclassified ... | reverse complement strand
ACGACCGGCTCCATTCAGGAGCGAGCGCGATCGAGATGGCGCCGCTGGCGGAACGCCCAAGGATAGTGCCGGAGCGGCTTGCGGAGACTTTCCGACGACTTCGAAACCTTTTCGCCGCGCTCAGCAACAGATCCGAAACGCGACATGGAGCTTGAGCAAATGCCGCAGGCGAGTCGAATGCCGCGCAAGCGCCGCCATGGCGTGACGAGGCGCAACATCGCGGCGATCGGCTTCGCCATTCAGGTTTCCGCCGCCGGCGCCGAGACGTCGAGCGCCGATCAAATTATTGCGCGGACGCACGCCGCCTTCCGCGCTGCAAGAAGCGCCAGCGTCCTTGATTCGTTAGAAACCCTGTGTCGAGCCAATCTCAGTTTGGTCTTTCTTCCCAAGCGCGATCGGCTCGTCGCCGAAGCGATTGAGCTCATCAACGAAAACAAATTCAAAGAAGCCAATGACGCGTTCCTTCGGATCGGCGACCTTGAATCCGATCTTAGTTCTCGCAAAAAGGCTTGCCACCCTTCGCCCGAAGAGGCGCTGCGCGCGACGACGCCGCGCGATGACGTGAGCTCCGCCCCGCCGCAAGCCAGCGCGCAGGATATGAGCCATTCTGGCCTTTCCGGCTCGCCGGCCTTCCCGGCCGACTCAGAGGCGGCGAAGGCGGCGATCCCAACAGAAGCCGCGCCAGGGTCGCAGTCGCAAGACCCCGCATTGGCGGTGACGGGGGAAGGGACAAAGCCCGCGCAAGACCGCGACCTGGATGCGCCGAGAAAAATCGCTTCCTCAGCTTTGCCGCGCCACGCTTCGCGCGCAGAACCATCGGCGGTTTTGCCGGAGCGAACCGCCGAAGAGGCGAAAATCGATACGATGTCGCCGCCGAAAGAGGCGTCGCGTCCCGCCCCGGCTGCGCCTGTCACAGAGGAAAGTCCGATTGCGGCCTCATCGGCGCAGCCCGCCGCGACGCCCGCGCCCGCGTCCTCGGCCGCGACGGAGCCGGATCGAGAACGACCGGCGCGCGGGCGAGGCGATCCGCCGTACGATTTCTCGTACCTTCCGGCGCTCAATGAACCTTCGTCACAAGGTCCGATTGCGTCGACGACCGAAGCGCCATCGGCTCCGCCGACAAACTCGACGCGTGATAGCGGCGCGAGCGCAAAACGCGCATCGGTCGATGCGGGGACAGGGCTCGGGAGCGCTTTCGGCGAAAGTGCTCCGCCTCCGTCCCCCGCCGGCTCCGCCACAACCTCGGCGCCTCGTGACGAAGCCGCTCCGGTACAGCCGGCGGCGCCGATGCGATATGACTTCGCGCAGATCGAAAAAAAGGGCGCCGCGTCCGCCTCGCCTTCGCCCGCCCAGCCATCGGGCGATGTCTCGACGCGTCTCGAACCGGCGCCCGAAATCGCCGCCCCGCAAAAGCATGCGCAAGTCGCCGAGGATCGCTCCGCCGGCTCGCTGGCCGCCCCGCCGCAAAACTCTTCGGCAGACGCGCCGTCGCCAACATTCGCCGTGCAGGAGGCGAAACCGCCGCATGCCGACGCCGCGCCTTCCGTCCCCGCCACGCTTTCGGGCCCCGTGGAGACGGCGCCGCCTCGCGCGACGCCCATGGCTGACGAGCCTTCGTCTCGAAACGCCTCGGGAAAAGCCTTCGCCCAAGTCGAAGAGCGCAGTTGGACAACGGGGGCTCTTTCGTCGATGCCCGGGCCCGCCGCCCCTCTCTATCAACCGCCTGAACCCGGCGACGCCGCCGAAATGCCGCAGGGCGCGAGCGCTCTGGCGCAAGGCGCGGCCGGCGAAAACGCACCGGCCGGCTTTGCGCCGAGCCAAGCCTCAGCGGCGCCCGAAGCGGCGACTGGGGCCCTCGCGCAGGCGAACATCGCCGGCAAACTCCCGGTGGAGGAAATCCTACAGCAGGCGGCGAAAGAAAAGTCCGTGGCCGCGTCTTCGATATTGTCGAGCAAGGCGCCGATAGAAGCGCCGCCAGCCCTTGCGGCGCCGCGAGTGGCGCAGCCGATAGAAGGAACGCCGGTCGACAAGCTCGCGCTTGACCGCCCGCCGCTCACGGCTGGCGAGCCTCCGCCATTCAGGACGAAGCCCGATCAACCGAAGGAAAGCTCGGTCACAGCGGTTCCAGAAATCCCGGAAGCAAGAACGCCGGCGAGCCTACGCAAGGCCGCCGCGCGGATCGCGCGGGCCTTTGCAAACATTTCCACCTTGGCGGCCACACAGCTTTCGCACGTCGCGTCGGAAGCGGCTCAATCCCTAATAACGGCGGAAATCGAAAACCCGGCAGAACGCGAACCGACAAGGGAGTCGCCCCGGCCGACACTTTCGCTGTCCCATAAGGGCGAGCCTTCGATTGCGGCGACGACGAAGATAGCCCATCCGCCGGAATGGTCCGTGCGCCAGAGGACCGCCGCCGCAGAAGACCAGATATCAGTTTCACAACGGCGAGCGGATACCTCGTTTGCTCGATCCGACGCGGCGAGGCGCCCCCGAGCGGCCCCTCGCGGCCCTCGAGCAGCAATGGCGTATCACGGGTTGCGAACCCCAAGCCCGACAGCGGCTCTGACCGCCAAATTGGCGCTTGGCGCGCGGGCGATCGACAAGCCCGAGGACAGGCATTCTTCAAGACCACGATATGGACGAGCGACCGGCGAGAAGGCCAATAGCCTCCCGGTTCGCGCCCGCGTCGCCGCCTCGCAAGGCCATGAACCATCCGCGTTGCCCGGCATGCTCCGCCGGCATTGCCCAACGATCTTGGCGAGCGGCGACGAATATGACGACGAACTCGTCTCGTTCTGCGCGCAATGGGCGAACGCAATGGAATGAGCGCGCGAGCTTGGCGGAGCCGCCTGGGTGTTCTGAATAATCCTGTCAGCGCGCGCTGACCGCGCGCGTTCTCACCTATGAGCGGGACGTGCGGCGCCTATCGCAAGCGGTTATGCAAATCAGGCGCGCCCTCCAGGGCAAAGTCAGCAAAAACCTGACAGATGGGGTCATGAATTCGCGCAATTGGGTCCTCAGCGCCGCCAGACAAAAAGGAGGCTGCCGAGGCAGCCTCCGACGCGCTATGGCTCAATAAGCGGGATTGACGCGGAAGGATGGATCGTTGATGTCGTGGTCGAAGGCGTTCGCGTCCCGCTTCTTCATGTAGTCGTCATGATTGTAGGGAACCAGCTTGTCGACATTGATGTTGCTCTTGTCGAACGGAACGAGCGGGTTGAAGATCGCCTTCTTGTAGGGCTGGTGGGCGAAATACGCCTTGATCTGCTGGTAGGCGGAATCGGCCTCAAGCGTCGGCGTTTCGTTCACGTCCATGGTCGTGATTCCGTTTTTCACCCACGCCCAGGATTTCTCCTTGCCGTTGCACGAACCGAGCCAATATTTGCTGGGATCGAGACCGGCTTCCTGAATCGCCTGCAACGCGCCCGCCATCATCTCGTCGTTGTGAACATAGGCGCCGTCGAACCCGTCCGGTCCGAGGCTGGTGATCGCGTCCTGCATCGCCTTCTTGGCGGGATCGGCGAACCACCCGCCCGAGCCCCAGAACACCACTTGAAGGTCCTTGCCCCCGGCCCCTTTGACGCCGACGCTCTCGGTCAGGTTGCCGATGTCCTTCCCGGCGTCCTTATACGCCTTCAGGAAACCTTCGCTCTGGCCAGCCGCCGTGCCTTGGCCGAGCTTGCCCTCAATCATGATCAGCCGCTTCACATTGTGCTTCAGGGCCGATTCGCCGGCCATGACGCCGCAGCCGACCCAATCGTATCCGGAGAAACCGGCGAGACCCGGTTCATTCGGCGGATTGTGCGTCAGGTGGAACTCGGGAATCCCCGCAGCCTTGGCGAGCTTCAAGGTCTGCGACGACGTCTGCGGCGAATTCTGAACGACGAGAAGCGCGTCCACCCCTTGCGTGATGAAGTTCTCAACCGCGGAGATCTGCTCCGGCGCCGTGCCCTGTCCGACAACGTCAAGGACCGTCCAGCCTTCGCGCTGCGCCAGAGTCTTGAACACTTCGAAGCCCGCCTTGTAGAAGTCGTCGGACGCGTCCATGTAGTAGCCGATCGTCTTGGATTTGCCCGCCGCCGAGGCTGGCCCGGCGGACGCAAAGGCCATCGCGCCAAGCGCGATGAGACCGATAAGCTTGAATTTCGTTCCCTTCATTTTCCACTCCCTTGCTTTTTCTGCTTGCTCGCCGCCTGAAAACTTCAGACGGATGAGTCCTGAAAATCCGCTTGCACCGCTCCTTGCGCCTGCTTTCCCCCTTTCTTCGCCGCTATCGCCAGATCGTGCGCCCGCATCCGCTCGCGCCTCAGGGTTCGGAAATCCGAAATTTGCGAGGAGATGTCCCCGGCCGAAACAGCGACGATCACGATGACGCCCTTGGCGAGAAACTGGACTTCCGAGGGCAGCCGCAACAGGTTCATCGCGTTGGCGATCGAGCCGAGGAAAAAGACGCCGATCAAGGTGCCGACAATGTTCCCCTTGCCGCCGCTAAGCGCCGTGCCGCCGATGACGACCATGGCGATCGTGTCGATCTCCAGACCCTGGCCCAGCGTTATGATCCCGGTGTTGATGCGCGCCAGAAGCATCGTTGCGCCAATCCCGACCAGCAGGCCCTGGATCATGTAAACGGAGAGACGCATGTTTCTGACGTCGATGCCGGCGAGAAAGGCGGCGCGGGGATTCGTGCCCACGGCGTAGATTCGTCTGCCGTACCTCGTATAGGCCAGAACCAGGCCGCCGATCAGCGCGATGACGAAAAACGACACGACATAAGGCGGTATTCTCAGGATCAGACCAGTGACAGGGTCGCGGGCCCCGCCGGCGAGATTGGCGGTGAGGAAGTTGAGCTCGCCCTGCATCACGACCTCGCGCGAGTTGCAGAGAAGCAGCGCAATTCCCTGGAACGAGATCATGCCGCCCAGCGTGATGATGAACGGCTCGATGCGCGTGCGCGAAATGATCAAACCCAGGACCGTCTCCAGAACGACCGCCGACCCGACGCCCAGGCCGATCGACGGCCACACGCCGAGCCGCCATTGGGAGACGCCGAGCGCGACGATAATCGAGACCAGAGAGGCGAGCATGCCGACAGAAAGGTCGATGCCGCCCGAGACCATCACCATCGTCATGCTGATCGCGACGGTTCCCGGCACGGCCACCTGCTGAAGAATGTTCACAATGTTGACCGGGCTGATGAAAGTCGGGAATCGCGAGCCGCCGGTCGAGATCAACTGGATGAGGACGACGACGACGACGAAGCCCAAGAAAATCGAGAGCACCGTGAGGTTCTCGTGTCGCTTGAAGAGCGATTCTTTGGCCGGGAGCGCCGAGCCTCGAGAATCCGGCGTGCTCACTGTTCGCGGTCTCCTATGGAAAGGGTGAGGATGTTCTCCTCGGTGATCGCATCGCCGGCCAGTTCGCCGGCGATCTCTCCTCGCCTGAAGACGATCACGCGATCGCTCATCGAGATCACCTCCGGCATGTCGGAGGACACCATGACGATGGCTTTGCCCGCTTTCAGCAAGTCGACCATCGTCTTGTAGATTTCCTGTTTGGCGCCAACATCGATTCCATGCGACGGCTCGTCGAAAATGTAAATCTCGCCGCCGGTGTTGAACCACTTGCCGAGAACCACCTTCTGCTGGTTTCCGCCCGAGAGATTGACCACGCGCGCGCGCGCGCTCGGCGCCTTGATGTTCAGGAGCTTGATGAACTTCTCGGCCGTTGAGACTTCGTCGGAAGGCCGCACCAGGATTGCGCGCGTGGTCGCCATGTTGGCCATGGCGACATTTTCGGCGATCGTTTTCGGCAGAAACAAGCCTGTGCTCTGGCGATCCTCAGTGATGAAGCACATCTTGTTGCGGATCGCGCTTTTCGGCGACGATTGCTTGATCGAGCGCCCGTTGATCGCGATTTCGCCATAGACCAGCGGAGCGGCGCCAAAAAGCGCCTCCATCAGCTCCGACCGTCCGGAGCCGACCATGCCGGCGACGCCGAGGATTTCGCCGCGACGCAGCTCGAATGAGACATTGCGCGCTCCGTTTCCGCTGACGTTCTTCACTTCCAGCACGACCTCGCCGGTTTTGACGCGCTCGCGTTTGTAGAAGGTCGACGGGTCTCTACCGACCATGTCTTTGATGAGGGCCGTCTTGGAAAGGTCTTTGACGGCGTAGGCGCCGACCACGCGGCCGTCGCGCAGAACAGTCGCCCGGTCGCCGACGGCGAACACCTCGTCGAGGTGATGGGATATGTAGATCACCCCGACCCCTTCTTGCTTGACCCTCCTGACGACATCGAGGACCGTTTCGATCTCGTTGGAGGAGAAGGACGCCGTCGGCTCATCGAGAATGATAACATTGCTTCGCGAAATGAGGGCCTTCGCGATTTCCACGATCTTCTGCTGCCCGCTCGTCAGATTGCGCATTCGCGCGGCGGGCGGAATGTCGCTCTTGAGATATTTGAGGACATTCTCGGTTTGGCGCCGCATCTCCTTCCGCTGCATCAACCCATTTCGCACGATCTCCGAGCCGGCAAAAATGTTCTCCGTTACGTCCAGATCGTTGAAGACGATGTGCTCCTGATAGATCGTATGAATGCCCATGCGCAGCGCCGAGCGCGGGTTCAACGACGCCTCTTTCCCGTTGAAAACGATCTGGCCGCCCTCGTCGGGTTGATAGGCCCCCGAGAGAATCTTGATCAGCGTCGATTTGCCCGCGCCGTTCTCGCCGCAAAGGCAATGGACCTCGCCGCGCTTGAGATCGAACGAAATATCGTTCAGCGCTCTCACGCCGGGAAAGGTTTTCGACACATGCGACAGGCGAAGAATTTCGTCCATGCTTTACTCGCTTCACCCGCTCGTCGGACGAAGGCTGCGAAAACGCGCGTCAGCGCGCCAGGAAATCAGGCAGTTTGACGATCTCCCCGCCTTTTAGCGCCGACTGGTGAGCGCAGATGCCGACGCAGGTCCAATTCGCGGACTGCTCCACATTCGGGAAGGGGTCGCGATCCTCCAGAAGCGCCGAGACGAACTCGTTGACGAGATGCGGATGCGAGCCGCCATGGCCGCCGCCCTGAATGAACGAGAGATGATCTTCGTCGACGATCCGGCGCGTGAACTTGCGGATCGGCTCGGGCAGAAGATGAGCGTAGTCCGGGACTTCGACGCGCTCGGCGATCTCATGCTCCGGCCGCTTGGCGGTATGGAGCACGGGGTTCTCGTCGGCAATCAGCTGCCACTCGAATGATTTCTTCGAGCCGTAGACGTCGACGCTCTCGCGATATTGTCTTGCGGTATCCCAAAGGAAACGCCAGATGTGAGCGGCAAGATCTGAGTTTTTGATCTTGATATGGCACGACTCGACTGCGAACTTCGAGCCGGACCGGCGTGCGCATTCCTCGTTGATTGTCCCGGAGCCGAAACAGCTGACATAGTCCGCCATGCCGTTGACCAGCGCCAAGAGCGGGCTGACGACATGGGTCGCGTAGTGCATCGGGACCATGTCTTTCCAATAGTCCGGCCAGCCTTCCATATCCTGAGGATGGGACGCCTGCAGGTACTGGATCTTTCCGAGCTCGCCCCTCTCATAGAGCTCCTTGATGAACAGGTATTCCCGGCTGTACACGACTGTTTCGGCCATCATATATTTCAGGCCGGTCTCCCGAACCAGTCCGACGATCTCTTTAGCCTCGGCTAAAGTCGTCGCCATGGGCACCGTGCACATGACGTGCTTCCCGGCTTTCAGCGCCGCGATCGTCTGCGGCGCATGATCGGGAATCGGGCTGTTGATGTGCACGAAATCGACGTTCGGATCGGCCAGGACGGCGCGGAGGTCGGTATATCGCGTGGCGACGCCAAACCGATCGCCCACTTCATCCAGCCTGCTCTTCGTCCGCTGGCAGATGGCGGCGACTTCCGCTTTCGGATGCGCCTGATAGATCGGAATGAACTCCGAACCGAATCCGAGGCCAATGAGGCCGACTCGCGCCCGTTCCATGGTGTTTCCCCGTTCGATTATGAGCAGAATATCGGGCCGCCCGGGAAAATTGACCATGAGCAAACACGCGAAAATATGTAGAAATTTTCCCGTTTCAACCTGGAATCCGGAGGGGAGCGCGTCCCCGGACCTGGTCCCGATATTCCCTCGGCGCGAGACCGGTCTGCTTCTTGAAGAACGCGCTCAGATATTCGGGGTGGTCAATCCCGAGCGCTTCGCTGATCTCCGACAGAGACATGTCGGTTTCCAGGAGGAGCTGCCGCACGGCGTTGGTCCTCGTGCGCAAAATCTCCTCATGCGGCGTGCGGTTGAGCGCATGCCGGAACCGCGCCTCAAGCACGCGCCGAGAAAGAGGCACGCAGCGCAAGACATCCTCGACACGGATATTCTCGTGCGCCTTCTGCCGAATGAAGGCGATCGCCGCCGCCACATGACGGTCTTCGACGGCCAGGACGTCTGTCGAGACGCGCTTGCGCACGCCGAGCGGTTCGATCGAATACTTCCGTCCCGGGATATCCTCCCCTTGCATCATGCGGTCCAGGATTTCGGCGGCGCAGGCGCCGGTTCTGAACGTGTTGGGAATGGCGCTCGACATGCTCGGCGTCGCGAGCTCGCAGAGAAGCTCGTCATTATCCACGCCGACGACGGCGATGTCCTCGGGAACCTTGAAATCGAAATAGCGGCAGATCTCGAGTAGCTGTTGACCGCATCCGTCATAACAGGCGAACACGCCCGCCGGCTTGGGCAGGCTGGCCAGCCAGTCGCGGATGGATTCGCGGAGAGTCCACCACCGGACCCGCGGCTCCTTGCGCGCTGGAAGGTTGAATATCCTCGATCGCAGAATATCCGGGCGGCCGACAATCCGCTCGAAGCTCTGCTGCCGCCAGACCGACCATTTGTAGAACGGGTCGCCGAAGAAAGCGAAGTTCTGCAGGCCGCAGTCTCTGAGGTGGTCCAGGGCCAGACGCGTGATCGCCTCGTCGTCGGTCTCGACATAAGGGATGCCTTCGATGAGGCGGGCGGCGCTCACATCGACCGTCGGCACGCCCATCGCCGCGATGATCTTCGCCATTGCGTCCGTTTCGATTCGCGCAATGACCCCGTCGAACCTCCACTGACCGGAGAAGGATTCGTCGATCTCATGGCGACCGTGCTCGGTGAGGTAGAGGGTCCAACCGCGCGTCCGAGCATAGTCATGAATCCCGCGCAGAATGCCTCGAGCATAGCTGTTGGAAGTCTCGACGATGACCGCGACATGCCTTCTTTCCGCCATCCGTCAAGCTCGTTCGCGCAATCTGACGCCGATATCCACTCCGTTTGAGAGTCGAAGGGAAACCCGACCAAGGTCGGCCGCCCGGCCCGCCTGTCAATGCGGATCCTGCGGATGATGATTTGCCGGGGCGGCGGGGTCAAGCCAAAGCCGAGCCTTCGCAAGACGCTCGATGGCGGCTTTCGCCGCGACCGATGGAATCGAGCCTCCGGCGCGGAGGGTTCGACCGGAACGCCCGGCGGATCGGACCGAGACCAGGTAGGCGAATAGGCTAAGCTAATGAGAAGCGGCAAGGATTGTATTTTTCGCCGAAGCAATATGCAAAATTCGGCAAGGCGGTCTTGAAGCAGCGCGGCTTGAAAGGGCTCTGACGGCTTCTGCTAGGCCAAGGTTCGGCGAAGGCGCTCGCTCGACTTGGCCAGCTTATCTCGGTCGCGAGAAGCTAGCGCGCGTCAGCGAGCGCGGCGAGGTACCGAGTCTTGGTCGGCTGGATGTGGTCGACGCAAAGTTGCGCGAGAGCCCAGGAATCCTTGCTGCGCAAGAGCTCTATGATGAGGCGATGGTGACGCCGCGAGGTTTCCAAATTCTCGGGATCGGCGAAGCCTGCGGAACGGATCGCATAGGTTAAATCCATATATTGCTTCACCAGATTCGCCAGAATCTCATTGCCGCAGAGGCGAAAGATTTCGCTATGAAAGAGATCGTTCGCTTCGTGGATTTTTCGCAAATCGCCCGCCGCGACCGCCGCTTCGTACGCGTCGTTAATCGCTGCGATCGAAGCAATCGTCGTCTCTTCAACCGGCAGCGAAATTCGAAGCGCGGCTTGCCTTTGGAGGATTTCTCGCACCTCGTAGATTTGCCTGACCTCTTCGGCTGAGAAGCGGCGGACGAAGACGCCGCGATTTCGCTCCTTGGTGGCCACGCCCATTTTTTCGAGCTTGGCGAGCCCCTCGCGAACCTGGTGGCGGGAGGCGCCGAAACGCTCGGCGAGCTCCTCTTCGCCGAGCTTCTGCCCCGGCTTGAGCTGAGCGAAGACGATATCCTGCTCGATCGCCCGGGCGATTTTCTCGGCCAACGGATCCTCGACGACGGCCGCGTCGGGAGGGGGGAGCCGGGTTTCGAATCCTTGAATTGTCGACAATATGTGCCTTCTAATCAGAGTGGGTTGGCAAATCGCCCGTGGAAAATCGCCACCACTCATAATCGAAAAGAAAATTGTCGACAATCTAAAATCAAGCGGATAGCTTTAACCCGCCTGCATTTGTCGGGGCTAAGCATGAACGCCGCGGCTCTGATGCACACGGAACCGGAACCCGGCGCGCCGAAGGTGGTCGAGATGCGCTCGGTCTCGAAACGATTCGGCGCGATTCGAGCGCTGAACAGGGTCGACCTCGACCTCTTTCCTGGCGAAACGCATGCGGTGGTGGGCGAGAACGGCGCCGGGAAATCGACGCTGATGCGAACGCTTGCCGGCTTCTTTGCCGATTACGGCGGCTCCATCGCGATTGACGGAAAGGAGGTCCGCTTGACCTCGCCGGCGCTGGCAAAGCGTTTCGGCGTCTCCCTCGTCCATCAAGAGCTCAGCCTTCTGCCGGAGCTCACGGTCGCCGAAAACATCCTGCTC
>Ga0070738_10007494_pt1 | contig 10888 bp, 6 predicted proteins | sample Coa_R2_2_FD_66446 | JGI IMG/M metagenome (GOLD analysis project Ga0070738, IMG submission 66446) | Surface soil microbial communities from Centralia Pennsylvania, which are recovering from an underground coalmine fire - Coalmine... | ecosystem: Environmental > Terrestrial > Soil > Unclassified ... | reverse complement strand
GAAGGATTGATGGCCCAGTACGCCATTAAAGTCGATGCCCTGGATGGCTGCGATGATCGCCGTCCGGAACGCCTTGGCCCCTGCCGCATCACTGGAGTCCTTGGGCGTCGTTGCTCCCTTTGCCAGCGCTGTCTTGATGGCCTGGATCAGGATATTGGTACAGTCATAGGCGGCTGCGCTATAGGCTCCCAGGTTGGCCGCGCCGTAGACCGAGTTGTACTCGTTGATGAAGTCCTGAGCCGTAGCAACCTGCGCCTCATCGATGGTAGCCACTGTCGCATAGATCGGCCCGCCGGTATTCAGCCCGATGGTTTTGGAAAACGTGCTGGTGACAAGACCATCACCACCGGCAAACGGCAGGTTCTTCAGAGCCGGTACCTGCTCCATCTGCTGGCGAATCAAGATACCGCCGGTGGAGTCCAGGCCGCCAAAGTAAATCACATCGGGATGCTTGGCAGCAATCGCCGTCAGCAGCGAGACATACGAGGTGGTCGTACCAGGCTCGCTACTGCGTCCCAGCACCGTGCCGCCCAGGTTCTGCCACTCCTTCTGGAAAGCATCCGCGATACCGATGCCATAGGTCTCTGCATCATCGATAACGTAGACCTTCTTCAAGCCCAGCGTCTTATAGAGGTAGTCTGCATTGGCCGGTCCCTGATGGTCATCTGTGGTGGCAATGCGGAAGTAGTTAACCTTGCCGGTTGGTCGCAAGGTCGGCACCAGGTCATTAGGACCCGAGCAGCCTACATCGGCTCCTTCCTTGGTCAGACAGGGGTTCGTGTTCGCCGGGCTGATCTGGGCGATGGGCGCCTGATTGGTAATTGGCATCTCGGCCCTGGCTACATTACTGTTGAAAGGGCCGACAATACCGGCCACCAGCGCATCGCCAATCAGGGCGCGTACATTCTGCGCACCCACAGCCGGGTCATGAATGCCAGAAGGTCCAACATCATCCTTGGGGACAAATACCAGGGTATAGCCAGGAATGGTGTGATTTTTGTTAGCATCGTCAACGGCCAGGTGTGCCCCATTCTCTGCCGGCTTGCCACTGCTCTCGTCCTTGCCAGATGTCGGAAAGTCGGTGGCAATCTTGATGGTGGTTGAGCCTTTAGGGGCAGAACCACTGCCACCACTCGTCCCGGTGGTTGTCGTGCCAGCGCCACAGGCGGCCAGGGCCACCAGTAAAGGTATGCCTATTATCAAGGCAAAAATGCGTGACCGAGTTTTCTGCATGACGCAGCTAGCCTCCTTCAGAAATACTGAAATATAACTTTAAGAAATTCTATCGGCGGAAAAGGGTGCGTATTGCATCCGTGCAAGAACATTCCCTCTCTGCCTTCTAAGACAGTAATACGTTAACGGCGAGAAAATTTCCCGGCTTGTTATGCAAGTGCGGCGAACCGCTGAAAAATATAGCTCTTCCCGGCCCTGCCATACCTTTCATACTACAAAATGTCAAGTAAAAAGGCGCAGAGATTCCTGTGCTTTCCCTGCACACATACGCAAGAACTACAAGGCGATTGAAGAGATTATATGTGCCGCTCCCCTCTCTGTCAATAGTATTTTTCTAGAGCGTGTCTGCTCTACAAACACCAGCGCGCGCTCGCGCCTGCGGCGCTCGCCTTATCTTGTTGGATGTGAGGGGCAATGCACGCAGCGCATTGCCCCTCACATCCAACAAGATTCCTTACGTTGCGCAGCCACGCGAGCGCCCGGCCCGAGAGACGAGGGCTATGCAGGGAATCTCTCCGTGAAGCGTCCAAATGCTTCCACAACCTGACGGCGCGTTTCCTCCAGGGAGCCGCCGTTGTCGATAACTTCATCGACGAGACGCAGTTTATCGGCGATGGGTGGCTGGGCAGCAAGACGCGCCCGGGCCTCCTCGATGGAGAGATGGTTTCTTGCCATCAGCCGCGCAAGCTGCTGCTCCTCAGGGCAAATCACCAGCCACTTGCTCTGACACAGCGCCCCCGATCCTCCCTCCAGCAGTTTGACGGCATCGATAATGGCAATGCCTCCAGCGCTGACGCTCGCCAGTTCGTTCTTCAAAGCCTGCCCCACCGCCGGGTGTACGATACGCTCCAGCCGGCGCATAGCCCCGGCATTCTGAAAGACGATCTCGCCCAGCGCTTTTCGATTAACGCTGCCATCGGGCGCCATTACCGCTCGCCCAAAGCTCTGCGCTACCTGCACGGCAACGGGCTGCCCGCTCTCATAGAGCCGGTGTACCACGGCATCCGCGTCGATATACCGTTCGGCGCCAAGCTCAAGCAGCATTTGACCAACGGAGGTCTTGCCACAGGCGATATTGCCGGTCAGTCCGATAATTCGGGGCATCCTGTCACGCTCCTGCTCAAATTCCATTCTTCCAGCAGTAACTATAGCACATACAGCGCTCATCGTAGTCCTCCAAAAGTACCTCCCTGCCCTTATTTATTACCGCAGCCACAACAGGGTATCGTACAATGATTGAATGGGATAGCAAGCTATGACCTGGAGGAGATTGGATGAGCAGGCGCCTGGGACTCATCGTAGGTGTCAATCAGTATCAAGATGCTTCATTTCAACCGCTACAATTCGCCGAAAATGATGCGCGAGCGCTGGCGCAATGGCTTGTCAACGATAGAGGCGGCAAGTGGTTGCCCGCCGATGTCCAGCTTGTGCAGGGCCAGCATGCCACCCGCGAACTCATCGAATCTCTGATCACTCAGGTGTGCCTGAACATGAGCGAAGCCGGCGACCTTGCGTTCATCTACTTCGCGGGCCACGCCTTCGTCGATGAAAGAAACGGTGAAGGGTATCTTGCGTTCTCTAACACACGCATTCAGGATCCCTCAACCGCGCTGCATCTCCTTTCCTTTGTACGCCATATCACGTCCCGCAGCCGCGCCACGCATATCCTCTGCATCTTAGATTGTTTTCAGACGGGCCTGGCCTGGCGTATGCGGCGCACTTCCCCCTACGATGTCAGACCCCTGCTAGGCCCTACCCTGCTGGGCCTGCTCCAACAGCAGCCGAATCGCCTCTTTCTCTGTTCCTGTCGTGGCAACGAGGCGGCGCAGGAAATGGGCGAACAGAGACTCGGCCTGCTTGCCCATCGCATGATTGTAGGAATGTGCGGCCCCGCCGCCGATCCCGCAACAGGCAATATTACGCTGCGCCAGCTCTATTCTTACCTCTACGGTGTACTGGGCGAACAGCAGCGCCCCCAGATCTTCGGACAGGAGCAGGTTCCGCTTGTGCTGGTAGGAACGCCTGCGACCCCGGCGGAGCCAGCAGTCGCGTCTCCTGTGCAGTCCTCGCCAACATTTCCTACAACCCCGGCCAGCGCCGCCGCCGTCCATACGGGCACAAGCGCCTCCCCGGCTACAGCCTTCGCTCAGTCCGCTGTAGCCACTGCCCAGCCTCCGCCCCGGCCTCAGCCGACTACCGGAACCGCGCAGATTGCCGGTTCAGCAATAGAGCAACGCCCCCAGCAACAGCTCGCAGCCCTGCGTGAACAGGTGCAGTCGCTGCTACAGGCGCAAAATTATCCTGCCGCGCTCGGCATGATAGGGCAGATACTCCAGATAGCCCCCGAGGATAGCGCCGCCCTGACGCTCAAGGGGCAGGTCCTCGGCACGATGGGACGCTTTCCAGAGGCACTCGCCACAGTCGAACAACTACTGCGCGGTGATGCCAACAATGCTATCGCCTGGAGCATGCGCGCGGTCCTCCTCTCCAACATGGGTCAATATCAGGATGCGCTCTCTTCCATAGAGCGCTCCCTTGAGCTTGACGCGAGCAATCCCGAAACCTATACGATCAAAACGACGATCATGGCGCGTATCGCGGAGACGCAGAGCAGTTCAGGCCAGCCACCAGATACGCTTACTGCCGCCAACCGGAAACGGGGAGGGCCGCTCTCTTTCTTCATCGGGATGGTGCTCCAAATCGCGGGGTTCATCGTGGGCGTGAGCGGCCTTACCCTGCTCATCGTTCAGCCCAACCTGCTACCCCTGCCAGGTCTGGCGCTGGCAAGCTTCGGCCTGGCGCTTCTCTGTGTCAACGCGGCGCGCGGAGCATATCGATACGGCTTTATGCGCGTCGTGCTGACGCTTGTCATCTGCATCCTATCAGGCAGCATCCTGGGCGCCGCATATAAAATTGGCTATACGAAAATCATTGCGGAGATCAATGCACACCCCGCCATGCTGATCCCGGTATTATTTATGGTGTCATGGCTCATTATCGCGGCAACGATACCATTCCTGCTGGCTCTTGGCGGCTTCATCGGCGGCTTCGGCGCGCGCCGCCGCAAATCATAATGGTGCGTTAACTATCAAGATCAGCAATCCTTTTCGTGCGCAGTGGCGCGATGTTGAAGGGTAACAATCAAAAGCGGGAAGTAAGCCTGTCATCCTGAGCGGCGTGAGCCGTAGCCCTGAGCGCCAGCGAAGGGGAAGGATCCCGCCCGACTGAAAGGATGGGCGAGTCCAGACTCCCCTTTGGTTCCCTCAGGGGAGATCCTTCACTGCACTCTGGATGACATGAGTGGCAGCGAAGGATACTCTGGTCGTTACCATTCATCATCGCGCTCGTCTGACCTGCGGAGCGCCCCTAAGCGCGATGATGAATGGTAACGATCAAGATGGCAATGGGGTAAGCATTTCCCCCTACCGGCATCCCGTGTTCCCGAAGGTGGTTGTCAACTTGCATCATCGCGCCGCTACGTATCGAGAAGATATCCAGTTTAAATTCACAAACCGCACTCTATAAGTGCCCTTGTTCAGCTTGCAACGTCCGCGAGCCGCTCCCACTCTTCCAGCAATGCATCTACGCGGCGCCTGCTCTGCTCGTAATCCGCCGATAGTTGTGTGAGCTGGTCCGCATCGGCATGCAGCGCGGCCTGCGATAAGGCTTCCTCTATGGACTTCAAATTCGCCTCCGCCTTCTCGATATCGCGCTCCACATCTTCTACCGTGCGCTCTCTGCCCCTATCCCCCCGCCTGTTACCTGATTTCATGGAGGCAGAGGCAGGCTTCATTTCAGTCGGCCCTTTATGACTATTGACGGGAACGCTCGCGGCTACACGCTGCCTGTGGGCGCGATACTCGGTGTAGTTGCCCAGGTAAGGCACAAGCGTGCCATCTTCGATCACCCAGACCTTCGTCGCCAGGCTATCGATAAAGTAGCGATCATGAGAAACGAAGAGCAGCGTCCCCTCGAACTCGCTCAGCACCTCCTCAAGAAACTGGCGCGATTGCAGGTCGAGATGGTTCGTTGGCTCATCCAGCACCAGCAGATTAGGCCCTTGCAGCGCTAACTTCGCCAGCGCCACGCGACTGCGCTCCCCGCCGCTCAATGCGCCGATAGGCTTGAACACATCCTCCCCAGAAAAAAGAAAGCGGCCCAGAAAACTACGCGCTCCCTCCTCGCTCAACGTGCTCACCTGGCGAATTTCGTCGAGAATGGTGCGATCAAGAGCGAGACCGTCGAGCGCCTGCGCATAGTAGCCAATGCGCACGTTGTGCCCCGGCAGAACCTGCCCGCCGACAGGAGGCAGTTCACCGATCAGCGTTCTCAACAGCGTCGTTTTGCCGGCACCGTTTGGTCCGATCAGGCCGACGCGATCCCCGCGCAGCAGTTGCAGATCACCAGCCCGCACCAGCGCCACCGAAGGCTCCTTCTGCCCGCGCGCGCCCCTTGCCGCTGCGCTATAACCGGCCACCAGTTTACGCGTCTCAATGACAACAAGGCCGCTATCAGTCGCCGGCCTTAATGCAAAATGCATCTCGGGAAAATCCTGCGGGCGCTCGACGCGTTCCAGGCGATCCAGCAGCTTCTGCCTGCCGCGCGCTTCTCGGCTGCGCTGCCCGGCTTTATAGCGGCGAATAAACTCCTCCGTATGAGCGATATGGGCCTGCTGCGTCTCGTATTCGCGCAGCCGCCGCTCCATACGCTCCTCGCGCAGATGCAGATATTTCGTATAATTTCCAGGATACTCTTCGATGCGGCCAAAGGCCAGTTCTATAGTGCGCGCGACCACCCTGTCGAGGAAGTAGCGATCATGCGCCACGATCATCATTGCTCCCTTCCAGGAAAGCAGATACCCCTCCAGCCACTCAAGTGCGGCAAGGTCGAGATGATTGGTTGGCTCATCCAGCAGCAGCAGGTCAGGCTCCTGGAGCAGCAGCTTGCCCAGCGCGGCGCGCGTCTGCTGCCCTCCGCTGAGATGCATCACAGGCGCATCCTGTTCTTCACGCGTAAATCCCAGACCATCCAGCACCTGGGCCACACGGTTCTCATAGGTATAGCCGCCAGCATGCTCGTAGCGGGCCTGGAGGTCGTCGTAGCGCGCCAGCAGTTGCTCATGCAGCGCGGCATTGCTCAGAGCTTCGGGAGTTCCCATCGCTTGCGCCAGATGCGCCAGTTCCTGCTCCCAGGCGCGCAACTGCGCGAAGACCGTAAGCATCTCTTCGCGCAGCGTATTCTGTGGCTGAAAATCGATGTGCTGCGTCAGGTAGCCGACGCGCGTGGTACGGGCGATGGCTACCGATCCCTCATCCGGCTCTTCACGCCCCGCCAGGATATTCAGCAGGGTTGATTTCCCGGCGCCATTCGGGCCGACCAGACCGATACGATCATGCTCCTCAATCTGAAAACTCACATTAGCAAAGACGCGTTCAGCGCCGAACGATTTCCCCAGTTGCACGACATTTACGATTGACATCTTTCTTCACTCGAATTCAAGAAAAAAAACCAGATTGATACGTCTGGTAGCGTAACACAGACCGCGCAATCTGGCAATGTGCCCCGGCCAGGTGACGCGTCACTTTTTTGCACTCGTCCCCACCTGCGACGCCGAGGTGTTTGGGGAAAAATGCAGCGCCCGATGAAATCTCATGCCGCGACTTTTAAACAGCCCTGTGAATTTTTAGAGACGCTGTATTTCTTGAGCCTGTCTATGCTATACTTAATAGCACAAATCCTCACTTTGCGAGAAAGGACGTTGAGGTGGCAAAAGAGCAGTCTCTGGATAATCTCTGGTTGGCGCAAATACTGTTTGATCTGGGGGGCGTGCAATTTGGCGACTTCACGGTGAGCGAATCAGCCGTTAGCTCACCGGTTTTTGTGAACCCCAAGGTCTTAATCAGTAATCCAACCGCTTTACGCGTTGCCAGCAAGCTGATGCAACAGGAAGTCAGTTTAGCCCAATCATTACGTCGTCCGCGAGTCCATCCTTTTACCCTGGTAGCAGGTGTGCCGGTAGGAGGTTTGCTGCTGGCTACAGCCTATGCGGTAGAGACCAACACTCCTCTGATCTATGCACGTATCCGCCCGGAAGGTACAGGCAAGCGCGGCATCGAGGGCCGCTTTACCAGAGGCGATAGCGTCCTCATCATCGACGATCTTATCACCAGAGGCAGCAGCGTTCTGGAAACAGCCGCGTTGTTGGAAGAGAATGGTTTGCAGGCAAAGGATGTTCTCGTACTCGTTGACCGCGAGCATGGAGCGCAGGAACGCTTACGCCGCCACGGATACAACCTGATGAGTATCTTGAAGCTCGATGTCATGCTCAATCACTACATGTCCAAAGGACTCATCTCGGAGGAAACGTACCGCACCTGTGCGGAATATCTGCGCGGCAAGCAGGGCGAGAACCACACGTCACCACTCTAACGAAAAGAATATCGCCCGGCAAGCAAGAAGATGCAGCAAGAAAGGATGGAGCATGCCCCATCCTCTCTTGCTGCATCTTCTTGCTTGCCATCGCCCTTATTGCATCGGCGTCGGCGAGTACGGTGTCGTCACGCGAGGCCCATCGAAGCGTTCTCGCGCCTTCGCTCCATTCTGATGATCCATGATTTTCATCAACGGCTCGATCAGATCAATCGGCAGTGGGAAGATGATGGTCGAGTTCTTTTCGACGGCGATCTCCGTCAGCGTTTGCAGGTAGCGCAACTGAAGTGCGCCAGGCTGCTCGGCGATGACACCGGCCGCCTGAGCGAGCTGCGACGAAGCCTGCAACTCACCTTCGGCATGGATGATCTTTGCCCGCTTCTCGCGTTCCGCCTCCGCCTGCTTCGCCATCGCGCGCTGCATCGTGGCCGGCAGCTCGACATCCTTGATTTCGACTGCCGTCACTTTCACGCCCCAGCGCTCCGTGTGCTCGTCGATGATGGCCTGCAATTCGCGGTTGATCTTGTTGCGCTGTGAAAGCAGTTCGTCCAGGTCGGATTGGCCCAGCACGTTGCGTAACGTGGTCTGTCCAATCTGCGTCGTCGCCTGGATGAAATTCATCACGTTGACTACCGCGGAGACGGGATCTACAACGTAAAAGTAGATCACGGCGGTAACTTTAACCGTCACATTGTCGCGGGTAATGATCTCCTGCGGCGGCACGGTGAGGGTGACGATACGCAGATCAACCTTAATCATGCGCGAAACCACGGGCGGTACCCAGAATAAACCGGGTCCCTTCGCGCCCCAGAGACGGCCCAGGACAAAGATGACACCGCGCTCGTACTGCTGTACAACACGAATGCCGGACAGCGCCATAATCACTAGAATAAGAATGATAACCCCGATCAGGGCCAATATGACTGCACCCATCGAGAGCCTCCTTTATATTTCACATCTATTCATGAGTAGTCGCGGATTGTGTATCCACAACCTTCTGGGTATGCGCGGGCCGCACATGGAGGCGCAGCCCTTCAACTGAGACGATCTGCAATATGGTTCCGGCATCGACGGAGAGTGCAGGCGGATCGAGCACTGCCGCCCAGTTCTCGCCGCCATAGCTTACCCGTCCTTCCGGCTCAAGATCGGTCAGGGCAGTGACTCTGGCTCCGATCATGGATTCGACTCCCGTTGTGACCGGCTGCCGCTGCGCTCGCACAATGAATGATACCAGTGAAAGTCCTATGAGGCCAACTACTGCGCCCATCGCGTAGACAACCAGCGGGTTGACACGCGGCTCACCATATGCTCCGCCGCTGCCGCTGTTGAAAAAGAGCAGGGCACCCAGAATAAGCGAGATGACGGCGCCAATCGTCAGGACACCATGCGAGGGCAACCGTATATCCAGCACCAGCAGCGCCAGCGAAAAGCCCATCAGCGCCAGGCCCACCCAGTCAGGCGAGAGCGATCCGGCGGCAAAGAGGAAGAGCAGGAGGGCAATGCCCCCCACGACGCCGGGCACAATGACGCCGGGATGTGCGATCTCCAGGTAAATGCCAATCATGGCAACAACAAAGAGCAGGAAGGCCACATTTGGATCGATCAGAAACGAGTAGAGCGCATCGATGGTGCTTGGACTGAGCGTCTGCACGCCAACTCCGGCGGTCTGCAACGTCACGGTATGACCGGAAAGCTGCACCGTCCGCCCGTTCACTGCATCGAGCAGGGCATTTAAAGAGGGCGCCTCCAGATCGACGATCTTGTTGTCTACAGCCTGCGTATCATCGTATGAACTGGCCTGTGTGACCATCTTTACCGCCAGCGGCACATTGCGACCATAACGGCTCTGTATGCTGGTGATGGAGGCGATGAGATCGTTTTCGATCTTCTCTTTGAGCGTATTGCCCAGATCGGCTCCGCTGCCACTGATCGGGCTGGACGCGCCGATACGCGTTGTCGGCGCCATCGCGGCAACCGGCGCAGCCAGTGTAACAAAAGCGCCAGCCGAAGCTGCCCGCCCGCCGGCCGGCGAAACATAGGCGATAATGGGTACGGTACTGTTCAACTCCGCCTGCGTCATCGACTTCATCGAGTCGATATCGCCGCCAGGAGTGTCGATCTCCATGACCAGCGCTCGCGCTCCATCATGCTCGGCGGTATTAATCGCCTCGCTGAGAAAGTGCAGAGAACCTGGACCAATATCGCTATTCAATACCATTACATCTACATGCGCTGATGCCGCTTCAACCGGACCGGCAACCAGTGAAAGCGCTGCCAGAATGACAATACCGAGGATGATTGCCGGCATCGCCAGGCGCGGCACGTCTGACCGGCGATGTGTATGGCGCGAAAACATGGCCTTTCTCCTCCAGATAATTCGTAACGACGCGCCTTATTCTATAAATATACATGTGTATATTATTGTAGAAGCAGCAGAAACATTTTCTCTGACATGCATATCATAGCACACATTTGATCGAAACACGATACCTGCTTGAGCCTGTTTTTCCTACCATCCCTGATAACTATCTGCTATGTTGACTATAGCATTTTGCAATTTCGCTGTCAAGAGTTGCGGTAGTGAAGGAGAGAAGTCCTGGCATCGCCTTTTCGATAGCTGTGCTCCTGCCGGCCTCATCCCCGGAATGAGGAGGACCGTTGCAGCCTCTCAAGCAAGGCTGCGTAGCGCTGCCGGTCCAGCGGCAGTTCGACCTCGCTGTGCGTGAAGTGAGAATAAATGATGGCGTTCGCCAGCTCCAGTGACATACGGCCCTGCTCGCCATCGACCATGAGCGGGCTACCATGCAAAATAGCATCGTGGAAATTACTGTAGACCGCGCTATGATCGGCGGCGCCATTTTCCAGTTCCAGCGCGACTTCTTCCAACGCGACTTCATGCGATGGCAGTTTGCCGTAAGGCTCAGGATTCGTGGCCGCATACTCCCTGATATCCTGGTCGAGTTCCCGAAAAGTGAGCTGCCCCCCGCACAGTTCAAGCCTGCCCCTGGTGCCCACAATTTTCAGCCGTTCGGGCACGTCGGCCTCCGCCGTACTGATATGGAGCGTCCCCAGGGCCCCGCCGGGCCATTCTAGCATCGCCTGGATGGTATCCTCGACCTCGATCTGGTGCAGCAGACGGCGTGTCCAGCCATAGACCCGCTGCGGCATCCCCACCAGATAGCAGAGTATATCCATATTATGCATCGCCTGATTCATGGCGATGCCT
>Ga0070738_10007491_pt1 | contig 10891 bp, 10 predicted proteins | sample Coa_R2_2_FD_66446 | JGI IMG/M metagenome (GOLD analysis project Ga0070738, IMG submission 66446) | Surface soil microbial communities from Centralia Pennsylvania, which are recovering from an underground coalmine fire - Coalmine... | ecosystem: Environmental > Terrestrial > Soil > Unclassified ... | reverse complement strand
CGAGACGCCCGCATTTACGCAACACAGTTCAGACTCCACAACAACGCCACTGCCGACATCGGAGACAGGTGGCATTGTGAGTTTGGCGATCGGTAGCCACATCCAGTTCCGACTGGAAAACCGGAGTGATACGCCGCTGTACTTTCTCCTGCTAGGGTTAGACAACAACGGCGATCTCATGTTGCTCTACTCCCCAGCCAGTCAGCCAGTAGCACCAGTCACGCCACCGGCCAGCTCTCCCGATCAAGCCCACCCGATCGAAGCGGCGACAGCGCCCGTGCCCGATCGCGCATTCGGTAGCATCGCGCCCAATGAAACGTTGACCCTGCCGCAGGTGTCTGCATCGTTCCAGTGGCTCTTGTCTGGCCCCACTGGACTGGCTGAGACATACCTGATCTGTAGCCGTGCGCCCTTCAGCCAAACGGTCTTGCTGCTGGGATCAACGCCTCGATCGCCGGGCGATGTCCCGTCGCTGCGGACGTTAGCCAATCCGCTGGAAGTCGCTCAAGCCGTGCTACAAGACTTGCACCAGGCTAGTGAGGCCCCAGGCTCGGCTTCATCAAATCGTGCAACTCCGCGTGGGAGCAGTACTCCCGATACGTTTATGCTAGACATGAATACGTGGGCCAGCCTGCGCTTTGTTTACCAGATTACGTGATGTGATCGTGCGATGTGGTGCATCGCAATCAGGTGCGATGGCCGTGGTGATCCAGCAGCGTGCCCAATCGTTCTGCTTGCGTGACGATTCAAAGCGTTAATGAAGGCCACGATCGCCGCTAGCGAGGCAGTCACACAACTGCAGCCCACAACCATTGGCAGGGATGATTGGTATGAACCACAGGACTGGCTCGATCGCGCTGTTGTCACTGCTTCTTGTTGTTGCTGTTCCGGTTGTCGCTCAGCCATCGCCATCGCCTACGGTCTCGCCCTCGCCTGTCCTGACAACGCCGCAGCAAGAAGCCGTCGAAAAAATTGTTGATGAGCGGTTTGAGAAAAGTTCTAAAGTGAGCGATCGCATTCAATCAACCGTTAACAACAATTTTGGTTGGTCGATCAATTTACTGACCGCTTTAATTGCCGTGTTAGGCATTTCACCGATCATTATTGGTGTCTTTGTCTGGTTGCTGCGCGGGAGTGTCATCCAGCAGATGGTCATCGAAACACGCAAGCAACTCAGCGAAGAGATTGAGAAAGAAGTTAAAGAGCAGCTAAAAGTTCAGGTAGCAGAAGAACTACAGAACCAGGTTAATATCTTTAGACAGGATTTGGAGAGTTTAAAGGCAGAGTTTGTATCCCAGCTCCAAACGCTATTTATCGCCGCGCAAAATGAAAAAGATAATATCTTTCAAGAATTAGCACGCATTACGCCTTCTGTCATCCAGGAAGAATTTGTGACGCCAGAAGTACAGCAGAAGATTCAGGAGTTAACCCGACAGCTTGAATTACTTCAAGCCGCTAACACGCAACTATCGCTTACAGCGGACGATTACATTAAACAGGGTGATGCGTTTTACTTTGAAGACCGCTATGAAGAAGCCGCGATTGCCTACGACAATGCCGTTAAGATTAACCCCAATCTTCTAGCCGCATGGATTGCGAAGGGGAAAGCGCTGCGCAGAATCAAACGCTATCAAGAGGCACTCATTGCGAATGAGCAGGCGATTAAAATTGATGCTAATAATTACTGGAGTTGGTTTGGACGGGGGTATACCTTAACAGATTTACAGCGCTACGAAGAGGCGCTTACTGCATTTGAACGTTCCACCGCAATCAACCCTAAAATTCACTATGGCTGGAAACATTGTGGATACGTATTGACTAAAATGGGGCGTTACAATGATGCGATCGCCAGCTACGAAAAGGCACTAGAGCTTCAACCAAACTCATCGGGCACTCATTATTGGAGAGCCTATTACTACGCCACGCAGCGCCAAATTGACCAGGCGATCGATGATCTGAAACAAGCTTTTGCGCTCAATCCCAAGCACCGCGAAACTGCCCGGACAGACCCCGATTTTGGCACCATTCGCAGTGATCAACGGTTCAAGCTATTAGTTGAACCGATCAGTTAAATAGTGGAAACTCGCGTGAATAGTGGAAACTCGCAGATAAAATTCTGCTTCGCGGCGCAATCAAAAACCCCACTCAAGTGAGCGGGGCTTTTGGTGAAATGAATGGCACGGATCGATTGTTAAAGACCCTTACCCACTAGGCAATTCGTTTCCGAACATCGGCGGGCCTGGATTCGGTCGGTTTGGATGGAGACTTGGCGACCCGTTTCGCGTTTTCTAGCCTCCGCAGCGCTTCAATCATCTCAGCTTTTTTAAGATGCTTGTTCTTGCCGTGAGCGTCTCTCCACTTGATGCCAGCGCTTTGGCATTGTTGACGCAACTGCTCTACGGGTGAGAGTTTGCGCTGTACCGTCGTCCGGATCTCGCTTTGTTTCTGCTTGGCAGCAGACGTGGCGCGGGCTTTCCAATCAGACGGGCAGTTAAGGCGCTGGTGCGTGTAGACAACAAACGAACCCGCAATATATCCAAAACCAAGCACTTCAACCGCAACACTTGCCTGCGAAAAAAATAATTCCATTGTCAAAAGCTCCTTAGACATTAAGAGGTGTCCCATCTGACCCAGCATGGAGAAGGGATGTAGCGCGTGCTGGGTTGTCGTGCCGATCGCATGTAGCGCATAGTTCAAATCAGCAACAGATGTGAGAATTGTAAAGGCTTTTGACGCATCTGACACAAAAAATTTGTCATTCCTAACAATATCAGTCGGTAAATACGGTCAGACGGTGATTAGCTATCAACATTTTGTAGCATTCGCTTCATTCTTGAATTTGTGGATGTATCTACAATCACAATGATTACGTTGCTCGGTAAAAACGCGACACCATCATTCAGAAAAGTCAATCGAGCGCATGAGCTATTTGGATTTCGGCATATTCATTCCCATTGCTAACAACGGTTGGATTATTTCCAAGTCGTCGCAGTATATGCCATCTTTTAGTCTCAATAAAGAAATCACGTTGAAAGCCGAATCGTATGGCTTTGATTTCGCGTTCTCAATGGTGAAGTGGCGTGGCTATGGTGGTGAGACACAGCACTGGGACTACGCGCTTGAATCGTTCAATTTGATGGCAGGTTTGGCTGCAGTTACTAATACAATTGATCTGTATGCGTCGATCGCTATTCCCACGATCCATCCCGCCGTTGTTGCCAAAATGGCGGTGACGATCGACGACATTAGCAATGGCCGATTTGGCATCAATATTGTTTCTGGATGGAATAAGCTGGAATACTCACAAATGGGTCTTCTAACAGATGATTCCTACTTGTCCTATCGGTATGAGTATGCGACTGAGTATGTCCAGATTCTCAAAATGCTATGGCAACAGGGCAGAGTCACCTATCGCGGTCGATTTTTTGAGCTGGATGATTGTTTGTGTCAGCCCAGGCCCTCCCGTGACATCCCCATTGTGTGTGCCGGTCAGTCCGATCGCGGTATTCAGTTTACCGCCGAATTGGGCAATTACAACTTTGTTTTAGGTGAATTGGCAACCGTTAGCGATATTAATCTTCGCCTGAAACAGAAGGCCCATACGTACAATCGCACGGTGGGGACGTATGCTTTGTTCACCGTTGTGGCGGCAGCAACCGATGCTGAGGCTGAGGCCCGCGTTGGCGACCTTGCTGAAAACGCCGATATATCGGCAATTCAGGCCTGGGGCGGTGCACTAGCTACAGACAGGGACGGAGGGATGGCAAAAGCCATGCAGGCCGAAATCTTTATGGGCATTCCGACGATCATTGGTTCCTATGCAACGGTTGCGGCCAAACTCGACCAGCTCGCGTCCGAAACCACGATCGATGGCGTCTTGTTCACCTTTCCCAACTTTGTCGAAGATATCACGGCCTTTGGCGAATTCGTCATGCCGCTGCTCCACTGTCGTCAACAGCCGAAAAATGCGATCGCGGCTTGAGAAGGCAATCAGTAAAAGGCAAGGCCAGTCGCTCAAAGCTAAAAGACCGACAGCATTATCCTTTATCCTTCACTCTTCATCCTTCACTCTTCATCCCTCATCCCCCTCTATGCCCGGAACACCCATCATCCCCGAAGGTTCACCACCACCACTGGCACCCTATTCACCTGGAATGCTGGCGGGTGATGCACTCTATGTCTCTGGCACGCTGTCGCTAGATGCGGCGGGACGGGTGGTGGGTGAAGGCGATGCGACAGCACAGACCCGACACGTTCTGGAATCGATCAAAAGCGTGATTGAAGCGGCGGGTGGGACGATGGCAGATGTCACGTTTAACATGATTTTTTTGACGGACTTTGCGCATTATCCTCAGATGAATGCCGTGTATAAGGAGTATTTCCCCAGCAATTTTCCGGCTCGCTACTGCATTCGTGCCGATCTGGTAAAGCCAGAATTTCTGGTCGAAATTGCGTCGATCGCCCACATCCGCCAATAACAAAACGCGAGTTCCTATGAATTCATTGATAACTTTTCCGGCAAAACCGGAGGCGATCGCCTTTAGCCCCCCAGAAACGGCGATTATTGTCGTCGATATGCAAAATGCTTACGCCTCTAAATGTGGTTATTTAGACATTCTGGGTGTTGATTTGACGGGCATTCCAACCGTGGTGGATGCGATCAATAGGGTTATAGCAGCGTCGCGTCAGGCAGGAATACAGATTGTCTTTTTGCAAAATGGGTGGAGTGCCGATTTGCACGAAGCGGGTTCCCCGGCGTCGCCTCACTGGCATAAGTCCAACGCGATGCGGCTGATGCGTGAACAACCGGAGTTGGCGGGCAAACTGACGATCAAAGGCACCTGGGATTACGATCTCATTGATGCCATGCAGCCGCAGCCGGAGGACTTTATCGTCCAGAAACCTCGATACAGTGGGTTCTTTGGTACGAATCTGGATATGTTTCTGCGGGGTAAGGGCATCCGCAATCTGGTGTTTGTGGGGGTTGCCACGAATGTGTGTGTGGAGTCAACGCTGCGCGATGCGTTCTTTTTGGAATATTTTGCGCTGCTAATTGCGGATGCAACGCTGCACATTGGGCCGCCGTCTATTCAGGCGGCTACGGTGTTCAATGTTGAGAAATTCTTTGGATGGGTGACGACAACGGCTGACTATTTGAGTGGGTTGGAGGCTGTGCCGCACTCGGCTATTGGGGGATGCCGCCCGAACGAACGTAAAACGCGTTAGCAAGCATCATGCATCCGACCCTTGGGGGACTGCCCCCAAACCCCCGAACTTGGTGGACGGCTGCGTCCCCCAAACCCCCTCCAGATCAGGTTGAGGGTGAGAGGTGGGGGCGCGCTTCGCATTGCAGGGGTGGCGAGGGGATGAATGATTTCCACGATCGGGGTTGGTTGCTCTCGTGAATGTCTGTTTAGAGAGCATGGCTAAACGGGACTTTAGCGTTATCGGTTTAAATTGAAAACACGGCAGATTCGGTATGGGCTTGGCAATGCAAAGCCTCTCCACAACGGTTTGTGTCCCAAAGACTGTTTCAATCGGTATGGGATACCCCTCAACGCTGTCCTGACGGACGGCTGAGACATCCGCCTAAATCGTAAAGGGGGTGAGGGTGTAGTCGCGCCACTGTTTCTGGTAGCGCTCGGCCACGAAGGGGCGCACTACAAATTTCGGTGGGGTGCCGTCCTGTACGTCAATGCGGATGAATGAGTAGGGGCGACGACGCTGGGAACCCTGTCCACTACGCCCGACGAAGAGCTGCGATTTTGCCACTGGTCGCGCGTCATCAACCTCTGGTTGACCAAACACTTCTGTTAGCTCTGGGCCTTCCTCGCGCTGTCTTCGCAGGCTGAACCCGCTGCCGCCGCAGACGATCCAGTTTGTATTGGCGTCGGCGTGCCCTGTATCTACGGTGCGTAGATACTCCAGACAGTGGGCGTGTCCGTTGATTACCAGATCAACTACAGACCGTCCCTGCGATCGCTCACCGATCACTGCGGCTACTGCATCCAGCACTTGTCGCAAGCGATAGCGCACGGCTAACGTTTGTGCCTGGTGCCATTTGGTTGCTTCTGTTACGTAGGGCGGATGGTGAAAGAAAAGCACGCGTCCCCGGACATCATCTGTCTGCCAGGAGGCAATCAAGCGTTCCTGGAGCCACTCTAGCTGGTCGCGATCGACCTCTGTTGTTTCGTTAGACTCCAGTTGCTTGGTGATGTCTTTGCTTACCTCGGTGAGCTGTTGGAGCTTTGCGTTCAGGTCGTCTACCTGCTCTGCACCATCGGGCGTGTTGGGGTTGAGCTTGGCGATCGTCATCACAATGTCCTGCATTTCTTTCTCCAGCGTTGTCTGCCGTGTTGCCAGATGCCGACGATACGCGGCCCCTTCGGAAGTATGGGGTAAGGGGATGGGCGCATTGAAGGTGTTGGAATCCAGGGCAAAAAAGTCGATGCCGCCAACGCGAAAGGTGTAGTAGCGATTGGGAAGACGGGTAAAGTGCCCTGGCCGATAGCGCAAGCAGTTCCCAGCCGCCGTTTTGGCTGTGTAGTGCTCGTCGAGGTGACGCTCCAGGTCGCTGGTGCTGTTAAAGGCTTTGAGGTAATCCAGAAAAGCACGTGCATAGGCGTTTCCCTGCTCTGACCCACGCCAACCCAGGTCTAGATCGAGTCGTGATTCCAACAGCTTGCGAATCGGTACGGTAAGTTGTGAAAACAGCCCATAGACTAGCGGCAGGTCATAGTAGTCATGATTGCCAGGGGTCGGCAGAAACGGCAGGTTGAAGAGCATGCGATCGTAGGCAATGCGCTTAAAGTTGTCTCCTACCAGGAATTCGCGGTATGGCTCAATAAAGTTAGACGGATAGTAAGCGCTCGATCCGGTCAGGTAAATGACATCGCCCGTGTGCAGCACAAAGCGGCAAGTGTCCCGATGGGGCAGCATTTGCTCGGCAATTCGTCGCTGCGGGTTATGTCCTCGATGCGGCCCAGAGCCACTGTCGCCGATCACCATAAACGAAAACGTGGGGCTGTCGGCCTGCCCATCATCCAGCACCAACTGCGTCTGGTCGATGCCCCGCTGCACGATCGCGGCGTCCTGCCAGCGCACCCGCTGCTGCATCTTGAGAATCTTTGTGGCGATCGGAGGGTCGATCACAAATTCCATCGCAGATTTTCTCCCTGTTAGTCGTTAGCAGCGATCGTCAAAGCGACGCGTGCTGATTGTAGCGGCTTCCGGAAACGGTTGAAATCAATCTTTTGTCGTCTCTTCGATCGCTCCTCTGCCTTTAGACAGAGTTAAAACAGCGCAATTTCTTTTAACTTCATAGTGCAAAGAGCTGATGACTCCAAACCCCCAGGGCAACCTGGGGCTTTCGTTTTTAAAGCGTCTGGAAGCGCTAGAAAGCAGGCAATACGCGAGACGGAAGCGGCCATTCAAATGCGAACGGTTCAATCCGCCTCACTCCTCACGGTCTATTCCCGCTGCGCGGCTTTCACCCTTTTGGTTCGTAGGTAATGTGGTCGGACGTATAGGACGGTGGCTCGACGTGGATGAGGATCCGGACAGGGCTGAAGCGCTCTTCGAGTCTGGCCTCTACGGCTTCGGTGATGCGGTGAGCCGTTTCAACGTCGACGGCATCGACAATCAGGTGCATTTCGATGAAGGTTTGCCGACCCACCACACCTCTAGACGCGATATCGTGACAGTTCAATACACCGGGCACCTGCATCGCGATCGTGTGGATCGCTTCGGGCGCGATCGCCATCTGGTCAACCAGTGAGGGAATGTTATCGCGTAGCACTGACCAGCCGCTGGAAAACACCAGCAGCGCAACGGGAAACGCCAGCACCACATCCAGCCACTGTAGTCCCCAGGCCCAAATACCAATCAGCCCGCCAAGCACGCTAATGGTCACCCAAATGTCGCTCATGGTGTGTTTGGCATCAGCAATCAGGATGGGACTCCCAACGCGCAATCCCTCACGGCGCTCGTAGAAGGCGACGAAAATATTGACGCCCAGTACAATCAGCAGCAGCCACAGTTCGGATGCCGAGATTTTGACGGGTACATGGCTGGGGCTGATCAAGTGCTCGATCGCGCCCTGCAAGATCTCAAAGCAGGCGATACCCAAGAAGGCTGCAATGCCCAATGCGCCAACGGCTTCAAATTTTTGGTGTCCATAGGGATGATCGCGATCGGGTTCAGGCGACGAAAACCGACTGGCAACCAGACCCAAAATATTATTAGCACTGTCGGTAATGCTATGCAGCGCGTCAGCTAGTAAGCTCAGCGATCCGGTCAACCACCCTACTACCGCTTTCAGCACCATCACGAACAGGTTGAGCAGCAGGGTGATCAGCAAAACCCGCCGCACATGCGATCGATTGTCAGCCATCACAACATTCATCAAACTCGATATTCCTCACTGTAGGACAGCCGTCGCGTCTGTACTATTGAATCATTTTGAGTTTTGCGCTTCAGGCGGTGATCATTCACTCGATCGGCGTGGGATTGCCGCACGCCCCATCCCGTCCTCGCCGGTGTTCTGCTTCTGACTCCTGCCTTTCTGCCTGCTCTCTCGTCGCTAATCTCCCGACTCCTCCTATCCAAATCCTGCCGCTCCATGAAATCAACGATCGCGCTCGTCCCAATCGCCAGTACCATTTAAAGGTCGATCGTTGGGTTACACCACCCATGTCCTCATCTCAATTCACTATCAACCTTATTGAGGGGTCGGTCGCATTGAGCTTTACACCTCAGGCGGCCAGAGATCTGCAGGCGGCACTGGCACAGTTGATGGGCAGCCTCAAAGCAACTGCCGCTAAAACCGCACCAGCCGGTCGTCCCATTCCCCAAAAGCCAACGGAATATCAATATACCGGTGACGTTTTTCTCGAAATCTTTTGCAACCCCAACATTTGGGCATCGCCATTTGCGGCCAAGGTGCTCGTTACTGTGCGCGACGATCGCATTCGCCTCACAACCGAAGCGGCCCTCAGTCGCTTAGTGGAAGATGTCAATCAATACCTGGAGCAGTTTGGCTAAAGCATTAAAGGGGATCCCGCTATCATAGGGGCATGGTTATCACAGGAGGCGTGATTTAGATGAGTTTTGAGAACCCCGTGCAACTCTTGCAAAAAAGCTTTCATGTAGCGCTTGGCGCAACGGCGTCATTGGTTGAAGCGCTGCAAGACTCTGAAAAACGCCATGAAAACCTCTCCAAGCTAAACCAGGAGTGGAGTGTGCTGTCGGCAGAGTGGGCCCAAAAAGGTGAACTAACGGAACAGGAAGCCCGCAACTTTGTCGATAGTCTGATGTCTCAAGGCTCCAGCCAAAGCACCCAAACGCCTGGAGCACCGGGCTCCCGGCCCAGTACGCCAACCGCACCGCCAGACGTGCAGCTAGAACTGCAGGAACTGACCGCCCAGATCACCGCTCTACGGGCCGAACTCGAAACCCTCAGAAACCAAAACACGCCTTCTTGAGAGCTTTGTGCGCTGGCAGCGCATGGCTAAATTGTTGAACTGATGAAAAGTTGAACCGAAGAAAAACCGGGTATCTCTACACACGTCTGCCGTTTAAGCCTCAAGTGTGTTTAGAAACCCGGATTTTCTTCAGCGCGTGTCGCCGATCGCTAGGCGCACACCGCAATTAGCGTCATAGCGCTCCCGGTAGCTTATCGGGAACTGCTCCGACTAGTCGTTATCCCACTGTTCGCGACCGACCAGGTCACCAATGCGATCGCGGAGCAAGAAGTTGCAGCGCTCAAGTTCACTTTCAACCCAGGCCCACTCACGCGCCGGGATGTATTGGCAGAGGATATAAATCGGCTGTTGACGGCTGACCAGTCCTTTACGAATTAGTTCGCGCGCCTCGTCCTGAATCACATTAAGAGAATACTGTGCAGATTGAAGCATAACCACCCTTTTGCTGGCTAATGGATTCCTTGTCAGAAACAGAGGGCCTAGAAAGAGCAACCCAAAGTATCGATAAAAAGAAATGAGAGTTTAAAAACGAGACTCAGGATTTGAATCCAGCGAAAATTAATTGTAGTCCTCTATACTGAACCGATTTCATTTTCGCGCTGATCCTCTATTGATTGTATTAAGAACCATTGAAAAAGTCATCAAACCCTAACTCCACCATGAAGCAATATCGCAGTAAAATATCCACTGTTCGGTAGATCCAGGGGAAGATTTAATATTTTATGTCGATATATTAAGTATTGTCGAGACAGGCGACCCGGATCGTGGAAACAGTGATGCTAACTGGCCGCTCCAACGGATCGGCATTCGGCCTGACGATCGTTTCGGCTACGGCACAGCGTGGCGGCCAATTCGATGGCGGTGGCCATACTGGTGGCAGCGGCTATACCCTGTCCCGCGATGTCAAAGGCCGTACCGTGATCCGGCGATGTGCGGACAAACGGTAAGCCGATCGAGGTATTGACCGCCCGATCAAACGCCATCAGTTTGACTGGAACCAGCCCCTGATCGTGGTACAGGGCCAGGTAAGCGTCTGCAGCGTGAAGAGGAGAGGCACTTGAGACGGCATCATTGCTCCGTGATGGCGGCTGGCCAAACCACGCCTGTCCTGGCTTGACCCACATCGTATCGGGAGGAATGGGGCCATCAAGCCGAATCCAGGGCAGACGCGAACGAGTAGCCTCCAGCCAGGGAATCAGCCAGGTCTGCTCTTCGTGCCCCAGCTTGCCCTGTTCGCCACTATGCGGGTTCAGTCCGGCGATCACGATCCGGGGTGACTCCAGCCCAAAATCCTGCCGGAGGCAAGCAACGAGTAAATCCAGCTTGTGGGTGAGCAACTCTGGGGTCAGGGTGTCGGCGACCTGACGGAGAGGAATATGCGTTGTGGCCAGCAGCGTTCGTAAAACCCA
>Ga0070738_10007489_pt1 | contig 10895 bp, 6 predicted proteins | sample Coa_R2_2_FD_66446 | JGI IMG/M metagenome (GOLD analysis project Ga0070738, IMG submission 66446) | Surface soil microbial communities from Centralia Pennsylvania, which are recovering from an underground coalmine fire - Coalmine... | ecosystem: Environmental > Terrestrial > Soil > Unclassified ... | reverse complement strand
GTCACCGACACCCCGCCCGCCGACCCCTGGTCCGCCTGCGTCGCAAAGCCGTGAACCGAATCCGCCTCGAGCGAGACCGACCCAGCCCCCGTCACGCTCGATCCGTCCGCCAAGGTCGCAATCGACCGCGTCGCGATCAGATTCAGCGCAACCGAAGCCCCGACCCCGACCTTGCCGCCCGACGCCCCGTCCCCCGCCGGCAGCGCATAGACCGCAGACGAGGTCTCGTCGTCCGCCTTCAGCCCGACCGCGCCATGCCCGGTCAGCGTCACATGCGCGCCCGGCGCGACCTCCGCCAGCGATTCCGAATCGACGAGGTCCAGGCCCAGCGAGCCGGCGACCCCGACGCTCGTTCCGCCCGCCCCAGATGTCGCCTTCGCGCCATAAAGGTCCAGCCGGCTCCCCGCCTCCGCCGTCGCCGAGACCGCGTCGAGGCTCGACGCCGCCGCATCGTCCGTCGCAGTCCCGTCCCCCGACGCCGAGGCCGACGGCGCGGGAATGACCGGCGTCGCCGCGCCGAGGTCCGTCTTCAGCGCCGTGATCGAGATCGACCCCGCCTGATACGCCCCCGGCGTATCGCCGGCGATTTGCGTCGGGCTCGCCGACAGAGCCGTCGGCGCGCCGAGGATCGCATCGTCCGCGCTGTGGACGATCGTGATCGCCACCCCAGCCCCGACCCCGACCTTCGATTGCGCCGACGCAGACCCGACCGCGCTGCCGTCCGCATTGCTCAGCGCGTCCGTATTGTTCACCGCCGCGACCGTCAGCGCCCCGACCGCCGTCACGCTCACCGCCAGCGGCACGTAAGCTTCGACCTTCGACTGCGACACCGTCACCGCGACCGCCGCCGCAACCGCAACCTTGCCGTCGCTCGTCGAGCCCTGCCCGTTCTCGCTCGACGCGTCCGAGGACATGCTGCTGTCCTGCGACGCGCTGCCAACCCCGGCGTCCGTCTCCTTCGTCGACGCGTCGCCCGCCTGCTTCTGAACCTTCGCGTCGACGCTCGTATCCTCGTTGCTGCCCGAGGCCGGCGCGTCGCCCGAACTGTCGGCGCTGTTGCCGCCCGACGCCGAGGCCGTCGCCGCCGTCACGTTCAGCGACGCCCCGTCCGCCTCGAAGGCGACCGCCCCGCCCGAAGCGACGCTCGTCGAGGTCGTCGCCACCACGCTGTCGTCGACGACCGCGATCGCCAGAGCCGCCCCGACCGCCGCCTTGCCCCCCGCCGCGATCCCCGACGCCGTCGTCAGCCCCGTCGACAATTGCGACGCCTTCACCGTCACGTCGCCGCTCGTCGTCAACCCGCCGGTCAACGCCCCGATCGTCGCCTGCGTCTCGTCGTCGACCAGCGACAGCGCGACAACCGGCGTCACCGACACCCCGCCCGCCGACCCCTGGTCCGCCTGCGTCGCAAAGCCGTGAACCGAATCCGCCTCGACCGAGACCGACCCAGCCCCCGTCACGCTCGACCCGTCCGCCAAGGTCGCAATCGACCGCGTCGCGATCAGATTCAGCGCAACCGAAGCCCCGACCCCGACCTTGCCCGCGGCGGGGCCGCTCGACGGCGTCGAGGGCTGAGCGGTTGCCGTCGATGTCGACAAATCGTCGGACTGCAAACTCACATTGCCGCCGCCGGCGGCGACGCCGACATTCGGCGCGATTTCGGCCTCGCTTTCGGAATCGACAAGATTGACGGCGAGCGCGCCGGCGACGCCGACATCGGCGCCGCCCGCGCCGGACGTCGCTTGCGCCGTAAACGCGTTCTGCGCCGCTGTGCCGCTCATCAGCGCAGTCAACGTCACGCCGTCGCTCTGTACGCTCTGATCAAGCGTCGCGTCGTTCGACACATGGACCAGATTGAGCGCGAGCGCCGCGCCGATGCCGGTCGCGCCGTCTGCGGCGGAGGCGTTGGCGCTGGACGCCGAACTGTTCGACGCCAAGGCGGCAAGCGTCAGCAGGCCGCCGGCGGTCGCCTGATTGGAGGACGACATCGACGCGGTCGTCGAGGAGACGAGATCGGCGACGGCCAAGGCGCCGGTCGCCGAGACTTTGCCGTCGCTGGTGCTCTCGTAAGGCGCGTAGTTCGGATCGTTGAGATATTGACTGGTGATGCTGGACGAATCGGGCGCCGAGCTCGCGCCGCCCGAAGAGGCCGCGGCGTTCGCCGCGACGCTGGTCGAGGATGTCGCCTGCAAGCTGAGCGCGCCCGCGGCGTTTACCGAGGCGGCGCCGTCAACGCTCGCGCTTGTCGTCGCGCGGACGATATTGACCGCGACGCTTGCGCCGGCCGAAGCGCCGCTGGCGTTGGCCGTCGCGCTCGAGGTCACAGTGTTTGTCGCCGAAAGCTCGATATCGGCGCCGCCGGTGGTCGAGACATTCGAAGCGCCGCCGATATGGGTGCGCGCGAGGCTGGTGACGGTCGCCACGGCGGCGGAAGCGTCGGCGGCAAGCGAGATGGAGGATGGCAGAGCGCCGGTCGCGCTCGCCGAAGCCGTCGCGGCCGACGCAAGCGTCATCGCGCCGCCTGACGTCACCGTCGACGAGCCGATTATGTCGACCGAAGCCTGCACATCGGCCGAGGCGACGGCGGCAACCGCATTGACGGTGGTTCCGCCACTGGCGGTCGCCTGGGCTTGCAAGGTTCCCGCCGCGGTGACGCCGGCTGAATTGATCGCGATAATCGCGTGATCGGTCGCCTGGGCGAGAGTCGCGGTCGCCTGCAGCAGAATGTCGCCGCCCTTGACGATGGCGGCTGAACCCGATGTATCGCCGATCTCGATTTGCGCGACGCCGGCGCTCGCCGCATTGGCGATCGCCTTGAGGGTAATGGCGCCCGCCGTCCCGCCGCCGACCGCATCGGCGAGCAGTTGCGCGCCGCCCTGCACGGTGATCGACGGCGCGGTCAGCGCGATGGCGCCGGATTGGCCGCCCGAAAGCGTCGTGTCGATGACGCCGCCATTGGCGATGGTGATCGAATGATCGGCTTCCAGAACGACGCTCGCGCCATGCGTGACCAAGCTCGGCGAGAAGCTCGAATCGACCGTAACGTCGGAAGCCGTCGACGAGCCGCCGGCGGCGACGCCGCCGATCTGCAAGTCCCAGGGATCGAGCAGCAGCGTGCCGGCTTTGCCCCCCGGGGCGCCGAGATTCAGTTGAATGTCGCCGATCGTGGCGACTTTCCCGGCGCTGAGCTCGACAAGCCCGCCTTCGCCGAAGGCGCCAGCGCCGGCGTCGAACGCAGCGCCGTCGGCGACATCGAGATTGCCGCTCGGCTTGATCGAGATCGTCCCGCCATTCGCCTTGAGCCCAGCGCCGGCCGCATCGAACATGGCGGAATCGGCGATGTTGACATCGCCCGCGGCCGATACATCGATCCGCCCGGCGCTCTCCCCCGGCGCCGCTTTCGCCGCGATGGCGCCGGCGATCGCGACATCATCGCCCGCGGCGATCGCGACATGGGAATTGCGGCCGGTGGCGCGAATTTTCGCCGACGCGCCGATCGAGACCGAATGGCCGGCGGACAGCGAGATCGACGCGGCGTGGCGCCGCGAGCCGCCGGCGGCGAGCGAGCCGTCTACCCCGATATTGTTTGTGGCGACGATCTCGATGCCGCCATGGCGGGCGACGATGGCGCCGCCTTCGCGCAAGCCGATGGCGTTCACCGTGGATTCGAACAAAGCTTTCTGGCGCGCGACGCGCTCCGCCTCGGGAACCGAGCCAGCAATGGCGACGTCATGGGCGTTGATCCTGACGCCATGCTGGGCGACGATCTGGCCGCTGATCGAGACGGAGCCGTCCGGCGAAAGCGGCACATCGCCATGGATGATTTGATTGGCGACTTTTGAATCGATCGCGCCGTTGGCGCTGATCAGCTTGTCGAGCGCGCTCTTCGCGGGGGTGACGACCGTCAGCGCGCCGACATTGACGACGCCTGTCTTGCCGACGATGAAACCGTAGGAATCGGCAAAGACGACATTGCCGCCGATCACGCCGTTCTTATACGAATTGAGAGCGCCCTGAATATCGACCGGACCGTCGGTTACGACGTTGACGAGATTCCGCGCCGCGTTCGGCACGACAAGGTTAACGACATTGCCGCGCGCCTCGCGGAACTGCGAGAACGAATTGTAAGCGTTGCCGCCGCGCAGCGTCGTGGTGGTGATGTTGGTGACGCGGCCATTGCCGCTGAGCGTCGTCGCCGTCCGTCCATCCGGAATGATGGCGTTTCCAGCCGCCCGACCAAGGTTAACGGCCTGACCGAAAGCCGAAGACGCGCCGAACAATGCGAAGGCGACAGGAAGCAGCGCCGAGCTGCGCATCAGCGCCCGTCTTGCGCGTCCCCCCGCCGCGACGCGCCTAGCCCCTGGAGACATTCCTTCCCCTCCGCCCGCGGGGATTCTGCGAATCAACGCCGGCTATCAGCCGGCGCCGCACTCATCCGAGCGGCAAATAAGCGTCAAATTTTCGCTTAAGGGTCCTCTCCATGCGCCGCCAGGCCGCGGTGCAACCCTCAGTTTGCTAGTGAAAGCAGATTTTAGCAGCGCTCACAAGGGCATTCGGCGGCGACAGTGCGACGCACGAAGGAGCGCGCGCGCTATGGGCGAGCCGCCAAGCGTGAACCGGCCCCCGCCAACCGCCTTCGTCTCCGCCGCGCAAATTCGTCCCAGCCGAGCCGCGCGGCCGCGGCGTCGCATTCTCGACGCGCCGGAACTTCCCCCAATGCCGCGCGTTGGCCGGGTAATTTGATTTGCGCTTAAGGAGGGGCCGTTGAGCTCCAAAAAGGTGCGCGTCGGCATTGTCGGCGTGGGCAATTGCGCGTCCTCGCTGGTGCAGGGGCTCACCTATTATCGCGGCGCCGCCTCGAACGAGCCGCCGCCCGGCCTGATGAGCGTTTCGATCGGCGGCTATCGCATTGACGATGTCGAGATCGCCTCCGCGTTCGACATTGCGACCACGAAAGTCGGCAAGGATGTCGCCGAAGCAATCTATGCCGGGCCGAACAACACCTATCGCTTCGCTGACGTCGCCAAGACCGGCGTGACCGTGCGGCGCGGCCCGACCTTTGACGGGCTCGGCAAATACCTGCGCGACGAGATCGAAGAGTCCGGCGCGCCCGATTGCGACGTCGCCGAGACGCTGAAAGCGACGCAGACCGAGGTCGTGGTCTGCTATCTGCCGGTCGGATCGCAAAAGGCGACGGAATTTTATGCCGAGCAGACGCTGAAGGCGGGCTGCGCCTTCGTCAATTGCATTCCGGTCTTCATCGCCTCCAAGCCGCAATGGCGGCAGCGCTTCGAGCAGCAAAAGCTGCCGCTGATCGGCGACGATATCAAGAGCCAAGTCGGCGCGACCATCGTTCATCGCGTCTTGACCAATCTTTTCCGCGAGCGCGGCGTCAGGCTCGATAGAACTTACCAACTGAATTTCGGCGGCAATACCGATTTCCGCAACATGCTGGAGCGGGAGCGGCTCGAATCGAAAAAGATTTCGAAGACCCAGTCGGTGATGAGCCAACTCGATGCGCCGCTCGACGCGGAAAACGTCCATGTCGGGCCGAGCGATTTCGTACCCTGGCTAACCGACCGGAAGTTCTGCCATATCCGCATGGAGGGCACGACGTTCGGCGGCCTGCCCCTCAACGCGGAGGTCAAGCTGGAAGTCTGGGATTCTCCCAACTCGGCCGGCGTGGTCATCGACGCGGTGCGCTGCGCCAAGCTGGCGCTCGATCGCGGCCTGGGCGGCGCGCTGATCGGTCCATCCAGCTATTTCATGAAGTCTCCGCCGGAGCAATTCACCGACGCCGAAGCCCGCGAACGGACATTGGGATTCATCGCCGATGGGGGCGGCGCGAGGCCTCGCCGCTTGTCGTGACGATTTTCTATCTCATTCGTCACGCGGCGCAGGACGACCTCGCCGTCCGCTTGGCGGGCAGAGGTCCTGGCGCGGCCCTCGGCGAAACCGGGAAAGCCCAAGCGCGTCGGTTGGGAGAGCGAATGCGCGTCGAGCGACTCGATCAGATTCATGCGAGTCCGCGCCAGCGGGCGACGGAAACGGCGCGGGCGATCGAAACGGCTCGCGGCGGCGAATTGCGGGTCGAGATTGCCGAGGCTTTGGACGAGGTCGATTTCGGCGCGTGGTCGGGCTGCGAATTCGCCGACCTCGCGCGGGACACCCAATGGCGCTGCTGGAACGAGCGCCGCAGCCTCGCCCGCGCGCCCGGCGGCGAGAGGATGCGCGATGTCCAAGCGCGGATCATGAGCCATATCGAGCGCGTCAGCGCCGCCGCTCCGGAAGGCGCGGTCGCGCTGATCAGCCATGCCGAGGTCATCCGCGCGGCGCTGCTCTATTGCCTCGGCCTCTCCCTCGACGCCTGGCCCTTGCTGGAGATTTCGCCGGCTTCGGTTTCGCGCCTCGCTTTGACGGCGCTCGGCGCGAAGATTGTCAGCGTCAACGAGATTGTCGCGGCCGAGGGCGCGGAGGGCCGCGCGTGAAGCTCGTCGTTTTCGGTTTGACCGTCACATCGTCCTGGGGCAACGGCCACGCCACCTTGTGGCGCGGCTTGCAGCGCGCCTTGGCGCGCCGCGGTTGGACGGTGGTCTTCTTCGAGCGCGATACGCCCTACTACGCGCAAAACCGCGACCTCAACGAACTGCCGGACGGCGAGCTGATCCTTTATCGGGAATGGGACGAAGCGCAGGCTCTGGCGCGGCGCCATGTCGCCGAGGCCGATGTTGCGATGGTCACCTCCTATTGCCCGGACGGCGTCGCCGCCGGCGACCTTGTACTCGCCGCGCCGCGCGCCTTGCGCGCGTTCTACGATCTCGATACGCCGGTGACGCTCGCCCGGCTGCGTCAAGGCGAGCCGCTCGCCTATATCGGGCCGCGCGGCCTCGGCGATTACGACCTCGTTCTGAGCTATACCGGCGGCGCGGCGCTCGACGAGCTCGGCCTGTTGGCGGGCGCGCGCCGCGTCGTCGCCCTTTACGGCCATGTCGATCCGGAGAAGCACCATCCGGCGCCTCCGGCGCCGCGCTACCGCGCTCATCTTTCCTATGTCGGCACCTATGCGGCCGACCGCCAGCCGGCCTTGCAGCGCCTGTTCATCGATCCGGCGCGACGACGCCCAGATCTGCGTTTCGTTCTCGCCGGCGCGCAATATCCAGAGGGCTTTCCATGGACGAAGAACATTTTCTTCGTCCGGCACTTGCCGCCGAGCGAGCATTCGGCTTTCTACGCATCGTCGCGCCTCACGCTCAACGTGACGCGGCGCGACATGGCCGCGATGGGCTGGTGTCCATCGGGCCGGCTCTTCGAAGCGGCCGCCTGCGGCGCGGCGATCGTCAGCGATTCTTGGGAAGGACTCGAGACATTCTTCCGGCCGGAGCGAGAGATCATCGTCGCCGGCGGCTGCACCGACGTGATCGCGGCCCTGGATCTTCCCGACCACGAATTGCGGCGCATCGGCGAGGCGGCGCGCGACCGCGTTCTGGCGAAGCATACGTCCGCTCATCGCGCCGCCGAGCTCGAAAAAGTCTTGACCGAGGCGCGCCGCGGCGAGCGGCGCAATTTCGCCGGCGCCGCGGCGGCTTTGGGAGCGTGACGATGTGGGGGATCGTACCCGCCGCCGGCCGCGGCAGCCGCATTCAGCCGCTGGCCTTTTCAAAGGAGCTTTTGCCGGTCGGCAGCCGCCGCGACGGCGCGACGGAACGCCCTTGCGCGGTCAGCGAGTACCTGGTCGAGCGAATGATCTATGCCGGCGTCGATCGGATCGCCTTCGTGATCGGATCGGGAAAATACGACATCGTCAGCTATTATGGCGCGGGGTATGATGCAGCGGCGGTCGCCTATGTCGTTCAGCCTTCGCCGGCCGGCCTCTGCGACGCGGTTTTCCGCGCCGCGCCGATGCTGGACGACGAGCCTGTTCTGATCGGACTCCCCGATACGATTTGGTTTCCGAAGGATGGATTCGCGGCGCTTCCCGACGACAAGCTGGCGTTTCTCCTTTTCCCGGTCGCAAGGCCGGACCTGTTCGACGCCGTTCTTCTCGACGCCGCCGGCAAAGTTCTTTCGATCGAGGTCAAGAAACCGGGAGACCCGTCGCGCTGGATTTGGGGCGCCTTCAAAATGCCGGCCTCGGTCTTTCGGGCGCTGCATGCGCTGTGGCGGCGGCGCGGCGGCCAGGACGAATATTTCGGCACGTTGGTCAACGCCTATATCGCCGAGGGCGGCGAGGCGGTCGGCGTCCGCGCCGGACAAGCCTATGTCGATGTCGGCACGCTGCACGGCTATCGCGCCGCGCTCCAACTTCTCACCGCCGATCAGGGTGAAGGCGGCGAGGCGATCTCCGCCGTCGCCATTTCGCCGCCGCTGGGGCGCGCCGCCGCCGCGCCGATCTCTTGAGCAGGAGCTCCTCGATGCGCTATTCGGCTGAGGAGATACGCCAGCGCGTGGCGTCGCTCGGGCCGTGGTTCCACAATATCGATCTCGGCGGCGTAGCGACCGCGCCCAATCACTTTCTCGGCGACTACCCGTCAGTGAAATGGAGCAAATTCGCCGACGCCGTGCCGACCGATTTGAGCGGCAGAAACGTGCTCGATATCGGCTGCAACGCCGGCTTCTACTCGATCGAAATGAAACGGCGCGGCGCGGCGCGCGTGCTCGGCGTCGACAGCGACGAGGATTATTTGCGGCAAGCGCGCTTCGCGGCCGAGGTCGCCGATTGCGACATCGAGTTCCGGCGCCTCTCGGTCTACGATGTCGGCGCGCTCGGCGAGCGCTTCGATATCGTCCTCTTCATGGGCGTGCTCTACCACCTGCGCCATCCGCTTCTGGCGCTCGATCTAATCCGCGAACATGTCGTCGGCGATCTGATGGTGTTTCAATCGATGCAGCGCGGCGCCGAAGGCGCCGCCCCGGTCGCCGAGGATTACGCATTCTGGGACCGGACGCCCTTCGACCGCCCGGATTTCCCTCGCCTTCATTTCATCGAGCATCGCTATGCCGGCGATCCGAGCAATTGGTGGGCGCCGAATCGAGCTTGCGTCGAAGCTATGTTGAGAAGCGCCGGCTTTGAAATCCTCTCGCGCCCGGAGGAGGAGGTTTACATGTGCCGGGCCGCGGCGGCGCCGGCGGGCGGCGGCGCAGTCTATCCAGCAGCGGGAGCGCGCGGATGATCGAAGCGGCGATGATCTGGAACGAGCCGAACAACAAATCCCATTGGGATCCCGAGGTCGACCCGGATTGGCGTCTCTTCGCGGAGATGACAATCGCCGCGGCGGACGCGATCGCCGCGGAAAATCCGTCCCTTCCCAAAGTGCTCGGCGGCATGTCGCCGATCGACCCGCTCTTCGTCGCCAATATGAAGGGCCGGGGCGTGCTCGATCACGTTGATGCGGTCGCCGTGCATGGTTTTCCGCTCGATTGGAACCTTTGGCAAATCGACGAATGGCCGGCCAAGATCGCGGAAATCCGGGCGGTCACCGATCTGCCGGTCTGGGTAAGCGAAGTCGGCGTCTCCACTTTCGGCGCCGACGAAGTCCAGGACTGGGGGTTGGCTCGGACGGCGGAGTTGCTGATCGGCAAGGCGCCGCGCATCCATTGGTACAGCCTCTACGACCTGCCGCGCACCTGGGAGGCGACGACCCGTCACCGCGAGGCGGAGGGCTCTTCCTATTATCGCCATTTCGCGATGGGCCTCTTGCGCGAAGACGGAACGCCGAAGCCGGCGCTAGAGCGCTTCGCGAGGCTGACGCCGGCTTTGGGCCTCTGCCAGTGGTTTCATTTCGAGGATCATAGACTCGACGAGGCGGTCGCCTGGATGAAGCGGCTCGGCGTCGCCTATCTCAGGACTGGACTCTCTTGGGCGGACAGTTTCCGGCCCAACGCGCTCGCCTGGTTCGACCGCCAGATGCAGGCGCTGGAGGATTTCGACGTGACCGTCACCTTCTGCTTCACGCCGGCGCATCGCGGCGTCGCGCCGCATCATACGAGCGCGCCGCTCGTCAAGGAGGAATTCGCCGAATTTTGCGCCGCGATGATCCGTCGCTACGCCCCGGACAAACCGGCCGCCCTGCCCCGCCGCCTGGCGGTGTCGGCCTGAAGCGAGGCTTCGCCTGTGGCCCGCGCGCTCCAACGATGTCAAAGCGACGATGGCGCGCCAAGTCTTTTTCAAGCGCTCGGCCTATCCGCCGCCATGGGCCGCCAATCGATGGTGGTCGTGGCTCATCCGGACGACGAGACGATCGGCCTCGGCGGCCATCTCGCAGATTTCGCCGATCTCACGATCGTGCACGTGACCGACGGCGCGCCGCGCGATATGCAGGACGCTCGCGCGCATGGCTTCGCCGAGCGAAGCGCCTATGCGCAGGCGCGGCGGCGGGAGTTGACCGCCGCCGTTGCCGAGGTCGGAATCGATCCTTGCGCCCTGCTCTGCCTCGGAATCATCGATCAGGAGACGCCGCTTTGCCTCGCCGCTTTGTCGCGCCGTCTCGCCGCGCTATTTCTGCGGCGCCGGCCTCTCGCAGTGTTCACCCACGCCTATGAAGGCGGGCATCCCGATCACGACGCCGCGGCTTTCGCCGCGCGCGCCGCCATTCGGCTCATCGCGGCTCAAGGCGAGAGCGCGCCGGCGCTGATCGAGACGCCGCTTTATCACGGCGAAAACGGCCGGGTCGTCACGCAAACCTTCGCGCCGACGCCTCCGGTTAAGGGCTTTACGGCGCCGCTCGGTCGGCGCGCCGCGGCGATGAAGCGCGCCATGCTCGCCCATTTTCACACGCAGCGACAAGTCCTCGCGCAATTCCAAACCGACGTCGAGCGATTCCGCCTCGCGCCGGACTACGACTTTACTGAGCTGCCGAATGGCGGCGACCTCTACTACGAACGCTTTCCGTGGGGGC